>Ga0233372_1000618_pt1 | contig 15613 bp, 15 predicted proteins | sample ElkDunMinimDraft_4_FD_191538 | JGI IMG/M metagenome (GOLD analysis project Ga0233372, IMG submission 191538) | Fecal eukaryotic communites from dung pellets of Tule Elk in California, USA - Elk Dung D8 | ecosystem: Host-associated > Mammals > Digestive system > Large intestine > Fecal | place... | reverse complement strand
TCTGTTGAAAAAAAATTTAATGCCAAACACAGCTTAAACTTCACATTTATTGCTGCTAATGGATCGCGCGGTAAAAACAGCCCGTTAACCCAAGAGCAAATAGATATAATGGGCCCTAAATACAATACCTATTGGGGATGGCAGAATGGCAAAAAACGCAACTCTAGAGATAAAGATATGTTAGAACCGATTAATATGTTAAGCCACTATTGGACCATTTCTAAAAAAAGTACTTTAAATACTAATATCGCTTATCAATCTGGCTATATTGCAAATTCTAGAATAGATTATCAGAATGCTCCGAATCCAGATCCTACATATTACAAAAATTTACCCTCATATTACTTAAATACTTACGATACAAAAGGTAATTGGATACCAAATTATACAAAGGCAGAAGATGCTTTAAAATATTTTAAAAATAACTCTCAAATTAATTGGGATAATATATATCGTGCTAACTATAACACCTCAGATAAACGAAGTGTGTACGCTTTATACGAAGATAGAACCGAGGATAATTTATTTTCTGCAAATACAATTTTTGCAACTGATATTGCAGACAATGTAACGTTTAACTCAGTCATTAACTATAAAAAACTCTCGTCGTACAACTTTCAAAAACTCACTAACCTATTAGGCGGAGAATACTTTTTAGATATTGATCCTTTTTATTCTGGAAATACCGGACAAGCCAATTTAAATACTCCCAATCGTCAAATTACAGCAAGAGACACTTATGGTTACAAGTATAAATTATACGCAAATGTTTTTGATGCGTTTACTCAATTTGTAATGCATTTTAAAAAAGTAGATGTCTATCTCGCTCAACAATTTTCTAGATCAGAATACCAACGAGAAGGATTTTATAGAAATGGTATTTATCCAACTACTTCGTTTGGAAAATCAAAAGCCTTAATTTTTGAAAATTTTGGCTTTAAGGGCGGTGTAACTTATCGAGTTTCAGGAACTCATATTTTGGAGGCAAATACACTTTATCAAACCAAGGCACCAAATTTACGTAACACATTTGCGAATGCACGATTAAACAATAGCATCACTCCCGATTTAAAAAGCGAAAGTATTTATGGTGGAGATCTTGCTTACATAATTAGGACACCACATTTAAAAGGTCGAATATCTGGTTTTTATAATCGAGTAACAGACGCAACTAAACTCGCTTTTTTTTATGCTCAAGGCATTGGCTCTGAAGATATCGGAGGAGATAATAATTCGTTTATATCAGAAATTTTAACAGGTGTACAAAAACAAAATATGGGTGTAGAAATTGGACTGGAATATAAAATTACCTCAACCATAAAAACAATTATTGGTGGAGCATACGGCCAATATACTTATTCTAAGAATGCAGATGTTACATACAATGATGATGCACTTGCTGCATTAGGACAATCGTCAATTGTTGATTTAGGTACGACTTATATAAAAAATTATAGACAAGGTGGAATACCACAACAAGCCTATAGTTTTGGGCTAGAATATCGTGATCCTAAATATTGGTGGATTGGAGCAAACGTAAATTACTTAGATGATTTATACATCGATCCTTCGTCAATTTTAAGAACAAAAAATTTTGTGACCGATAATACTACGGGTAATCCGTACCCAGGAACTACTCCAGAAAACGTCAAACAAATTTTGAAGCAAGAAAAATTAAACAGTTTTACATTAGTTAATTTAAACGGAGGTAAGTCATGGAGAGTATCTTACAAAAACAGAAATACGATTGGATTTTTTGTAACAATTAACAACGTATTGGATGTGACCTATAAATCTGGGGGCTTTGAACAGGCAAGAAAAGCAAGTTATCAAGAACTAAAACAGGATTTAACTTCTGGAATTCGGTCTTTTGGTCCAAAGTACTTCCATGGCTATGGACGCACCTACTTTGCAAACGTATATTTAAACTTCTAACCTAATTACTATGAAAAAATATATCTTACAATCGATTCTTACTTTAAGTGTCATTACAGCTACTTTTGTAAATTGTACTAATGATGAGGATTATGAAATTCCACCGTTTACTCATCCCTTTTTTTTTGAAGATTTTTCAAATAGCTTGTCGGGTGTAGGTGTTGAAGTTAGTAATCCTGAAATCGTAAATATTAATACTACTAATACACCCTTATGGGAAGTACGCTCGTTCAATAGTAACAAGTACATGCAATTTTCTTCTTTTAATAGTTTAGCAAATACAACAGATAATACTTGGTTTATATTACCCGAAGCGGATTTAAATGTAAATAAAAAATTAATATTAAGCTTTGACCTCGCCCAAGGATTTCCGGTGGGTGTTTTCCCTTTAAAAATTTATTATTCGCTAAATTTTGACGGAAACCCTGATAATATTGATAATGCAATTTGGACAACAATACCTTATAACTTCCCAGTAAATTCAGCAAATTTTGTATTCGTTAAAATTAAAGATCTAATCTACACAAATGATAATGCTGAAACCGTAAAAATTCATTTCGCTTTTAATTATAAAGGAGCTAAAGAAGGAGGAGCTACAACAACTATACAAATAGATAATATTAAACTTCAAATTGATTAGTTATGAAAAAAAACAACTTTTATATAGCTCTTTCAGTCCTAATATTATTATCCTTTGCGAATTGTTCGGATAGTCAAACCTATGGAATTCCAAACCTTGATAACGATTGTACAACAATAGCTGCAACAACAAAAATTGCAAGTCTTGATGTAGGGACTTTAAATACTATTCATAATATCATAACCGATGATATTATTGAAGGTTATGTGGTATCAAGTGACGAAGGAGGAAATTTTTATAAATCAGTTTCTGTTGTTTCAATAGACAATTCAATTGGATTAAACATTGCTTTAGACGCAATTGGTTTGTATACACAATTTGAACCAGGCCGAAAAATATATATAAAATTAAATGGATTAGATTACGAACAAGCAACTAACTTTACTAATGGATTAAATTTAGGAATACAATATCAACCCGAATCTGGAGCAACAAGAATTGGACGAATTGATAATATTTATATTAACAAATACATTACGAGAAGTTGTGAAAAAATTGATGAAAATTTACTTGTAAACCGACTAACAATTTCTCAAGCAAAAAATGATAAATACATAAATCAATTAATAGAAATAGATGCCGTGCAATTTACCCAGGCATCGCTTGGTTTTAACTATTTTGACGAAGCTCTAAAAAGTTTTGCTAGCGCAACTTCTATTAACCATAATATTACCGATAGTAATGAAAATAAATTAATTGTGCGAGTAAGTGAGTTTGCAAACTTTGCATCAAAGCCAGTCGCAGTTGGTAGCGGTAAAATACGAGGAATATTAACAAAATATGGAAACGACTATCAATTTATGATTCGTACAGTAAATGATGTACAATTTAATCAACCTCGTTTTGAAAAAGAACCGGTTCTTCCGCCAACTTCTATATTTTTTCCTTTTATAGGAGCCGATTTCAATACTTGGCAAGCATTTTTAGATAGTTTTGGAACTACTACAGCAGTAAATAAATCACTTGTAATAGAACAAAATGGTATCGGAATAGATAACACAACTGCTATGGGAATTCAAGGATCTACAACAGCAAATGGTCCATTATTTTTTGTACGTCCAACAGGAACTAATTTACCAATAAATCCAACTAAATTAAATATATGGATTAAAGGAACTGCCGAAAAAACTATTAGTATAAATCTTTATAAAACAAATGGAGCATACTATACATTTAATGTTGGTACACTAAATGATGCCAAATCAATCAATGTATCCGCATCTAATAGTTATACAGGTACCATTAACACAAACAATGAATGGAGATTAGTCCAATTAAAAATCAGTGAATTAAGTGATCTAAACTTAACCGATTCAACTAAAGACTTTTTATCGTTTAGAATTGGAAACAACGCTGCATATAACTTATTAATTGATAATATTACAATTGAATAACTAAACTTTTTTTATTTATTGAAATACTATAACTCAAATAGTTAATGCTAAATAATATATTTAAATCGAAAATATTAGTATTTTTGTGACTTAATACAGAATATGATAGAAAAAGAAATCATTAGTTTTGAAAGTACAGTACTTGTGGGTATTGTTACTCAAAACCAACCCGAAGATAAATTAAAAGAATATTTAGATGAGCTTGAGTTTTTAACTTATACCGCTGGAGGTGAAGTTAAAAAGAGATTTATTCAAAAAATGGATAAACCAAATCCTAAAACCTTTGTAGGTACAGGTAAGCTTGAACAAATATCAGAATACGTAAAAGAAAATCAAATTACAACGGTTATTTTTGACGATGAACTAACTCCTGCACAGCAAAAAAACTTATCTAAACTTCTAGACGTTAAAGTTTTAGATCGTACAAATTTAATTTTAGATATTTTTGCACAACGAGCACAAACATCATATGCTCGCACGCAAGTTGAATTAGCTCAAAATCAATACCTACTACCCCGATTATCAGGAATGTGGACGCATTTAGAGCGCCAACGTGGTGGTATCGGAATGCGTGGTCCTGGAGAAACGGAGATTGAAACAGACCGTCGTATTGTACGTGATCGAATTGCCTTATTAAAAGAAAAACTAGCAACTATTGACAGACAAATGGCTGTACAACGTGGTAATCGCGGTGCAATGGTTCGTGTGGCTTTAGTTGGATATACCAATGTAGGTAAATCAACTTTGATGAATGCTATTGGTAAAAGTGAAGTTTTTGTTGAGAATAAATTATTCGCAACTTTAGATACAACTGTTAGAAAAGTAGTAATCAAAAACTTACCTTTTTTATTAGCCGATACGGTTGGGTTTATTCGCAAACTTCCAACCCAATTAGTAGAATCTTTTAAAAGTACTTTGGACGAAGTTCGCGAGGCTGATTTGTTATTACATGTTGTAGATATTTCTCATCCGGAATATGAAGATCATATCGCATCTGTTAATCAGATTTTAAAAGAAATTAAGTCTGACGACAAACCAATAATTATGGTTTTCAATAAAATTGATAACTATAAACACGAAAGTATTGATCTAGATGATTTAGTTACAGAACGTACCAGTAAACATTATACTTTAGACGAGTGGAAAGATACTTGGATGGCCAAATTAGGTGAAAATAACACTTTATTTATATCGGCTACCGAGAAAGAAAATTTTGAAGAATTTAGACATAAAGTTTATGATGTCGTTCGAGATATTCATATCACCCGTTTTCCTTACAATAACTTTTTATATCCAGAATGGGATGATGTTATTGAAAAAGAAGACGATGAAGATACAGAAGAATAAATTAAAAAAGTCCGTTTACAATGTGTAAACGGACTTTTTAATTAACAACTAAGCACTAAAAATTATAATTTAATCCCAACCCGAACAGCTGGCGGATTTGAAAGGCTTTTATCGCATCGTCATCATAAATAGCTTGAAAGGCGATATTTGTAGTGATGTATTTATTTACCTTCATTGTAATATTTAATTGATAATTAATATCAACATTTAAAGGTTTGTCTAGATAATTTGAATACAAACTTAATATATTTTCAAAATTTACATTTTCTAACACCATAAATTTATAATACGCATTTAAACCTGCTCCAAGTTCATATCTGGTTTTTTCGCCTTTTAAAACACCATATGCTGGACCTAACGCTGTAAATTCTTCATGAATTGCAGTAACACGAGAATTTGCTGGAGAAATATTTACTTTTAAATTATCCGATTTTTTCCAAAGCATACCAGGACCAAGCTGAAAATATCCAGGTGATAAAAAATGAGATATTTTAATATTATCATTATCAAAACCCGAATCAAACTGAGTTCTAAAATTAAACATAACAGAATAATACCAATATCCAAAAGCACGTTTACCTACAACCGAATTTAATTCAATTCTATCATCTGTTTTTTTTGCTTTTACCTCTCCGCGTACTTTAGTTTGTCCATAAGCAGCTAATAATTTAGTATCCCAAGACCAATCATTTTTTTTATAATTTATATCATAATTTAAATTTACGTTTCCAGCTAATGAAGACGACCCTCCACCCAGCCAATCGTTATTAAAGGCAGATTGATTAAAAATAAAAGTAAAAGTACCTCCTTTTTTCCATGGTGAAATAGTATCTTTTACAACTGTATTATCTTGTGCATAAATGTTTATAAACTTTAAACTAAATATAAATATTAACAATATTTTTCTCATATAATAAAGAAAGGTTTTAGTTAATAACAACTAAAACCTTTTAAATATTGTGTTTATATTAACACTTATTTTCTTTTATACATCGGTACTGCCGAACAAGCTTCGCCAAACATAATTGATCTAGCATATTTCATCATCGGTTGAATAGCTAGCACGTATGCCTCTTCTGGAATCGGTTTCTTAGAACATCCCTTTATAATAACAGGTTTGTCTTGATAAACCGAAAAATCAATTTTAGCAATTATATCTTGATATATAGCTATTTTTAATTGATTTAGATTTCCTTGTACAACCATTTTTGCATTTTTTTGCAAATAAGTACTTGCTAACATAAAAGCCCAAGCTGGCAAAATAGCATCGGTAGTACAAGTTAAAGCAACATATTTATTTTGATAAATATCCCAGTTAAAAGCTTTTAAATCGGCTCTAAACTCTTTTTCCTTGAGTAAAAACCCATCGAATAAAAACTGAGAAATATCAAAAACAACTAATTCTTCGATTGGAAAGTAATCTTCTAAATCAAAAACTTCAAGCGAGCTATTAGCTACTTTATTAACTATTTCGTCCATTTTATTATTGATTTGTATTGATACAAAAAATTAGAAATTATAACATTCCTAATTCTAGTTTCGCTTCTTCGCTCATTAATTCTTTATCCCAAGTTGGTTCGAAGGTAATTTCGACCTCACAAGAATTCACTTGTTCGATGTTTGCAACCTTTTCTTCAACCTCAGCAGGTAATGTTTCAGCAACCGGACAATTTGGAGACGTTAATGTCATAATAATTTTTACATCATTATCTTCATTGATTAAAACATCATAAATCAAACCCAATTCATAAATATCTACCGGAATTTCTGGATCATAAATGGTTTTTAAAACCTTTACAACACTTTCTCCTAAGTTTACTGTATCGTTAAATTCTTCCATAACTTTATTTTTTTGCTTCGAATGCCAAGGCATACATTTTTATTTGTTTGATCATAGATACCAATCCGTTGGCACGAGTTGGCGATAAATGATCTTTTAATCCTATCTGATCAATAAAATTAGTATTTGCGGCTAATATAGCTTGTGGTTCTTGGTTTGAGAATACACGAATTAAAATAGCTATAATTCCTTTGGTTATTATCGCATCACTATCGGCTGTAAAAACAATTTTATTTTGATTCATTTCTGCATGAACCCAAACTTTAGATTGGCAACCTTTAATGGTATTATCGTCTGTTTTATATGCTTCGTTAATTAGTGGTAATGTTTTACCTAAATCAATAACATATTGAAAACGGTCGTCCCAATCATCAAACATTGAAAATTCATCAATAATTTCTTCTTGTATTTCTTGAATTGTCATTCTTTTATTTATTAATAATTTGATTGATACAAGTTACCAATGCTTTGTATTGAATTGGTGGATTGGCTGTATCGAAATCGTTAGACAAATAAACATCTCCGCTATTAGTTATTTTAATAACTGAAACGGTAGAAGCATCCATGCTACTCATGCTAGAATCCGAAACGTAATCATTTAACTTTTCTAATTCAAAATCATTATAAGCCTTAGTCAAATCTTGTAGCTGTTTCTGATTTAACTTATAAGATTCCTCAGTACCATTTCTTGTTTTCTTAACTATTGCGTTTCCATTAGCAATAATTATTTGATTATAAAAACCACGAGTTGCAGTTTCTATCTCTAAAATTGTTGGTAACGAGCGTGGATTTATATTTTCTGAAACTTGACTCGAATTTTTAGTTGACGTACAACTTATTAAACAAATTATACAGATAATTAAGCCGAAAATATTTTTCATAACTATAAAAATTTTAAACTGACTAAGATAACATAAGTTGAGCCTTTTTAACAGCTTGTACCAATACATCAATTTCTTCTTTTGTATTGTAAAACATAAAAGATGCTCGGACGGTACCTGGAATATTAAAAAACCTCATAATTGGTTGGGCACAATGGTGACCAGTACGTACGGCAACTCCCATTTTGTCAACAATAGTACCAATATCATACGGATGAATTCCATCTATATTAAACGAAACAACTGATGCTTTATGTTTTGTATTACCATAAATACGTAATCCTGGTATTTGTAATAATTGCTCTGTAGCATAATCTAACAACTCCTGCTCGTAAGCTGCAATGTTATCAAATCCTACTAGATTTAAATAATCAACAGCATAGCCTAAGGCAATTCCGCCAGCAATATTTGGAGTACCTGCTTCAAATTTATGTGGTAGTTCAGCATAAGTAGTTTCTTCAAAAGTTACTTCCTTAATCATTTCTCCTCCACCTTGATAGGGAGGTAAAATATTTAACCATTTTTCTTTACCATATATAATACCTGTACCTGTTGGTCCACAAATTTTATGACCTGAAAATGCGTAAAAATCACAATCTAAAGCTTGAACATCCGGTTTTAAATGCGGCGTTGATTGAGCCCCGTCAATTAATACTGCTGCTCCTACTTCATGAGCTTTAGCAATAATATATTCTATCGGATTAATTACTCCTAACGCATTAGAAATATGGTTTACTGATACGACTTTAGTGTTACTATTCACTAACGAATCAAAAGCTGCAATATCTAATTCTCCATTTTCATTCATTGGGATCACTTTTAAAGTAGCTCCAGAACGTTGGCAGGCAAATTGCCAAGGCACAATGTTAGAATGATGTTCGAGCTCAGAAATAATAATTTCGTCGCCAGGTTTTAAAATTTGGCCAAATCCATTAGCAACTAAATTAATACCAAAAGTAGTTCCGCTGGTAAACAAAACTTCATGCGAATATTCTGCATTAATATGTTTTTGTATTTTTAAACGAGATTCTTCGTAAGCGTCAGTTGCTAACTGGCTTAAAGTATGAACGCCACGATGAATATTTGCATTTATTTCCGAATAATATTTTTGGATTGCATCTAAAACCATTTTTGGCTTTTGAGAAGTAGCTCCGTTATCAAAATAAACTAAAGGTTTACCATTTACTTTCTCATTTAATATAGGAAAATCAGCTCGTATAGCTTGAATATCAAACATCTTATCTTCAATTTATTGCAAATTTAAAACATGTTGTTTAAAATCTGCTATTTTAGTATACAAAGATACTGCAAAATAACATCTTAAGTTTATTGATTTTAAATAAAAAAGCTACTTAAAATAATTTTAAGTAGCTTTTTTATTTAACTTTTTTGAATCGATTATATTTCAAATCCCATATTAACGCCTAGTTTTTCAGAAATAACACGGGTTAACTTTTGTTTTAAATCTGCTATTTTAACTGATGAAATTACTTCGTCTGTAAATGCATACATTAATAATGCACGGGCTTCTTTTTTAGGAATACCACGTTGTTGCATATAAAACATAGCTGACTCGTCTAACTGTCCTATTGTACAACCGTGCGAACATTTAACATCATCGGCAAAAATTTCTAATTGCGGTTTCGTATTTAACGTTGCTGTATCGGTTAATAAAATATTATTATTTTGCTGAAAAGCGTCAGTTTTTTGAGCAATCTTATCTACATAAATTTTACCATTGAAAACACCCGTTGATCGATCTCCAAAAATACCTTTATAGTTTTGGTGTGATTCGCAATTTGGTTGTTCATGGTTTACTAAAGTAAAATGATCAACATGTTGTTTATCACCAATCAATGTAATTCCTTTTAAAGTAGAATCAATTCTTTCTCCTTTTTGATAGAAATTTAAATTATTTCTGGTAATATTTCCTCCGAATGAGAAAGTATGTACAGAAACTCTACTTTCTTGCTTTTGAGAGATAAATGTATTGTCAATAATATTTGCAGATTGCAAATCGTTTTGAAGCTTATAATAATCAACAATAGCTCGTTTCGCAGCAAAAATTTCTGTAACCGCATTTGTAACAACTACTGAATCTGTTAAACTTTGATGACGTTCTACTATCTGAACATGAGCATTTTCGCCAACAATAATTAGATTACGAGGCTGAATAAACGTAGGATTACTACCTGTTGTGAAATATAAAATTTCGATAGGTTTTTGTACAACTGTTGATTTCGGAATATTAATATACGCTCCTTCAAAGGCATAAGCTGTATTTAAATTCGTTAAGCTATCTTCTTGATCAGCTCCCTGATTAAAATACATATCAATAATCATTTTGTATTTAGGTTTTGTTAATGCTGATGACATTAAGCAAACATCTAAACCATCGTGTGTTGTTGATGATAAATGAGATGAAAATACACCATTAATAAAAACAACTTTATAGGTATCTACATCGTCTAAAAAATATTTTTTCACATCTTTCCACTCAACAGCTACGTCGTTTTTTGGTAAAATAGCAAAATCATTTTTTAGAATTGCGTTTAGTGATGTGTATTTCCAAGCTTCCTCTTTCTTAGTTGGAAACCCTTTATTTTCGAACACCTTTAGAGCTTTGTTACGAACATCATGTAAATCTGTATTTACATCAACCTTTTGTTCAAAAGCTAAAAAAGATGATAATAATTTTTCTTTTAAATCCATTGTTTTTTAGTCTTAAAGTTTAGTGCTTAATCGGTAAATATTTTGAACCTAACAAACTTAAAACCTTATTATTTTAACCAATCGTAACCTTTTTCTTCTAATTCTAGAGCTAGTTCTTTACCTCCAGTTTTAACAATTTTACCGTCATGTAATACATGAACAAAATCAGGAACAATATAATCTAACAAACGTTGGTAATGTGTAATTACGACAACTGCGTTGTTCTCATTTTTCAATTTGTTTACTCCGTTAGCTACAATACGTAAAGCATCAATATCTAATCCAGAATCCGTTTCATCTAAAATCGCAACTTTAGGCTCTAACATGGCCATTTGAAAAATTTCGTTACGTTTTTTCTCACCACCTGAAAAACCTTCGTTTAAAGAACGTGATAAAAACTTACGATCGATTTCTAATAATTCAGACTTTTCTTTAATTAACTTCAACATTTCGTTAGCAGGCATATCTTCTAAACCTTTTGCTTTACGCGATTCGTTAATTGCTGTTTTCATGAAATTTGTAACAGAAACACCTGGAATTTCAACTGGATATTGAAACGATAAGAAAACTCCTTTATGTGCTCTTTCTTCAGGAGCTAAATCAGCTAAATCTTCACCATCTAAGATAATTTCACCTTCAGTAACTTCGAAATTTTCATTTCCAGCAATTACAGCAGATAAAGTAGATTTACCTGCACCGTTTGGTCCCATGATTGCGTGAACTTCTCCTGCTTTAACTTCAAGATTAATTCCTTTTAATATTTCTTTGTCCTCAACAGAGGCATGTAAATTTTTAATTTGTAACATAATCTTACTAATTTGAAGATTTGAAAATTTTCTGAATTTGAAAATAATCGCTTCTTAATATTATTTTACTTTTGATGATATTATAATCTTATTAATTATTCTTGAAATGCTTTGAATTTGTATAATCAAATCCGAACATTCAGGATAGTTTTTACTCATTTTACAGAGCTCTAACCAATAAATAGTTTCTTCAACTTCTTTTGCAGCAATTTTAAATTTATGGATAAAATCATTTTTGCTTTCGGCATTCTGAGCTTCTCTAACATTAGCTCCAACCGAAGTACCAGATTTTAATAATTGATTTGCGATTACATAACGTTTATTACTTTCCAAAACTTCGCAATACTCAATAATTGAGATCGCAAATTGAAACGTTAACTTAACAATCATGTTATCCGAATCTTTCATCTTTCAAATTTTCAAATCCATTCATTTTCAAATTAACTATCCCACCGATCCTTCTAAAGAAATTTCTAATAATTTCTTAGCTTCTACAGCGAATTCCATTGGTAATTTATCTAAAACTTCTCTTGAGAATCCGTTTACGATTAATGCAATTGCTGTTTCTGTTGGGATTCCACGTTGATTACAGTAGAAAATTTGATCTTCACCAATTTTACTTGTTGTAGCTTCGTGTTCTAATTTCGCAGTTGAATTCTGAGATTCGATGTACGGGAATGTATGTGCGCCACATTCGTTACCCATTAATAAAGAATCACATTGAGAGAAGTTACGAGCGTTTTCAGCACGAGGTCCAATCTTAACTAAACCACGGTAAGAGTTTTGAGATTTACCTGCCGAAATTCCTTTTGAAATGATTGTTGATTTGGTATTCTTACCAAGGTGAATCATTTTAGTTCCTGTATCTGCTTGCTGGTAATTATTCGTTACAGCGATTGAATAAAATTCTCCAACCGAATTATCACCTTTTAAAATACAAGAAGGATATTTCCATGTAACAGCCGAACCTGTTTCAACCTGAGTCCAAGAAATTTTAGCGTTTTTTTCAGCCAATGCACGTTTCGTTACAAAGTTGAAAACACCACCTTTTCCGTTCTTATCTCCAGGGAACCAGTTTTGAACTGTTGAATATTTAATCTCTGCATCGTTCATAGCAATTAACTCAACAACCGCAGCGTGTAATTGATTTTCATCACGAGATGGAGCCGTACATCCTTCAAGATAAGAAACATAAGAACCTTCATCTGCAATTAATAACGTACGTTCAAACTGACCTGTTCCTGCTTGGTTGATTCGGAAATAAGTTGACAATTCCATTGGGCAACGAACACCTTTTGGAATGTAACAGAATGAACCATCAGAGAATACAGCTGAATTTAATGCAGCGTAAAAATTATCGGTTGTTGGAACAACAGTACCTAAATATTTTTTAACTAATTCTGGATGTTCTTTAATCGCTTCAGAAATCGAACAGAAAATGATTCCTTTAGCATTTAAAGTATCTTTAAACGTTGTTGCCACAGAAACAGAATCTACTACGATATCCATCGCAACATTATTCATACGTTTTTGCTCGTCTAAAGAGATACCTAATTTTTTGTACATCTCTAATAACTCAGGATCTACATCGTCTAAGGTTTTATTTGGATCTACATCTTTAGGTGCAGAATAATAAGAGATGGCTTGGAAGTCTGGTTTTTCGTAAGTTACGTTTGCCCATTCTGGTTCAACCATTTCTTTCCAAATTCTAAAAGCATCTAAACGCCATTGCGTCATCCATTCTGGCTCTTCTTTCTTTTTAGAAATAGCACGAACGATATCTTCATTTAGACCTATAGGAAATGTTTCGGCATTTAACTCAGTGTAAAATCCGTATTCATATTCCTTAGTTTCTAATTCTTTTTTTAATTCTTCTTCAGTATACTTACTCATAAGTTAAAGATTAAAAAGTTTAAGTTTTTAGTGAGTTAAAAATTCAAACTATTTATATGATTTTAGCCAAAAATGGCATATTCTATTTAATTACAACGAAAAACTTTCACCACAGCCACATGTTCTTGTAGCATTAGGATTGTTAAAAATAAAACCTTTCCCGTTTAAACCTCCTGAAAATTCAAGAGTTGTTCCTACTAAGTAAAAAAAGCTTTTTTTATCTACTGCAATTTTAATGCCGTTGTCTTCAAATATTTTATCATCTTCAGCGGTAGCTTTATCAAACTTTAAATCGTATGATAAGCCCGAGCACCCGCCACTATTTACTCCTACTCTAACATAATCGTTATAAGGATCAAAGCCATCATCTTCCATTAAAGAGATAACTTTTTTTCTAGCTGATTCTGAAACTTTTATCATGGTATTTTTTTGGTTTCTTAATTTCTTTGTTATGCAAAGATATCACAAAAAAAGCATTTTATCTATAAGCTAACATTTTTATAACTAATGATTTGATAATTATTTTCTATAGTAAAAACATCTTAAAATATGTATTTTAGTACCTTTATATCTCAGAAGCAAATAAAAACAAATTAAAACATGAATATATATTCAATAGAATCAGGAAACTTTAAACTAGATGGAGGTGCTATGTTTGGAGTTGTACCTAAAACTATTTGGAACAAAACCAATCCAGCCGACTCAAACAACTTAATAGATTTAGCAGCACGCTGTTTATTGATTGAAGATGGTAATCGCTTAATTTTAATTGACACAGGTATGGGCGATAAACAATCTGAAAAGTTTTTTGGCTACTACTCGCTTTGGGGAACCCACTCTTTAGATAAATCTTTAGCGGAACATGGTTTTCATCGAGATGATATAACCGATGTTTTTTTAACTCACTTACATTTTGATCATTCGGGTGGTGCAGTTCAATGGAATAAAGATAGAACGGGTTACGAGCCTGCTTTTAAAAACGCAAAATTTTGGACCAATCAAAACCATTGGGATTGGGCTATCAATCCTAATCCACGAGAAAAAGCTTCATTTTTAAAAGAGAATTTATTACCAATGCAAGAGGCAGGTCAACTAAATTTTATAAATCGATCAGAAAATAACTACTTATCAAAAAGTGAACTTGGATTTGATATTCTATTTGTTGACGGACATACCGAAAAACAAATGCTTCCTATTTTTAAATACAAAGGTCAAACCATAGCTTTTTGTGCCGATTTAGTTGCCACAGTTGGGCATATTCCTATTCCTTACGTTATGGGTTACGATACTCGACCGTTATTGACTGTTACTGAAAAAGAATACTTTTTGAACCAAGCGGCAACTCAAAATTGGTTGTTGGTTTTAGAACATGATGCTTATAACGAAGTTATGACTGTTGAACAAAGTGAAAAAGGTGTCAGACTTAAAGAAATATTAAAATTTAAAGACATTATGTAACAAAATAGTAGTTTTAGCAAACTAATAAATTTATTTATAAATTAACAGATCCTAAATTTTATAATATTATGAACAGAATAAAACCTTTTTACATCTGCGCAGCACTTTCGTTGGCTTTAGCAAGTTGTACTTCATCAAAAATTCCAACTACGTACGTTGATTCATATGATAAATTACCACTTAAAAATGTTCCAGTAGCCGAAAACGATTTAAAACGCTGGAGTCATTTAGATTTAATTAAAGATACTATTCCAGGTATGAGTGTTGATCGTGCTTATGCCGAATTATTAGTTAATAAAAAACCTAATCAGGTTATTGTAGCTATTATAGATTCGGGAATCGATATTAATCACGAAGATTTAAAGCCGGCAATCTGGATTAATCCAAAAGCTCAAACTAGTGGATTAAATGATATTAATGGATGGAACTTTTTAGGCAATTCGGACGCCGAGAATATGGAATACGTGCGTATTTTGAAAAAAGGAAATACAGCAGATCCTGAATACCAAAGAGCAGTAATTGAATTACAAGCTGATGTAGCTGAAGCTAAAGGCTCTTTAGAAAGAATTAATGTTTTTGTAAGTTACATTGATATTATTAAAAAAGCCACAGGAAAAAATGAAGACATTACAATTGAAGATATTCAAAAGATAGAAGCTACTGATCTTACTACAACAGAAGCTAAAACCTTTTTATCACGTGTATTA
>Ga0233372_1000613_pt1 | contig 15696 bp, 11 predicted proteins | sample ElkDunMinimDraft_4_FD_191538 | JGI IMG/M metagenome (GOLD analysis project Ga0233372, IMG submission 191538) | Fecal eukaryotic communites from dung pellets of Tule Elk in California, USA - Elk Dung D8 | ecosystem: Host-associated > Mammals > Digestive system > Large intestine > Fecal | place... | reverse complement strand
GTTCGCAGCACCGGACTGCGCACAGCGTGCCGTTGCACCCCACTCCGAACTCCGGTTCCGTTCCGCGCCGGCGCGGCGATGCCGTACCGAGGCGTTCCTGCACGAGCTCACGGACCATCTGCGCGAAACGGGGATCGGTCCCGGCCGTCGCCGCGCGCACGAACTCCATGCCGAGTTCGGCCGCACGGTCCCGGGCTTCGGTGTCGAGATCCCAGACCACCTCGAGGTGGTCGGAGATGAATCCGACCGGAACCACGATCACCGAAGTCACTCCCCGCTCGTGGAGAGCATCGAGATGGTCGACGATGTCGGGTTCGAGCCACGGCACCCGGGGCGGGCCCGAACGCGACTGCCAGACCAGGTCGTAGTCGTCGACACCGAGCGAATCCGCGACCAGGCGCGCGGCCTCGGCCACCTGGCGGCTGTAGAGACGCCCGCCGGCGTCCGGCGGTCCACCGGTCGCATCGGCGGACGTCGGGATCGAGTGAGCGGTGAAAACCAGGCGCGCGTCCGCTGCCTCGTCGGATAGTTCGGCGCGGGATGCGCGCACGGCATCGGCGACCGCGTCGAGGAACAGCGGGTGATCGTAGAACTGCCGGATCTTCGTCAGGTCGGGGGCGTCGTCGACCGCGCTCCGCGCCCGGCGGATGTCCTCGTGGTACTGCCGGCATCCGGAATAACCGCCCCATGCCGAGGTCGCGAAGACCAGGGCGTTGCGAATGCCGTCGTCACGCATGGCCGCGACGGTGTCCTCGACCATCGGATGCCAGTTGCGATTTCCGAAGTACACCGGCAGGTCGATGCCGTGCGCCTCGAACTCGCCGCGCACGGCATCGATGAGGGCCCGGTTGAGCGCGTTGATCGGTGAGACACCCCCGAAGTGCAGGTAGTGCTGCGCAACGTCGTCGAGACGTTCCGGCGGGATACCCCGGCCCCGGGTGACGTTCTCGAGGAACGGCCGGACATCGTCCGGGCCTTCGGGGCCGCCGAACGACAGCACCAGCAGCGCGTCGAACGATTCGGGGGTGCTCACCATGGGAGTGCTCTCCTGACCTGTCAGGCGCCGAGGCCGACCTGTGAGTGGAAACCACCGTCGACGTACACGATCGACCCGGTGGTACCGGGCAACCAATCGGACAGTACCGCGCACACGGTCTTCGCGACCGGAGTCGGGTCTTCGACGTCCCATCCGATCGGGGACGCGGCGGACCAGCCTTCGTTGAGCCGGTTCATCTCGGCTCCCGGTCCGGTGGCATCCCCGGCGATCGCCTTCGCCGCAAGGGTCTTGATCGGGCCGGCGGCGACGAGATTCGAGCGGATTCCGCGCGGGCCGACCTCCTTGGCGACATACCGGTTGACCGATTCGAGGGTCGCCTTGGAGACGCCCATCCAGTTGTAGAACGGCACCGCGCGTGACGGATCGAAGTCCATGCCGACGAGAGAACCGCCCTCGTTCATGACCGGCAGCACCGCCTTGGCAAGTGCACCGTACGAATACGCGGAGACCTCCAGGGCGACGGCGACGTCGCTCCACGGGGCATCGAGGAACGGGCTGCCCAGGCACGAACGCGGCGCGAAACCGATCGAATGCACGACGCCGTCGATCCCTTCGGGCGCGAGTTCACGCAGTTTGTCGGCGAGCCCGGCGAGGTGCTCGGTGTTCTGCACGTCGAGTTCGATCGCCGGCGGCACCGGCTGCGGCAGACGCTGCGCGATGCGGTCGATCAGCCGCAACCGGTCGAAGCCGGTGATGATGATCTTCGCGCCCTGTTCCTGTGCCGCTTTGGCGGTGTGGAACGCGATGGAGGCATCGGTGATGATGCCGGTGACGAGAATGGTCTTGCCCTCGAGCAGTCCGCCCATGAGTGTGTCGATCCTCCAGTGAGATTCGGATGTGGTCCGGGTGTGGCGGCGGGTCAGTGACCCATGCCCATGCCTCCGTCGACGGGGATGACAGCGCCCGAGACGTAGGCGGAGTCGTCTGAGGCGAGGAAGCTCACCACGCCCGCGACATCGTCGGGCTTGCCGAGACGCTGCATCGGGATGAATTTCTTTGCCATGTCGCGCAGATCGTCGGACAGTTCCGCGGTCATGTCCGTCTCGATGAACCCGGGTGCGACGACGTTGGCGGTGATCGAGCGTGAGCCGAGTTCGCGGGTCACCGACCGGGCGAGTCCGATCACGCCGGCCTTCGAGGCTGCGTAGTTGATCTGCCCGGCCTGGCCTGCCATACCGACAACCGAACCGAGGAAGATCATCCGTCCCCACCGTGCGCGCAGCATCGCCCGGTTGGCGCGCTTCGCGCACCGGAAGGATCCGGTGAGGTTGGCGTCGAGGACGCTGGTGAACTGGTCCTCGGTCATGCGCATCAGCAGGGTGTCGTCGGTGACGCCGGCGTTGGCGACCAGCACCTCGACAGGGCCCTGATGCTCTTCGACCTCGGTGAATGCGCGGTCGACCGAGTCGGCGTCGGTGACGTCGCACACGACACCGAACAGGTCGTCGGGGACACCGGAACCGCGGTGGGTGACGGCAACCTTGTGTCCGTCGGCCTGCAGGCGGCGAGCCACCGCGAGGCCGATACCGCGGTTTCCTCCGGTGACGAGAACGGACCGGGGCGTGCCCGCGGGGCGCGTGGACGCGGCGGGGCTACTTGCGTCAGTCATGGCGACAAACCTATCTGGTGGTGGATCGCACACGGACAGGGCTCCGTGAGCGGCGACAAGAAGGGTCAGGGCAGGCGCTGGCGAAGCACCATGGCGGAGAGGAGGCCTGCGGCGACGCAGAGAGCACCGAGCATCAGCCACGGCCGGCTGGCATCGCCGCGCGTCGTTTCGAAGCCGATCTGCTCCTCGAGAGTGTTGTAGGCGTCCTCGAGTTCCTCGAGACTCGACGCGGTGAAGAAGCTGCCCCCGGACAGGTTCGCGATCTCCTTGAGAGACGGATCGTCGACAGGGACCGGGATGCGCTCGTCCTCGATCGTGACCGTTCCGGTCGCGGTGCCGAACGAGATCGTCGAGACCGGGATTCCCTTCTCGGCTGCCTGCCTCGCCGCGGTGAAACCTCCCCGCGGGTCGTCGGGGCTCTCCGGCACGGTCTGCTTTCCGTCCGAGAGCAGCACGATCCTGGCGGGCGGCGCCTGATCGCCGCCGCCGAGCACAGCGGCCAGGGTGTCGATGGACTGCATCGCAGTGAATATCGCTTCGCCGGTGGCGGTGCGCTCACTCAGTTGCAGGTGATCGATTGCCGTCTTCGTCGCTTCCCGGTTGGTGGTCGGTGACACCAGCACCGACGCGGTACCGGAGAACGCGACGAGACCGAGGTTGATCCCGGGAGTCAGATCGTCCGCGAACTGCTTCGCCGCTTCCTGCGCGGCGGCGAGCCGGGACGGTGCGACATCGGTCGCCTCCATCGACAGCGACACGTCGATCACCGCGACGACCGTCGCGCGATTACGCGGCACCCGTTGCTCGGCCGTAGGTCCGGCGAGGGCGACCGTGAGGAAGACCAGGCCGGCCAGCAGCAGCGCGACCGGGATGTGGCGGGCACGTCCGGGCCGGTCGGGAGCGACCTTCTCGAGAAGTTCGAAGTTGGTGAACCGCAGCGTGTGAGAGAGCCTGCGGCGCTGCACCAGCACGTAGCCGACGCCGAGGGCGGCAACCACGACCAGGAACAGCAACCACCACGGTGAGGTGAAACCGGAAATGCTCACCGGCCCACCCTCCCCACGCCGCCGGCTGCGTAACTGTGCCGGCGAGCCGCGACGAAACGAACCACGTCGCTGATCCAGTCCCGGTCGGTCCGCAAACTCAGCATCGGGGCCCCGCAACTGCGCATCGCCTGCTGCACGGCAGCGCGATGCTCCGCGGCAGCCTGGGCGTAGTCGGCGCGAAGCTGCGGTGTCGTCGTGAACTCACGGGTGCGTCCGGTTTCGGGATCGTGCAGGACGACGTCTCCCAGGTCGGGCAGTTCCAGGTCGCGGCGGTCCAGCACCTCGACTGCCAGCAGGTCGTGCCGGCCGGAGAGGGCACGCAACGACCGCTGCCAGTCGAGCGGTCCCAGGAAGTCGCTGATCACGACGGCAAGACCGCGCCGGCGCTGGGGCCGCCGCAGCGCCTCGACGACACCGCGCAGATCACCGCGGGTCCCGTCCGGTGGGTGCGGGATGGTCGCGATGGTGCGCAGCATGGATTGGGCGTGGGCCCGTCCCCCGCGCGCGGGAATCCGCACCGTGTCGCGGCCGGTGGACACCACGGCGCCGATCCGGTTGCCGCCGCCGATCGTCAGATGCGCGATCGCCGCGACCGCTGCGACGACCAGATCGCGCTTCTCGCACGCGGCCGTGCCGAAATCGAGGCTCGCGGACAGATCGACCGCGAGCCAGGTCTCGAGTTCGCGATCCGCGACGGTCTGCCGCACGTGCGGATGGGTGGTGCGGGCGGTGACCGACCAATCCATCTGGCGTACGTCGTCGCCCGGCTGGTACTCCCGGGCATCGCCCGGTTCGGACCCGGGTCCGGGAATCAGGCCCAGGTGATCACCGTGCAGGACACCGTCGAGCCGGCGCCGGACGGTCAGTTCCAGGGTGCGCAGCGCAGCAGTCAATGCGGGGTCGCGCAGCTCGCCGGAACGGAACGTGGGTGGCGACCCGTCGCGGGCGGGTTCGCTCACCGTTGCCCTGCACCTCCGTGCGGTCCGGGCGCGGGCACCACAGGAGCACCGGGACGCACCGCCGCGGGGGGACCCGCCGGCACGGGTGCCGTGGCCTGGGGCGCGACCTGCGGCAGACCGACCGTCTGGAGGATCTCGGCGATGATCCGGTCCGGTGAGACGTCGTCGGCCAGCGCGTCGTACGACAACACCAAGCGGTGACGCAGCACGTCGGGGATCACGTCGATGATGTCCTGCGGGATCACGTAGTCGCGCCCGCGGACGAGAGCGAGCGCGCGGGCTGCGGAGATGATGCCGAGGGTGGCACGCGGAGAGGCGCCGTAGGCGATCCATCCCTGCACGTCGTGCAGACCCAGTTCGGCCGGCGAGCGCGTCGCGAAGATGACCCGCACCACGTAGTCGACGAGCGCATGGTGCACGAACACGCGACTGGCGATCTTCTGCAGTCGCAGCAGTTCCTCCCGGGAGAGCACCTGCTTCGGTTCCGGAGCCGCGACTCCCATCCGGTAGACGATCTCGCGTTCTTCCTCGACCGAGGGGTAGTCGACGAGGACCTTGAACAGGAACCGGTCTCGCTGCGCCTCGGGCAGCGGGTAGACGCCTTCGTTCTCGATGGGGTTCTGCGTCGCCATGACCAGGAACGGGTCGGGCATCGGGAACGTCTTGCCACCGATGGTGACGTGCCGTTCCGCCATCACTTCGAGCAGCGCCGACTGCACTTTCGCCGGGGCGCGGTTGATCTCGTCGGCGAGCACGAAGTTCGCCACCACCGGGCCGAGTTCGGTGTCGAACTCTTCGCGGCCCTGCCGGTAGATCCGGGTTCCGACGAGGTCGGTGGGTACCAGGTCGGGAGTGAACTGGACGCGGGAGAAGGATCCACCGACAACCTTGGCGAACGTCTCGACCGCGAGGGTCTTCGCGACACCCGGCACGCCTTCGAGCAGGACGTGCCCGCGGGCGAGCACTCCGACGAGCATGCGTTCGACGAGGAGGTCCTGGCCGACGATCACTCGCTTGACCTCGTAGATGGCGCGCTCGAGAAGGCGGACGTCGTCTGCCGGGTCGTACGCCTTCTCCGGTGCGGCCACAGGCTCCTTCGACGTGGACACGGCGGGAGCGGACGCACTCGTCGCACCGGCGGACGGGCCGTTTCCGGCAACGGGAGGGTTCGCCGCGACACTGCCCCGTGTGGGAGCGCCGGCGTCCGCCCTGCCGCTGCCCGGTCCGGCCGTGCCCTGCGGCTCCACGTCGTGGCCCTGACCGGCGGCGTTGTTCGAGCCGGCCCCGCCCTTCTGTGCGCCCGCTGCCGTACCCGACGTCCCGCCCTCGCGTGAGGTCACCAAGAATCCACCGCTTTCGCCTACGTTGATCCACTGGAAATCGCCTGCTGCACCACTATGGCAGGTGTCGATTCAGTGTGCCGTAACGCCAGGCCCGCGGCGTGGGCGAGTCCCACGCCCGGACAGTGCGATCACGATCACTTCACCGTCAGGACACCATGCGCACCACATACGGTGTCATGCCGTCCCAGCGTACCGGCGAGATCATGACGTGCGAACCCGACTGCGGCGCCTCGAGCATCGTGCCGTCGCCGAGGTACAGGCCCACGTGCTGGCTCGCATTGGGGCCGTAGAAGATCATGTCGCCGCGTCTCATCTCCGACGACGGGATCTGGGTGCCCGCTGTGTACTGATATCCGGTGTAGTGCGGCAGGGAGATGCCGATACCGGCGAACGCATAGATCATCAGCCCGGAGCAGTCGAAGCCCACCTTGCCGAAATCTCCGTAACTGTCGGCGACACCGCCGTCCCGTATTCCGCGGGTCGGTCCGTTCTCGTCTCCCCCACCCCACGCATACGGCACGCCGATCTGGGACAGCCCACGGTCGATCACGGTCTCGACCGCCGCGGCGCCGGTGAGCGACGGCGTCGACCGGGTGCGCGGCGACGACCGCGGAGTCTGCGGTGTGGGCGTGCGAGGTGTCTCGGTGACTTCGTCTGCCGGGTTCACCTCGCTACCCGGGCTCGGTGTCACGTCGGGATCGAGGTCCTCGTCCGGTACGGCGGCGTTCACGGCCGTGTCGAGGGCAGGTGCGCTCTCCCCCAAGTCGGCGTGGGGGCGTCGTCCGTTGGCGAGTTCGGCTGCCCGTGCGAGCGCGGCGTCGTCGGCTGCGACCCGCTGGGCCGCCGCTGCCGCTTCCTCACGCGCCACCTCGGCGGCAGCGGCACGGGCCGCCTCCTCCGCCACGCGGCGGCGATCCCATGCCACGTACTCCGCGCGCTGACCCTCGAGACCGGCAACGTTGGAGCGCGCGAAATCCAGTTCGGCCTGGGCTCCCGCTCGTGCCTGCTCGATGCGGCTCTTTTCTGCGGCTTCCCGGTCGAGGGCATCGCGGGCGACGGCGATCGCAGCTTCCGCGTCCACCTTGCGCTGCTCGGCGGCCGCCGCTGCGGCGTCGGCCTCCTGTTTCGCGGCGCGCGCACGGGAATGGGAGTTCGCCTGTTCGGTGCGCGCGCGTTCGAGTGCGTCGAGCACCGCGTCGCGTCCGGTCGAAAGCATGCGCATCACCTGCGCGCGGTCGAGCAGGTCCTCGGGGCCGTCGGTGGACAGGAACGCGGCGAGTGATGTCGCGTTCGATCCGCGGGTGTAGCTCTCCCGCGCGAACGAGTCGAAGTCCGCTTGCGCGTGTGAGATCTGGGCGCCCGCGTCCTGGAGGGCGAGCTGGGAGGACGCCACGGCCTGCGCGGCTGCTGCCACGGCGTCCTGGGCGGAATGCAAGTCGACGAGGGCGCGGTTGACGTCCTCGCGTTTGATCGCGACCTGGGCGTCGAGTTCGGCGAGCTGCTGATCCGCGTGGGAGACGCGCACGATCAGTTCACCGATGCGGTCGATCCCGGAGTTCACGGCCGCCCCGGCCGCGTCCAGTTCCGTGTCCGACGGATTGGGCGGTGGTGGTGGCACCGCGGCCGCAGTCGACCCCACTGCGACGAGCACGGTCGTCATGAGCCCGATTCCCGCGAGCAACCGGGAGGCGCGGACGACGTGGCCCGAACGGGTGCTGCGAAGAGAAGACCGCCGACGTCCGGCAGTGGTAGGCGATGCCGGTGCGCCGGTAGGCGACGACCGTCGCGGAATCCCCCCGTGGAAACCGAATCGTCTCACTTGCGCTCTCCCTCGGTCGTGCCGACCTGAGAAACAGTCGGGCCCGACGCCTCGGGGAGCGCACAGCAAACACCGCTCGCGGGGTCCCCGCGATCGGTCGCTGTACCGGTCTCCGGTCGCGGGCAGCGCCCCACGACTGGGCTTGTGACACACCTTCCCCAAGAGCGTCATCTGAACCGTACGACACACCAGGCGCGTCTCGCGCGACAGTTACGGATTTCGATTACGGAACGCGACCTTCGGGGCGCACTCCGGCGCCGGACATCGACACCGGAGCCGGCGAGAAGACAGGCGGCGGCGCCGTCAGGAGGTCGTGGGTGTCGTGTCCTCGGCGGGGACCTGCTCGTGTTCGGCCGCATCGGATCGGGCGGCACGCCGGATCTTCGCCCAGTACGTCGCGCCCGATGCCGCAGCGACGACGAGCACGAGCAGGATCGTCAGCATCGTCCACGGTGGCGAGGGCTCGATCACGGAATCGACGAAGTTCTTCGTCGAGACCACCGGGTTGCCGGTATAGGTGCGGTCCTCGGCGGCTTCGAGGGTGACCCGGTCCAGGCTGTCGCTGAACGTGCCGACCCACCCGGGGCTGAGGACGAGCACGGTGCCCCCGTCTTCGGCTCCGACCTCGGTGGCGAGGTCACGGAGCTGGGAGTCCATGCGCGGATCTCGATCGATCACCACGACACTCAGGTCGATCCCGTGTTCCTGCGCCCGCGCCACCTCCGCGACCAGATCGTCGACCTGTTCGGGAGGCGCGGAGACCTGGTCGTCGCTCAGGTCGGCGAGGATCGCCTCGACCGTGACACCCGGAGGGAGATCTGTGGCCGACGGCCCGGGAATTCGTAGCAGTGGCGCAGACATTTCTCTCCGGTAGTGCTGGTCGGGAGCGTGTGCGAGCCCGGCTTCGCCGCGTCGAGCAGTCGGCACAGGGAGCACACGCTCGCAGGGCAACACCGAACAGTACGCGATCGCGCGCGGGTGGCGCAGCCGCGCCGAGGTCGGCGGGCGCGTCCGATGTGGCGTCGCGCACCCCTGGGAGCGCCGTATTCTCTGTACACTCCCGGCTTTATTACAGGACAAGCGTACTGTTAGACTCTACGGTGAGACGCCACGGCGGCACCGCACAGGAAATTCCTCCTCTGTGGACGCTGTGTGCCTCGCTTCAGCCGTCGACACAGCCCCGTCGGCGGCGAGCCGAAACGACGAGTGGAGCTGACGTGAGCACCAATACTGATTCGTTCGGCGCCAAGGGGACCCTGCAGGTCGGAGATAACTCGTACGAGATCTTCCGCCTGTCGGCCGTCCCCGGCACCGAGAAACTCCCTTACTCCTTGAAGGTTCTCGCCGAGAACCTGCTGCGCACCGAAGACGGTGCCAATATCACCGCCGATCACATTCGCGCCATCGCCAACTGGGACCCCGCAGCCGATCCCAGCATCGAGATCCAGTTCACGCCTGCCCGCGTGATCATGCAGGACTTCACCGGCGTGCCGTGCGTGGTCGACCTGGCCACCATGCGTGAGGCCGTCACCACCCTCGGCGGCGACCCGAACAAGGTCAACCCGCTCTCCCCCGCCGACATGGTCATCGACCACTCGGTCATCCTCGACGTCTTCGGCCGCGCCGACGCGCTCGAGCGCAACGTCGACCTCGAGTACCAGCGCAACGGTGAGCGTTACCAGTTCCTGCGCTGGGGCCAGGGCGCGTTCGACGACTTCAAGGTCGTCCCGCCCGGCATGGGCATCGTCCACCAGGTCAACATCGAGTACCTGGCTCCGACGGTCATGACCCGCAACGGCCAGGCCTACCCCGACACCTGTGTCGGCACCGACTCGCACACCACGATGGTCAACGGACTCGGCGTCCTCGGCTGGGGCGTCGGCGGCATCGAAGCCGAGGCCGCAATGCTCGGCCAGCCGGTCTCCATGCTCATCCCGCGCGTCGTCGGCTTCAAGCTCTCGGGCGAGATCCAGCCGGGCGTGACCGCGACGGACGTCGTGCTCACCGTCACCGAGATGCTGCGTAAGCACGGTGTGGTCGGCAAGTTCGTCGAGTTCTACGGTGCCGGCGTCGCCGAGGTCCCCCTCGCGAACCGCGCCACCCTCGGCAACATGAGCCCCGAGTTCGGTTCCACCGCAGCGATTTTCCCGATCGACGGCGAAACCATCAACTACCTGCGCCTGACCGGCCGCAGCGACGAGCAGCTCGCGCTCGTCGAGGCGTACGCCAAGGAACAGGGCATGTGGCACGACGCCGACAAGGAGCCGGTCTACTCGGAGTACATCGAGCTGGACCTGAGCACCGTCGTTCCGTCGATCGCCGGCCCGAAGCGCCCGCAGGACCGCATCCTGCTCAGCGACTCGAAGCTCGCCTTCCGCCGCGACATCCGCACCTACGTGGGCGACGACCAGCCTGCCGAGCACAGCCAGCTCGACGAGGCCGTCGAGGAGTCCTTCCCCGCGTCGGACCCGGTTGCTCTCTCGTTCGCCGACGACGGTGACGACACCGCGGACCGCGTGCAGTCCGCCGCCAACGGTGCCACCGGCCGGCCGTCCAAGCCGGTCACGGTCAAGTCCGAGCAGGGCGAGTTCGTCCTCGATCACGGTGCCGTGGTCGTCGCGGGCATCACCTCCTGCACCAACACCTCGAACCCGTCCGTGATGCTGGGTGCAGCGCTGCTCGCCCGCAACGCGGTCGAAAAGGGCCTGGCCACGAAGCCGTGGGTCAAGACCAACATGGCGCCGGGTTCGCAGGTCGTCTCCGACTACTACGAGAAGGCGGGCCTGTGGCCCTACCTCGAGAAGCTCGGTTTCTACCTCGGTGGCTACGGCTGCACCACGTGCATCGGCAACACCGGTCCGCTGCCGGAGGAGATCTCCAAGGCGATCAACGACAACGACCTCTCGGTCACCGCGGTGCTCTCGGGTAACCGCAACTTCGAGGGTCGCATCTCGCCCGACGTGAAGATGAACTACCTCGCGTCGCCGCCGCTCGTCATCGCGTACGCGCTCGCCGGCACCATGGACTTCGACTTCGAGGCCGACGCCCTGGGCAAGGACAAGGACGGCAACGACGTCTTCCTCAAGGACATCTGGCCGTCCGCGCAGGAGATCGACGACACCATCAAGTCGGCGATCAGCCAGGACATGTTCCGCAACTCCTACGCCGACATCTTCAAGGGCGACGAGCGCTGGCAGAACCTGGAGACCCCGGCGGGTGACACCTTCGCGTGGGACGAGAACTCGACCTACGTGCGGAAGCCTCCGTACTTCGACGGCATGACGATGGATCCGGCTCCGGTCACCGACATCAAGGGCGCTCGTGTGCTCGCGCTGCTCGGCGACTCGGTCACGACGGACCACATCAGCCCCGCGGGTCCGATCAAGCCGGGCACCCCGGCCGCTCAGTACCTGGACGAGCACGGCGTCGAGCGCAAGGACTACAACTCGCTCGGTTCGCGTCGCGGTAACCACGAGGTGATGATCCGCGGCACGTTCGCGAACATCCGCCTGAAGAACCAGCTGCTCGACGGTGTGTCCGGTGGCTACACCCGCGACTTCACCCAGGACGGTGCACCGCAGGCGTTCATCTACGACGCGTCGCAGAACTACCAGAAGGCCGGCATCCCGCTGGTCGTCCTGGGCGGCAAGGAGTACGGCTCCGGGTCGTCGCGCGACTGGGCGGCCAAGGGCACCAGCCTCCTCGGCGTCAAGGCCGTCATCACCGAGTCCTTCGAGCGCATCCACCGCTCGAACCTCATCGGTATGGGCGTCGTCCCGCTGCAGTTCCCCGCCGGGGAGTCTGCGGCAAGTCTCGGACTGGACGGCACCGAGGTCTTCGATATCACCGGTATCGAGGCGCTCAACGAGGGCACCACGCCGAGCACCGTGCACGTCACCGCAACGAAGGACGACGGCAGCAAGGTCGAGTTCGACGCGGTCGTGCGCATCGATACGCCGGGTGAAGCGGACTACTACCGCAACGGCGGCATCCTGCAGTACGTGCTGCGCAACATGATCCGGGGCTGACATCCCGATCGGCCGCCCACATCCGCGGGTGGCCCACGCTGTGAAGTGACGGCGGGCCCGGGACGTCTCGTCTCGGGCCCGCCGTCCACATCGGGAAAGGACGGTCGCGGTGCCCAAGGTCAGTGAGCACCACCTCGCCGCGCGCCGAAGTCAGATCCTCGACGGCGCCCGGCGTTGCTTCGCCGAATACGGCTACGACGGCGCCACCGTGCGCCGCCTCGAGGAGGCCACGGGTCTCTCCCGCGGCGCAATCTTCCACCATTTCAAAGACAAGGACGGGTTGTTCCTCGCGCTTGCGCAGGAGGACGCCAAGCGGATGGCCGACGTGGCCGCCAACGAAGGCCTGGTGCAGGTCATGCGCGACATGCTGTCCTCGCCCGACCAGTTCGACTGGCTCGGTACCCGGCTCGAGATCACGCGGCGCCTGCGGACCGATCCGGAGTTCGCCAAGGAGTGGACCCAGCACTCCGCGGAACTGACCGCTGCGACCGTCGGGCGTCTGGAACGGCAGCGCGAAGCCGGTCGCCTGCGCGACGACGTGCCCACCGAGGTTCTGGTGGGCTACCTGGACCTGGTGCTCGACGGGCTCATCGCCCGCCTCGCCTCCGGGCATGCCGAAAAGGAACTGTGCGCGGTCCTCGACCTCGTCGAAGAATCGGTGCGTCGCCGGGACTGATCCCGGCGACGTCCGTCACGCGCTCTTGTCGGCTGTTGCCCTGCGGCGATTCGGCCCACCTCGCCCGCGAAGCTGGACGTCCGACTCCACCAGCACGTTGTGGACGAAACCGTAGGAACGTCCGGTTTCGTGGGCGAGGGTGCGAATGCTTGCACCTGCCTCGTAGCGGCGTTTGAGTTCCGCTTGCAATCGGTCCCGCGAATCCCCGGTGATCCGGGTTCCCTTCGCGAACGTCGTCTGGCCACGATCGGGATTTCGCACCATCGGTTCCTCCCGGCACCTCGACAAAGGTCCTGGTTCAAGGCTAAAGGACCGAAACGATCACCGAAGCGGATCGGATCGGATCATGCGAGCTGGATGAGCTCCAGGTAGTCCTGGGACCAGTGATCCTCGGTGCCGTCCGGCAGCATGATGACCCGTTCCGGGTTGAGAGCCTCGGCCGCGCCGGGATCGTGTGTCACGAGCACGACCGCCCCCTCGTAGCTGCGGAGCGCGTCGAGCACCTGCTCACGGGAGACGGGGTCGAGGTTGTTGGTCGGCTCGTCGAGGAGCAGCACGTTCGCTGCCGACGACACCAGACCCGCAAGCGCAAGCCGGGTCTTCTCGCCGCCGGACAGCGTGCCGGCCGGCTGATCGAGTTGCGGCCCGGTGAACATGAACGCACCGAGCAGACCGCGCAGATCCTGTTCACCCGCGTCGGGCGCGGCGTGGCGGATGTTCTCCCACACCGACGCCGAGTCGTCGATCGTGTCGTGCTCCTGAGCGAAGTAACCCACCTTGAGCCCGTGACCCGGCACGAGTTCGCCGAGATCGGGCTTCTCCGTCCCGGCGAGCAGACGCAGAAGCGTGGTCTTACCGGCGCCGTTGAGACCGAGGATCACCACGCGGGTGCCCCGGTCGATGGCGAGGTCGACACCCGTGAAGATCTCGAGCGACCCATAGACCTTGGTCAGGTTCTTCGCCATGAGCGGGGTCTTGCCGCACGCGGCAGGCGTGGGGAACCGGATCTTCGCGACCTTGTCCGCGACCCGCACGTCGTCGAGATCGTTGAGAAGCTTGTCGGCGCGCTTGGCCATGTTCTGCGCGGCGGTGGCCTTGGTGGCCTTCGCTCCGAGCTTGGCAGCCTGCTTGTGCAGGGCCGACGCCTTCTTCTCCGCGTTGGCGCGCTCCCGGCGCCGACGCTGTTCATCGGTAGCGCGGGCGTCGAGGTACTTCTTCCAGTCCATGTTGTAGATGTCGGCTTCGCCGCGCACCGCGTCGAGGAACCAGACTTTGTTGACGACATCGGCGAGCAGATCCACGTCGTGGCTGATCACGATCAGGCCGCCGTCGTGGCTCTGCAGGAAGCCTCGCAACCAGGTGATGGAGTCGGCGTCGAGGTGGTTCGTCGGCTCGTCCAGCAGCAGGGTCGTGTTCGACTTGCCGCCCGAGCCGTCGGACGCCGCGAACAGGATGCGCGCGAGTTCCACGCGGCGGCGCTGGCCACCGGAGAGCGTGTGCAGGGCCTGGCCGAGGACGCGGTCGGGCAATCCGAGGCTGTTGCAGATGCGGGCCGCCTCCGACTCGGCCACGTATCCGCCGAGCGTCGAGAAGCGTTCCTCGAGAGATCCGTACTTCCGGACGGCACGGTCGCGGATCTTCTCGTCGACCGATTCCGCCATCAGTGCCTGTTGCTTCTCCATGCCCCGCAACAGTTCGTCGAGTCCTCGAGCGGACAGCACCCGGTCCTTCGCGAGGACGTCGAGGTTGCCCTCCTTGGGGTCCTGCGGGAGGTAACCCACTTCCCCGGATCGGATCACGGTGCCGGCATACGGCTCGCCTTCGCCCGCGAGGATCCGCAGCGTGGTGGTCTTGCCCGCGCCGTTGCGCCCCACCAGACCGATCCGATCGCCGGCCTGCACCCGCAGCGCCGACCCGGGCGCGGAGAGCAGGGTCCGCACACCTGCGCGGACTTCGAGATCGGTAGCGGTGATCACAGGCAAGAACTCCTAGACGACGACGGGGTGGGTGCCATGAACCGCGAGGCGGGGCACACGAACTACCCAGTTTACCCTGTTCGTCCGCGTTCCCAGCCGTGAGATGCACTACTACGCACGCGCGAACGCCGCTGCGGATGCCGCGTCCGGGCGCGCTTCGGCAGACTGCGCCGGCGCCCGCCTACTCTGTGGTCGTGCCTGTCTCCTCCCCCACCGACGTGCTGGTCGCCGGACTCGGTCCCGCGGGGCGGGCAGTCGCCGCCCGCGCCGCCCGCGCCGGTCTCGACGTGATCGCCGTGGATCCCCAACCGTCGCGGCGGTGGACGGCGACATACGGGGCGTGGCGGGACGAACTCCCGTCGTGGCTGCCGGAGCGCGTCACCGCGGCGGAGGTCGCCACCCCTGCGGTATGGGCCTCGACGCTCCACGAGTTGACCCGGCCGTACCGGATCCTCGACACAGCCCGGCTCCAGGACTGCCTCGATCTCGAGGAGGTGTCCGTGGTGCGCGGGCGGGTGGACACGATCGACGCGCACAGCGCGGTCCTGAGCACCGGCGACCGGATTCGCGCCCGGTACGTGATCGACGCGCGGGGGGTGCCCGCGGGCCCGGATCGCGCCGCGCAAACCGCCTTCGGGCGGGTGCTCGACGACGCCACCGCCGCATCCGCCCTGGAAGGGCAGCAGGCCTGGTTCATGGATTGGCGGCGCGACAACGGCACCGACTCCTCCGATGTCCCGTCGTTCCTGTACGCGATGCCGCTGGGCGGCGGGCTCACCCTCCTCGAGGAAACCTGCCTGGTGGGGCGGCCGCCTCTGACGCTCCCGGAGTTGCAGCGACGACTCGACGTCCGGCTGGCGGCGCGGGGCATCGCGACCGGGGACCCGGAACGGACCGAGAAGGTGCGGTTCGCTGTGGAAGGCATCCGTAGCGAGCCCGGGGTGGTCGGATTCGGCGCGCGGGGCGGACTCATGCACCCCGCGACCGGCTATGCCGTCGCGACGGCCCTCTCCACGGCGGACGCCCTCGTCGCCTCCGTGCTCGCCGGGTCCGATCCGCGGCAGGTGCTGTGGCCGGCGTCCGCCCGTGGTGTCGCCGCGCTGCGTGGCCTGGGGCTTCGTGTGCTGCTCCGGCTCGACGCGCAGTCCGCCGCAGCCTTCTTCGACGAGTTCTTCGGTCTGCC
>Ga0233372_1000612_pt1 | contig 15710 bp, 13 predicted proteins | sample ElkDunMinimDraft_4_FD_191538 | JGI IMG/M metagenome (GOLD analysis project Ga0233372, IMG submission 191538) | Fecal eukaryotic communites from dung pellets of Tule Elk in California, USA - Elk Dung D8 | ecosystem: Host-associated > Mammals > Digestive system > Large intestine > Fecal | place... | reverse complement strand
CTCTGTTTAGCTTCAATCCATAAAATAGAAAGATAAAACTAATGCCGTAATTAGCAAGTGTACCAATATTTATAGGACTTTCTTCGGTGCCAAAAAAAGGAAAAAAATAAGCAACAACTACCGTTAGCAATATAGTAAGTACAAAACCATCAATTTTAAACTGCATCGGGAAAAATTTTACCGGGATTTAATATAGTATTCGGATCAAAAACCTGTTTAATCTGTTTCATTAACTGCAACTGAAAACCAGTAAAAGCAATAGGCATATAATTTTTTTGTACAAAACCAATACCATGTTCGCCCGACAGGGTTCCTTTTAAAGCAACCGTAGCCTCAAATATTTCTGTAATTCCTTTCGGAACGTCATTTTTCCATTGCTCATCGGTCATAGTTCCTTTTATGATATTGATATGCAAATTGCCATCACCAGCATGCCCGTAACAAACCGACTGAAATCCGTATTTTTTACCCGCTTGCTTTACTGCAGTTAATAATTTTGGCAGTTCATAACGCGGTACCACCGCATCTTCTTCTTTGTAAACAGAATTTGCTTTAACCGCCTCGGCAACGGCACGGCGTAATTTCCACAACGCATTTTTTTGTTCCTCGGTATCCGCAAACAAAACCTCATCTATTTCGTATTGCGCCAGTACTTGCATAATTTTTTCGGCTTCCTCAAATAAAATATTTGGATAATTCCCATCAACTTCGATCAACAAATGCGCCTGAATAGCGTCACCAACCGGAACATTTACATCATCCATATAATTTAAAGTCCAAGTAATGGCATCACGCTCCATAAACTCGAGGGCACTTGGTATAATTCCGGCTTTAAAAATTGCCGAAACAGCCTCACAAGCTTGCTCTGCCTTATAAAATGGAACCAATAGTAAAATATGATGCGTAGGCAAAGGCAACAGTTTTAAAACAATTTGGGTAACGATGCCTAAGGTTCCTTCGCTACCAACTACTAATTGCGTTAAATTATACCCGGTCGAATTTTTTAACGTATTCGCACCCGTCCAAATAATTTCGCCCGTAGGTAAAACCACTTCTAGGTTTAAAACATAATCTTTAGTTACCCCATATTTAACAGCACGAGCACCACCCGAGTTTTCAGCTACATTTCCACCAATAAAACAACTCCCTTGGCTAGACGGGTCCACCGGATAAAACAAGCCTTTTTGGGCAACAGCCTCACGTAAAACCTGTGTTATAACTCCAGGTTGTGTGGTTACTTGCAAGTTATTTTCGTCAATCTCTATAATGTGGTTCAAACGCTCAAGCGAAAGGGCAATACCGCCACAAACAGACAAAGCGCCGCCGCTTAACCCTGTCCGACCACCAATAGGCGTAACAGGTATTTGGTGCTGATTGGCTAGTTTTAAAATAGCGGCAATTTCAATTGCCGTATTTGGTTTTACCACCACTTCGGGCGGAAAACGCAAATCTTCGGTTTCGTCGTGGCTATATTGTGCTAAAGTATCAGCATCGATAAACAAAAAAGATTGCCCAACAATAGCTTGTAGTTGGCTTACAATTTCCGCGGTTATTGGGGTATAAGTTTGGCTCATGGGTGTAAAATTAGTAGTCCTAGCTTCTCAAATGTACTTATTTTGGTTGAGCTTCATTATATAACTGCCGTTTTTATTTAAGTAACAGTAAACTGCTCAAAATACAAATGGGTGGTATCGCACATAAAATAATTTAACAATAATAAGTTTTACGCAAAATTAATTTTTAATTGATATACGATAATTAGGGAGTTTTGTTTTTTTAATATATTTTTAAGATATTTTTAAGGTTTTAAATATATGCCTATATTCGCCAGAATAAATGTTAGCTTCAATTTTAATGAATTAAAAAAACTAAATACTAATAAGTAATGAAAGAAGAGGCAGAAAAACAATTTGAGCCAATATCAATAGCTCAAATCAAGGAGACACTTAAAAAATTGTCAGCAGACAAATTTGATAAAATGATTATCAATGAAGGACAATCTATAAAGCGAGGTAATTATGTTTTTATAAAATTTAAATATGAGAAGGTTGAAAGGCAATTAGAACAAATACGTTTTCCGCTTTATGATCTAATCAAAGAACAATTTACTGAATTTGAAAGGGGAAAAATAAAAAATGGGATAAAATCAGCTATTAATTCGGAAAAAATATTTGAAACTCTTAAAAGCAGTTATCAAATAACAGCTAAAGGATTTCGTGTTGGAGTAATTTCTGAACCGTTTGATTATCCATTAGATGTAATCAATGGAGAAATCTCTAAAGACCAGAAAAAATACTTTTTCTCTGATCATACATATCAAGAAACTTGTACGGAATGTAAAGGTGAAAAATACGTTAAGTGTACAGATAATGAATGTGATGGTCGTCATATTTGGACTTGCATAGATTGTCACGGTGACGGTAAAGTCTCATGTAATGATTGTCACGGTGACGGTAAAGTCTCATGTAATAAGTGTAATGGAAGTGGTTCTCTTAAATGTGGTAGTTTTGTTGGTTCAAATTTAGTTGGAGGCTTAATGGGTAGTTCAATTGCAGGCTGTAATGGTAAAGGTTTAGTATATGTGGACGGAGGAAAATATGCTAGTGGTAAACCAAAACCCAAAAAAGAAAAGCAATGTAGTCAATGTCGTGGCAGAGGTGAAATTGCATGTAAGGACTGTGGTTCAAGAGGAGAAGTAAAATGTAATAATTGCTTAGGTCGTGGAGAAGTAAAATGTTTTGAATGTTCGGGAAAAGGTAATATTACTTGTTCTGTTTGCTATGGTGACAAACCAAGATATGGTAAAGTTGATTGCTCTGAATGCAAAACTATTGGAACGATTGCACAAATTATCTATGTTAATAGTTTTGTTAGTGAAAGCAGTAAGGAGAAAATAATTTTGAAAGGCGAAAAATTGAATATTTCTGAAAATAATATTCAAAGTCACATAAAATCAATTAAAGAAAAACTCGTATACCATAAATTAAATGAAAAAACTGAAAATTACTATGATGAATTTAGCAAAGAATTTGCAGAAATTTTTGAAAAAGATTTAAGTCTTAATAAAGAAAATTTTCCACTAATAACTAAAGAAGAAATATTTTATCAAGTTGTTCCATGCGTGGAATTAAGCTATAAACATATATTAACAAATACCTTTCATGAATTTACAATTATTAATTTTTTTAACAATCCTGAGCTAATTTTCCATAGCGAGCCTGAGCAATTAAAAAAAGATTTAGGTAACACGGTAAAAGCTGTTGGGGGATTCTTTGGTAAGCTATTTAAGACAAATAGTTTCAAGACAAAAGAAGATAAGCGTAATGAAATAGTTTTATTAATTCATCTGGCAAAAGCTGATGGAAAAATTGAAGATCAAGAAAAGATTTATTTATCAGAAATGATAGGTAGTTTAGATGACTTTACAAATTCTGAAAAACAAATACTCTTTGATGTTATGAATGCAGAGACATTACCTGAACTAACAAAATTAGATGTGACATTTAGTTCAAAAGAACGCGGACAAGAAGTTTTAAGTAAACTGATGCAACTTGCAAACGCAGATGGAGAAATTGATACCGCAGAAAAAGCTCTTATTGAGAAAATAAATAATATGATGTAAACATAAATAAAAACATCGACCAAACGTAGTAACTAAATCAAAAAAATAATAAGCGATTTGCCTTTTTTCTTAGTACTCCAAATAAAATTGCAACAGCAAGTAAATTTAACTTGGCAACAAAATAGAATAAAAAAAAAAATAGTACAATACTAAACCTAGCATTCAAATCTAAAAAACCAAACTGCAAGCAGATGCAAAGGCTACGAGCTGACGTATAAAAACGTGGTACGCTATGCAATTAGCAAAATAAAAGCTACCAAAACGGCAATCTAAAAAAATAATACCCCACTATAGCCAACCGTAAGGTTGGCTATAGTGTTAATTAACAGTTATCTATATTGTATTTTTAGTAAATTTAAGGTATTAACCAATTAAATTTATACCCATGGCTTCCACACAAGAAACAGGACACGCAAAAAATGTGGCTAACTTCCAAAAGCTAATTGCCTTTGTACAAGGGTACGGGGCAACCTACAATCCATCAAAAACGGCATTAAGCCTTTCAAAACTACAAACCTTGGTAGCAACTGCCGAAGCAACTTTAACCGATGTTGTAACCAAAAACACAGCTTACAACACCAAGGTAAACGAGCGTCAAGTTACTTTTAGTGGCTTAAAATCCTTAGCTACCCGTTTAGTCAATGCCTTACAAACTACAGAGGCTACAAAACAATTAGTAGACGATGCCAAAGGATTCAATCGCAAGCTACAAGGTAAACGAAGCACCCCTACACCCACTACCCCCATAGATCCTAACGCACCCGCACCCAATACCATATCTACTAGTCAGCAATCCTACATTCAACAAATACAACATTTGGCAGGTTTAATCGAAGTACTAAAATCCGAACCCAGCTACACCCCCAACGAAACCGATTTGCAAACAACAACACTAGAAGAAAAACTAGCAGAACTAATTCTTAAAAATAACGAAGTAGCAACAGCCTATGTGGCAGTAAGCAATGCCCGTATTAACAGAAACAACACCTTATATACTAACGATGACAGTGTATTTGAGGTAGCCTCAGAAGTTAAAAAATACATCAAATCAATTTACGGGGCCACCAGTCCAGAATTTGGACAAGTAAAAGGCATAGAGTTTAAAAAATCTAAAAAATAATATCCCTTTTTTAAACTAAAGCATACTCCTGTTCAATTTTTTATAGCACCAGTTAGGTAGGTTTGCGCTGCAAACCTATTTTTAATACCCGCAACTGTAATTATTTAGTACGCTACTATATTTTATGCAACCGCATTTAAAAGTATGTAACCCGCAAAAGCAGTAATTGGTTCCGCAATTATATTTTTTGTATCCGCAGTTGTATTTTTTGTGTACTCAATTACATATCTTCTGTCCGTAATTATATTTTTTGCATCTGCAGTTATATTTTTTGCGTCCGCACTTATATTTTTTATATCCGTAGTTATGTTTTTTATGTCTGCAGCTATATTTCTTGTATCCGCAATTATATTTTTTACGTACACAGTTGTATTTTTTGTGTACTCAATTATATATCTTTTGTCCGTAATTATATTTCTTATGTCTGCAGTTATAATACTAACATCCGCTACGTCACCATAACATACCAAATAAAATATTATTTAAAACAGCACAGGCAATTGCCTAACAAGAGCAAGTGTTTACAAAACCGATTTTAAAACATAAAAGCATAAAAAAACCGCTTTTAAATAGCTTTAAAAGAGGTTCCTAAGGTATATAAAGCAAAAGCAGCTAGCTTATGCCAAAATTTGAAGTATAAAATACCAAAAGGCAACAGTTAGAAATGAGAGCGGAATACCTACGCCAACCATCATCGTACTTAACTTCGGTTTCAACCCGTAAGAGCTGGCTACAATGGTTGCAGTTATCATGGGTGCCATAGCGGCTTCAATAATAGATACATCGATTGCCAATCCGTTAACGCCAAGTATATATTTAAATAACAACAAGATAAAAGCCGGAAATAGTAGTAATTTAAAAAATAACCCCAACCACATAAATTTATAATAACGGCTACGTTTTTCAATGGTTAATTGCATACCCACAGATATTAAAGCTAAAGGCGTAACGGTTGCGCCTAACATTTTAAAAACATCTTGTAAAGGCAACCAAAAGTTTAAAGCAGCAACATTTAAAAAAAGACCAACCAAAAAACCTAAAAAAGGCGGAAAGGTAAATAATTTTTTAAGCAACGATTGCTGATCGTTTTTTTGAAACGAATATTTAGTTGCAACTATAATAGCCAGGGTTGAAAGTACCACAAACGATCCGGGCTGATCTACAATCACCGCTGTTTTAATACCTTCTTCGCCATACAACGCCTGAATTATTGGAAAGCCAACAAAAGATGTATTACCCAAACCGGCACATAAAATTAAACACCCCGTAAGTTTATTAGACCAATTAAATTTTTTAGCCAAGGCATTAAAAAAAAGAAAAGCCAATAAAAAATTTAACCAAGCTACAGATAACGGAAACAACAAATGTACCCCCAACTCAATTTTAGGAATATAATACAAAGCCAAAGCGGGCATGGATATGTAAATAACAAATTGGTTTAAAACCTTGTACGAATTGGACGGAAAGTTTTTAGTAAACTTTAAAAGGTAACCAATACCTAAACAGAAGGCTATTAAAATAATATTTGACAAGGGTGTGGCTTTTTAAAAAGTGTATAGTAATTTTGTTTTTCAAAGCTACTAGATATTATTGTAACTTTATATCAGAAATTCTAAGTTTTTTATAATGACCGACTCGCCTTCATCTGCATTAAATGAAATGGATGGTATTGAAAGACCTGAAATTACCAATAGCAACTCTATCAATCATATTAAAAATTTACGCCGAAAAGTTATTACGGCCGAAGAGCTGGTTACGGGTATCTTAAATCACGATAAAGTAGCTTTAAGTAGAGCTATCACACTAGTAGAAAGTACTAATGTTAATCACTTAGATAAAGCAAACGAGGTTATCCAAGCGTGTATGCCGTATGCCAATAAATCAATACGAATTGGAATAACCGGTGTACCAGGTGTTGGTAAAAGTACTTTTATAGAGGCGTTTGGAAATTACTTAACTACTTTAGGCAAAAAAGTTGCCGTTTTGGCAATAGATCCAAGTAGCTCTATTTCGGGCGGAAGTATTTTAGGAGATAAAACCCGAATGGAAGATTTGGTTAAAAACCCAAACGCATACATTCGTCCCTCAGCTTCGGGCGAAAGTTTAGGGGGGGTGTCTCGTAAAACGCGCGAAAGTATTATTTTATGCGAAGCTTGTGGTTTTGATACCATTATTATTGAAACTGTTGGTGTAGGTCAGTCTGAAACAGCGGTACACAGCATGGTCGACTTTTTTTTATTATTAAATTTAGCCGGAGCTGGTGACGAACTACAAGGTATTAAACGCGGAATTATGGAAATGGCTGATGCCATAGTAATTAATAAAGCAGATGACGAAAATATAAAACGGGCTCGCATAGCTAAAGTAGATGTTCAGCGCGCCTTACATCTATTTCCAGAAAAAAGTTCGGGTTGGAATCCAACAGTAAGTTTATGTTCGGCCATTGAAAATACCGGAATGAAGGAACTTTGGGAAATGATAGATAATTATTATCAACTGACCATTCAAAACGGATATTTTGAACAGAACAGAAAAAATCAAACCATACATTGGATGCTTGAAACAATTAATGAACAATTAAAAAATCAGTTCTATAATAATGCTGAAATACAACTCGAATTAATCAATCAAAAGAAAAAAATTACAGCCAATATTATATCTCCATTTAAAGCTGCACAAATCCTATTAGAAATGTATCTTAAATAGATTTTTTGTAAAAAATAATTTACGTTTTTTAATCGTATTAAGTTTAAATAAAGTAAATTCACGTTTTGTAGATAACCAAATCTGTTGACCCAACAAGCAACACTCATACTATTATGTTTCCCATTTTTAAACGCGGTAAGTCTGATGACGAATCACCAGTAAATTCTATTACTCAAACTATAGAAATTACTGGCGATCTGATTATTATATATGAAAATGATCAATTCAAAGGTTCCGTAAATATTAATATCGTTGATCAAATTATTTTTGAACATCACGGCTTTTACGAAAATAATCATTCTAATTGTTGGCTAAGTCTATGTAGTAAAGGTATCGAAATGTTATCTATATCTACCCTAGCAGACAATTACAGTAATCTTAATAACAAACTAATACAACTTACAGGATTTAACGTTACAAATTATATGGGCTTATTGAAATACGATAAACCCATTAAAGATGTTACTATTTTTAGACGAGAAGTGAAAGATTTTAACGAATCTATTGTTGGTAATGATATTGTTTATGTTGATGACTCTGCATTTGAAAGAAAAATTCCGGCAGAAGCAACTACTGCATTTTCAACACAAAATGTAGCTATAGAAAGTCAAGATCCGTTTAAAGAATTTGAAGCTAAATTTGGTAGCTTTGATATTGATGGTTTAGGAGATATGAGTTTTGATTCATTAATGTCAGACGATCCAATAGCTATACAAACCCCAAAAGAAGTAAACATTGATGATTTTATTATTGTTGATGATCGTGACACACTGATAACCTGGAAATCATATAAAAATATAGATAGAAAATTTTTTCATCGAGAGCTAATTCAGGGAGAAGACGATAAATATGCCTATGTATATAAAATAGAGTTTATTACCATTTTTAATAGTGTTAAACTACCTTATTTACAAACAACATCAATGTTTGCGAGTACTGAAGATAATTTAAATGAAAAATTTCCGGTTAATGAATACTATTCTGAAATTTTTTCTAGTTATGTTATCGACGAATTCAATAAAATAACTAAATCAATAAATAGCTATTTTAATAAAACAGGTGAAACGTTTAGTACAGCCAGTAGATTACCCGTATATTCATTACGTGTAAATACAGTAACTATTGATATTAAAACCACGCAAACCTCAATACAAATTCGTATTACAAAAGATATTGATGAGGATGCCTTTTATAGTAAAGATTATTATTTAGATTTAAGTATAGAACATGTTGACTATATTAAAATTCCCATTCGACTAAATATTCTTGCAGATTACAAAAACACAAGCAAGTTAATGTATACTCCAAAATGTTTTAACGATATAATTACGGATAATGAATCGTGTATATTTTGGATTCATAAAGACGGATCTAAAATAGGAATGGCTAATAACAAACTTGGCTTAACATTTAAACCCATTCGATTAATTAAAATTAGACTTTTGGTTGAACTCATTAGAGGTATTGAGTCTCAAAACAATATTGAAATTATTAATAAAGATGGTAAAAAATTTAAAAAATTGTCAGTCAGCAATCCTACTGCATTTAATAAGTTTTTACCCGAATTAAGTAGTTTATTAAAAATACCTTTTACTTTATATAAATATGAAAAATAAAAAAATCGGAGAAAATTCTCCGATTTTTTTATTTTAAAATCTATTCTTCGTCAGCGCCATCAAATTCAGCATAACGTAAACTTTCTCTATCGTAAAACTCACCGGCTAAAACCATTAGCTTTTCCATTTCAACCTCAACTTCTGGAACATCTTCTTCGTCAAGTTCTTCTAAAAATTCAATCTCATCATTTTCTAAATTAATGATAAAACGAGGAAATTCTAAATGAATAATAAAAATATCATTCGGAAAATCGGTATTATCTGCTACTACAAATTTTGGTAATTCCATAATTATATAAAATTTAAATCTTTTTTAATTTTTAAGTTGAACAAATTTATTTGTCAAATACTTGAATCTAATATAGAGTAAAATAGCGGCTACGGTTAAACCAAAACTTAATCCAATCCAGATTCCAACAGCGCCTAAATTGGTATACAAACCCAAGTAAACAGAAATTGGAAAACCAACAATCCAATAGGCTATAAATGCTATGATAGCAGGGATTTTTACGTCTTGTAAACCTCGTAAGGCACCCAATACAACCGCTTGCACACCGTCTGATAACTGGAAAATGGCTGCTACAATCAATAAGCTTGAAGCTATTTTAAAAACTTGTGTATTTTCTACTAAAGTGACTGGCGAACTCATATCTAAAAATAAATATGGTAAAACACTATTCATTAAAATAAAAAATAAAGCAAAAACTACTTCTAATAGTAAAGTTAATAAGAATATTGAACGTGCAACAGTTTTTAAATAACTATAGTCCTCAAGTCCTTTTTGATTTCCTACACGAATCATGGCTGTTACGCTTAAACCAGAAGCAAACATAAAGGTAGCAGATGCCAGGTTTAAAGCTATTTGGTTGGCTGCCTGTTCATGTTTACCCAACATACCACACAACCAAACTGCCGATACAAATAACGCAACCTCAAAAAACATTTGTAAAGAAGATGGTAAACCTAATGCACATATTTTTTTAATAATAGAACTTTGTATTTTCTTAAAGTCAAATCCAGTAAAGTAAGTGCTTAATTTATTATTATTTTTAAGCTGAAAATGCATATAAAGTACTAAAAAAACTCGAGAGATTAAAGTTCCATATGCAGCTCCCATTACTCCCATTTCAGGAAAAAACCAAATGCCATTAATTAGAATATAGTTGCAAAAAAAATGAATAATATTAGAAATAATTATAGCATACATAGCATATTTAGTCAGCGACATTCCATCAGAAAACTGTTTATATCCTTGAAACATAACTACCGGTATTAATGAAAACGCTACAACATCTAAAAACGGTTTAGCCATTTCTACAACCTCAGCAGGCTGTTTCATATAATTAATTGCTCCTTTTCCGAAAAAAATAATCGAAAAAAGAACCAATCCCATCGTTGTACATAAAATTAATCCATGATGAAAAGTATTTCGAACACCATCAACATCATTACGTGCATCATTTTGAGCAACAATAGGCGTAATAGCAGTTGAAAAACCTATACCAACCGAAAGTGCAATAAAAACAAAACTATTAGCTAACGATACCGCTGCTAATTGTGTTGCTCCTAGGTGACCAACCATAATATTGTCAACCAAACTAATAAGATTATGTCCTAACATACCTAAAACAATAGGATAAGCTAGTTGAATATTACGCTTAAATTCTTTAGTATAAATAGCTAAATTCATCAATTATTAAATTTTTGCAAAGGTAGTAATAATAATGCTTCTATATTATAAAATACAACCGATTAAATATACTATAATTCGTTTATTAGTGACTGTCTATAAAAATCTAATTTTTCTTTTATTACAGGCGCTAGTTCGGGTGTTTTAACGTCAGAAAGGGTTTTTAGTTGCTCCAATATAATTTGTGCTACTGCTAAACGAGCAGAATTTTTATCATCGGCAGGAATAATAAACCAAGGACAACTCGATGTTGATGTTTTATTTATTGCTTCCTGATAATATTTTTGATACAGGTCCCAGTATTCCCGTTCATTAATATCGGCAGGCTCAAATTTCCAATTATGTTTTTCTTCATTCAATCGTCGTAAAATACGTGTACATTGCTCATTTTTTCCCAAATGCAAAAAAAATTTTAAAACAATAGTACCGTTTTGCGTTATACTTTTTTCGAAATCTCGAATTTGATTAAATCTTAACTGCCAAAAATTTTCTGTAATGTCAGCAAGGGATTCAATTTTAGGAATTTTTTCTTTCAACACAATTTCTGGGCGAACCCGAGCCACTAAAACATTTTCATAATGAGAACGATTAAATACAGAAAAAATTCCTCGTTCTGGCAATGCTAAATAATGACGCCACAAATAATCGTGTGCTAACTCAGTAGAAGTTGGAGATTTAAAACTATGTACTACTACTCCACGCGGATTAAAATCTTTAAAAACCTCTCGAATCAGGCTATCCTTACCCGAAGTATCCATACCTTGCAAACAAATTAAAACTTTATACCGGTTATGTGCGTACATCTTTTCTTGAAATTCACTCAGCTTAAATCGCGCTTTTTTTAGCTTGTTAACCATTTTACGCTCTGAAAGCCCTAAATCTAAAGTTGTGTCTAAATCAACTAAATTAATTTCTGATTGAACTATAAAATTTTTACTGCTTATTTTCATCTATATTTCTATTATCTACTTTATATTTATAACTAATAAAAAGATTAAAAATTTTACGCATAAATTATTGCCTTTTTTATTTATTAAATATCATTTATAACGACAAGCAACGATAATGAATAAATTATTACTCGAAATTTTATTCCAAATTACAGGCATCACGGCGGCCTCTGGATTATATTATCAGGATAATCAACTATATCTTATTTCTGATGAGAGTGATTATTTATACGAATATACTATAGCTGAAAACGAGTTAAAAAAGCATGCTTTAACATTAAATCCACTAGAAAAAAATACTAAAAAGAACAAATTAGATTACGAAGCGATAGCCCAAAAAGATGGAGATTTGTATTTATTTGGATCTGGATCTAAACCGAAGAGAGAAATTGTAACGCAATTTTCGACAACAACCAATGAGGTGCAAAATTATCCGTTAGATCTACTTTATCCATCAATCATATCTTTTACAGAAATTGATAGTGACGAATTAAATATTGAAGGTGCTTTATTTAAAGGGGACGAACTATTACTTTTTAATCGTGGTAATGGCAAACACAACAAAAACTTTATTGTTACTGTGCAGGGTAAAAATTTTACTGAAGAATTCAATATTTTTATAAAAGACATCAAACTTCCGCAATTAAACGGCATAAACACCGGATTTTCTGATGTTGTATTAGTTGACGACAAAATTTATTTTTTAGCAACAGCCGAAGGCACAGATTCTACCTACAACGATGGCAAAATTGCTGGCACAATATTTGGATGTATCGACACCAAGAAATTAAAATTAAAATATACTAAAGTCTTATCTCACAATAAAAAGTTAGAAGGGATTACTGTTTACAAAAAAGATAAAAAGAACATTACCTTTCTACTTTGCGAAGATAACGACGATACTACACAGAGCATATCAACCATTTACAAACTAAATATCAAAAAATAATTAACTTTAATAATATGAAAAAAATAATTTTACTTTTAACAAGCATTTTATCAGTACTAACAATGCAAGCACAAGAAACAAAACCTTTTCCGCAAATTAATGTAAACGGTACTAGCGAAATTAAAATAGTGCCAAACTATGCAATAATTACTATTGGTGTTGATACTAAAAATGATAAAGCCGAAGTAGCTAAAACCGAAAACGATGTAGTTATGGCAAAAATGCTAAAAACCATTAAGAAATTTAAAATTGAAGACAAACATTACCAAACGCAACGCATAAACTTATTTAAAAATAGAGATTACGAGAAAAAGAAAGATTACTACCAAGCCAACCAAACGGTTAAAATAGAATTATACGATTTAGATAAATATGATAATTTAGTAAATGCTTTAATTACCGATGGAGCCAATTCGTTACAAGGTGTTGAATACAAATCTACAGAAACAGAAAAATACCAATCTGAATTAAGAAAAAAAGCAGTTTTGGATGCTAAGAAAAAAGCCGAAGATTTTGCTTCTGCTTTACATCAAAATGTAGGGAAACCTATTGTGATATCAGATAACTCACAACAAGTTTATATGCCACGTACTTATGCTATGAAAGCAAATATGGAAATGGCCGATGGAAATTCAATTGATCCTACAATAGCTATTGGTGAAATAGTTTTAAATGCAAACGTATCTATTAGTTTTGAACTTTTATAAAAGTATATAAATAAAAAAGCCTTTTGAATAAATCCAAAAGGCTTTTTTTTATTTTTCTATTTCGCTTAAGCTTTCCATTTTTTTAATTGCAAGGAAACCTTTAATATCTTCGAAGTGCTCTTTCACACGTTTATTTCCAAACTCAAAAACTTTTTCGGCTAAACCATCTAAAAAGTCACGGTCATGAGATACCAATATTAATGTTCCTTCAAATTCTTTTAAAGCATCTTTAATAATGTCTTTAGTTTTCATGTCCAAGTGATTGGTAGGCTCATCTAAAATTAAAACATTATAAGGTTCTAATAAAAGTTTTACCATGGCTAATCGCGTTTTCTCGCCACCCGATAGTACTTTTACTTTTTTCTGAATATCATCGCCATTAAACATAAACGCACCTAAAATATTTTTAATTTGTGTACGAATATCTCCAACTGCAATTCGGTCAACCGTATCAAAAATTGTCAAATCTCCATCTAACAAAGCTGCCTGATTTTGAGCAAAATATCCAACTTTTACATTGTGACCAATTTCGCATTTTCCATCAAAATTAATCTCTCCCATAATTGCTTTAATCATAGTCGATTTACCTTCACCGTTTTTACCTACAAAAGCAACTTTTTGTCCACGTTCAATCACCATATTAGCATCCTTAAATACAATATGATCTCCGTAAGCTTTTGATAATTCTTCAACTACTACAGGATATTGCCCTGTACGTGCTGCTGGTGGAAATTTTAATTTTAAAGCCGAGTTATCAACCTCATCTACTTCTATCGGAACCAACTTTTCTAACATACGTACGCGCGATTGTACTTGCTCAGTTTTAGAAAAAGTACCACGAAAACGTTCGATAAAAGCCTTATTATCTGCTATAAACTTTTGTTGTTCATCATACGCTTTTTGTTGATGCACACGTCTGTCTTTACGTAATTCTAAGTAATCTGTATATTTTGCTTTGTAATCATAAATACGTCCCATGGTTACTTCAATGGTACGATTGGTAATATTGTCAACAAAGGTACGGTCGTGAGAAATTACCATTACTGCTTTTGCCGAATGGATTAAAAAGTCTTCTAACCATTGGATAGACTCAATATCCATATGATTGGTTGGCTCATCTAATAAAATTAAGTCAGGATTTTGTAATAAAATTTTCGCCAACTCTATGCGCATACGCCATCCTCCTGAAAATTCAGAAGTAGGACGCGTAAAATCTTCGCGAGTAAAGCCTAAACCTTTAAGAATTTTTTCAACCTCAGCTTCGTAGTTTACTTCTTCAATCGAATAAAATTTTTCAGACAATTCAGATACACGCTCAATTAACTTCATGTATTCATCACTTTCGTAATCTGTACGAACTGTTAGTTGCTCGTTAATGGCTTCAATTTCGTCACGCATTTTAAAAACCGAAGCAAATGCCTTAGATGCCTCTTCCATAACCGTGCAATTATCTTCGGTAAGCAAATGTTGTGGTAAATAAGCAATTACCGCCTCTTTAGGTGCAGAAATATTACCGCGAGAAGGTTTACTCATTCCGGCAACAATTTTTAATAGTGTCGATTTTCCAGCGCCATTTTTCCCCATTAATGCAATTCTATCATTTTCATTAATAGCAAAAGTTACGTCGCTAAATAAAGTGGTTCCGCCAAATTCTACGGCTACATCGTTAACTGTAATCATCTAAAAAATAGTGTATAATTTTCTGTAAAGATACTTTAAAAAAGTAAAATAAAAATTTTTAAATAACGACATATTTTGTCTTTACGTTAGGTTTTATTTGTAATAACAAAAAACATAACACGATGAAAACACTTACTTTTAAAGGCTATTGCCCTTCTTGTCAATTAAGTATAAATTCTGTTTTGATGCGGTATAATGTAGCCAATGAATTGGAATGCCCTAGTTGTAATTTACGTATTTATGAAGATGGAAAAAAATTGGCATTAATTCATCACAATCGTGGTAAAAACGAATTTGCTTTAAAGCTGACTCCTACTTTTAACCAAGGCTTATATTATACCGAAGCTGACTTGCTTTATGATACCTATTCAAACGGAAGTTTATTAACGAATAAAGAAGATTTAGCCGATTATATTGCAGAAATACACCCTAAAACCAGTCGGAACCTACTACACGTACTTGTTGATAGTTATATTGCTGCTTTTTATCAGGATAAAAGTTTGGAGTATTATTACTTAATTAGTGATTTAGTAGGCATAGATATCAGCCAGACGATGTTTAATACCGAACACAAAACAAGCATATACCTATTTCAATACTTACATTTTGTTATTGAATGTTACGATACAAATGACTTCGAAGGTTTGGAAAACTTTCCGATGAATAGTTC
>Ga0233372_1000609_pt1 | contig 15762 bp, 15 predicted proteins | sample ElkDunMinimDraft_4_FD_191538 | JGI IMG/M metagenome (GOLD analysis project Ga0233372, IMG submission 191538) | Fecal eukaryotic communites from dung pellets of Tule Elk in California, USA - Elk Dung D8 | ecosystem: Host-associated > Mammals > Digestive system > Large intestine > Fecal | place... | reverse complement strand
CTCGGCTTCGCGCCCGAGCAGGTGCGCGACGCCTACGCCCGGCTGCGTGCCGCCCGCGGCGTCGAGGGCGAGATCGTGCTGATGACGCATTTCGCCAGCTCCGACGAGTTCGATGCGCATTCCCCCAACGGCTTGCAGACACCGGCCCAGCTGCGCGCGTTCACGGCTGCGACCGAGGGTCTCGAAGGCCCCCGGTCGCTGGCCAACTCGGCGGCCGTGCTGGGGTGGCCGCAGGCCTGCGGCGACTGGATCCGGCCCGGCGGCGCGCTGTACGGGATGTCGGTCGTTGCCGGGCGCAGCGGCGCGACGTTCGGCCTGCGTCCGGCGATGACCTTCGAGACGCGGCTGCTCGCGGTCAACCGTGTCGCCAAGGGCGAGCGCATCGGTTACTCCGCCGCCTGGGAAGCGCCGGAAGACATGGCGATCGGCGTGGCCGCGGTGGGGTATGGCGACGGGTATCCGCGCCTGGCGCCGGCAGGCACGCCGGTACTGGTCAATGGCCGCATGGCTTCGGTGATCGGCCGCGTGTCGATGGACCTGATGACGATCGACCTGCGCGGCCAGGCGGATGCGCGTGCCGGCGATCCGGTAGTGCTCTGGGGCGATGCGCTGCCGGTGGAAACCGTGGCAGAAGCGGCCGGCACCATCTCCTATGCGCTGACCTGCGGCATCACCCGGCGCGTGCGCTTCGTCAACGCCTGAAGGCCGCGCTCAGGGCTGGACATGGTGGAGGCGGACGCGGCCCAGGTGCATGTCCATTGCATCGGCGCCGATCGCCACCGGCACGGGTGACGCGGTGGCGAATCGAAGGCTGCCATCGGGCATCGAAACAGAAGCTTGCAGTGCGTACTGGCCGTCCTGGCGCACCCGCGCGCGCGGCACGTCGATGGCGAATTCGTAGGGACCTGCGCCGACCGTCGTCACCTCTTCGGCGAGCACGGCCTGCGGGGTGCCGGCAAGCCGGTTGTCGAGCAGCTGCACGCGCAGGCTCGAGCCTTCGGGCATCAGGATCTTCTCGAAATAGACGGCTTCCCCCTGGATGCGCACGCGGGCGTCGGATTCGGGCATCGGTGCATCTCCGGAGGCGGGTGGTGGCGTGGACTGGCAGGCGGCCAGTGTCATGCACATCGACAGCGGCAGGGCGGCGAGGCGGAGCAGGGCGCGGGACATGGGCGTTCTCGTCGTCGGCGACATTGCAGCGGAGCATGCGCCGGGCGAGCCCAACGTCGGGTCAACGCGCAATCGGCCGCGCCACGACGAAGATGCCGAAGTGATCCGAAGGCCAGGTGCCGTCGGCGCCCGGCGTGTCGAGCACGGTGCGTGCATCGAGCACCTCGAAGCGCCCGGACTCGGCGAAGACGTGGTCGATGCGCGCGCGGAAGTCGAAGAAGTGCGGATTGAGCGTGGTCACTGCGCGCGCGTCCGCGCCCGGATGGACGCTGCCGAAGCTATCGACATAGCCTGCCATGGCGGTCATTTCCGGCGCGGTGACCGGCGCGTTGAAGTCGCCCAGCACCAGCGAAGGGGCCGGGCTCGGCCGCCGCGCAATGAAGGCGCGGAGGTCCTGCAGCTGGCGGCGGCGGATCGCGCCGCCCTCCTGCGTGTGGTGCAGATGGGTGAAGTAGACGTCGATCGGCGCACCTTCGAAGCGCAGGCGTGCGTGGCCGAGGCTGCGCGAATCCTCGCGAGGTGCCAACGGCGTCCAGTCCTGCTCGAGCACCGGCAGGCGCGTGAGCAGCGCGTTGCCGTAGCGGCGCGGGTGATCGGGTGGGTCGTTGGAGACGAACTGCACCGAATAGCCGAGCGCCTGCCCGATGCTCAGTGCCTGGTTGGGGAGCCCTTCGGCCTGCAGGACTTCCTGCAGCGCGATCACATCCGCATCGAGCGCGCGCAACTGCTCGACGATCAGCGGCAGGCGCGCCGGCCAGTCGGCCCTGTCGTGGTAGATGTTGAGGGTGACCACGCGGAGCCCGCGCGGCGCCGGATCCGGCGGCGGGCTGGAGGCGCAGGCAGCGAGCAACAGGGCCAGGAGCGCGCCGATCAGTCGCCTCACTGCGCGGCATCCGTTCCGGCAGGCGACACGTCGGTGCGCATCACCGGATACAGGTTGTAGCGGTCGTCCCATGCGCTGTGGCGCCGGTAGAAGAACTCCAGGCGAGCGGCCGGGCTGGCGGCGAACGCAGCGTCGTCCCGCAGCTTCGCTTCGAACTGCGCGCGCAATTCGGGACTGGCGGCGAGCATCTCGCGCGCGACCTCCTCGGCGACGTAGTCCTCCATGTATTCCTTGCGCTCGAAGTGGTTGTTGAAACGTCCCCAGGCCGCCAGCGCATCGGGCGCCTGCGGTTCGAGCAGGGCGGCGACCAGCCGCGCTTTGGGCTGGGCGATCGGAACGAACAGGCCGCCAGCGCCGATCTCCTGATTCTCCGGGCCCCAGGCGCCCTCGAGTTCCAGCCGTTGGCGGCCCTCGACAGGCGCGGCCGCGGGGGTCGCGCGAGTGGCGCGGAAGACCTCGACCGCGAGGGTCTGCGGCGCTGCCAGGCGCTGCCATGAGATCCCGTGCTGGCGCAGCTTCTCGCCGACCCACGGCGCATGCGCCGCCGGCACCAGGTAGCCGCCGCGCGGCAGCGCGACCTCGACCGAGGGCCGCAGCTCGTCACGCATCGGGACCCGCCACAGCTGCGGGGTCGATTCGTCATAGCGGGTCATCAGCGCGCCGGAGACATCGGACGGCGTGCGCGTGTAGGCGTAGCCGCGGAAGTCGACGGTGCGTGTGGCGTCCGTCGCCTTCCAGGCCAGCGGCAGCACCGAACCGCCCAGTGCGGATGCGCGCGCGTCGGCTTGCTGCGCGGTGCGCATCCAGTCGCGACCGTGGCGCGCGATCTGGTCCATCACCGAGACGATGGTGTTGCGGGTGATGCGGACCCGTACCGGGTATTCCTTCCACGAATGCGTTTCGACCAGCATGGCCAGGCGGTTGCGCAGCGGGAAATAACCCGTCGAGAAGCGCGGCGGCGACACGCCGTCCTCGAATCCGGACTGGGGGTTGTCGTGCTCGACGAAGGAGGGGTAGTAGGGGAGGGGCAGTGAGCCGGCGGCGGCGAGATCGTCCATCACCGCGTCCCGGAACGTGCGCCCCACCTCGCGCAGCGCGGCATCGCCGGCGTGGACAGGCTCGACCTGGATGGAGATGTCGTGCTCGAACTGCGCGCCGTTGGTCGCATGCAGGTCGATGTAGGCGATCGGATCCCAGGCCTCGACCAGCGCCAGCATCGCCTGCATCTCGGGCGCGTCCGCCTTGGCGTAGTCGCGGTTGAGGTTGAGGTTCTGCGCGGTGGTTCGCCAGCCCATTTCCCGCGGACCGCGCTGGTTGGGGCGGTTCCATGCGCCGAAGCGTTCGTGGCCGTCGACGCTGAAGACCGGCACGAACACCAGAACCGCCCGGGCCAGAGCCTCCGGTGCGGTGCTGCCGTCGAGGAGTTCGCGCAGCGCCAGGAATCCCGCGTCCTTGCCGTCGATCTCTCCGGCGTGGATGCCGCCCTGGATGAGCACCACCGGAACGCCGGCCGCACGCGCCGCGGCCGGATCCAGCGCCCCGCTGCGGCTGGCCACCAGTGCCTGCATCGGCCGGCCTTCCGGCGACGTGCCGAATTCGATGCACCGGACCGCATCCGCGTGCAGGCGCGCGAAGGTCTCGCACAGCGCAGCGACCTCGTCCATGCGTCCGGTCTCGACGAAGCCGCTGCGCTCGGCGATGGTGAGGCGCGGGTCGTCGTTGGCGAGAGCGGGCAGGCAGGTCGGCAACAGGGCAAGCGCAAGCGCCAGGCGATAACGGGGCATGGAGAGTTCCGGAGCGACGGTCACGCCATGATGCCGCGCGGCGCGTCCGGCCCCAAGCCCGACGGCAGAAACGATGCAGCGCCAGCCCGCATCCCGGCACCTGCTTTCCCGTCGCATCGCTGGCGGAGGCGGCGGCCGGATCGGGTACGCTGTGCGGTTTCCAGTCACCGAATTCGCAGATGTCGAACGTCCAGACCGCAAGCGGGCCCATGCCCCGCCAGATCGCCTACATCATCGGCAACGAAGCCTGCGAGCGTTTCAGCTTCTACGGCATGCGCAACATCCTGGTGCCGTTCCTGATCAGCTCGGTGCTGCTGGGCTATCTGCCGCAGGGCGCCGACCGGGACGTGGCGGCGAAGGACATCTTCCATACCTTCGTCATCGGCGTGTACTTCTTTCCGCTGCTCGGCGGCTGGCTCGCCGACCGCTTTTTCGGCAAATACCACACCATCCTGTGGTTCTCGCTGATCTACTGCGCCGGCCACGCCTGTCTGGCGATGTTCGAAAACAACGCGACCGGCTTCTACACCGGCCTGTTCCTGATCGCCCTGGGCTCTGGCGGCATCAAGCCTCTGGTGGTCTCGTTCTGCGGGGATCAATTCGACCAGACCAACAAGAGCAAGGCGAAGGTGGTCTTCGACGCCTTCTACTGGATCATCAATTTCGGCTCGTTCTTCGCGTCCCTGCTGGCGCCGCTGTTCCTGCGGCACTACGGGCCCGCGGTCGCCTTCGGCATCCCGGGCGTGCTGATGTTCATCGCGACCTTCGTGTTCTGGCTGGGACGCAAGGAATACGTCAACGTGCCGCCGACCCGGCGCGACCCGCATGCGTTCTTCGAGGTGGTCAAGACCGCATTGCGCGCGCGCAATGCCGGTGAAGGCCGGCCGGGCCTCGCGGTGGCCATGGTGGGTGTGGTCTCGGCGGTCCTCATGCTGGCGCTGTGGCTGCTGTCGGCCACTGTCGCGCTGCCGTGGTGGCCGACCGATTTCGGCTTCGTCATCACCGCGTGTCTGGCACTCGGCGTCATCATCGCCCTTGGCGGATGGGGCGCATCCCTGCAGCTCGAACGCGCGCGCGGCCTGCATCCCGATGCCGCGGTCGATGGTGTGCGCGCGGTGCTGCGGATCCTGATCGTGTTCGCCCTGGTCACGCCGTTCTGGTCGCTGTTCGACCAGAAGGCTTCGACCTGGATCATCCAGGGGCGCGAGATGGTGATCCCGCACGCCGCGGCCTGGTGGCCGAGCTGGCTGATCCAGGACGCCGCGCAGATGCAGGCGCTCAACCCGCTGCTGGTGATGCTGCTGATCCCGTTCAACAACCTGGTGCTGTATCCGGCGCTGCGGCGGATGGGATTCGAGCCGACCGCGTTGCGGCGGATGGGCTGGGGCATTGCCATCTCCGGCACCGCTTGGATCGTCGCCGGCGGCCTGCAGCTGTGGATCGACAGCGGCGATGAAGTGTCGCTCGCATGGCAGTCGCTGCCCTATCTGCTGCTGACCTTCGGCGAAGTGCTGGTGTCGGCAACCGCGCTCGAATTCGCCTACAGCCAGGCACCGCAGGCGATGAAGGGCGTGATCATGGCGTTCTGGTATCTCACCAGCACCTTCGGCAGCCTGTGGGTCCTGCTCACCAATGCCGGAGTGCGCAACGAGGCGGTCACCGCCTACATCGCCTCCACCGGCCTGAGCGAGAACGCCTTCCTGATGTTCTTCTTCGCCGCGTTCGCCTTCGCGGCCGCGCTCGCCTTCGGCCTGTACGCGCGCCGATACCCGATGCAGGACAACTATCGCGTCGCCTGACGCTGGACCTTCGCAATGAATTTTGGACCCGTCACCCTCCTGCTGATCGCCGTGACAGTCATCGTGTCGTGGCAGGCGTTCGAGAAACCCGCGCTGCTGGGCCGGCTGATCCTCTGGCCTCCGGCAGTCGACCGCTACAAGCAGTACGACCGTCTGATCACGCATGGCTTCATCCATGCCGACTGGCAGCACCTGATCTTCAACATGATCACGCTGTTCTTCTTCGGTGCCGGGATCGAGCGCGCGTTCGCGCCGTATATCGGCCCCGTTGGTTTCGCGCTGTTCTATCTCTCGGCGATCCTGGTCGCGATCCTGCCGACGTACCTGCGCCACCGGCACGACCCCGGCTACAGGAGCCTGGGCGCTTCGGGCGCAGTGTCGGCAGTGCTGTTCGCGTCGATCCTGATCAATCCATGGCAGCTGCTGCTCGTGTTCTTCATCCCGATGCCGGCGATCGTGTTCGGCGTGGCCTACATCGGCTACAGCATCTGGATGGACAAGCGCGGCGGTGACAACGTCAACCACAGTGCGCACCTGTGGGGCGCCGGCTACGGCATGCTGTTTACCGTGATGATGGAGCCGCGCATCGTCGGCGCGTTCCTCGCAAGGCTGATGTCCCCGTCGTTCTGAGCACGCGCGTCGTCTCGCATCTCACCGGTTCTGCATGAGGTGCGTGATAGTTCTGGTCGCACATCCCACACGGAGTGCCCCATGGCGATTACGCGAGCCAAAGCCACCACCCTGCTCAACAAGGCCGAGATGGGCTTGTTCGATGACAGCCGCAGCAATGCGATACGTGGACACAGCGAAGCGCGATTGAACCAGCTGGTGACACGTGCACGGACCGCCCGCGACCGGGCGCGCGATCTCGAGAAGCGTCAGCGGCTCGCCTCGCGCCAGGCGACCGGCAGCAAGTCGGGTCGCAGTGGCGAGGCCAATGCCCGCACCGGTGAGAAGGTGGAGGTGCTGAGCGACATCCTGTCGCGCTTCGAGGCGAGGCAGTCGCAGACTGCGAAGTCCGCGAATCCGGCCGCGAAGAAAGCTGTCGCCGCGAAGAAGGTCGCGAAGAAGACGGCCCCCGCGAAGAAGGTTGCGAAGAAGGTTGCCACCGCGAAGACTGCCGTCAAGAAGACGGCCGTCAAGAAGACGGCCGCCAAGAAGACGGCCGCCGCGGCGCCGGCGGCGAAGAAGAGCGCCGCCGCGAAGAAGGGCGCAAAAACGGCGGCAGCCAACGGGGCGGCGTCGACCACGCGGGGCGCCGCGCCCAAGGCGCCGGCGAAGTCCTCGGCGCGCAAGTCGCAGGCCGGCACGACCGGTACCCGCGCAGGAACGGGCGGACGTGCGGATGCGTCGGCAGCAAGGGAGGCGGCATCGAAGCGCGCATCTTCAGCAGCGCCTGTGGCGAAGAAGACGGACGCAGCCACCGACGGGACGTCGAGCGCGCCTGCGCGGGCAGGGAAGGCCCGGTCCGCGAGCGCCATTACCCCGGAGAAGGCGCTTCGCAACACCCGAAAGCTGCTCGAGGCGCGACAGGCCGAGGCCCATTCGGCAAAGCCGTGGGAGACGCTGGGCGCCGATGGCGCAGTGGAGGCGGCGCCGGGATTCCAGTCGCCGCGGGCCCGGGCGAAGGCCCTCGATCTGCATGCAGCCGAAATCCGTCAGGCGCCGATCCAGGGCAGCATCAGCACGCGCGGTCGCAAGAGCCAGGGCAAACGCGACAACCGCAACAGCAACGACAACGGCTGAGGCGTCTTTCCTGCGCGCAGCGCCTAGGCGACTGCGCGCAGGGCGAGGTCTTCCCCATCCGGGTAGGCTTCGCGCAGCCGCTGGAGAATGAAATTGTCCAGCTGCTCGAACTCGCTCGAAGTGGTCTGCCCGAGCAGGGTCAGTTCGTACAGGCGCTCGAGGGCTTCGCGCAGATCGGTGCGACGCATATCCATGATTCTTTGATCTTCCCGGAAGTCCCGGGAGACATGCACAGGCCGTGCCAACCCTGGAGACCAGACCAGGGCCCCCGCGCGCCGGAGTCCGGACCGGTGGTGCGGGTTCTTGACGCACTGCGTCAGGTGCAGCCCCGGAAGGCGGGCCGGGACGTGGGCGCATCATGCTAATTTGGGTCAGAAAATTCCGATATTTGCGTGGGAGATTCAGCCGATGTCGTCATCAGCCATCCACCATGACCCCGACAGACGCTTGTTCGAAACCGTGGTCGACGGCCATGTCGCGCATCTGGAGTATCGCGAGGATGCCGGCGTGCTGACCATCTTGCATACCATCGTTCCACCGCAGATCGGCGGCCGTGGGCTTGGGGCCGGGCTGGTCGACGCGGCGCTGGCATATGCATCCTCGCTGGGGCTGCGGATTGCGTCCGAATGCGCCTACGCGACCCACCGTATCGCCGCACTGGGGACTGGGGAAAGTGGCGGGCAGGACCCCTAGAAACCTCCCCTTGCGCATTCACCCATCCCCCGGCAATTGCGGTATCTTTCGCGAACTGTTCAAGGCGGGATCACGTTAAATCGTGGCTCCGATGCGGTTGATCCAATGTTCGTGATCCGGTTCGCCGGTCAGGACGATCCGCTTCCATCGCTTCGCGTTACCCCTTGCTCGACAGTCGCGGCATCCAGACCCAAGTGTCCATGGGTGCCGTGTTCCCAATAAACGCTGCTTCAAGGAGTAACAACATGTCGGATCGTCAGACGGGTACCGTCAAGTGGTTCAACGACGCCAAGGGCTTCGGCTTCATCACCCCGGAAAGCGGACAGGACCTGTTCGTCCATTTCCGTTCGATCCAGGGCACCGGCTTCAAGTCGCTGCAGGAAGGCCAGAAGGTGAGCTTCAAGGTCGTCCAGGGCCAGAAGGGCCTGCAGGCTGACGAAGTGCAGGCCGTCTAAGCGTCCCGCCTTCCGCGTCACCGAGCCCCGGACGGAAACGTCCGGGGCTTTTTCATGTGCCCGGACCGGCCATTCCCATCACGGGAATCCCACGACAGCCAAGTTAGTTTTTCGTTCTGTACCGTCCTCTGGATCTCCCATGCGCGCACCGGGCCGCTCACTGTTCTGCCTCACATTGCTTGCCCTCGCACTCTCCGCCTGTCAGCGCGACACGGCCGCACCTGCACAGCCGGCTTCGGGCGGTGACCAGCCATCGGCGGATGGAGTGCAGCCGCTTGCGGAGACGCCGGGCGAGTTGCAGGACGTTGTCGAGATGGACTCCAGTTTCATCATCGGTATCAGCTATCCGCCCGAGGCGAACAAGTACCCGGGTCTGGCCGCGGTGCTGCATGCGTACGCGCAGGCGGCGCGCGAGGAACTGATGGAGGCTGTCGGCGGCGCGACCCTGCAGCCGGGCACGATGTACGACCTGTCGCTCAGTTTCACCACGCTGCTCGACACCCCCGACATGCTCGCCATCGCAGCCGATGGCAGCAGCTACACCGGCGGCGCGCACGACAATCCCCTGATCGAACGGTTCGTCTGGCTGGTGCCCGAGCAGAAACTGCTCACCGCCGAAGAGCTCGTGCCGGGCGAGGAGGATTGGCGCGTCATCTCCGCCTACGTGCGCGAGCAGCTGCATGCTGCGCTCTCCCAGCGCATCGATGCCGACGAACTGCCGCCCGACGAGCGCAGCCGGCTGATGCGCTCGGCCGGCAAGATGATCGATGAGGGCTCCGCCCCGGATGTCGCGAACTACCAGCAGTTCGAGCCGGTGCCTGGCCCCGGCGGCAAGCTCTCGGGCCTGCGTTTCGTGTTTCCGCCCTACCAGGTGGGCCCGTACTCCGATGGGGTGCAGACCGTCGAAGTCCCCGCTGCGGTCCTGCTGCCGCACGTGGCGCCGGCCTATCGCGGGCTGTTCGCCCAGAGCTGAAGTCAGCGCGTGGGCGCCCCCAGTGTCGCGCCGATCTCGGCGTCGATTTTCAGGGTCGCGAGTGCATCGGCCCGGGTCGTTCCGCGGGTAAGTATCGCCAGCGGCAGGCCGGCCTTGGCGGCCATCGTCGCGAAGCGGAAACCCGAATAGACCATCAGCGACGAGCCGACCACGAGCATCGCGTCGCTCGCATCAAGCGATGCCTGGGCCTCGGATACGCGGGCGCGCGGCACGTTTTCGCCGAAGAACACCACGTCGGGTTTCAGCAGGCCGCCGCAGGCCAGGCAATGCGGTGGCACGAAGGCGGCCTCGGCATCGCGGTCGATGTCGGCGTCGCCATCCGGGGCCATGGCCGCAGCGCCCGGCTGCCAGCCGGGATTGTCGGCCAGCAGTCGCGGCTGCAGGTCGGCGCGGGGCTGTCGCTGCCCGCAGCCAAGGCAGGTCACCTGGTCGAGACGGCCATGCAGGTCGATGACCCGCTGGCTGCCTGCGCGCTGGTGCAGGCCGTCGACATTCTGGGTGAGCAGGGCGCTGAGGTGTCCGTCGCGCTCGAGCGCCGCGAGGGCCTGGTGGGCTTCGTTGGGACGCGCCGCCGAGAATTTCGGCCAGCCGACGACACTGCGCGCCCAGTAGCGCCGGTAGATCGCCGGGTCACCGGTGAAGGCCTGCCACGTCACCGGCGCCGCGCGCTTCCACGCCCCGCTGGCGTCCCGGTAGTCGGGGATGCCCGAGCCCGTGCTGATGCCGGCGCCCGTCAGCACGAAGATCCGTTGAAACCCGGACAGCCAGTCGCGGAGTTGAGTGGATGCGTCGTTGGTCTCGAGGGCGTTCGCGGACATGCGTCATGCTACCGCGCCGTCGGCGGTGAGCAGGCGTTGCCTGCAACGCAGGCGCCCATGCATCGGAGCCGCCGTGCGCCGCTACACCGCAGGGCAGTCGGGCGCGCCGGATCCCCGTGCCGGTGGACAAAGAAACGCCCGGCGCGGGGCCGGGCGTTTCGGGTCACGCAGTACGCGTTGGCTCAGTTCGTCGCGACCTTCGGATCGGGCGCGAGGCCGCGCTTGATCAGCAGGGGCTCGATCTTCGGCTCGTGACCGGTGAAGTCGACGAACAGCTGCTTGGCATCCTTGCTGCCGCCACGCGAGAGCAGGGTGCTGCGCAGCCGGTCACCGTTCGCACGGGTCAGGCCGCCGTTCTGCTCGATCCACTGCACGGTATTCGCATCCAGAACTTCGGACCAGATGTAGGCGTAATAGCCGGCCGCATAGCCGCCATTGATGTGGTTGAAGTACGTCGTGCGGTAACGCGGCGGTACCGGCGCGTAATCCAGACCGGCGGCCTTGAGCGCGGCGGCCTCGGTCGCCAGGACCTGGTCGCCGGACGGCAGCTGGTCGGCCGGCAGCTGGTGCAGGTACTGGTCGAGCATCGCGGCGCCCAGGTACTCGGTGGTCGCGAAGCCCTGGTTGAACTTCGCCGCCGCCTGCACGCGTCCGATCAGCTCGGCCGGCATCGGCGCGCCGGTCTGGTAGTGCTTGGCGTAGTTGGCGAGGATCTCCGGCCAGTCGGCCCACATCTCGTTGACCTGCGAGGGGAACTCGACGAAGTCGCGCGGCACGCTCGTGCCGCTGAAGAAGGGGTACTTCACGTCCGAGAACATGCCGTGCAGGGAGTGGCCGAACTCGTGGAACATCGTGGTCACTTCGTCCCAGGTCAGCAGCGTCGGCTGGCCACCCTGCGGCTTGGGGATGTTCTGGTGGTTGGCCGTGACTGTCAGCGTGCCGTCGAGCTCCGACTGCGAGACGTACGAGTTCATCCAGGCGCCGCCGCGCTTCGATGCACGCGCGTAGGGGTCGAAGATGAAGATCGCCAGCTGGCTGCCGTCTTCATTGAAGACGTCGTAGGTCCAGGTGTCGGGGTGGTACTTCGGCAGGTCGGTGCGTTCCTTGAAGCTCAGGCCGTAGAACTTGTTCGCGGCGAAGAACACGCCGTTCTCCAGCACGTTCTTCATCTCGAAGTACGGCTTGATCTGCGCGTCGTCGAAGCTGTACTTGTCCTGGCGCACCTTCTCCGAATAGTAGGCCCAGTCCCAGGGCTCGAGCTGGAAGCTCGGCTCGCCCTTGGCGGCCTGCTCGCGGTCGATCATCGCCTGCAGTTCGGCGGCTTCGAGCTTCGCATTGGCGACCGCTGCCGGTGCCAGCTGGCCGAGCATGTCGTTGACTGCCTGGACGGTGCCGGCAGTGGAATCCTCGAGGATGAAGGCAGCCTGGTTGGGATAGCCCATCAGGTTCGCGCGCTCGGCGCGCAGCTTGAGGATCTGGGCGATGACCCCGGTGTTGTCGTACTGGTTGCCACGACCGCCGCGGTTGACCGACGCGGTGTGGATGCGCTCGCGCAGTGCGCGGTTGTTGACCTGCGGCAGCACCGGCTGGCCGGTCGTGTTGAGCAGGGTGATGACGTACTTGCCCTCGTGGCCACGGGCCTTCGCTTCAGCTGCGGCTGCGGCGATCTGCGCATCGCTCAGGCCGTCGAGTTCCTCGAGCGTGTCGACGACCACGGCCGAATCGTTGACTTCGGCGAGCACGTTCTGGCTGAAGGTGGTGCCCAGCTTCGCCGACTCGGCGTTGATGCGGCGCATCTCGTTCTTCTGGGCCTCCGTCAGGTTCGCGCCGGCGCGCACGAACATGGTGTGGTAACGCTCGACCAGGCGCTTGCCTTCGGCGTCAAGACCCAGCGAATCGACATTCTTGTGGAGCGTGTCGACACGCGCGAACAGCTTGGGATTGAGCATGACCGCGTCGCGGTGCGCGGCGAACTTGGGCGCGTACTCCGCGTCGATCTTCTTGCGCGTGTCGTTCGTATCGGTGCCGTTGAGGCTGCCGAAGATCCCCCGGGCGCGCGACAGCAGTTCGCCCGCCTGCTCCAGCGCGATGATGGTGTTCTCGAACGTCGGCGCCTCGGGATTGCCGGTGATCGCCTCCACTTCGCGGAGGTGCGCGGCCATGCCGGCGTCGAACGCCGGTGCGAAATGCGCATCCTGGATCTTGTCGAAATGCGGGTAGCGCAGGTCGAGCGTGCTCTGTACGAACAGCGGGTTGTCGGCCGGCTGCTGGGCACTCGTTGTGGACGGGGCGTTGGCGGTGCCGGTGGCCTGTGCGAACACGGGCAGCGCGGACACGGCAAGGGCGGCGCACAGGGCGGCGGCAAGCGGGTGCTTCAGCAAGGAGACTCTCCGGTGACAGGACTCCCTAGGCTAGTCCATCCGGGGCCCCGCCGACCCGTGCCGGAAGTCGGGCCTGTCGATTGACCACCAATCAATGACTTGCGAGACGAATGCGAGGGTCTCGCCAGGGCTTCATGCATTCGCGATTGCAGGGGCGGCAGACTGCCGGCCCCGATCAGGACAAGCCGATGACCAGCGCGTTCGATTTCGAAGCCGTTTCCCTCGATGGCACCCTGCAGCCGTTGTCGGACTACGCCGAACGCGTGCTGCTGATCGTCAACGTCGCTTCGCGATGCGGCTTCACACCGCAATATGCCGGCCTGCAGGCGCTGTGGCGCGACTATCGTGACCGCGGACTCGTGGTGCTGGGGTTTCCCTGCGACCAGTTCGGCCATCAGGAGCCGGGCAGCCCGGAGGATATCCGCGACTTCTGTGCACTCAACTACGCGGTCGACTTTCCGATGTTCGCCAAGGTCGATGTCAACGGCGCGGATGCGCATCCGCTGTGGGCCTGGCTGCAGGCGCAGAAGCGCGGCGTGCTGGGCACGCGCGGGATCAAGTGGAATTTCACCAAGTTCCTGGTAGGCCGCGATGGCCAGGTGGTCGGACGCTACGCACCTGCCGTCAGGCCGGAGACACTGCGCCGCCCGATCGAGGCGGCGCTGGGCTGAAACGATCGCCCGGCGGCGACGTCCTCAGCGGACGATCGTCACCGGAATCGTGGTCTGGGCGATGACCTTGCTCGAGACCGAGCCCAGCAGCACGCCGCTTACGGCGCCGCGGCCGTGCGAGCCCATCACCAGCAGGTCCACCTTGCGCTTGGCCGCCACTGCCAGGATGGTCTCGGCGATGTCGCCGACCGCGCGGATTTCCTCGACGGTCACCTGCGAACGGCCGACTGCCTTGCGCGCCGCCTTGAAGGCGTGCTCGTGATTGTCGGCGTGGTAGCTCTCCACCGCTTCCTTGCCGATGCGACGTTCCACGCCCGGGAACACCGGGGCGTCCACGTGAAGCACGGCGATGCTCGCGGTGGCCGTCTGCTTGGCGAGCTTGAGTGCGAACTTGAGGGCGCGCGAACTGATGTCGCTGCCATCGACGGTAACCAGGATCTTCATGCGCCCCTCCAGTGGATGTCCTGCGAAGTGTACTGCCGCGGACGGCTTACTTCTCCACGAACGCGCGCTCGAACACGTACTGGCCGGGTGTGCCGATGCGCGGGGCGGCCTCGAAACCACGCGCATCCAGCAGGCGGCGGAAGTCGGCGAGCATCTGCGGACTGCCGCAGATCATCGCCCGGTCGTGCTCGGGATCCAGCGGCGGCAGGCCGAGGTCCGACGCGATCCGCCCACTCTCGAGCAGGTCGGTCAGGCGCCCGCGGTGGTCGCGACCTTCGAAGGTGAAGGCTTCGCGGCTCACCGCCGGGTAATACAGCAGCTGCCTGCTCATCTGTTCGCCGAGGAACTCGTGCTGCGGCAGCTCGCGGACGATGTAGTCGCGGTAGGCCAGATCCTGGGCGGTACGCACCCCGTGGGTGACGATGACCTTGTCGAAGCGCTCGTAGGTCTCGGGATCCTTGATGATCGACAGCCACGGCGCAAAGCCCGTACCGGTGCCCAGAAGATAGAGGTTGCGGCCCGGGTGCAGGTCGTGGATCAGCAGCGTGCCGGTGGGCTTGCGGCCGACCAGCACCCGGTCACCCGGCTTGATGTGCTGCAGGCGCGAGGTCAGCGGGCCGTTGTCGACCTTGATGCTGAAGAACTCGAGCTGCTCTTCCCAGTTCGCGCTGGCGATCGAGTACGCGCGCAGGATGGGCCTGGCCTCGGTTTCCAGTCCGATCATGACGAACTGGCCGTTCTCGAAGCGGAAGCCATCGTCACGGGTGGTGGTGAAGCTGAAGTAGGCGTCCGTCCAATGACGGACGTCCAGCACCGTTTCGGTGCCATAGGCGGCGGACATAGGCGGGCAAGACGACGCGGGAAGCCGCACATGATACCAGCGATGAGACCCGTTCTCATCGCTGGCGCGGACGCCTGTGACGCTCAGTTCGGCCCGCGTTCCTCGTCGGGCCTGGGGCGCTTGTCGCCGAGCAGGGCGCTGAGCACGATCGCGATGCCGAGCCCGGCGCCGGTGAGGAACAACAGCAGTGCGATCGTCGGATAACCCAGCAGCCGGGGGCCGTCGGGATTGTCCATCATCATCGCCGAGGCGACGATCAGTGCGGCGGTGACGATGCCGGCGGCGATGCGGTTGGCGATCTTGTGCATGCTGTCGAACAGGTGCGATTCCTCGAGCCCGGTCAGGCGCACGCGCAGGCGGTTCTCCGACAGCAGCGACAGCACGTTGGACAGCTTGCGGGGCGCGTCGCGGACCAGCTCCTGCATGTCCATGAGTTCGGTGGCGAGGTTGGTCGGCGAGAGCGACTTGCGCAGGCGCTGGCGCATCATGTCGTTGAGGTGGGCCTCGACGACGCGTTTCATGTCGAGCTCGGGATCGAGCGCCTGCACCACCGATTCCAGGTGCAGCAGGGTCTTGCCGAGCAGGCTCATCTCCGGCGCCGTGCGCAGCCCGCAGGCGGTGGCCAGGCGCACCAGATCGAGCATCAGGCGGCCTTCGGTCTGGCCATTCGCGCCCGACTGCGCCGCGTAGCGCGCGACCAGTTGGCCGACATCGCGGTAGTAGCGGGCCTCGTCGAAGTCCTCCAGCCGGGTACCCATCGCGATGCCTTCGGCGGCGACCTGTTCGCCGCGCCCGTCGACCGCGGCGAACAGCAGCCTGAGCAGGCGCTCGCGGGTGCGCGGCGGTACGTGCGCGACCATCCCCAGGTCGAACAGCGCCAGCCGGCCGTCGCGGGTCAGCAGCAGGTTGCCCGGATGCGGATCGGCATGGATCTCGCCGTGCACGAACACCTGGTCGAGGTAGCCGTGCAGCAGCGCGGTCGCCAGCGGAGCCATGTCGCGCTCGGTGCGCTGCAGGCCGGTGATGTCGGTGACCTTCGTGCCCTCGACGAGTTCCATCGTCAGCACCCGCGCGCGGGTGAGA
>Ga0233372_1000592_pt1 | contig 15919 bp, 24 predicted proteins | sample ElkDunMinimDraft_4_FD_191538 | JGI IMG/M metagenome (GOLD analysis project Ga0233372, IMG submission 191538) | Fecal eukaryotic communites from dung pellets of Tule Elk in California, USA - Elk Dung D8 | ecosystem: Host-associated > Mammals > Digestive system > Large intestine > Fecal | place... | reverse complement strand
AGCGGAAGTATAACAGAAACTGCTTCAGCCATACATCAGATTTATAGACAGCTGCTATATTTAACCGGTGTTATAATGCTTGTTGGCAGCAGTATTATTATTTCTGCTTTTGAAGCCGGATGTGCAGAGAGAAAACAAACTAATGAATTATTAAATAAAATTTTAGAAATTATAGATAAAAAAGAAAATCCGGATAATGAAAAAAATTAATACTCTTCCGGCGTAACGTCCTCATCAATAAAGCTGTAAACAGGTTTTATCGTATATGTCCGAAATTCGGGTATCTTTTTCTTTTGATAAACTGTATATCTTAAACGTTTCAAAAAGCGCGTATCGTCTGCATTTTCTAAAATCAATAAACATGCGGGTATGCGCTTTGTTTTTTTTGCGTAATACAATGCCTGTCCGATACATTCATGCCATTTCGGCGCGAAGTCAACTTCTACAGCATATTTAACCGTTAAACAGTCTACGCGTGTTTTATCGTCTAATTTATATTCAATTATGCCCTTTTTTTTCGCACACCATATTTCTTGATAATATTTCTCGGGGTGCTGATGCTTTGCATAAGCGGGAAGCGCAAAAAATAAAACCAGAAATATAATAAAAATCCTTTTCATTTTCTTATTATCGTATAAAACTGCATTTTAATCAATTTATTATAATAAAAACAGTTTCATATCCTTTCATTTTTGTATCTACCCTTTCTATTACGGCAGAAGACAGCGGGGAGAGCCTCCAATAATCCCCGCTGTTTTTTGTGTTTCGCGCAGTATTGTATAATATAAATAGTCAGATGTCTATAATTGGAGGATAGATGCCGGCTGAAATTATACAAAAAAACCTTTTTAATGTAATTGAATACGGCGGAAAAAAAACACGCGGGCATTATAAAAAAAAGGAAAAATCGGAAAAACAGAAAGACGATTTTGAAAAAATCAAGGATTTAAATCCTTATGCGGAAGCCGCAAAGATTTATGCATCCCTTGCAAATTATTTCCCTGTTTCAATTATGGGCGCGCAGATACCCGCGGAATGCACCGAATATAAATTTATAAAGCTGCACTATCTGACTTACGAGGCGGAGCCGTATTTATATCAAGGCGAAATATGCCGCGGCGAATCTTTCAAAATAATTGAAGCGGAATTAAAAGGAACGGAGAGGCTAAAAATAGACAAACGTCTATACATACATAAAAAATTGCTGGAAGCGGCAAAAAACGGAATAAATATACACGAAGCTGCGGAGCAGCTGCAGGAAGAAATTAAGAGGCTGAATAATGGCGAAAACTACACCGTGGACGGAGATTAAAGCGGAATATCTAAAAGGCGTTCCGCCGAAAGAGCTTGCGGAAAAATATAAAATTAAAGCGGAAAGAATACACACAAAAGCGAATAAAGACGGCTGGACGGCTGAAAAGAACAGCATTTACGAGAATTTACGAGATGAAACAACCGAATACATTAAAAAGCTTACGCAGAAAGCATTAAAAACCCTCGAAACTATTATAACAGATGATGAAGCAGAAGACAAGGACAGAGTTGCGGCTTCAAGAGCTGTTCTTGATGTCAGCGGGCTAAAAAGTTCAAAGCAGGAAATTACAGGCAAAGACGGAGCGCCGCTTGCCGTTCAAAAAGAATATATCCTGCCCGAGGAAGTAAAAGAGTTTGAAGAACATTATAAAAAAATTACAGGAGAAATTTAAATGAGTTTTGTAAAAAAAATTGCTGTTTATAAAAAGGCACCGGCGGGGGCTGCAATATTTGGTTTGTCAGCTTCGGACGAACTACAGGGAATATTTAACTCAAAAAAAAACGCAGAAGATTTTATTAGTGCGTTAAAAGAATTAGATACAACGTTATCTTATTATTACATGGAAATAGCATGGGAAATTTAAAAAATGCAGCCCGCACATTTTGGTTACTGGCTTATTCGTCAGGGCTTTGCCGCATGGTTTAAATACATATTCCGGATGATTGAGGGCATGCCGTTTACCATTGAGCCTATACATCCTGATTTATTCGATTGCTGCGAAAAAATTTATAATCAGGAAATTTCACGTATTAATATTAATCTGCCTCCGAGAAGCGCAAAGACTACATTAATGACTTATCTACTGGTTTATGCGCTTACGAATAACCCGAAATGTAATATAATAACTGAAATATCCGCGCGCGTTTTCAACATTCTTGAAAACCCTGTTTTTAAAGAGTTATACCCGTTTAAATCCGTATATTTGAATGAAAATGCGGATGCTGCAGACGATTTTTGGGCTGAATACCGTTTAAAGGAAACAAAAGGCAAAGTAAATTTATACTCATCTAAAAAAATAACTACTTACGCAGGGGGTGTGTGCCTGTTTGCATCAATCGGGAGCCAGATTACGGGATACGGCTGCGGAATAAGGAACGGCGCGGGGTTTACGGGAATGCTTGTCATAGATGATGCGAATAAGCCCGGCGATATCCGTTCCGCCGTAATGAGGCAGAAAGTTTTCAGGTATTATGTTGAAACGCTTTTGAGCCGTTTGAATAATTCTAACGTTCCGATTGTTAATATTCAGCAGAGGCTTCATGTCGAGGATTTGACAGGATTATTAGAAGCAAAATATCCGAATTTTATCACATTAAAAAAGCCGCTGCTTGATGATGCGGGCGTCTGCCAGCTTCCTGCGCAGTATACGCAGGAGCGTGTAAAAGAATTGCAGTCTGATAATTATGTATTTCAGGCGCAGTATATGCAAAGTCCGATTATACTGGGCGGACAGGTAATAAAGCGCGATTATTTCCGCTATTATCCCGTAAATCAGACGTTTAATTATAAACGCATCTTGATTGCTGCTGATACAGCAATGAAAGTTAAAGAGTATAACGATTATTCGGTATTTATCGCGGGCGGAGTTACGGCAGATAATAAGCTTCATGTGCTTGATATGGTGCGCGGGAGGTGGGAAGCTCCGGAACTTGAAAAAACAGCCGTGAACTTTTGGAATAATTACAAATGCAATCCCGTAACGGGTTTAATCTGCTCCGGCTTTTATGTTGAGGATAAAGCATCAGGAACGGGTTTGATACAAGGATTAAAAAGCAAATACGGCATGCCCGTAATGGGATTAAAAGCGGATGCGGATAAATTAACGCGCGTCGAGAATGTATTATCATACATTGAAGCAGGACAGGTTTTACTGCCGGAGAATGAAAACTACGGCTTCTGCCCTGATTTATTGAATGAGTGTGAAGCATTCAGCCGCGATATGTCGCATCTGCACGATGATATAGTAGATGCGCTTGTGCATCTTATATCCGAAGCAATTGCAAAAAATACTGTCAGCATCCTTGATTTTTATACATAAAAGCGGTTTCGCGCCTGCTGGTAGAATGAGAGTATGGCAAAGAATAAATACAAGAATAAAAATACGGCATTATTAACAGCGCAGAACTCTGCGTTAAATAATCAGGCAGAGGCGCAGAGAGTTTTAACGGCAGTAAACAGCCTTGATTATGCGCTGAACTGCGGATATGATTATTTAAACCCCTCATTATCATTAATGAACGGCTATAATAATTCAAGTTTCAGCGCAATATTATCATTGCAGCAGTTTCTTTTGACTGCATTATATAAAACATACGGGATTTTGGCAAAAATAGTTGATGTTCCCGTAGATGAGGCATACAGAAACGGCGGTTTTGACGTTGAAGCGGACAGCATTGACGAAGAAGACCTGAAAGAATTAGACAGCAAAATTAAAGAGTTCAATGATATTGAAGAATTGAAAACGGCGGATAAATGGGCGCGTTTATTCGGCGGGGGCGCGTTATGCGCCGTAACAGGGCATGACTTAAAAACTCCGTTAAATTTAAATGCGTTATACGGCGGGCATCTTGAATTTATTCCCGTTGACAGGTGGCAGCTTACTTATTCGCTTTCTGATATAAGGCTTAAAGGCGGAATGTTCCAGCTTACGCAGTATGATACATTAGACAAGGCGCAGAGCGCGCAGATACACCCCAGCAGGGTTTTCTTAATAAAGGGCAGACGCGCGCCGTATTTAATTCAGCAGCAAGTGCAGGGCTGGGGAATATCGGTATACGAGCAGATATTTCAATCAATGTCGCAATTCTTCAAAGCGCGCAATGTAATGTTTGAGCTTCTTGATGAAGCCAAAACGGATATATTAAAGCTTGCAAGCCTGACGGCCGCAATGAACGCAACAAACAGCCGCGCAGCGCTGCAGCGGATGTGCGACGATATCGCAAAAAACAAAAATTATAAATCAATGCTGACATTATCAAAAGATGATGATTATGAGCAGAAACAGATATCTTTTTCCGGCTTTGAGGGAATACTGAAAGAAATACGCGTTATGATGGCGGGGGCTGCTAATATCCCCGTAAATAAGCTGTGGGGCGAAGGTGTTACGGGCTTTGGTTCGGGCGAGGACAGCCTCGAGAATTTCAATTCAATGGTTGAAAATGAGGTTAGAACGCCGAATATATCCGCAATAAAGTGGATTTTAAAATTAAGATGTTATCAGTTATTCGGGCGCGAAGTTCCTGATTTAAGCATTAACTGGAAGAATTTAAGAGTTTTATCCGCCATTGATGAGCAGAATATTAATGACCACAAACTGACAAACGCTATGCAGCTATTTGACAGGCAGCTGTTAAGCCCGCAGGAAGTAATGGAATATCTGAAAAAACAGCAGATATTTATACATGACACAAAAGCCCTGCGCGGAGAGCTTGAAGATATGCCCCTGAATACGGGTATGGGCGGAAATACGGAGTTTAAGGATATAACAAAAGAATAATGTCTGTATCAATTAAAGATTTCAAGATAAAAGAAAGCTATGCGAAGCTTATATATAATGCCCTGCTCTCATACCTGTATGAGGGCATATATAAGCCGATGTTTGAAATTTTGGATATAAAACCCGATATTAAGGCTTCTAATTCCGCAGAAAGCGATAATAAGATAATAATAGAAGCATTAAAAAATGAAAAAATCTTTTATATTCAAAATCAGGGCTTCCGCGCAAAAAACAAATTCAGCAATCGGATATCTTTAATTTTGGAAAAATGGGGCGCAAAGTATGACAAATACTTTGGTTTATACCGCATTGAGCGGGATAAAATCCCGTTTGATGTATGGCAGGCATTGGCAGAAAACCTTATCATACAAGAGCAGAAAATAAAAGCAATTGAAAGTTTTTTGGATGAAACATTAAAAAATCTGCCGTATATGGTTGACAGTATGGTGTTTCATGATGAAGTTATTACGGTTCTTGATGATGCGGGCCGCGAAGTTAAAAAGAACGTAAAACGGCTGAATGTGATTGAGCCTGAATTAACAAAGGCGCAGAAAACTGAAATAGCAAAGCTGTATACGAATAACATGCAGTATTATGTCAAGAACTGGGCGGAAAATGAGATTTCCGAAATGCGGCAGAAAGTGCAAAAACTTGTATTGCAAGGGTACAGGCAGGATGCAGTTTCTGAAATGCTTCAAAAAGATTACGGCATAGCGAAGCGTAAAGCTGCTTTCCTTGCGCGGAACGAAACGGGCATAATGCTTGCAGAGTATAAAAAAGTAACTTATAAAGCTATGGGCTTTGATAAGTTCATCTGGCGGACTGTTGTAGACGGCAAAGAACGGGAACTGCATTATAGATTGAACGGCACTACATGGAGCTGGGATAATCCGCCCGTTATAGACGAAAGGACGCTGCAAAAAGGATTGCCCGGAGAAACGTATAACTGCCGGTGTACGGCGCAGCCGTATACGGATGACACACCGTTTAAGATGTTTGAACAGCCTCTCGGCGAGGATTTGAGGCGCAGAAAAATAGATATTAATACTTATATAGCAGAATACAGAGAAAAAATGCAGGAGCGCAGACAGAAAGCAGGTTTAAAATGATTACGAAAATAAAGGCGCAAAACGCTATATTCTTAGAGGACAAACAGGAAAACGAGGCGCAAAGACCTTTTAAAGCAAGGTTTTTACAAGCGGGGCTTGTAAAATATGATTTCGGCGTATGTTTATTAAAAAAAGAAACCATTGATAAATTCATTGATACATTCATTGAATGCCCCGTTATTATTAATCATCAAGACAAAATTGCGGATGAAAATAAAAAAGGCGAGATAAAAGATATATGGTTTTCGGATGCTGACGGGTGGTTTTGGTGCAGCGGTTTTGTTGATGAAGATGCAGCGGAGCTTGTAGAACAGGGCTATAATGTATCCTGCCAGTATAAGATAACGGAATATGCGAATAATACGGAAAACAGGCTGCACAACGGAAACCCGTATGATAAAGAAATTTTAAACGGTGTTTTTGAACACCTTGCAATAATAGAAAATCCGCGGTATGAGGATGCGTATATTGCGGTAAACGCTATTATTGCTGCTGATAAAAAAGAAGAAGCAAAGGAAGCAAATAGCACAGACAGATTTTTTACTAAAAAAAGATTAAAAGAAGATAAAACCGCTTCAAACTCACTATACAATACGGTATCAGAACATTTATACAGCGCGCTGAATGCGGGGCTTGATGATGCGCTGGGGGAGCAGTAAAAGCTGTTAATTTTGACGAAAGCAAAATTAACAGAGATGAAAAGGGAAGATTTGCAAAAATCAAACAGCTTGCAGAAGATTTAAAAGCGGGAAAATATAACCCGAAGCGGTATAAAGGAAAATCGGTAAAAATGAATAATCTTGAAGATTGGGAACGCGAGTATGTTTATAGTAAAATAGATAGTGATTTATCTAAAGAAGAAAAAGAAAACGGAGTAACATACAGACGATTAAATAATGAAAAACACGAAAGAGATTATTTGTATTTTATCGAATATGACAAAAACGGCAAACATAATGTGATAAGGATTGATATTGATGACAACATCTATTGATAGAAATAAATTTACAACAGAAAACGGACGAAAATTATATGATTTATTAAAACCGATTGCGCCTCATGAAGATTGGCTGTATGCAATGTTAATGTTTGCAAAAGGCGACGACCAAAGAGCGGAATTAATAAATTATATTAATTTCAAAAAACGAACGGTCAAAGAAATAACTTATTTTGTAATGAAAGAATTAAATAATATATTATGAGCAGATTTAATATAGGACATCAGGGCTTAGAAGTTGAAACGCGGGAAAAAGATAATGTAATGACATCAGGGGTTCAAATAGCATTTATTTTTGTTTTTCCTGCAGTTATTTTAATGATTTTTCCCAATATTTTATGGGTTAATATTTTAGGAGCGTTGATATTTATTCTGTGTTTTATTGGCGTTTTCTCTGTTTATATTACACATAATATTAAAAATCCCGAATTACTCCAAAGCGAAAAATACAGACTTGAAAAACAAAAAATTGAAGCAGCTATGTTTGATAATAAAAATAATAATTTAATTGAGCAGCAAATGGATACGACTAATTTATTAGTCGATAAAAACATTAAAGACAGCGAGGATATGAAATGAAACAAAATTTTTTACTGTCTATAGATCCAAACAGCGTTTATGATACTGATAAACTAAAAGAAAAATTAGACTTGTGCATAGATTGGACGCGTTTATTCGCATGTACATACATTTTGCATACAACCTCAGACAAGGAAAAATTATATGTACGTTTTAAAGAAGCATTGCCTGATAATAAATTTTTTATTGCTGATTTAAATTTAAAAAATAATAATTATACCGGCTGGCTTCGTGCTTCTTCTTGGGATAGAATAAAAGAGTTTAAAAACGAAGAAGAATAAAAATTAAAATTGCATAATTTTACACCCTATGTAAAGGAAAATATTAACATGCCGGAACTAACAGACGAACAGGGCGGGGCAGTTTTAACAGGTTTTATTTTTAAAATACTGCTTCAAAACATCATAAAATGTTTCATTAATCGTCAAAACATAATCCGGGGCGCATTCGCCCGTTTGTATGCTCATATTTGTCTGCCAAAATTTAATATTAATACATTGTACGGCGTTTAAATATTTTGTTTCTTTTCCGCAGGAAATATGCAGAGAATTTTCTAAAATAAATCTATGCAGCAGTTCCTTTTCTATAGATGATAATTCATCTATCCGGCTGCAATAATTATGTATTTCTTTGGTATAAGCGATTTTTTCTTTAATTTTCCTGTAAAATTTTATAAGAAAAATAAGCAGGGAAACAAGGGCAGCAGCATAAAAAACAGTATTAATAATAAATATATTAAATTTAATAACTTCTTTTTCCCATAAAAAGGATGAAATAAAAACAAAACTCATACAAAATATAAAAAACATTAAACATTCATCCTGTTTTAACTTTTTTGTTTCTGTTACAATTATATTAAAATTAATGTATTTCAAAAAATCGAAATTCATATTAAGCCCTTTATGTACATGCTGATTTCCAAAACCATGTTATCATAAAGGGTTTTATTTATGCGATTTTCGGCAGGCGGTGTATAATGCACCGCTTTTTTTGTGTTTTTTTCCTTGAAAATTGAATTTCGCGCGCTCTGATATACTGTAATCAAGCGGATTTTGCGTAAGGCGGAGTTGAGCGCAGCGAACGAGCCTGAAATAACGCCGAAATAGGGAGCGGCAGTTTTACGCAAGTAAAACAGAGCGGACGGCTTGAAGGCGTGAAGCAATAATCCAAGAAAATTATTAGTGTATTACGCAGAGTAAAGGAGTTTAAAACCTATGGCAGACGAAGAAAAAGGCTTGAAAGACAGATTGACTGATTTTCTGCTTGAAGCTGCTTCCTTTGGTTTAAAGGCTAGAAATGAAGCCGATAAGGAAGAAAAAGAGAAAAAAGCCGGAAACGAGGATGTCGATAAACGGCAGGAAATGGGCGATATAGGAGGCTTTTTGAAGTCTAAAGGCTTATCAGATGAAGACATAAGACACGTTTATAAGATTATGGAAAAGCTGTCTTATGATAAATCATCAACAGGCGCAGCCGATAACGCAAAGAACAAAGCAAAGAATGAAGAAGACGGCGCTGATGATGACGCAAAAGAAAAAGAAGCTAAAAACAAATGCAAAAACGAAGACGGCAAATCCGAAGAAGAATATAAAGAATTTAAAGAAAAAATCGACGAAACTGCCGAAAATAAAAAGGCTTCAAACTCGATAGACGATATTAAAAATGCCTTTTATTCCGGCGGAAAAGAAGAAGTTAAATCTTTGTATATCACGCAGGAAGAACGAATTGAACGCGGAATGAAATATTAATTAAAGGAGAATTATAAAATGCCAATGAATTTAAACAGAACGGCTATTACTCCCGTAAACGGGCTTTATGTATATATGCCGAATGTGCCGGAGCCGCATAACTGCATTGTTTCGGAAAATCAAACAGCCCCTTTGCAGGCAGGGGATATTGTAACTAGAGATACAGCAGTATCTAATCCTTACTGCCCCGTAGTTAAAAAGGCAGCCGTTACGGATGAAATAATGGGCGTTGTACCTTATGACAGCCTGAAAAATAGTTACAATGCACTGGATAAAATATCGCTTGCGGTTGAAGGCAGCTATATTTATTTAACTGCTGCGGGTGCAATTGCACAGGGCGCAGTGTTATATTTCAATGCCGATGGACAGGTAACAAGCACGGCGACGGCTGGTAATTCAACAATAGGAATCGCGAATACATCAGCTGCAGCAGCAGGGGATTTAATACAGGTTAAATTGAAATTCGGAACTTACGCATCAGGCGGAAGCGAACCCGATTTAACCGCTTATCTGCAAAAAACGGAAGCTGCAAGCACCTATGTACCGCAAACAAGGACGATTAACAATAAAGCATTATCTGCTGATATTACTTTAACTGCTTCGGACGTCGGAGCGCAGCCGGCGCAGGCTTAAAAAGGAGATAAATATGACAAATAATAAATATAAATTTGAAAATATCGGACGTTTAACCGTCAATGAGTTTGAAAACGAAATGCGCGGAACATTGACAGCGCAAAACTCTTTATTCAATAACCCTGGCGTGGAGCAGAATATTACTACTACTACGCAGATAATGGGAAAAGTTAATGAAACCGTCTATTACGAGTTAGACGGGCAGAAGCTGTCAGACTTCGTGCCGATTGAGGTCGGTTACGGCGCATTTTCAACAAAAATATTGCAGGCTGCAGTTACAGCTTCGGGAACAGATTTTAAAAGCTGCTTGATAGCTCCGCAGGGCGGAAGGCTCAAGCTTGACGGCTATACCGAAATAGAAGTCGGCACGCAGGAATTCCCGAATAATTTCTTTAGAGATACTTATTCAATCACAAAAGAAGGTGCGGAAATAGCATCGCGTGCAATGATACCTTTTAATTTATTGCAGCTAAAGGAGAAAGCGAGACGTACAAAATTTGATTTAGGCTTGCAGGATGCATGGTTTAACGGCTTAGGCGACGGAAAGTCATACGGCTTGTTAAATCAGCCCGGAGCTGTAGTAGATACCCAATTCATGACAGCTTCAATAGCTGATATGACAGACGCGCAATGGACGACGTGGTTAAGCGGAATCAGAGGTTTATATAACGCTTTAACCAGTGCAACGGCTAACTTCACAAGGCTTTGCATACCGCAGACAGATTATTTCGCACTGGATAAAGTATTCGGACAGTTCGGCATTACGCGAAGGCAGCAGCTCGATGAAGTTTTGAAAAATAACGGCGCGAAACTCGTTTATACAACATATAACGAAACAGCCGGAACGGGAGGCGGAAAACGCTATGCATTATATAAATACGACCCCGATTATATTCAGGGCTTCCTGCCTTTAGAATATACACCGTCGCCGTTATATCCGCAGGGCGCATTAGAATTGATTTCAAATTGTATGGCGCAGTTTGTAACTCCGCAGCTTAAACGTACAAATACGCTGCTTTATTTAGATGTAGTACCGTCTGAAGGAGGTTAAATATGAAGAAATTAGTTAATAATTCAGGTTATACGCTTATTCACGGGGATATTAAATTTATCCCCGGGGAAATTAAAGATATTCCCGCGGAAATAGCTTCAATCTGGCTGAAAATAAACGGCGTAAAAGAATATGCGGACCCGAAAGAAGTTAAAGCGGAAAAAGAAGCTTTATTAAAGGAAATCAAAAAGCTAAAAACGGAAAATATTAAGCTGCAAAAACAGCTTGAGGATTTAACTGTAAATGAAGCGAAAAAAGAAGAAAAACCCGCAAAAACTGCGAAACAGAAATAAATTATAAGGAATTACGCGCATGAACGATATTTTAAAAACTGTTACTGTTGAACAATTCAAAACGTATTATGCGCGTGATTTTTATAATTATTATCTGCCTGTATGGCAGGAGGGGAAAGCTTACGCAAAAGGCGCAGCCGTATATTATACAGACGGGAATTTTTATAATTCTTTGATTGATAATAATATTACTGCGCCCTCTGATGCCGAAAGCTGGCAGATTAACAGCAGCTTAAGCATCTATAACTATATTACGGATGATGATATTCAAAGGGCAATCGGACAGGCTTTATTGAATGCAAATGAATATTTCGGCGCAGATGATGCAGAAAAAGTTACTATATTTCTTCATTTGATTGCTTTTTATCTCGTTATGGATTTAAAAAATGCCTCTGCGGGGCTTAATAGCGCCTATGCGGGGCTGACAGCCTCTAAAAGCGTCGGCAGCGTATCAGAGAGTTATAATTTTCCGCAATGGGTTATGAATAATCCTTTATACAGTATTTATACATCAAACGGCTACGGAATGAAGTATTTAAGCCTCATCATTCCTTATTTAAGCTGTACGGTGCTGTTTTCAAGGGGGCGTACAACTCTTGACTGATAATACTAAAGATATAAAAATCAATGCAAATCTTGACGGGTTAGACAAGCTGCTTAAAAGCTTAAAATCCGATTACTGCGTGCGCGTCGGTATTATAGGCGCAAAGGCGGGGCAGCAGCATAAAGATACGAATATGACTAATGCGGAACTCGGCGCAGTTCATGAGTTCGGCTCTGAAAAGCGGAATATCCCGAAACGTTCATTTTTGGAACTGCCGTTAAAATTAAAACTTAATTTTAATGATTCAGAAATGAAAGAAATTAAAAAATTTGCGTGGAAATCGTTTTTTGTCAAAATGGATGCTAAACCGTTTTTCGCCGTACTCGGCGCAAAGGCAATAGATATAATAAACGGCGCGTTCGAAACAAACGGATACGGCGAATGGCAGAGCTGGTCTAAGGCTTACGAGAAGCGCAGACGCGCCGGTATAAAACGCATGCCGCGCGAATTTAAAGAATTGAACGAAAAATACAAGGAATACGGGCTGAAATGGACGCTCAAACAGGCGCGCGAATTGTGGACTCCGACAATATTAACTCTTTCATCCCAGCTGCGCAAATCTATCAGCTTTAAGGTAATAAAAAACAAATGATAAATATTGCTCAAAACACATTATTGAATAATACAAATTCTCAATTGCCGAATATGGCGGGAACAATTACATCATGGTTTCTCGATATAACCTTTTATACGGTTGAAAGAGTTATGCAGGGCGCAGAATGGATTGAACAGGCTGGGACAGAATTAAAAACAAAGGGCGTTGTACAGCCTCCGCAGACCAAAGACCTTAATATTATGCCGGAAGGCGCATGGGCGTGGGAATGGTTATGGGTTCACTGCCTCCCCGATTTACAGCTTGAAACAAACCAATATATCTATTACGACAGCAAAAAATACAAAGTAATGAAGAAAAAGGACTGGAGCAAATACGGATATATTGAATACTTCCTGCTTGAAGCATTTACGGCAGATAATCAAACGGTGATAAATAATGATTGAATATACCGGCACGCTTGATATATTAAAACAGATTTTGGATAAAGAAATGAATATGCCCGAAAATAGGGTATGGGCGTATAATTCAGACATCGACCTGCCGAAAGACAGCGGGCTGTTTATTATTTTATTTATGAAAGAACAGATACCATACGCGAATAATTCTAAATTCGCCGGCACCGCAGACGGTATGGAAGAGCGGCAGACTGTCAACATCAGGGAAGAAATACTAATAAGCCTTGTTTCGAGGAATACCGACGCGAGAAACAGAGTATATGAAGCCATTTTAGCTTTAAACAGCTTGACATCAAGACAGCTGCAGGCAAAAAACAGAATACATATATCCATACTCGGCGATGCGTTTGATGCTTCATTTTTGGAAGCTTCCGCAATGCTTAACAGGTGGGATATAAGAATTAGAGTTTTCCGCGCATATGGTACAATCAGAGCATTAAACGATGATGAATATTATGATAAATTCCCGAATACGGCGGAATTTGAAGGACAATATTTATTTAAAAAATAGGAGCATTAAAAATGGCAGATTATCAAATACCCATAGAATATTTCGTTAATGCGCAGGCGGTAACTCCGCAGAGAACATTAACCCCTTTAAAGCTTTCAACTATAGCAGTATTTACGGATGAAAGCCCTGTAATTGAACAGACAGAGCCGTACACTATTGTAAGAACACAGACAGCAGCCGTCCAAACATACGGCACTAATTCCGAAACGGCGGCGCAGACAGGAATTATATTCAGCCAGCAGCCGAATATATTAATTAATAACGGTTATGTAATCATTGCGCCTTATAATAACATAACAACGGAAGCATCGGCGGGAACTCTGACAACTGCAGATTTAAGCGCAAACCTTGCAGGGCTTCTTGCTGTAACGGACGGTGATTTAAATATAAGCGTAAACGGAACGGCGCAGCAGATAACAGGCATTACTTTCGCGGAGGCTTCTGACCTTGCGGGAATCGCGGAAGTATTAAACGGAGAGATTGACGGTGTTACGGTAACGGCACAGGATAATCAGCTGATATTTACATCTGAATTGACAGGCGCAGACAGCACCGTTACAATATCTGCATTCACGGGCGGAACAGGCACCGACCTATTCGGCGCTGCATATTTAAACGGTGCGGCAGCCGTCAGCACAGCGGGCGCAGATGCTTCATATACGCAGGAAACGTTATCTGCGGCAATTAACAGATTAAGACAGTATATTTATTTTGAAGGGGTATTGACAACAAGAAACGTATCTGACAGCGAATTTTCCGCAGCTTCAATGACGGTTCAAGCGCAGAAAAATATGGTAATGCCGCTCCCGCGCTCTAATGTAAGCGCATTAACAGGAATTTTTGCGCAGACGGCAAACAGCTCTAATACCAAAAATCTGTTATATTTAACGGGCGATTCGGAGGAAAACGCAGCGTATAACGCGCGTATGTTTGCAGCGGCTTATCTATCAAGGGCATTAGCCGTAAATTATAACGGTTCAAATACAACGCTGACAATGAACTTAAAAGACCTTGCAGGGATTGCGGCAGATACGCAGATATCGGAAACAATTTTATCGCAATGCGAAACAGCGGGGGCGGACTGCTATCCCTCTGTTGAGGGGCTTGCCAAAGTCGTATCTTTTGCGCAGGGCGGCCAGTATTTCGATGAAATAACCAATCAGATATGGCTTGTGAATACAATTCAGCGCGATGTATTCAATGTTCTTGCCGCAGCGGGCGGAAAAATCGCGCAGACAGACCCCGCGCTTGAGATTATAACCAAAGCAATAAGAACAGTCTGCCGTCAGGGAGTAACTAACGGAATGATTGCGCCCGGAGAATGGAACGGCACACCGGCATTCGGTGATTATGATGATTTTCTGCGCAATATATCAGAATTTGGATATTATATATATCATCAATCCGTTACGGAACAATCACAGACGGAGCGCGCAAACAGACAAGCCCCTGTTTATCAGATTGCTGTTAAGCTGGCAGGAGCTGTCCACAGAGCGAATGTAATTATTACAATTGAAGCATAGGAGATAAAATAATGACGGATGCATATACAGCTCGCGACGTAATCGACTGTACGGATTACAAGGGAACATGGATATTATCGGACTTTGCGGACGGCACTACGGCGGAATTATCCGCGCCGAATGAACTCAGCTCAATGACTACAGGATATAACGGCAATTCGCTTGCCGCACATAATGAGCCGGGCAGACAGAGAGAATTGACAATAAGACTTGTTAAAGGTTCATCAGACGATAAACGCTTTAATGAATTTTACAACATGTGGAAAAACAGGGATATACGTTTCCGCCCCGTGTCAATGACTTTTACCAAAATGGTTGCGCATTCAGACGGAAGCATTACGAATGATAAAGTAAGCTGTTATGCGGGATTCCCTGCAGGTCAGCCCGTGCAGTCAAGCGATACGGCGGGAAACATTGAACAGGTTGTATCTGTTTATATGATACGCTTCGGCAACTCCGAGAGGTCTATGTAATGCGTAAATATTTATTAGCAAGCGGAAAAAAGCTTGAATTTAATCTTGCAGGAATTGAACAGGCAGTTGAATTATACAGGGCTGTATTAAACGAATGTAAAAATGCAGGGCTTGATTTAACGCTGACGAATGAAACGCAGCTTATTGACGTTATCAGCAGAAACAAAGAGGCGATAATTAATATATTTGCCTCTAAAACTGTAATGGAAGCGGTGCAGGATTGCTGCAGCAAGGTAATATATGACGGAAAGCATTTCAGCCTTGAATTATTTGAAGATGAAGCTGCGCGGGCTGACTTCTTCGGCTGTCTTGTAATAATAGGAGCTGAAAATATCCTCCCTTTTTTTCCGTTTCTCCGTTCGTTTTTCGAGCCGATTCAAAACCTATTCCTGAAAGCGTAATATATCCGAAAGTCGACTATTATATTTCAGAATTTGAAATTTGGACGATGCGGCTTGCATCGGAAGGTTACGGAAGTTTAAAAGAAATAAAAGAGCTGCCCGTTGATGAATATTTCCAATTAATACATTATGAGAACTTTAAGGCTGAATATAAAGAGATTTTCAGGCTTTTAAA
>Ga0233372_1000587_pt1 | contig 15974 bp, 9 predicted proteins | sample ElkDunMinimDraft_4_FD_191538 | JGI IMG/M metagenome (GOLD analysis project Ga0233372, IMG submission 191538) | Fecal eukaryotic communites from dung pellets of Tule Elk in California, USA - Elk Dung D8 | ecosystem: Host-associated > Mammals > Digestive system > Large intestine > Fecal | place... | reverse complement strand
ATAACATTCATGAATTTTATATTTATTTATGACACATTTATAGTAATAAAATTATCGCTTAAAAATTAATAATGCCTATTTAATTCAAAAAACGTAACGCTTATAAAATCAATTTGTTAATTAACAATTAAAAAAAAATAAACTACAATATAATATTAATTTTATAATGCAAACAAAACTATTAAAAGACAACACAATGATTCCAAAAAAAAATCAGATATTAAACGAATATGATTATTTAGTTTATATCACCGAACAATGTATCAAAAAAGGATTTGATTTCGAATCCTATAACTCTAATTTATCCGATGACGAATGTGAAATAGGTAAATTACAACATTTTGTACTGAGAATTGCTTTGATCGATGCAGATATTTTAAACCTGGTTTATGCATTCGAAAAAGAGTTTTGGCCAACACATGTTGATAACGAAAATTCTTACAGAGATCTTATCGATTTACATTTGGATGATAATAATATTCATGTTTTAAATTTAAATTAATATAAAAAAAGTCATAGCACAATAAGTTATGGCTTTTTTCATTTTATATAAAATCTTACTTAGTACTTAACATATATTCAATAGTTATGAAATATCTAGTAATTTATTTATTAACAGTATTTTGTTATTTTTCTTTTGCTCAAAGTCCTATACATACCATTGATAAAAAATATTATTATGGATTAAATAATTTTTACTATAAAGATTCTATAAAAGGTAAAATTGGAGAAAGCCAAATTAATTTATTTATATTTAAAGATAGTACGGTCACAAATGTTTACTACCACCGATTTATTTATGATAAAGAAAATTTATCAAATCGAATTATATATCCAAACGGGCAATTCTATGTTCATAAAACATCTTATGTTGTAAATAATAATGATATAAAATTTTCACATAATTTATACCAATATTTTATTCAAAAGAATGAAGATACCTTGTTTGCTTATGTAAATGATGATTTATTAAAATACAATAAATATGATGTACTAAAAGAAATTTCAGTAGACGAAGTAAATAATATTCTAAATTTTAAACAATAAAAAAATGCGTTGCTAAGCAACGCATTTTTTTATTGTAATATATTTTGTAGTTCACTTAAACTGACCTCCGATTTATCACCGGTACTTAAATTTTTAAGCAAATAAACCTGCTTTTCCATTTCATTTACTCCCACAGAAACTGTATATGGAATATTACGACGTTCAGCGTGTTTAAATTGTTTATCCATTTTTGAAGCATCTGGATACATTTCAACTTTTATACCAGCTTTACGTAAAGCTGTTATTGCTTGCATAACATATAATGCTTCGGTTTGACCGCTATTCAAAAAGATAGCTTTTGAAGTTACAGTAACTGTTTCTGGAAATTTATTTAATTCTTCAACCACTAAATAAATACGATCTAATCCGAAAGAAATACCAACTCCCGAAACATTTTTTAACCCAAAAATCCCCGTTAAATCGTCATAACGACCACCTCCACCAATAGATCCTAATTTAACTTCTTTAGGAGCAGCAACCTCAAAAATAGCTCCTGTATAATAATTTAAACCACGAGCTAATGTAACATCTAAATCTAAGTTAGCAGATTGTAAGCCTAATGTTTCAGCATTCGTTGTTATAAAACGTAACTCTTCAACACCTTTTAATCCTTGTTCAGACGTTGCTAAAAGTTGTGCTAATTTATCTAACTTCTCGGCAGTTGTTCCTGTAAAATTAAATAAAGGCTGCACTTTTTCTATAGCTTGCTCAGAAATTCCTTTAGCAATCATTTCTGATTTTACGCCATCCTCCCCTATTTTGTCTAATTTATCTAAAGCAACTGTAAAGTCGATTAATTTATCTGAAGCACCTATAACCTCAGCAATTCCAGAAAGTATTTTACGATTATTAATTTTAATAGTAACTCCTTTTAAATCTAAATCAGTAAAAACAGAATCGTACAATTGTACTAATTCTACCTCCTGCCAAAGTGATTGAGAACCAACTACATCGGCATCACATTGATAAAATTCACGAAAACGTCCTTTTTGTGGATTATCTGCTCTCCAAACAGGTTGAATTTGATATCTTTTAAACGGAAACTCAATTTCATTTTGATGCTGCACAACGTAACGAGCAAACGGAACTGTTAAGTCGTAACGCAAAGCCTTTTCTGATAAAGAATTAGAAAAACGAGCTAAATTACCTTCTTCTAAAGCACCTAAATCAGCTTTTTTAACTTTATCACCCGAATTTAAAATTTTAAAAATTAAGCGATCTCCTTCTTCTCCATATTTACCCAATAAGGTATCAGAATTTTCGAATGATGGTGTCTCTATAGGTTGAAATCCAAACTTTTCAAAATTGCGTTTAATTGTATTTATAATGTAGGTACGTTTTGCCACTTCGGCTGGCGAAAAATCGCGCGTTCCTTTTGGTATTCCTGGTTTTGCCATTTTAATTTTTTAATTTTAGTTGTGTACTAAGATTAGGATTAGCTCTGATAGTTTGTGCTTTTACTTTAAAAACATAAATAAAGTAATTAAAAAACTCGATTTACTTATAAACCATAGCGTTTTAGCTTAAAATCAAAAAGCTTATGCAAATATCATGATTTTTAAAGATTTTTAGAAAGATTTTATAATAAATATTGTAACAAAAATTAATAATGATATACTAATACTGTATGATTGGATTAGTTATTGAAAATACAAGAATTGCCTTAGGCGCAATTCGTTCGCAATTATTACGAACTATTTTAACGGTTTTAATTATAGCCATCGGAATTATGGCATTAGTTGCTATTTTAACCGTTGTAGGTGCATTAAAAAATACCATGTCGAGTAATTTTGCGGCCATGGGAGCCAACACGTTTAATATTTCGAGGTACGATTTTTCGGATCAAATTAAAAGCGGGCAAAGTAATACAAAAGTAAATCCGTTAATATCGTTTACACAAGCTCAAGCGTTTAAAGAAAATTATTCTTATCCGTTTGCAACCACCTCTGTTTATTTTACGGCAAACTCTGTTTCTGAAGTTAAATACAATAATATTAAAACTGATCCAAAAGTTTCGATAATTGGTGTGGATGATGGGTATCAGGCTACCAAAGGTTTAGAAATTACGGAAGGCCGTAATTTTTCTGGTCTAGAAATAGAGAACAATTTAAATGTATGTATTATAGGATCTGACTTACAAAAAGCTCTTTTTAAAGACGGTCCAGCTCTTGGTAAAGTAATATCAATACGCGGTAATAAATTTAAAATAATTGGTACGTTAAAATCTAAAGGATCTACTTTTGGAAATAATGAAGACAATCGAATGTTAATTCCTATTCAAAATGCACGATCTATATTTACAAGTCCAAACATAAATTACGAAATTGATGTTTTGATGCCTGATAAAAATTTAATTGACCAAGCTATAGATCAAGCTAAAATTACCATGCGTAATGTTAGAAACTTAACCCCAAGTAATGAAACAAATTTTGGAGTAGAACGAAGTGATAGCACATTAAGAAGTTTAACCAGTAATTTAGATACGTTAGAAGCCGGTGCATGGGTAATTTCAATTATTACTATTATGGGCTCTTCTATTGCATTGATGAATATTATGTTAGTTTCTGTAACTGAAAGAACTCGAGAAATTGGTATAAGAAAATCGCTAGGTGCTAATAGAAAAACAATCGCGATGCAGTTTTTTACAGAAACTTTAGTAATATCTCAGCTAGGTGGTTTATTAGGTATTGCCAATGGAGTATTAATAGGATTTTTGGTTGCAAAAGGTTTTGATTTTGATTTTAACATTCCGTGGGATGCAATAACCTGGGCTGTAATTATTAGTGCTTTAGTTGCCATATTATCAGGATTGATTCCGGCGCTCAAAGCTAGTAAACTAGATCCAGTCGAAGCTCTACGTCACGAATAAATAAAAAAAACACTCATACAAAGTATGAGTGTTTTTTTTATTATTTATTTATATTCCGAAACGTAATGTAATTTTACACTAGGATATTTTTGTTGTGACATTTGAATAGAAAATTCTGAATCGGCAAGAAAAACTAAAGCTCCATATTTATCTTTAGCTAAAAACTTTTGCTTAATTCTTTTAAATTCTAAAAACTCTTCATTTTTAGGATCCACTGCTTCAACCCAACAAGCTTTATATGCAGGGAAGTTTTCATACGTACATTTAGCACCATATTCGTGTTCTAAACGGTACTGAATTACTTCATACTGTAATGCACCAACAGTTCCAATTACTTTACGTCCATTCATTTCTAATGTGAACAACTGAGCAACTCCTTCGTCCATTAATTGGTCAACACCTTTTTCTAGTTGTTTCGATTTTAATGGATCTGCATTATTGATATAACGAAAATGCTCTGGCGAAAAACTAGGAATTCCTTTAAACTGCATAATTTCACCTTCAGTCAATGTGTCCCCAATTTTAAAGTTACCAGAATCGTGTAAACCAACAATATCACCTGCGTAAGAAATATCAACAATTTCTTTTTTCTCAGCAAAGAAAGCATTTGGCGACGAGAATTTTAAATTTTTAGCCAAACGAACGTGCTGGTACGGTTTATTACGTTCAAAAGTTCCAGATACAATTTTCACGAATGCAATTCTATCTCGGTGTTTTGGATCCATGTTAGCGTGGATTTTGAAAACAAATCCAGCAAATTTATTCTCGTGAGCATCAACTAATCTTGTGTCCGATTCTTTAGGACGTGGTGATGGAGCTATTTCAATAAAGCAATCTAAAAGTTCACGAACACCAAAGTTATTTAATGCTGATCCAAAAAATACGGGTTGTAAATCACCATTCAAATATTCAAGCTGATTAAATTCAGGATAAACTTCGTGAACTAATTCTAACTCTTCGCGTAATTTATTTGCAGGAATTTGACCAATTAATTCATCCAGTTCTTGAGAACCTACATCGCTAATAGCAATAGTTTCTTCGATATTTTTACGAGAATCTCCACTAAAAAGATTTACATTCTTCTCCCAAATATTATAAATTCCTTTAAAATCGTATCCCATTCCAATAGGAAAAGATAACGGAGTAACTCTTAAACCAAGTTTTGTTTCAACCTCATCTAATAAATCAAAAGCATCTTTCCCTTCACGGTCTAATTTGTTGATAAAAACAATCATTGGAATGTTTCTCATTCTACAAACTTCAACCAACTTCACGGTTTGCTCCTCAACACCTTTTGCTACGTCTACCACAACGATTACAGAATCTACAGCCGTAAGTGTACGGTAAGTATCCTCAGCAAAATCTTTATGACCGGGTGTATCTAAAATATTTATTTTTTTGTCTTTATAATTAAAAGCTAAAACAGATGTAGCGACAGAGATTCCTCTTTGGCGCTCAATTTCCATAAAGTCAGAAGTTGCCCCTTTTTTTATTTTGTTACTTTTTACGGCACCTGCTTCTTGTATAGCACCTCCAAATAAAAGTAATTTTTCTGTTAACGTAGTTTTACCTGCGTCAGGGTGTGCAATAACACCAAAGGTTCTTCTGCGTTCTATTTCGTTAATATAGCTCATTTGTATTCAAAAAATTTATGGTGCAAAAGTAGGTATTATTTACAATAATTTATACGCTTAAAATAAGGTTTACAATTTTTTATTAAAGTATTTTATATTTTAATCAATTTTTTCGTTCTATATTGTTACTTTTAAAGCAAAATTTAAGAATAATCAATTAATCTAAATTAAACATTAGATTAATTTTTATTTAATATCCTAATTTTGATTATTGTACTTATAATTAAGAAATTTAAGTCTAGAAATTTCTTAATAACAAAATAATAGTTAATAAAATCAAAAAGAGATTCCCATATAAAAATATTAAAGTAAATTTAAAAGCGTATTTACAATCAAAGTACTAAAAAATTAACTGTTATGAGAAATGAGTTATATTTAGGCACGAAAAATAGTACAATTTTAAATCCATTTTTTAAATTTGTAAATAATTAAAGTCATCAGACTTTAATACATACGTAACTTTTGTATACAAAATTCTCAATTTCGGTTAAAACGAAAAAACGGTGATAATTAAATCACGGAGATAACAATAAAATTGACCAATCGGTTTTTAATAATGCTTAAACATTATTATCAAAATCAATAATATATTAAAAACAATGATAAAAAAAATTTTAGGTTTTTCTAAGGTTTTAACTTTAGGCCTATTAAGCTTGTATGCAACGCAAGCAGAAGCTCAAAAAAAACGTATTGATGGTGTTTTAGGAGTAGTTGGAGATTATGTAATTTTAGATTCAGATATTGATAAAACATATTTAGAATTAACTGCCCAAGGTATTCCTACAAAAGATATTACTAGATGTGAGCTTTTAGGGAAATTATTAGAAGAAAAAGTTTTTGCTCACCAAGCAGTTCAAGATTCAATAATAGTTACTGATGCCGAAATAAAAAGTATTGTTGATCAACAATTAGAATCTATGGTTGAACAAATTGGTTCGATGCAAAAAATTGTTGATTTTTATAAGAAAAAAGATGTTGAAGATTTACGTTCGGCTTTGTCAGAAATTGTAAAAGATGGAAAACTAGCCGAAGAAATGCGTCAAAAGATTGTAAAAGAGGTTGAAGTTACTCCCGAGGAAATTCGTCAATTTTTTGGCGCAATCCCAAAAGATTCTTTACCGTATTTTGGAGCTGAAATAGAAATTGCTCAAATTGTATTTAAACCAAAAGTTTCTCAAGAAGCGAAAGATGATGTAATTAATCGTTTAAAAGAAATAAGACAAGATGTTTTAGATGGAGGTTCTTTTTTTACTAAAGCCGTTTTGTATACAGAAGATCCAGGATCTAAATCAACTGGAGGTTTTTATAAAATGAATCGTAAAACACCTTTTGTTAAAGAATTTAAAGATGTAGCTTTTAGTTTAAAAGAAGGCGAAATTTCTCAGCCATTTGAAACAGATTTTGGATATCATATAATATATCTTGAAAAAATTAAAGGTCAAGATTTAGATTTACGCCATATATTAATTTCTCCAAAAATTTCTGCTTCTGCAGAACTTGAGGCTCGTGAACGTGCTGAAAAAGTTAGTGCTGAAATTAAAAACGGAGAAATTACATTTGCCGATGCCGCTAAAAAATATTCTGACGAAAAAGAAACTAAAAACAATGGTGGTAATTTAATCAACCCACGTACTTTAGAAACACGTTTTGAATTGGTTAAAATCGATCCAAATTTATACTCTAAAGTTTCAGATTTAAAAGTAAATGAAATCTCATTTCCTTACGCAGATCAAGATAACCAAGGGAAAAAACAATTTAAAATCTATACTGTAGTTAATAAATGGGAGGAACATTTAGCCGATTTCTCAACAGATTACATGAAAATTAAGGACTTGACTTTGAATAAAAAACAAACCCAAGAAATTGATAAATGGATGAAAAAAACTATTGAAAGTACATATATTTATATCGCACCAGATTATAAAGACTGTGAATTTGAAAATAACTGGTTAAAAAAATAATTTAAAAAAGAGTTAGTTATCGTAATAACTAACTCTTTTTTTTTCAAAAATATTTTATCGATACAAATAATACTTGTCAACAAATTCATAGAATATTATCCAATAAAATATATTTTCATAAACCTAAATTAGCAATTTAAAACAGTTTATTGATTAGTTAGTGGTTATATTAAGTATATAACGTACCATAAATATGTTAAAAAATATTTAAGTATTAGCTCAAATTAATAGGGCTAATAAAATAAAAAACGTCATATTTTAAGTTGCTGCTTATAATCTTTAACTATTAAATTATTAGTATTTCTATTTGTTTATTTAGATATTATCAAAATTAATTATGAATTTTAAATATTTGTAATATTTATGCCGTTTTTAGCGTCTTTATTGATTTTTATTCAGCCAAATAGAATAATTATAAATAATAATTCTTTTAAAATAACTAAAAGCTAAAAATTTTCAAATCTCATTCCTATTGTTTAAATTTGTACTCGTTTTGTGTTAAGTATAAAAAAATAAATATTTTCGATACTAATTCTTTCGAATATTTGTTTAATGAGTCTGCTCAAACCAGTTACTGAATATTTCATTTCAGTTTGGATTACTTTCTACTAAAAACATTTTTTTATTGAACAATACTATTTAATATAATTTTTAGGTTAGTGAATCTAAAGTACAATTTACTTTTTTTAGTTAACCATTAATATCAATAACAACTATGAACCTTTATAAGGATTATCTTAACGAAATCGAAGAAAGAAAAGGTCAAGGGTTACACCCAAAACCAATTGACGGTGCTGAATTAACTTCTGAAATTATAGCACAAATTAAAGATTCTAATAACTCTGAAAGAGAGAATTCTTTAAAAATGTTTATCTACAACACATTGCCAGGTACAACTCCAGCGGCAGGTGTTAAAGCAAAATTCTTAAAAGAAATCATTTTAGGAGAAGCAACTGTAGCAGAGATTACGCCAGTTTATGCATTTGAGTTATTATCTCACATGAAAGGTGGACCTTCTATTGAGGTTCTTTTGGATTTGGCCTTAGGAAACAATGTGGCTATTGCAGAGCAAGCAGCTAAAGTTCTTAAAACGCAAGTTTTCTTATACGATGCAGATATGGATCGTTTGAAAGATGCTTACAAAGCGAATAACGTTATCGCAAAAGATATTTTAGAAAGTTACGCAAAAGCTGAATTCTTTACTGAATTACCAGCAGTAGCTGAAGAAATTAAAGTAGTTACTTTTGTAGCTGCTGAAGGTGATATTTCTACAGATTTATTATCTCCAGGAAATCAAGCACACTCGCGTTCTGACCGTGAATTACATGGTAAATGTATGATCACACCAGAAGCTCAAGCTGAAATCAAAGCATTACAAACCTTACATCCAGATGCTTCAGTAATGTTAATTGCTGAAAAAGGTACAATGGGAGTTGGATCTTCTCGTATGTCTGGTGTTAACAACGTAGCTTTATGGACAGGTAAACAAGCTTCTCCTTATGTTCCGTTCGTGAACATTGCTCCAATTGTTGCAGGTACAAACGGAATTTCTCCAATCTTCTTGACTACAGTTGATGTAACTGGTGGTATCGGTCTTGACCTTAAAAACTGGGTTAAGAAAACAGATGCTAACGGTGATGTAGTTCGTAACGAAGCTGGTGATCCAGTTTTAGAAGAAGTATATTCAGTTGCAACGGGTACTGTGTTAACAATCAATACAAAAACAAAAAAATTATATAACGGAACTGAAGAATTAATCGACATTTCTAAAGCTTTGACTCCTCAAAAAATGGAGTTCATCAAAGCTGGTGGATCTTATGCGATTGTTTTCGGTAAAAAAATCCAAACCTTTGCTGCTAAAACATTAGGAGTTACTGCTCCAACAGTTTTCGCTCCTTCTAAAGAGATTTCTATCGAAGGTCAAGGTTTAACTGCTGTTGAGAAAATTTTCAACAAAAATGCAGTTGGTGTTGCAGACGGTAAAGTATTACACGCTGGTTCAGACGTTCGTGTTGAAGTTAACATCGTAGGTTCTCAAGACACTACAGGTTTGATGACTGCGCAAGAATTAGAGTCTATGGCTGCTACAGTTATTTCTCCAATTGTAGATGGAGCTTACCAATCAGGTTGTCATACAGCATCAGTTTGGGATAAAAAAGCACAAGCAAACATCCCTAAATTAATGAAATTCATGAATGACTTTGGTGTGATCACAGCACGTGACCCTAAAGGTGAATATCATTCAATGACTGACGTTATTCATAAAGTATTAAACGATATCACAATCGACGAATGGGCAATCATTATCGGAGGTGACTCGCATACGCGTATGTCTAAAGGTGTTGCTTTCGGTGCCGATTCAGGAACTGTGGCTTTAGCTTTAGCAACTGGTGAGGCTTCTATGCCAATTCCAGAATCTGTAAAAGTTACGTTCAAAGGAGAAATGAAACAACACATGGATTTCCGTGATGTGGTTCATGCTACGCAATCTCAGATGTTGAAACAATTTGACGGAGAAAACGTATTCCAAGGTCGTATCATTGAGGTGCATATCGGAACTTTATTAGCAGATCAAGCGTTTACATTTACGGATTGGACTGCAGAAATGAAAGCGAAAGCTTCTATCTGTATTTCTCAAGACGATACGTTAATCGAATCTTTAGAAATTGCTAAATCTCGTATCCAAATCATGATTGATAAAGGTATGGATAACCACAATGCAGTTTTACAAGGATTAATCAACAAAGCAAACAAACGTATCGAAGAAATCAAATCTGGCGACAAACCAGCTTTACAACCAGATGCAAATGCGAAGTATTACGCAGAGGTTGTTATCGATTTAGATTTAATCGAAGAACCAATGATTGCTGATCCAGACGTAAACAATGCAGATGTTTCTAAGCGTTATACGCACGATACAATCCGTGAATTATCTTACTATGGTTCAGATAAAAAAGTTGATTTAGGATTCGTTGGATCTTGTATGGTTCATAAAGACGATTTAAAAATCGTTTCTCAAATGTTGAAAAACATCGAAAAACAACAAGGTGAAGTTAAATTTAACGCACCATTAGTTGTTGCTGCTCCGACTTACAACATCATCGATGAGTTAAAAGCTGAAGGAGATTGGGAATACTTACAAAAATACTCAGGATTCGAATTCTCTGATGCCTTACCAAAATCTACGGCACGTACAGAATACGAAAACATTATGTATTTAGAGCGTCCTGGTTGTAACCTTTGTATGGGTAACCAAGAAAAAGCAGAAAAAGGAGATACGGTTTTAGCTACTTCAACTCGTTTATTCCAAGGACGTGTAGTTGAGGATAGAGATGGTAAAAAAGGTGAGTCTTTATTAGCATCAACTCCAGTAGTTGTTTTATCTGCAATCTTAGGACGTATGCCTTCTATCGAAGAATACAAAGCTGCGGTTGAAGGAATCAACTTAACAAAATTCAAACCAATTTCTACGAAACTATAATTCTAGAAATTCATTTATACAAAACGAGGTAATCTGTATTGATTACCTCGTTTTTTTGTTTGACAAAAGGATATTCTAAAAAAGAAAATTTGCTTTTATTAAACTGATTATTTATGCTCTGGACAAAAATGACACGCTATTCTATTACTTCTAAAATCTTCCATCTCAATACTAAATAATAAATAGAACCATTTTAAATAGAAGTAGTTAACGCTTTTAAGAAAATCTCTTTTAAAAATATTTAGTAAATTGTATAAAAGATTTTAAACACTATTATTTATGGCTTTTGATATTGAAATGATCAAAAAAGTGTACGATAAAATGCCAGCTCGTGTTGATAAAGCAAGAGAATTGGTAGGTCGTCCATTAACACTTTCTGAAAAGATTTTGTATGCACATTTATGGGAAGGTCTTCCAACTCGAAAATTTGAACGTGCTAAAGATTATGTAGATTTTGCTCCAGATCGAGTAGCTTGCCAGGATGCAACAGCACAAATGGCTTTGTTGCAATTTATGCATGCAGGTAAGGCACAATCTGCAGTGCCAACAACTGTGCATTGCGATCACTTAATCCAAGCTAAAGTTGGTGCTAAACAAGATTTAGCGTTGGCTAATTCGCAATCTAAAGAAGTTTTTGATTTCTTATCATCAGTTACAAATAAATACGGAATCGGTTTTTGGAAACCAGGTTCGGGAATTATTCATCAAATTTTATTAGAAAATTATGCTTTTCCGGGTGGATTAATGATCGGAACCGATTCGCATACCGTTAATGCTGGAGGTTTGGGAATGTTAGCTATCGGAGTTGGTGGAGCAGATGCTGTTGATGTAATGTCTGGTATGGCATGGGAGTTAAAGTTTCCGAAATTAATTGGTGTTAAATTAACCGGAAAGTTAAACGGATGGACAGCTCCAAAAGATGTGATCCTTCGTGTTGCCGATATTTTAACGGTTAAAGGAGGAACAGGCGCTATTGTTGAATATTTCGGTGAAGGTGCCCTTTCGATGTCTGCAACGGGTAAAGGAACTATTTGTAATATGGGAGCTGAAATAGGAGCTACAACTTCTACTTTTGGTTACGACGACTCGATGCGTCGATATCTTTCAGCAACAGATCGACAAGATGTAGTTGATGCAGCTGATAAAGTTGCTTCGTATTTAACTGCTGATCCAGAAGTTTACACAAATCCAGAACAATATTTTGATCAATTAATCGAAATTAATTTATCTGAATTAGAACCTTATATAAACGGACCTTTTACACCAGATCGTGGAACACCAGTTTCTAAAATGAAAGAAGTACTAGCGAAAAACGATTGGCCAATTAAAGTGGAATGGGGATTGATTGGCTCATGTACGAACTCGTCATACGAAGATATGTCTCGCGCTGTTTCTATCGTTAATCAAGCGGTTGAATTAGGAATTACTCCTAAAGCCGAATTTGGCATTAATCCAGGTTCTGAACAAATTCGCTATACCATCGAACGTGACGGAATTATTGCTGCTTTTGAAAAAATGGGAACCAAAGTATTTACGAATGCTTGTGGACCTTGCATCGGACAATGGGATCGAGCTGGTGCAGATAAACAAGAAAAAAATACAATCGTTCATTCGTTTAATAGAAACTTCTCTAAACGTGCCGATGGAAATCCAAATACACATGCTTTTGTAACGTCACCAGAAATGGTTGCTGCTTTGGCGATTTCAGGTCGTTTAGATTTTAATCCAATTACAGATACCTTAGTTAATGACCGTGGTGAAGAAGTGAAATTTAAACCTCCATTTGGAGATGAATTACCGAAAAAAGGATTTGCTGTTGATGATCCAGGTTTCCAAGCACCTGCAGAAAACGGATCTAATGTTGAAGTAATTGTTTCGCCTACTTCAGAGCGTTTACAATTATTAGAGCCTTTTAAACCTTGGGATGGTAAAAATATTACTGGTGCTAAATTGTTAATTAAGGCTTTCGGAAAATGTACAACCGATCATATTTCAATGGCTGGCCCTTGGTTACGTTACCGCGGACATTTAGATAATATTTCTAATAACATGCTAATTGGTGCTGAGAATGCTTTTAATCATAAAACTAATTCTGTTAAGAATCAATTAACTGGTGAATATGGCGAAGTTCCTGCCGTACAACGTGCGTATAAGGCAGCAAATGTACCAACTATTGTTGTTGGAGATCAGAATTACGGTGAAGGTTCTTCGCGTGAACATGCTGCAATGGAACCGCGTCATTTAGGTGTAATGGCAGTTTTGGTTAAATCGTTTGCACGCATTCACGAAACCAATTTAAAGAAGCAAGGAATGCTTGCGTTGACGTTTGCTAATGAAGCAGATTACGATAAAATTTTGGAAGATGATACCATCAATTTTTTAGACTTAACTGAGTTTGCGCCCAACAAAAAATTAACGATAGAATTTGTTCATAAGGATGGTTCAAAAGATATTATTGCAACAAATCATTCGTATAATGACCAACAAATAGAATGGTTTAAAGCTGGATCTGCATTAAATTTAATTGCTGCGAACGCTTAATTAAAATAAAAAATCCCGAGTTTTAAGCTCGGGATTTTTATGTTTTGGCTATCTACTAATAGTAAGTATAGCGACGTACTTTTGCAACATACTTGGCTAAACGAATTACTTGGTGTGAATAACCATATTCGTTATCGTACCAAACGTATAAAACCGCATTTTTACCATCTGCTGAAACAATTGTAGCATTGCTATCAAATATTGCAGGTTGAGATGTACCTACAATATCAGAAGATACTAACTCATTATTCATAGAATATTTAATTTGCTCTACCAATTTACCTTGCAAAGCATATTTTTTCATAGTATTATTAAATTCTTCTTTAGAAGTTTCTTTATTTAATTCTAAATTTAACACAACTAATGATCCGTTTGGAACAGGAACACGAATTGCATTAGAAGTTAATTTACCTGCTAAAGCTGGTAAAGCTTTTGCTACTGCACTACCCGCTCCAGTTTCTGTAATTACCATATTTAAAGCTGCTGCTCTACCACGACGATATTTTTTGTGCATATTATCAACCAAATTTTGGTCGTTAGTATAAGCATGTATAGTTTCCAAGTGACCTTTAACTACACCAAAAGTTTCTTCAACTGCTGCTAAAATTGGTGTAATTGCATTTGTTGTACAAGAAGCTGCTGAGAAAATATTTACATTATCTGGATTATACTCTTCATGATTAACACCATAAACAATATTTGGACACCCTTTTCCCGGAGCAGTTAAAATAACCTTTGAAGCTCCTTTAGCAGTTAAATGACGAGCTAAAGCAATATCATCTTTAAAAGCACCTGTATTATCAATAACTAAGGCATCGTGAATACCGTATGCAGTATAATCAATATCTTCTGGTTGTGCTGCAGATATTAAGTGTACTGTTGCTCCATTTATAATTAAAGCATTATTTGCAGCATCAACTTGTACAGATCCGGCATAATCTCCATGAATTGAATCGTGGCGTAATAAAGAAGCACGTTTTTCTAACGATTCTAGTGTGTTTTTATCACGAGTCACAATAGCTCGTAAACGCATTTGTTGTCCCTTGCCTAATTTAGACATTAATTCGCGAGCTAATAATCTTCCAATACGTCCAAATCCGTATAAAACAACATCTTTAGGAACGATATTTTCGGTTGCTTTAGCATCTTTTAATTGGTCTACAACAAAAGCTTGTGCGTTGTTATGTTTGTTATCATTTGAATGATATTCGTAAGTTAATTTACCAATGTCAATACGAGCTGGTGGCAAATTAGAGCTTTGGATAGCTTTTGCTATTTCAACCGTATCAAAAACATTGATCGGTTTTTCAACAAATTTAGCTGCGTATTCGTGCAAGTTAATAATGTCTGAAACATTACGGTCTAAAAGCGGATTACGGAATAAAATTAACTCAATTGAGCGATCGTACCAAAGGTCGCTTACAATCTTAATTAACTCTACACAAGCCTTTCTGCGGTCAGCCTGAAAAGCTAATTCTTGTTCGTAATTATTAGAGATATCCATATAAAATATTGTGTTGTTATAAATTGCTACGAAATTACAAATTTTTAATGATTTTAAGAATAGATTTTTATTAAAAAACCTCTTAATGTCTATTATTAAGAGGTTTTTATAATTATTACATTATAGCATTTATAATATCAGTTGTAATTGTTTTCCGACAGGAGTTATAATTTCTAATTTCGTTCTTTGATTATTTGTTTTAGTGTCAAATATTTTGTTAACATCTTGTGTGTTTTTTACAAGATAGCCATCAATGCTTGTAACAATACTATTTTTTAATTGGTTGGCATATTCTTTAAACTCAGGATTAACAATGTCTGCAATTTTAATTCCATTACTAATACCAAATTGTTGTTTTTCCTTTTCAGAAATGTTTTCAAAAATAATTCCGTTATATTCAACTTTTGCAAGTTCCTTTTTAGTCAATTTAACCTCAACAATTTTTGGTGCATTATCGCGTAAAACTGTAACTTGAATAACATCGTTAGGTCTTTTACTATTAAGATATGATGATAGAGCGCTAAAACTATTAATTTTTTGATCATCCAATTGGGTAATAATATCACCTTTTTTTATTCCAGCTTTTTCTGCTCCCGAATTTTTAGTTACGTTATTCACGTAAAAACCTTGAGTAATATTCAAATCAAGTTCCTTCGCGGTCATTGCATTTAACTCTCCTCCTTCAATTCCAATTGCAGCATGCTGAACGTTTCCAAACTGCATTAAATCTTCTATAATTTTTTTAGTAATATTTGAAGGAACCGCAAAAGCATATCCTACATAAGATCCCGTGGTGGAAGAAATCATTGTATTAATTCCAATCAATTCTCCACGAGCATTTACTAATGCTCCCCCAGAATTACCAGGATTTATTGCAGCATCTGTTTGAATAAATGATTGGATGCCATCGTTCGTTAAATTTCTAGCCTTTGCCGAA
>Ga0233372_1000583_pt1 | contig 16152 bp, 11 predicted proteins | sample ElkDunMinimDraft_4_FD_191538 | JGI IMG/M metagenome (GOLD analysis project Ga0233372, IMG submission 191538) | Fecal eukaryotic communites from dung pellets of Tule Elk in California, USA - Elk Dung D8 | ecosystem: Host-associated > Mammals > Digestive system > Large intestine > Fecal | place... | reverse complement strand
ACTCTGAAAGCAAGTATTTTTTTATTTCTGATGCTATTTTATTAGAAAAAATTAAAAAAATTCAACATAAATTACATCATTTAACCCAAATTTATACGTTTGACGAAATAGACCAAGAAACCTCTATAAACTCATTAATTAGTTTAGGGATTGAATTAGATACACAAAACAAAGTTGAAGATTTAAAATCTAATGTCAACCCACTAGATTTAGCATCCATAATTTATACATCTGGAACTACCGGTAAACCCAAAGGTGTAATGCTATCTCATAATAACTTAGTTAAAAATGTTTTGTATGCAAGCCAACGTGTAGATTTACCCTTAGGAAATACAATAACTTTAAGCTTTTTACCATGTTGTCACGTTTTTGAGCGTGTTTTACTCTATTGCTACCAATATAAAGGATACTCAACATATTTTGCTGAAAGTATTGAAAATGTTGCTGAGAACATTAAAGAAGTTCGTCCAAACATGATGACAGTTGTTCCTAGATTATTAGAAAAAGTTTATGATAAAATTATTGCAAAAGGAAACGAGTTAAAAGGAATAAAAAAAGTTTTATTCTTTTGGGCTGTTAAAATTGCAGAACAATACGAACCATACCAATTAAATGGAAGTGTTTATGAACTAAAACTAAAAATCGCACAAAAATTAGTTTTAAATAAATTTAAAGAAGGTTTAGGTGGGCGTTTAGATTTGATTATTTCGGGATCTGCAGCGCTACAAAGCAGACTTCCTCGTTTTTTTACAGCCGCAGGAATAAATACAGTTGAAGGTTATGGTTTAACCGAAACTTCTCCGGTAATTGCAGTTAACGCCTATTCAAACAATAACTACAAATCTTTATCTGTAGGAAAACCAATAACCGGAGTTGAAGTTAAAATTGCTGAAGACGGTGAAATATTAACTAAAAGTGAATGTGTTATGATGGGCTATTATAAAGATCCTGAAAAAACAGCACAAGTTATTAAAAACGGTTATTTCCACACTGAAGATATTGGGGAACTAGATAAAAACGGTTTTTTACGTATTACAGACCGTAAAAAAGAAATGTTTAAAACATCTGGCGGTAAATATGTTGCTCCACAAATTTTAGAAAATGAATTTAAAAAATCATTATTTATAGAACAAATCATGGTAGTTGGTGAAGGCGAAAAAATGCCTGGAGCTTTAATTCAACCCGATTTTACTTATATTAAAAATTGGGCAGTTCAACATAAAATTTCGAATGCTGATACTTTTACCGACATTGCAAATAACCCTGAAGTAATTAATCAAATAGCATTAGCAATTAATCAAACAAATGTGGGTTTTGGTAACTGGGAACAAGTAAAAGTTTTTAGTTTAACTGATAATATATGGTCTATAGATTCTGGTGAACTAACTCCGACTCTTAAACTCAAGCGAAAACAAATTAAAGAAAAATTTATTATATTATACAACAAAATGTATAATCATTAAAAAAATAAGGTTAGAATTATTAATAGAATAATTTTAACCTTATTTTTTTATTCAAATGTTTTTTTATATTTTGCAAAAGCAAACGTAAGATTAAATAAACATTTTTAAACATCCAAACCTATGAGTCAAATAACTAGATTATTCGATTTTCCTTATTACCAACTAAAAACCTATCCATTAAAAGAAGCTATTGTTTCAAAAAAAGAAGGCCAATGGAAAGCCTATTCAACACAAGAATATATAAATTTATCCAATCAATTTTCTAAAGGATTATTAGAAATTGGTATTTCGAAAGGTGAAAAAGTAGCAATTATTAGCTCTAATAACCGTACCGAATGGAATATTTGTGATATTGGTATATTACAAACAGGAGCATTAACTGTGCCAATTTACCCAACCATTTCTTCAGACGATTATCAGTTTATTATAGAACATTCAGAAGCTGTTTATTGCATTGTTTCTGATCAAGTTGTTTACGACAAATTAATCGCAGTAAAAGATAGACTTCCAAACTTAAAAGAAATTTACTCTTTCGAAAATATTTCGGGCTGTAAAAGTTGGAACGAAATTTTACAACAAGGAGATTCTGATAAACAAAACGAAGCGTTAGAAAAAGTTAAACAAAGCGTTACCAGCCAAGATCCAGCAACTATTATTTATACGTCGGGTACCACTGGAAGACCAAAAGGAGTTTTATTAACTCACAATAATATTGTTTCAAATGTTCTTATGAGTTTTGAGCGTGTGCCGCTTAACCTAGGTCAAGAAAAAGCTTTGAGTTTTTTACCTTGTTGTCATATTTTCGAACGAATGATACTTTATCTATACCAGTACTGTGGTATCTCAATTTATTATGCCGAAAGTATAGAAACTATTTCAGACAACTTAAAAGAAGTTAAACCTCATGTTATGACGGTTGTACCTCGTTTAGTAGAAAAAGTTTATGATAAAATTTATGCTAAAGGAGATGATTTAACTGGTTTTAAAAAGAAACTTTTTTATTGGACAATCGAATTAGGCGAAGATTTTGAAGCATATAACAGAAGCTTTTTATACAATATAAAACTTTGGGTAGCTCGTAAACTAGTTTTTTCTAAATGGCATGAAGGTTTAGGTGGAAACTTAAAATTAATGGTTTCTGGATCAGCTCCGTTACAAGCACGTTTAGCTAGAGTATTTGGAGCAGCTGGAATTCCTATTATGGAAGGATATGGCTTAACAGAAACATCTCCAGTTATTACCGTAAACGACATGCGTAATCATGGGTTAAAATTCGGAACTGTAGGTAAAGTTTTAAAAGGCTTAGAAGTTAAAATTGCTGAAGATGGTGAAATTTTAGTAAAAGGTCCAAGTGTTACTAGTGGGTATTATAAAGATATCGAAAAAACTAACGAAGCTTTTTCTAATGGATATTTTTGCACGGGAGATATTGGAGAGATCGATTCTAACGGATTTTTAAAGATAACCGACCGTAAAAAAGAAATGTTTAAAACCTCTGGAGGTAAATACGTGGCACCACAAGTTTTAGAAAATACAATCAAACAATCTCGATTTATAGAGCAAGTTATGGTAATTGGAGATGGCGAAAAAATGCCTGCAGCCTTTGTTCAGATTAATTATGACTTTGTAAAAGAATGGGCAAAGCGAAAAAATATCATTATCGGACAAAGTTATGAAGATATTTGTTCTAGCACAGAAGTAAACAATCGAATTCAAGTAGAAATAGATGCAATAAACAAACGTTTTGGAAATTGGGAACAAGTAAAACGCTTTGAATTAACTCCAACTATTTGGTCTATAGAGGGTGGCGAACTTACTCCTACCCTTAAATTAAAACGTAAAATTATTAAAGAAAAGTATCAATCTCTTTATGACAAAATTTACAGAAATTAATAAATTAACCTAATATATATTCAAAAACCCTCTTTTTCGAGGGTTTCTTTATAAAAAAAATATTTATTATGCATGCATAGTATATTATTTTTTCATATATTTGAATAATCGAGATGTAATAATCAATGAAAGATAAAACAATAGATTATGTTTTACGTGCTACATGGCAAGCCGTTAGTAGAATGTATAATGAAGAAGCTACAAAGTACGGAGCAACAATGGCAACAGGATTTGCGTTACTTAGTATTGATCGTGAAAAAGGAACTCCATCTACAACCTTAGGTCCTAAGATGGGAATGGAAGCAACAAGTTTAACACGAACCTTAAAGTCTATGGAAGAAAAAGGATTAATTATCCGTAAAAAAAATCCGTTAGATGGTCGTGGTGTTTTAGTTTACCTTACTCCTTTTGGATTAGAAAAACGTGAGTTATCAAAACAAACTGTTTTACAATTTAACGAAGCTATTAAACAAAATATTAGTGACGAAAAATTAAACCATTTTATAGAAGTATCAGAAGTAATTAATCAACTTATAGCTGATAAAAAAATTTACAATCAAAAATAATTAAACAAATAAATTAAACGGATAATTGCAAAAAATGAAACGACTTATTAAAAAAGTAGCAGTTATTGGTTCTGGAATCATGGGGTCAGGTATTGCCTGTCACTTTGCTAACATTGGTGTCGAAGTTTTATTACTAGATATCACTCCAAATCAATTAACAGAAGCTGAAGAAAAAAAAGGCTTGACTTTAGAAAGCAAAGCGGTTCGTAACAGAATGGTGAATGATAATTTAGCCGCAGCTTTAAAATCTAACCCATCTCCTATTTATGATAAAAAATTCGCTAGCCGCATTTCTACAGGAAATACGACTGACGATCTACCTAAAATTAAAGATGTAGATTGGATTATTGAGGTTGTTGTTGAACGTCTTGATATTAAAAAATTAGTATACGAACAAATTGAAAAATATAGAAAACCAGGTACGTTAATTACTTCAAACACATCGGGTATTCCAATTCAATTTATGAGTGAAGGACGAAGTGAAGATTTTCAAAAACATTTCTGTGGAACACATTTCTTTAACCCTGTTCGTTACTTAAAATTATTCGAAATTATTCCAGGTCCTAAAACCTCAACAGAAGTTTTAGATTTCTTAAACGAATACGGTGAAAAATTCTTAGGAAAAACATCGGTTGTTGCTAAAGATACGCCTGCTTTTATTGGAAACAGAATTGGTATTTACGGTATCATGAGTTTATTTCACCTTGTAAAAGACATGAGATTAACGATTGAAGAAGTAGATAAATTAACAGGTCCAGTAATTGGTCGTCCAAAATCAGCAACTTTCCGTACGGTTGACGTTGTAGGTTTAGATACTTTAGTACACGTTGCTAACGGTTTATACGAAAACTGTCCAAACGACGAAGCACACGAGTTATTTAAATTACCTTCATTTGTTCAGCATTTATTAGACAACAAATGGTTAGGTAGCAAAACTAAACAAGGTTTCTACAAAAAAGTAGACAAAGATATCTTATCGTTTGATTTAGAGACTTTAGAATACCGCCCAGGTAAAAAAGCTTCTTTCCAAACATTAGAGTTAACTAAAACTATTGATAAGGTTGTTGACCGTTTTAAAGTTTTAGTAAAAGGTAAAGACAAAGCAGGTGAATTCTACCGTAAATCTTTTGCAGGTTTATTTGCTTATGTATCTAACCGCGTTCCAGAAATCACGGACGATTTATACAAAATCGACGATGCTATGAAAGCTGGTTTTGGTTGGGAACACGGACCTTTCCAAATTTGGGATGCTATTGGTGTAGAAAAAGCATTAGAATTTATGAACGAGTTAGGCGAAAAACCTGCTGCATGGGTTCAAGAAATGTTAGATTCTGGAAACAAATCGTTCTATACAGTTAAAGAAGGAGCTAATTATTACTATGATATTGCTTCAAAAACACAAAAGAAAATTCCAGGACAAGACGCTTTCATTATCCTAGACAACATTCGTGAAAACAAAAAAGTTTGGGGTAACTCAGACGTTACACTTCACGACTTAGGAGACGGAATCTTAAACTTAGAATTCCACTCTAAAATGAACTCTATTGGTGGTGGTGTAATCTCTGGAATCAACAAAGCTATTGATATTGCAGAAAGCAAATACGATGGTTTAGTAATTGGTAACCAAGGTGCAAACTTCTCTGTTGGTGCTAATTTAGGTATGATATTTATGATGGCGGTTGAGCAAGAATACGATGAGTTAAACTTCTCTATCAAAGCTTTTCAAGATACTATGATGCGTGTACGTTATTCAGGAATTCCTGTAATTGCTGCTCCTCATACTATGACTTTAGGTGGTGGATGTGAGCTGACTATGCATGCCGACCGTGCCGTAGCAGCTGCTGAAACGTACATTGGTTTAGTAGAGTTTGGTGTTGGAGTTATTCCTGGTGGTGGTGGTTCTAAAGAAATGGCATTACGTGCTGCAGACCAATTCAAGAAAAACGATGTTAAATTAAACGTTTTACAAGAGTACTTCTTAACGGTTGGTACAGCTAAAGTAGCTACATCTGCATACGAAGCTTTTGACTTAGGTATCTTACAAAAAGGAAAAGACGTAGTTGTAGTAAATCAAGCTCGTCAAATTGCTGAAGCTAAGAAACATGCGTTATTAATGGCCGAGGCTGGTTATACACAACCTGTTCGTCGTAAAGATGTCGAAGTTTTAGGTAAACAAGCCTTAGGAGCTTTCTTAGTAGGTACAGACGGCATGATGTCTGGTAAATACATCTCAGAACACGACCGTAAAATTGCTAACAAATTAGCATACGTTATGGCTGGTGGAGATTTATCTGAACCAACTTTAGTAACCGAACAATATTTATTGGATTTAGAACGTGAAGCTTTCTTGTCATTATGTACAGAAAGAAAAACGTTAGAAAGAATTCAATTCATGTTGACAAAAGGGAAACCATTAAGAAACTAATCTAAAAAAAAATGAAAACAGCATATATTGTTAAAGCATATAGAACGGCCGTAGGTAAAGCACCTAAAGGTTTATTCCGTTTTAAAAGACCCGACGAATTGGCTGCTGAAACCATCGAGTTTATGATGAGTGAAGTACCACAATTGGACAAAGCACGTATTGATGACGTAATGGTTGGAAATGCAATGCCAGAAGCAGAACAAGGATTAAATATGGGTCGTTTAATTTCGTTAATGGGATTAAAAATTAATGACGTTCCTGGCGTAACTGTAAACCGTTACTGTGCTTCTGGATTAGAAACTATTGGAATGGCAACTGCTAAAATTCAATCTGGTATGGCACATTGTATCATTGCTGGTGGTGCTGAGTCTATGAGTTACATTCCTATGGGAGGTTACCGTGCAACTCCTGATTATGGTGTTGCTAAAGAAGGACACGAAGATTATTACTGGGGAATGGGTTTAACTGCTGAGGCGGTTGCAAAACAATTCAACATTTCTCGTGACGATCAAGATAAATTCGCATTCGAATCACATATGAAAGCCTTAAAAGCACAAGCTGAAGGTAAATTTGATTCGCAAATTGTACCTATTACAGTAGAGCAAACATTCATCAACGAAAAAGGCAAAAAAGAAACCAAATCATACACTGTTGCTAAAGACGAGGGACCTCGTTTTGGTACAAGCGTTGAGGCTTTAAACAAATTAAAACCAGTTTTTGCTGCTGATGGATCGGTTACTGCAGGTAATTCATCTCAAATGTCAGATGGTGCTGCTTTCGTATTAGTAATGTCTGAAGAAATGGTAAAAGAATTAAACTTAGAGCCAATTGCCCGTTTAGTAACTTTTGCTTCTGCAGGTGTTGAACCTCGTATCATGGGAATCGGACCGGTAAAAGCTATTCCAAAAGCATTACAGCAAGCAGGCTTAAAACAAAATGATATCGACTTAATAGAATTAAACGAAGCTTTTGCATCGCAATCATTAGCTGTAATTCGCGAGTTAGGTTTAAACCCAGATATAATCAACGTTAATGGTGGAGCAATTGCATTAGGTCACCCGCTGGGTTGTACCGGAGCAAAACTTTCTGTTCAATTATTCGACGAAATGAAACGTCGTGGTAACAAATACGGTATGGTAACAATGTGTGTGGGTACTGGACAAGGAACTGCTGGTATTTACGAGTTATTATAAAATTAAAACAAACGAACCTTAATAGAAAATTAATTATCAACCAAAAAAGATTATACCCTACACATCTGGGTACATCTTTTCTAAATGTGTTATAACTATGGAAAACATTACAAGAGGTGGTCAATTTATTGTTAAAGAGACCTTAGCTGAAAATATATTTACTCCAGAAGATTTTTCTGAAGAGCAAAAAATGATGCGTGATTCTGTAAAAGAATTTATTGATCGCGAAATATGGCCAAATAAAACTCGTTTTGAAAATAAAGATTATGCATTTACTGAAGAAGCAATGCGTAAAGCAGGTGAGCTTGGATTTTTAGGAGTTGCTGTACCAGAAGAATTTGGTGGTTTAGGTATGGGCTTCGTATCTACCATGTTAACTTGCGATTATATTTCTGGAGCAACAGGATCTTTTTCTACTGCTTTTGGTGCGCATACTGGAATTGGTACCATGCCAATTACATTATACGGAACAACAGAACAAAAAAATAAATATGTACCTAAATTAGCTTCTGGGGAGTGGTTTGGTGCGTACTGTTTAACTGAGCCAGGTGCTGGTTCTGATGCAAACTCTGGTAAAACTAAAGCTGAATTAACAGCTGATGGAAAACACTACAAAATTAACGGACAAAAAATGTGGATTTCTAACGCAGGTTTTTGTAACGTAATGATTGTTTTTGCTCGTATTGAAGATGATAAAAATATTACAGGATTTATTGTTGAGTACGATGCAGCAAACCCAAACGGAATTACCTTAGGTGAAGAAGAACATAAATTAGGAATTCGTGCAAGTTCAACGCGTCAAGTATTTTATAACGATACTTTAGTTCCTGTTGAAAATATGTTAGCAGGTCGTGGCGAAGGTTTTAAAATTGCAATGAATGCTTTAAATGTTGGTCGTATTAAATTAGCTGCTGCTTGTATGGACTCTCAACGTCGAATTATTACAGAAGCTGTTAAATATGCGAACGAGCGTATTCAGTTTAAAACGCCTATCGCTAACTTTGGTGTTATTCGTCAAAAAATAGCTGAGATGGCAACTAATGCATACGTTGGAGAATCTGCTGGATATAGAGCTGCTGGTGATATTGAAAATAGAGTTAATTCACGTTTAGCTACTGGAGCTTCTCATCAAGAATCAGAACTAAAAGGTGTTGAAGAATTTGCTATCGAGTGTTCAATCTTAAAGGTTGCAGTTTCTGAAGACGTACAAAGTTGTGCTGACGAAGGAATCCAAATTTTTGGTGGTATGGGATTCTCTGAAGAAACTCCAATGGAATCAGCTTGGAGAGATGCTCGTATTGCGCGTATTTATGAAGGAACTAACGAAATTAACCGTTTACTTTCGGTAGGTATGTTAGTAAAAAAAGCAATGAAAGGTCAAGTAGATTTATTAGGTCCTGCAATGAAAGTTGGTGAAGAATTAATGGGTATTCCTGATTTTTCTACTCCAGATTACGACGAATTATTTGCTGAAGAAAAAGCAATTGTAGCTAAGCTTAAAAAAGCCTTCTTAATGGTAGCAGGTTCTGCAGTTCAAAAATTTGGTACAGAATTAGAGCAACACCAACAATTAATTGCAGCAGCATCAGATATTTTAATCGAAGTATATATGGCTGAATCTGGTATTTTACGTACCGAAAAATTAGCTAAAGCTAAAGGTGAAGCTGCTGTTAAAGAGCAAATTGCTATGGCTAAATTATACTTATACAATGCAGTTGATATTATTGCTAAAAAAGGTAAAGAAGGAATTGTTTCTTTTGCTGAAGGTGACGAACAACGCATGATGTTAATGGGATTACGCCGCTTTACTAAATACGACAACCAACCAAATGTTGTTGAGTTAAGAGAAATAGTTGCATCTAAAGTTATTGCTGAAAACGCATATTGTTTTTAGTAGTTAAGTTTATATTTAAAGTTAAAAACCGTACCCAAATTTAGGTACGGTTTTTTTATACAAACTAATAAAATATTTGCTAAAAAAGGTTTAGTATTTAACTTGAAGTTTTCAACTGATTTCAAACATTATTAGATTACATAGACAGTTTTCATTTTATTTTACTGAGTCTCTATATTTTCAAAACTGAAAGAACTAATTATTTTTTAATTTATACTTCATAAAAAACCTTTTTAAGTTTTAAAAAACTTTCATTTATTACTTATTTAAATTAATTATCTTCAGTGGTAATATTCAATTCAAAACTACAGAGCTACCATCTTTTGAACAGACATACTTACACTTAGCTCTAATTTTAAAAATTAAGGCTCAGGATAAAAACCTATTTGATATTCTTTTTGATTATTCTAAATTACTTTTCAAATTCTATAAGAGGATGGTACACTATTTACTTTCTTACGAAAAAAATGATTAAAATGAGAGATGTCTTTAAATCCCATACTATATGCTATTTCAGAAATATTCCAATTTGTATGCTTTAATAAAATTATTGATTCTTTTAAAAGTCTGTCAAATAATACTTCACTTGTTGATTTACCAGTTATTTCTTTTAATACGCGATTAAGATAGTTTACATGAACATTTAGTATTTCAGCAAATTCACTAGGGTTTCTCAGTTGCCTAGGGTTATTAATATCGACAGGATACTGTTGGTCTAATAGTTGATTAAAAACATGGTATAATCGTTCTTTTGAAGTTAATTGAAAATCTCTTTCAGTTGCAGGAAATAAATTATTTGCGAAATGCAATAACTCGTTTAGATGATTTCGAATAATATCATCTTTTAAAATGTATTTAGAATTATATTGTATTTCTATTTTTTCAAATAATCCTTCCACTACCTTCTTTTCATTATCATCTAATTTGAAAATTGGTTTTATTCCTGGAGTAAATAATGGAAATTTTTTAATGTTTTGAATAAAGAAAGTATCATAATAGTCCTCAGTAAAAATGAAATAACCTGCACTTTCTTTTTCTTTAATTTTTTCGATTGTATAAGGCGTTGAAGGACTGAAAAAAGATAGAGAAATACCGTCAACTTTAATACTTTCATCACCATAATGTACAACATACTCTCCTACAAGGAAGCTAACCTTGTAGTAATCTCTTCTTCTATATAAAATAGGCTTATCTGATAAACAGTTTACTGAACTAAAAAAACTAAATGGTTTTTTTACATTTTGATCACTATAAGATAAGTATTCACGGTGAAAATCTTCTAATTTTTCGTTTTTAAGAACTTTATCTAATTTTTCCATATAACTTACTTTACTGCAATTAATATTTTAACTAATTGCAGTTTTAAATTTACACTTTTTTATTAATATTATAAGCATTTATCATTAATAAAGCCTCTTGAGGAGAAGACAAATAAGTTTGATACACTATTTCTGTAAGACCTGGACGTACTTCGAAATCTTTTTCTTTGATTGCCCTAATTAAATCTTTAATGACTTCATCTGGTGATATCTTAAGGATTGATTCAACTGAACTCGAAAAAGGTGTGTCTACCAATGGTGCCATTAATTCATAAAGTTCTATTTTGGAATTCTGTTTGCATAATTCAAGCCTTAATCCTAATATATAATTGTGAAGTGCTGCTTTAGAAGCACTATAGGTAGGGTGTGTTATATCCGGACCAAATACAACACCTGATGTTGTTATTATAAAAGCAGATTCTTTTTTGCTTTCCAGCAGTGGTATTAGTTCATGAGTTAAATATACTGCTGAATGAAAATTTACGATCATTTCAGTTTTACTAATTTCGTAAGCATTTGTATTTTCAAGCAATTGATAATTAGTTGCTGTTCCAGCATTAAGAAAAACCATATTTAAATCTTGAAATTCTTCCTTTAAATTCTTGACTAACAATTCTAATTGTTCATATTGGTTCAAATCACAAACAATATAAGTAGCATTTGCTAATTCTGAAACAACTTTTTTTAATCTATCTTCATTTCTTGCAACTAAAATTACGTTGTTTCCTTGTTCAGAAAACCATTTTGCTGCAGATAATCCCATACCAGTTGCTGCACCCGTGATTAATATAGTATTTCGTTTTAAATCATCCATAATTAGTTGTTTTTTATGTATTCTGGAATAAATCTATTGCGCATAAAATCAATATAAGATTGATCATCCACACTTTGTCTTATAGTAAAATAGAATTCCGTGTCTTCGCCTACTGGATATCTCAAAATATAATTGTTGTCTGTAGCTGCCATAAAGATCGTATCAGCAATTTTTTTTGGAGAGGAGGTTAAAGTATCATACTTTTCCCAATTTTTTAATCCATTCTTTATAAACTCATCATAAATTGGATTGTTTCCAACAGTAATCTCAGCAGATCCAACAAATTTTGTCGCTGTTGATCCTGGTTCTACAATCTTAGTCTGTATTCCAAATGGTATTAACTCGTATGATAGAGTCTCGGTAAATCCTTCCAAAGCAAATTTTGTTGAATGATATATACTGGTAATCGGATATGTGACACGTCCACCAGCAGATGTAACATTGATTATTACACCAGATTTTTGTTTCCTAAATAAAGGTAATATTGATCGTAAAACACGCATCGGGCCATATAAATTAGTGTCGAAAATTCTCATAACCTGTTCATCAGTAGTCAATTCAAATGGACCAAAAACGGTATAGCCTGCATTATTTACAATAACATCAATTTTTCCGAATTCTTTAATTCCTTCTTCAATAGCCGTGTCGATTGATTTTTGATTTTGTACATCTAATCTTACTACTAGTAAGTTATCTATGCCAATAAGTTCTTTTTCTTTTTCTGGACTTCGCATTGTTGCAATTACATTCCAACCATTTTTGTGAAATTCAAAGGCAGTTGCTTTACCTATTCCTGACGAAGCTCCTGTAATTAAAACTGTTTTCTTCATTTTTTGTTTAATTAAAATAATTTTTAAAGTGTTTAAATTTTTTTAAGTATAATATTTTCAAAACTTCCTTCTATAAGAGTCATTGCTATTTGGCTTAATCCTTGTCTGTTTATTAGTTCAATATGATGGTTTAAGTCGTTTTGACTTTGCCATTTTTCAAAAATGTAAAATGAATTATTATTTTCTTGATAGACTTCATAAAGCAATGAACCTATTTCTTTGTGAGTTTCTACTTGTAAATTTTTAAGTAATTGATTTAATTTTAAAGATGATACCTCATCTTTAGCTGCCAATTTGGTAAGTACTGTAATCATTTTTTTATTTAAATATATACTGCAAATTTATAGAGATGCAATTTTTTAGAATTGTTTAATTAGCTCCATTAATTGTTGTATTCAAACCTTTAAGATAGATTATAACCATTTTTATATTTCTATATATAATAGTAAGCGATATAATTAATTAATCGTGTTTCATTTAAACAACTATGATCTGTTATAATCAAATGTTGTTGTATAATGATACTTATTAATATATTTTTGATTTTTAACCTTTAAAAAAATGAATTATGAAATACACCTTATCCTTAACAATTATTTTTTTCTATGTATTTACCACTGTAAAACTCTATTCTCAAAAGTCAGGTGAATTTATTCTTACTGGTGACAAGATTACACTACCGATAACAATTATTGATGCATACCCTATGATTGCAGGGGAAGTTAACGGTGTAAAGGGAAAATTTTTTTTTGATACAGGATTAAAGGATGCCATTCAGATTAACGAAAATGTTGCTCCTCTAGATAAGGATAAAATGAAGCTTTATAGGGAAAGTATTACTGGAAGTCGTCAAGTTTTTAAAATGTTTATGAACGAGTCAATTAAAGAAGTTAAATTGATAAACGGTACTACTTTTGAAAATTTAAAAAATATACAAAGTGCAAATTTTCAACATATTCAAAATATTACATCTGTAGATTGCTTAGGTTATATAGGATATGATTTCTTTGATGGCTATATTGTTAAAATGGACTACCTGAAAAGAAGGCTAACTTTTTATAAAAACGGTTCTGAAAGAAACATAAGTAAAGATTTTCTGGAGGATGAGATCGTTATTGCTGTTTTGAATTTTGATGTATCTAACTCAAAAAATCATCCAGTAATAAATGCAAAAATTGGTGATTTAGAGTTACAAGTTGCTCTCGATACAGGTCAATTTGGCGCTTTACAAGTTACCCCTGAAGGAAGAGAACAACTAGAAAGTCAAAATTCATTACGACAATTGAATACAAGCTTAGTTAATATTAAAGATGTTACATTAGATAATAAATTCAAAATTGATTTAAAAGGTATGTATTTAATCACCGATGATCTTTTTTCTCATGTCAAAGAACATATGAAAATTAAAACAGAAAATTTTATGACTATTGGACATCGGTTATTAGATGAGTATAATACTATATGGGATTTTGAAAATGGCAAATTGTATTTACTTGAGAGATGATCTATACTCGTTAACCATTTTAACCGACTAAATATATTTTTAGGACAGAAATGCAGACAAAATTTGTGCGATTGAGTTTTGGGAATTAGTCACATTTTTAATTTTAAATCGCTAATTTTAACAGTTTTCAAAATTATACAAAAAAGAGGTATTGAAACCTCTTTTTTATAATAGTACCAAATAATTGTTTTTCTTAACTTCTACTAATTAAATAGATCTGTAATAAGCAAAAAAAAATCACAATCTACTACTTTTTCTATTCCTGAAATTTGTTTTACCAATTGGTCGAGTTGGATAATGGTTAAAAATTTTTCCATTTTAGCATATACATTTATTTTATTCCCTATAGCGGCCATTTCTCAAAAGGGACCATCATGAGTACCTTGCATGACATAGAGTAAAACCTCCTCGTTTTGGTCTACAATAATAATTTAATACTTTAGCTGTAACTCTTCGGAAAAGGAATGTGATATCGTTTTATACGTTCAATAAAGTTATGTTTTCCAATTAAAATAACATTGTTAGAGTTTACATAAATTTTATCGTTTACCAAATCTCCATTTTTATCGAAATCTCCTGTACTAAAATTTTTGTGAAAGGTAGCCGGATTTTTTCTAATAATTTATTGAACCTTTACTTTTCGGGTAAATAAGTAAAATCTCGTTAATTTATGCTTCTTAAATTTATTACTAAGCTATACTCCTAATTGAAAAGTATCTTATTTATTCACCTTACTTCACAACAAAAGCTTATTAATTCAAGACGGCAAGCATTAAACTAAAATCTATTCAAATCGTTATATTTTTATTTAATATTCAAAATAACTTCTAAAAAACTAAAAAAAATTAATTTTATCATAGATATTGACTTCACAAAACCCTCAATATAAAATAAATTATTGTCCCAAAAATAATTAAACCCATCGAGTTAAGTTAAAATATTTTTTTGTAACAACATTAAGTATAAATGCGTCACTTCTTTTAAAAATAAAAACACGTAAAAAAATAGCTTTATTTTGTATAATATGCTTATGTTTAAAATAATTATACTAAGTCAACTTATACAAGATTCTAGAATCAATTCGCAATAAAACTTTGAAATCAACTTATATGCACATTAACAACAAAAAAGAAGCGTTAACAAAAAAAATATTGAGCTGGCAAAATCGCTCACAGTTTTTGATTCTTATTTTAGCTGCTGCTGTCGGTGCTCTTACCGGATTGATAGGTTCTTTATTTCAACTCTCACTAAACTTTATTATCAATTGGCATAAAAACTTTTTAACAAATTCATTTACTACGTCATATGATTTCAATTATTTTATAATATTTATAATTGCAGCTTTTATGGGTGCATTGTCTTATTATTTAGTTAAAAGATTTGCCCCAGAAACTAGTGGCTCTGGAATTCCTGAAGTAGAAGGTGCTTTAATTGATTTGAGACCTATACGATGGTGGCGTGTTTTACCTGTTAAGTTTTTTGGAGGTTTAGCGGCTCTTGGAAGTGGTATGATTTTAGGTCGAGAAGGTCCAACTGTTCAGATTGGAGCCAATTTAGGAAAAATGGTTTCTGATTCATCTAAACTAAAAAATAAAGATTCACAACATACTCTTATTGCAACAGGTGCTGGAGCAGGAATAACAACTGCATTTAACGCTCCACTTGGTGGAATTTTATTTATTATTGAAGAAATGCATGACGAATTTAAATACACTAAAACTTCGATTAAAGCGGTTATTGTTGGGTGTATTTCTGCATGTATTACGTATCAATTAATTATAAGCTCAGCCCCGATTTTAACGATTGCCACACCCGATGCTGTACCTTTAAACAGCTTATGGCTTTTTATTATTCTTGGATTATTACTAGGTACAATCGGATCTCTTTCTAATTTTTTAATTTTAAAAACACGTAGTTTTCTAGCTTCCTTTTACAATAAAAACAAATTTAATTTTATACTTACAGGAGCCATTTTAGCAGGAGTTTTGGGATTATTGTATTCATTCAATTCAGAATTAGCCGGAGATGGTTTTAATATTATTCCAAAAGTAGCCGAAGGTTTTTATGCCTTTTATCCTTTATTATTAATTTTATTATTTAGATTCTTTGCAACTATTGTTTCTTTTGGTTCTGGAGCACCTGGTGGAATTTTTTCTCCTACCATGGCATTAGGTGCTATAATTGGCGTACTCTTTGGACTTATAATTCAACATGTTTTCCCTAATAATGAAATTAATCTAAGTACTTATAC
>Ga0233372_1000582_pt1 | contig 16169 bp, 13 predicted proteins | sample ElkDunMinimDraft_4_FD_191538 | JGI IMG/M metagenome (GOLD analysis project Ga0233372, IMG submission 191538) | Fecal eukaryotic communites from dung pellets of Tule Elk in California, USA - Elk Dung D8 | ecosystem: Host-associated > Mammals > Digestive system > Large intestine > Fecal | place... | reverse complement strand
TGCCCTATCTCCATTTAATCCGATTTCTAATTCAAAAAACGTAATCTTATAAAAAAATAAGTTAATTTACCGAGGCCACCTAGCAAGTGGAACCCTTTTTATAAAAAAGATACAGTACTAAAATTACTTACCCCAACGAAACCAACGAGGACGTATAGGACCGTAAACGGTCTTCAAAAAACTAGGTCTACGGCGCGAATATCTGACTGAGAAAGCGCCAAGATCAAGTCAAGAAGCAGTTTTATAATTAATCGCACGTTTAACTAAAAAACGATGTAAAACTCTAACAGATGTTGTTTCATCATTAGATGTTGTACCTAATAAAAGTTTATAAGGTCGCGCAACAGGTAAATTGTAGTTTATTCCAAAAATAGTAAAAAAATCAGTACTCCAAGAAAATCCAATAAGGGCCTTATAAATAACAAGAACGAATACAATTAAACTACATGTAGTAATATAAGAACCAAAAGTAGCAACGGAATTCCATAAATAAAAGACATCAGGATAATCTGGTATACGTCTAGGCATACCCGCCAACCCTAAAAAGTGCATTGGAAAGAAGGTAACATTAACTCCAACAAAAGTCGTTCAGAAATGAAGTTGACCCAAATATTCTGAATAAGCCTTTCCTGTAAGAAATAAAAATCAATAGTAAAATCCAGCAAAGAGAGCAAAAACGGCCCCCATAGATAAAACATAATGAAAATGAGCCACAACATAATAAGTATCATGAAGAGCAATATCTAGTCCTCCGTTAGCAAGAATAATTCCAGTCAAACCCCCTATTGTAAATAAGAAAAGAAAACCTATAGCAAACAACATAGGAGTACGAAGATCAATTATACCCCCCGTGATAGTCGCTATTCAACTAAAAATTTTTATTCCAGTAGGAACAGCAATAATCATTGTCGCTGAAGTAAAGTAAGCACGGGTATCAACATCAAGCCCAACTGTAAACATATGATGAGCTCAAACAATAAAACCCAGCAACCCGATAGAAAGTATTGCGTAAACCATCCCAAAACGACCAAAAATTGGTCGTTTAGCGCAATCAGCAACTACATGACTTATAATTCCAAAGCCAGGTAAAATAATAATATAAACTTCAGGATGACCAAAAAATCAGAAAAGATGTTGATAAAGAATAGGGTCCCCGCCACCTAATGAATTAAAAAAAGAAGTATTAAAGTTACGATCAGTTAATAACATAGTTATAGCACCAGCTAAAACTGGAAGTGAAAGTAATAGTAGTATTGCTGTCACTAATATAGCCCAAACGAAAAGAGGCATATTTTGTAAGTTCATACCCTTAGTACGCATGTTCAAAGCTGTAACAATAAAGTTTATAGCACCCAACAAAGAGGAAGTACCTGATATATGCAAGCTAAAAATCGCTAAATCAACTGATCCGCCAGAATGGAAAAGCGAAGTACTAAGTGGAGGATACACAGTCCAACCAGTACCAGCCCCAAACTCAACAAAAGCAGAAAAAACTAATAATAATAAAGAAGGTATAAGCAGTCAAAAACTTATATTATTTAGACGAGGAAAAGCCATGTCGGGCGCCCCTAATAAAATAGGAAACATCCAATTTCCAAAGCCTCCAATCATTGCAGGCATAACAAAAAAAAAAATCATCAAAAAAGCATGAGCTGTTATAACAACGTTATAAAATTGGTAGTTACCAAGTAACACCCCATCTCCAGGATGCGCCAACTCCATACGGATTAATAATGAAAAAACAGTACCTGTAACGCCAGCTAAAAGCGCAAAACAAATGTATAAAGTACCTATATCTTTATGGTTGGTAGAACAAAACCACTTATAAAAAGAACTAATAAATGAAGTAGAAGTCATAGTTTATTAAGTTATATAATATATAAAAAAATTTATCGACCTAAATACTTATTAAAGATAATGCTTGATTGCGAAAACTCAACCAACAATCTGCTAAAAATAGTCTTAGTAGAAGTGCTAGAATCGCTATCAGTAAGAGAAACGTCAGAGAATAAAATCGACCGAAGAGAATCAGCAAAGCTTGCGTTAAAAGCCTTAGAAACAACAAAAGAAAGCGAATTAGTAAGCAAAAGATTAAGAAAAAGAGTAATAAGCGAACGTTTAAACTCAGCAAAAAACAAATAAGAACCGAAAGCATAAGTTCGTATAGCGAAAAATGTCAAGCGCTCGTATAACGAGTAAATTAAAGTGCGAGCTCGTACTTTTTTATAAAAAGTTGGAAGAAAAAATAAAACAAAGAAAAAATAAGTAAAAAGAAAGAGTGTAAAAACTCAGGTAATATTAGTTAAAAATATCAAGATATCTCCGTGTGCCATAGATTATAATATAAATTACTATTATATAGTTATAGAAAATAAATGCGTCAATTTGTTCGAAAAGGCTGTAAACTTTCTTAAACGAAAGGCCGAATTAAGATTGAATACAGTTCCTAAAGTAGATATGACAAATAGTTGTCTTACTCTAAGAGAATAAATTTGTTGTGAAATAAGCATAGCCTTAAAGAAAGACTTTGTAACAGCTACTGAAAGAATTTCGAACTCTCAGAAAAGGGCTATCTTAGCCGCTAATAGCTTTAATACATTTCAATGTGTAGCAGTCAACAGTCGTTGGATTCTAACAAAATTAGACAAAAGACGAGAATACTTACGATTAACAGTTTTAGAGAAGAATAAAATCACCGCTACACGAGACATCAAGAAAGCTAAAACAACCAGAAAGAAAAAACTAAATGCAATATACAATTCTTCAGAATTAAGGTCTATCCCCCAATAACCAAAAATTGTTACAACAAAAAATAAAAAGGCGAATTTAAGAAAAAAAAAATTATCTTTAAATGACAACATAGAAATTTATTAACCAGCAAAAAAATTTTCAATAAAATAAGTTTTCAAGTGAAATGGTATTCATGTACCTCAAAGATAAATTCATAGAAAGACCAAAACTCAAACAACATCAACAAAATGTCAATACCAAGCAGCCAAGGTCAGTGCCAAGTAGTTTACAGGAGTAAAATGCCCCAAAAGGAAACGTATTAAACAGACGAACAGAAACAAACTACCTATAAAGACGTGCCCACCATGGAACATGGTTAATATGTACATACTAGAACCGAAAACAGAATCATTAACTTGGTGAAAAGCAACCACGTACTCGTGTCACTGTGACATCATGAAATAGACAGCGTAGAAAAACAACACTACGAAGCCCAAAATCACATCGCGTGACTGACCTGCAATCAAGCCGTACTGAGCTCAAGTCAATGCAGCACCAGAAGCCAATAAAAATACTGTATTAGCTATAGGTATCTCCAAACTATTCATTTGAATCGATTCGAATGGAGGTCAGACAGTACCAATTTGAATTGCTGGCTCTAATGACGAATGAAAAAAAGCTCAAAAAAAACTGAAAAAAAGCAAAGCCTCAGAAACAATAAAAAACCAGAAAGCTCAACGAATATTTGACTCGACTAAAATAGAAGTACGTGATAAGAAAGTAAGCTCTCGGATCAGATCTCTACATCAGAATAAGAAAGCTAACGCTACCATGAAAACCCCAAATAAAAAGCAAAATAAGCCACCCGCATAGTAATTCATGTAAGCAGCAAAACCGGTAAGCATAACAAAAACTGCAAGAGAAGAATATAAAGGCCAAGGACTAGGTGTCAACAAAAAGAACCCACTTTGTCTCACAGTAAAGCCAAGACGAGTATGAAGTAAACGAGTACTATCTAACAACTTATATAAAAAATTTACGAACATAAGTTTCTCTTAATGCGCCAAATTCAAAGAGTCATTAAAATAAATACAGACAAGTGTAACAAACACGTAAGCTTGTAGAAAAGCTACACCGAGTTCTAACGCAAAAACAAACAATAAAAGGAAACCTGCAAAAAGAGCAGCAAATCAGTTTAACTTAAACAATTTGACAGCGAAACCCGCAATAGTAAATAAAAGAACATGACCTGAAGTAATGTTAGCAGCTAGTCGAATAGCTAAACTGAAAACTCTTATAATATAAGAGATAATTTCAATTATAACAAGGAATGGTAGCATGTAAAGAGGAACATTCGGAACAAACAGTTTGTAAAAACCGAGACCATTCTCATAAATACCAATTGAAATAGACATGACCCAAACCATTATCGAAAAAAAAAAGGTTATAACAACATGAGAAGTTGGTGCAAAACTGAATGGGGTTATACCGTACAAATTAGACAATAGTATAAAAAAAAACAAAGTCAATACAAAGGGAAAATAAATATAACCCTTTTTACCTATTTGTTTATCTAAGACCCCGAATATAAACATGACCGTCAACTCAACACAAACTTGCGTAAAACTAGGTATAATATTAGAATTATAATTAAAAAAAAGCACAAAAAACAACAATGTAACAACAACAAATAACAGGTATAGGGACATATTAGTGATAGAGAAATCTAAGAATTCAGCAATATTAAAAAATGCTAAATTAATAACGTCAAATTTTTCAATAGGAGAGAACATAATTTAAGTTATCCGAGTCTAATTGTTAAAAAAATGGAACGTATCATATATCTTCAAAACGTTTCTTAAAAAGACTAATGGTTGTGAACATACGATCTTCAAGAAAAAAGAAGTCAATCTTCGAAGAAATAGGTATAAGCACAAGGAAGTAAAAAAAATAACTAAAAGTCGAAAATTGACCAACAAAATAGTAAGTTGGTTCAATCGGCTTTCCCCCCACTCAACCAAGAGTCAATGCTATAACAACAAAAAGCCAGAAAAAAATCTGAAATATAGGTCTAAAATACGAACTTCGTATAGCTAGTGTTGAAAAAAAAGGCAAAACTAGTAACACAATAATAGAAAGTGCAAGGAAAATAGTTCCTAAAAGTTTATCCGGCAAAGCCCGAAGAATAGCATAGAAAGGTAAAAAATATCACTCCGGAACAATATGATTAGGAGTCACTAAAGGATTCGCTAATATATAGTTATCAGGATGACCTAAAAAATTCGGTGAAAAAAACACGAAGATACAAACTCCCAATAAAAAAAAATTTAAATACGAAAAATCTTTCACAAAAAAGTAAGGCGTAAAGGAGAACGTGTCAATTTTCGCGTTCAACCCAAGAGGATTGTTAGAACCCCAATTATGTAAACAAACCAAATGAAAAATTACTAGACCAAGTATTACAAACGGCAATAGATAATGCAAACTGAAAAATCTGTTTAAAGTAGGGTTATCAATAGAAAAACCACCTCATAACCAATAAACAAGATCCAAACCTATATATGGTATAGCAGAAAACAAGTTAGTGATCACAGTTGCAGCTCAAAAACTCATTTGACCTCACGGCAATACATAGCCCATAAAAGCAGTCATAATCATTATCAATAAAATGATAACACCGCTAGATCAAAGAACCTGACGAGGGTAAGCGTATGAACCATAATACAAGCCCTTCAACATATGCAAATATACAATAAAGAAAAAAGCTGAAGCGCCGTTGGCGTGAGCATAACGTAAGAAATACCCATAGTTTACATCACGCATAACGTGCTCTACACTCAAAAAAGCTAAATCAACGTGTGGAGTATAATGCATAGCCAAAATCACACCAGTAATGATTTGAAAAACTAGACAAACTAAGGCTAAGAAACCAAAATTCCAAAAATAGCTTAGGTTAGACGGCGTTGGATAAAGGACAGCAAACTCATAAACAAAATTTGCTAAAATGCGATTCCTTATAAATCTTCTAATAAAAAACTTCATAAAAAATCTAATAAAAAATCTCACAGAAAGAAGCCAAAGATATCAAAATTCAAACGCAAATTCAAAGTCGATACACATATATGTTCCAAGTCACAGCGCCTTCCTACCCGCAGCAAAAATTGGCCCAAGTTGGATTCGAACCAACGACCTCGCACTTATCAGGTGCGCGCTCTACCAACTAAGCTATTGGACCAAACAATCTTTAGTATAAATAAGAACCAAGAAAGATTAGTATAAGCGTAATAAAAGCGTAAGCCGAGCCAAACCCTTAAAACGTTGGCTCTCCAGACACAGGTTCCCCTACAACTACCTTGTTACGACTTCGCAGCAGTCCTTAACTCTAGGGTTATATGCAGTAAATTATAAACTATTGAAAATTAATTTAAGAAATAAAAAAAAACTAGTAATAAAGCCCCCGCCTATGTCTGCTAGCACCAATTTCCACCGCGTGACGGGCGGTGTGTACTAGGGTTGGCTAGGATTCACCGTACCATGCTGATATACGATTACTAGCGATTCCTACTTCATGTTTTCGTATTGCAGAAAACAATCTGAACTGAGATGATATTTTAAGTTTCGCTAGAGCTCACGCTTTCGCTTCTCTTTGTGACCACCATTGTAGCACGTATGTAGCCCAATTCATATAGGCCATGACGACCAGACATACTCCCAACCTTCATCCCATGTCTCATGGTCAGTTTTTTGATATTCAGCTTCATTAATTTTTATTAACAAAGCGCGACTAATAATCTCAAGATAATGAGAAAGCTTAATCACAGAACAAAATCAAAATAAGGGTTACGCCCGTTACAGAAGTTAATCGAACATCTCAAAACACGAGCTGACGACGGCCATGCAGCACCTGTTTGCACTCTTCAAAAGCAGACAAATCAACAAGAAGACTACTTAACTAACACTAATTAGTATACAGAGTGACATTTTCTAGAATTGGTAAGGTTCTACGCGGTATATCAAATTAAACCACATGCTCCACCGCTGGTAAAACCCTCCGCCAATTCCTTTAGGTTTGAACCTTGCGGTTGTAATTCCTAGGCGGAGTGCTTAAGCATTTACTTAAATACAAGTTATACAAGCTAACTAAGCATTCAACACTCATCGGTCAGGGCATAGACTACTGAGGTCTCTAATCTCGTTTGCTCCCTATGCTTTTGCACCTTAGCGTCAGTTCCCTATTATAGAATCGCCTTCGCCCGACGGTGGTCCATTGAATTTTTACAAATTTCACTTCTACACTAAATGTACCATTCTATTCAAACGAACTCTAATTCACCAGTTTAAAAGATGTTTCTCCAGTTAAGCTGGAGGATTTCATCAAAAACCCAACAAATAGCCTACGTGCCCTTTACGCCCAGTCAGGATGAATAACACCTGCCCCCCCCGTTTTACCGCGGCTGCTGGCACGAAGTTTGCCGGGGCTTCTTACTTTGGATACCGTCACAATCGTCTCCAACGAAAGAGTTTTACAGTCTTCACCTTCATCTCACACGCGACATTGCTGGATCAAGCAAAACTCATTGTCCAAAATCCCTCACTGCAGCCTGTTCAGTTCGGGCCGTTTTCATTCCCATTGTGGTTGACCGTCCTCTCAGACCAACTAAAGATAAAAGGCTTGGTAGGCCTTTACCTCTACCAACTACCGTAATCCTACATAACCTCATTCAGCAGCGTAAAATACTTTTTATCTGGCAAAAAAGCACCAAATATTAATTGAGATTTCCCTCAAACAACTTAAAGATTGTCACGTTGTACTCACCAGTACGCCACGTATTGGCTAAAAGCAATACGTTAAAACTAGCATGTGTTAAGCATATCGCAAGCATTCACTCAGAGCCAGGATCAAGATCTTACTTATATGTGTTTAGATTAAAATTAAAAAAATCTACCCAATGTACACTCCAAAAATTGTAAATTACGAGCGGCGGGACTTGAACCCACACGACAGTTGTCACCGGAGTCTAAACCCGACATGTCTACCATTCCATCACGCTCGCATAATAATATAATCAAAGGTGGCAGTGGAATCGAACCACTCTAACATGGATTTGCAATCCACCGCATAGCCACTATGCTAGCCACCCCCGTCTAGACTGTCTGGAAGTAGGATCGAACTACTGACCTAAGGCTTTTCAGGCCTCCGCTCTACCGCTGAGCTACCCAGACAAAATAAAAATACAAAAATTCGTGCTTGAAAGGACTCGAACCTTTAGTCTTCGAATTCGCAATTCGACGCTTAATCCAATTAAGCTACAAGCACAGACTGAAAAAATAGGGCGTCTGATGGGACTCGAACCCACAACCTATGCTGCCACAAAACATAGCTCTACCAATTGAGCTACAAACGCCAAAGGGTGAGCGAAGAGTCGAACTTCGAACCTCTAGTTTACAAAACTACTGCTCTACCATTGAGCTACTCACCCTCGCAGTAATTTCCAACTAAGAAACGTCCCGAATTGGACTCGAACCAACAACCTCGCGATTAACAGTCGCTCGCTCTACCAATTGAGCTACCGAGACAAAAATAAACTTTGAACAGGGAGGGCGGGAATCGAACCCACACCAAAAATTTTGGAGACTCTCGTTCTACCATTAAACTACCTCCCCAGCACATTACCCGCTATCGGACTTGAACCGACACTCTTATAAAGAAATAGATTTTGAGTCTACCGCGTCTACCATTCCGCCAAGCGAGCATGTTTAAATTTAAGGACTATACACAGCAAAAGAAATTAATTAATAACCGGAAGGAGTGGGATTCGAACCCACGTTGCCATAATGACAAACGCCTTAGCAAAGCATCGCTTTTAACCACTCAGCCATCCTCCCCAGCACACTCAACAACAACCCATTACCCGCTATCGGACTTGAACCGACACTCTTATAAAGAAATAGATTTTGAGTCTACCGCGTCTACCATTCCGCCAAGCGAGCATGTTTAACTTAAATCAGAAAAAATTACCAAAAGATCTAAAATACGCCCTAAGGGATTCGAACCCTTGTTTTTGCTGTGAAAGAGCAACATCCTGAACCAACTAGATGAAGGGCGCATTTTAAAAGAAAAAATTTGAGAAGAACAGGATTCGAACCTGTGACGGTCTCCCAACAGATTTACAGTCTGCCGCCTTAACCACTCAGCCACCTTCTCAAAACAAGAATAAAAAAATAATTAGGCGCACTAGGACTCGAACCTAGAACCCTTGGCTTAAAAGGCCACCGCTCTACCAATTGAGCTATACACCCCCTCTTCTTTTAATAATAAGAGAACAAAAAAGTAAACATGTCCTATAGGACTCGAACCTATATCTGAAGGCTTAGAAAACCACCACTCTATCCATTAAGCTAAGGACACAAAGAGCTAAATTACCAAAACATAGGCGCACTAGGACTCGAACCTAGAACCCTTGGCTTAAAAGGCCACCGCTCTACCAATTGAGCTATACACCCAAAGAATGCAAGCGTAAGAAAATACACTCAGTACGGAAGGATTCGAACCTTCAATTTCCCGCTCCCAAAGCGGACACGTTACCATTCCGTCACGTACTGCTATGCAACCGACGGGATTTGAACCCGTAACCTTTCACTTGCAAAACGAACGCTCTACCCAGTTGAGCTACAGTCGCGAAGAGAGGAACAGGATTCGAACCTGCGAGATAAACTTACCCTTCGGTTTTCAAGACCGACGCCTTCAACCACTCAGCCATCCTCCCTCAAAAAGTTAATCGACTCTAATAAACGGGGATGACGGGAGTCGAACCCATATCGCGTGGCTCGACAAGCCAGCATTTTACCATTAAACTACACCCCCCTAAAAAAAGAAACGATTAACATAAACAATACTAATAGTGGGGGTTGGACTCGAACCAACGACCTTCGAATTATGAGCCCGACGAGATGACCACTTCTCCACCCCACCCATACGCCCACCAGGATTCGAACCTAGAACCTTTGGTTTCGAAAACCACTGCTCTATCCAATTGAGCTATGGGCGCGTTATACAAGGGCTAGTCTAGACCTAAAATTAAAAATACGACGCTTTAGACTTATCTCCCGGGTACTCCCCAGTACTTCAGCGACTCCTAGTTTTCACATAGTTAATTCTGTATGAGTTAATGTGGTTCCATAAGAGTCAAAGGTAACATTTTTATAAAGGCGACAAACTAGCCCCCCTATCAATTAAATAGAAAAACTATAATAAAGCCAAAAATTGTATGTAAAAATAATAAAGGCACTTAGTATAAAATAGCTACACCCCTCTCAAAGCGTACACATTTTTACCTATATACGTAGTAGCATACTACAACCTTTTGAGAATTAATTTTGAGGAAAACTTCTTGCATTGATGTATTCAGCAATTATTTTTTTCTTATACGTAGCTACCCGGCTATGCCAATCGCTTGACAACCGGACCACCATAGGTATACCCCTAATTCTGTTATTGGTAACTGTACCGTATAACTTGATCATGTCTTATGATCACAAACGCCAGTCCTCTCGTACTAGGCAGGGAATCACTCGCAATTCTCAATCACTCACGGTAGATAGGGACCAAACTGTCTCACGACGTTTTAAACCCAGCTCGCGTACCACTTTAATGGGCGAACAGCCCAACCCTTGGAACCGCCTACAGCTCCAGGATGTGATGAGCCGACATCGAGGTGCCAAACGATTCCGGCGATAAGGTCTCTAGTGAATCATTAGCCTGTTATCCCCGGCGTACCTTTTATCCGTTGAGCGATGGCCCTTCCACACAGCACCACCGGATCTCTATGACCGACTTTCGTCCCTGTTCGATTTGTCAATCTCTCAGTCAGGCAGGCTTATACCATTGCGCTCTACAATTAATAAACATTAATTTGAGCCTACCTTTGCACACCTCCGTTACTCTTTAGGAGGCGACCGCCCCAGTCAAACTACCCACCATACACTATCCATAATTTATGTTGAGTTATTAATCACATAAAGAACTGTATTTCACTTTACGCCTACCCAGTTTACTAGCATAAAGGGGTCATAGGCTACAGTTTATCCTACACAGTATGCTTTTAAAAACAATGTAAAGCTATCGTAAAGGTGCACGGGGTCTTTCCGTCTAGCCGTGAGTACTCCGCATCTTCACGGAAACTTCAATTTCGCTGAGTCAATATTGGAGACAGTAGGAAAGTCGTTACACCACTCGTGCGGGCCATCAATTAAATGGCAAGGAATTTCGCTACCTTAGGACCGTCATAGTTACGGCCGCCGTTTACTGGGACTTCGATTCAAGGCGTTAACCCATTCTTTTCGTCTAACAGCACCGGGCAGGTGTCAGACCCTATACATCGTTTTACAACTTAGCAGAGTCTTGTGTTTTTAGTAAACAGTCGCTATCCTCACTTCTGTGCCACCATGAAAAAGTTTTCATATTAAGAGATAAATCTCTTGTACAACAATCAAACGAAAAAATGTGAATTCCGTCCAATTGAAACTTCCCCAAGGCACTCTTTCTCCCGAAGTTACAGAGTCATTTTGCCGAGTTCCTTCAATATTGTTCTCCCAAGCGCCTTAGTATTCTCTACCCAACCACCTGTGTCAGTTTATAGTACGGTTTAATGCTTATTTGAACAAGCTGTTTCTAAGAACTAAAAATTATGCCAGTAATAATCGCTTCAATCAACTAACAAAATTATAATCCGTCACCTATCCAAACTAAATATAAAAGCATCAAATGTAAGATTATTAACTTAACTACCCATCAACAAAAGCAAAGGCTTATTCTCTTAGGGACCGACTAACTCTTCGCGGACTAACCTAACAAAGAAACCCTTAGTTTTTCGGCGATAATGTTAAACTAATCGGTCGTGACAAAAAAGCCGCAACCGACCACATTATTTGTCGCTACTCATGTCAGCATTCTTACCTCTATAATCTCCAAACCTTTTTACAAAAATTCTTCCCAGATTTATAGAGCATTCCGCTACCGCCAACTGGCCTTTAGCTTCGGCATTTAGTTGAAAGTCCCTATTCATTTGCGAACCTATAAAGCTAAAAGCTAAATCTCTCATGATACCCACAAAGGAATAAAAGAGTTAAGCAAATAAAATTAGTGAGCTTTTACGCTTTCTTTAAAGGATGACTGCCTCTAAGTCAACCTCCTAATTAAATCAACAAAATAGGTTCTCAGTTCACACTTAACTAAAATTTAAGGGCCTTAGCTTAAAGTCTGGGCTGTTTCCCTCTCGACCACGAATCTTCGCACCCGTAGTCTGACTGCTGAATTACAATTAATTTGGTATTCGGAGTTGCGATAAATTCGGTAAATCAACGACGACCCCCTAGCTCATCTCGTACTCTACCCCCAAAAATTAAAATCAACGCTCTACTTCAATAGATTTCGCGGAAAACCAGCTATCTCCAAGTTTGATTAGCCTTTCACCCCTAGCCACAGGTCATCTCAATTTTTTTCAACAAATACGAGTTCGGCCCTCCAACAGCTGTTACACTCCCTTCAGCCTGCCCATGGCTAGATCACTTGGTTTCGGGTCTAATTTATTAGACTAATCGCTCTATTCAAGCTTGCTTTTACTACGCCTTCATTTGTAAAAAAATTTAAGCTTGCCTAACAAATTAACTCGCTGACCCATTATGCAAAAGGTACGCTGTCACCCCACATCATATATATAGGGCTCCAACAGCTATGTAAGCTGCGCAATTCAGTTTCTTTTCAACAAACCCAAAAAGGTTTCTTTTTCACCATTCCCTCGCGGTACTGTTCACTATCGGTCAAACATAATATTTAGGCTTAGCAGGTGGGTCTGCTTTATTCAAACGAATCTAAACGTAATTCGTTCTACTCAATTAAAAAACTGATAATATTGATCATACAGGGCTGATACCTTCTCTGGCAGATAAGCAAAAACACCTATCTTTTTTGACCCCTTAATATCAGTTTAAAGGCCTTATCCGCATTCGCTCACCACTACTAGCGGAATCTCGGTTGATTTATACTCCAACAACTACTTAGATGTTTCAGTTCGTCGTGTTTGCAACATAATTATTAAAAAATTTCTTTATGTTTGGTTTCTCATTCCACGGTTTTCCGTATCTGGATAGCTAGAGATAAGTCTCGCAGAAGCTCTCTCTAACGTTTCGTCAACTATTAAACGTCCAGCTTATTTATGTTTACCTAGGCATCCTTGCGCAGCCTTATTGTTATCTTTACATACAACTATAAATCAGATAGGCCATACTATTTTTTTTTCATAGAAAAAAATAAAAATCTAAATCAAAAAATAAACTAACTAAAAACTAAAAAATATCCGCAGAGTAGCGACTATTCTTTAAAATCAGTAAGATCCCGAGCAGTTTTTAGAGATGCATCGATACTATCTTCTACACGTGAAGAAAGAAGAGTATTGTAAGACGCCGAATTTGCACGTCTTTCGATAGAAGGATTCTTATTGACAAAGTGAATAAAATGCGCAGCAATTAAATTATCAAGTACCTCAAGATCAGTGAAATTCTTACGCTCTAATGCAATCTTTGTTGGAAAAAATAAACATGCAAGCTCAATATAAAAAAACAAGCTTTTAAAATACGCATCAAGCTGAATAGAAGGGTTAGACGCGACATTTTCTAAGAAAAATTTACCTGAAGAAATATAAAAAACCATAAGCTGCTTATAAATAGCAATAGGCTTATTACGATCTTGTTTCAACAAGTCAATCATCATTTTACCCTTAAATAGTAAAGCTCTGGTAGCAGGATCCAATTCAGACCCAAATTTAGAAAATTGCTCTACTTCACGGAATTGAGCCAGCTCCAACTTCAACGAACCAGCTAATCTTTTCATCATCTTCGATTGTGCCGACGAACCAACTCGACTAACTGACAAACCAGGATCAACTGCAGGTCGTACACCCTCTTGATGTCTATTTAGGTCAAGATAAATTTGACCATCAGTAATTGAAATCACATTAGTTGGAATATAAGCAGAAACATCCCCTTGAATAGTCTCAACTATAGGCAAAGCAGTTAAAGATCCACCACCGTAAGCCATATCCAATTTAACAGCGCGCTCTAGTAATCGTGAATGCAAATAGAAGATATCCCCTGGATAAGCTTCGCGGCCAACAGGTCGTCTCAATAATAGTGAAATTTGACGATAAGCATCAGCATGCCTAGATAAATCGTCATAAATAATAAGAGAATGATCACCGTTATAAGTAAAATATTCCGCCATAGTACACGCTGAATAAGGTGCAATAAATTGTAAAGAAGCGGGATCAGAAGCTCTTGCAACAACTAGAGCAGTATAAGCCATAGCTCCGCGTGTTTGTAAAAGACGAGAAAGTTTAACAATCTCAGCCATACGTTTACCAACAGCTACGTAGACACAAGCAACAGCATCACGAAATTTTTTTTTTGACTCGATTTGATTTAATATAGCATCGATTGCAATAGTTGTCTTACCTGTCTTACGATCACCTAATATTAACTCACGTTGACCACGACCGATCGGAACCAGAGAATCAACAATTTTTAGCCCAGTCTCAATAGGCTGATTAATTTTTTTACGTGTAATCACACCCGGAGCCTTTTTTTCAATCGGCCTAAAAGCTTCAAATTTGATGTCACCAAAGCCATCAATAGCAAGACCAAGTGGATCCAAAATACGGCCCAAAATATTGTGACCAACACCTACGCGCATAACAACCTTAGAACGCTTAACAGTCTCAGAAGTACGAACACTATTCGCACCACCGAATACCAACGCTTTAACAATACTATACTCAAGGTTCAAAGCAACTCCAGAAGCGCCACTTTCAAAATAGATCAACTCATTAGCTTGAACACCGTTCAATCCTTGGATTGTAACTACGGCATCCTTAAATGAAAGGACAACTCCACTATCTAATGCATCTGCAGCAGACGCATCAAATAGAAACTCAGATGACTCATCTCACGCCATAGACTCGTCATAAGAAGAACCGCTGTTAATCAATAGATTAAAAAGTTCGCGGTCATTAATAATTTCAAAAGCGTTAAAATCAAATTCATTATTATTGCACATCATAGATTTTTTAGGTTTATAAAATTTTTCATATCTAATAGAAGCACTAGCTCTAGTACATCAATAACTAATATACTACTGATAAAGGTTCACTGTAGGGTATTCTCTATTGATGAGATGCCCTATCTCCATTTAATCCGATTTCTAATTCAAAAAACGTAATCTTATAAAAAAATAAGTTAATTTACCGAGGCCACCTAGCAAGTGGAACCCTTTTTATAAAAAAGATACAGTACTAAAATTACCTAACGGTTTTGTAAAAAACGCGATTATAGCGTCTAATTTCCTTTAGAGTAATTATCTTTTTAGAAGGGACTGCTACGGGCTTATTAATGCGAGCCTTCAAAACATCTCGACGTCATATTCTTTGAATAGGTCTAAGCATTCTACGGGCAACCCACGGGAATTTTATGGATGCATAGCGAAGTCTATGACTTAAACGTTTCTTCAAATAAACTTTTGACCAGTAATATCTATTTCAACGCCCAAAACCCGCACGTAAATTATAATGCCTGTTGACAGGGCGTCTAATACGTCTCTGCCGAGCTATATATTTAACAGCCTTAAAAGTTAAAGAAGGTTTTGCGGTAGAACCTTTAGCAGACTTAGAACACAAACCGCCTCTTCTGTAACGTCGCAACCATTTGATAATAACCCCAGCACGTTGCAGCTTAGGTATATACTTGTGAACACCCAAATTACGATAAGCCAGTAACTTAGATCACAAAAGCCTAAAACGTCTGCCTTTTACAGCAGTTTTACGAAAAGTATTAAGCTTATATAGACCACGATACCACCTGAAAAGCTTCAAGCGATTAGTATACTTAAATTTCAACGATCTGTAATATCTAGAGGTATAACGACTCTTCCTGACACGTACAGATTTAAAGTCGCGTCAAATAATAAAACGTCAACCATTGACCGTCGGATTTGAACGGCGTCTGCTAATATTACGTTTTCAAACAGTAAAATCTGCAAGTCGCCTATCAAAAAAGGAAGCTAAGGTGAACAAAGGAACATTATTTAAAGAAACAACCGGACTTGTTTCAAAAGAAAAGATAGACGCACCATTTCAATCATAAGACTGCGAATAAGCAGGTGCGAATCGCAAAAACTTAACAGTCTCATAATTAGAGCGGTGAAGAAAAGTAATAACAGGCAAAGTTCGCCAATTATAAGGTGCGAATTGCAAAATATCAGTAGAAACGGTATAACCTGCCAAATTAAGTAAAGCAGGTAGGTTAAATTCTCGATAAATATCCGAAGAACTCAAGAAAGACAAATTAGTAAGCAAATACGAAGAACGCTTAAAAAAAACAACAATATACTT
>Ga0233372_1000577_pt1 | contig 16201 bp, 15 predicted proteins | sample ElkDunMinimDraft_4_FD_191538 | JGI IMG/M metagenome (GOLD analysis project Ga0233372, IMG submission 191538) | Fecal eukaryotic communites from dung pellets of Tule Elk in California, USA - Elk Dung D8 | ecosystem: Host-associated > Mammals > Digestive system > Large intestine > Fecal | place... | reverse complement strand
GGCATGGATCCTGTGATGGATTCGGCGCTGTCCTTCGCCGCCAGCAAGGACGATCCGGCCAGTGGCGGGCGCCACAAGGTCTGGGGCAGCAAGCCGCTGTGGGTACTGCCGCAGACCTCGACCATCGCCTCGCACCTGCCCAAGGCGCTTGGCACCGCGATCGCGATCGAGCACGCGCGGCGCATCGGCCATGCACTGCCGGTGCCGGAGGACAGCATCGTCGTGTGTTCGTTCGGCGATGCATCGAGCAACCACGCGACCGCGCAGACCGCGTTCAACGCTGCCGCCTGGACCGCCTACCAGAAGCTGCCAGCGCCGGTGCTGTTCGTCTGCGAGGACAACGGCATCGGCATTTCGGTGAAGACGCCCGATGGCTGGATCGCGCGCAACTTCGCGCATCGCCCCGACCTCGACTATTTCGCCGCCGACGGACTGGACCTGGCCACCGGCTACGCCGACGTGAAACGCGCCGTCGAGCACTGCCGTCGCACGCGCCGGCCCACCTTCCTGCACCTGCGCACCACGCGCATCATGGGCCATGCAGGCACCGACTTCGAGATCGAATGGCGCCCGCTCGAAGAGCTGTGCGCGGTTGAGGCCGCAGACCCCTTGTTGCGTTCGGCGGCGATCGCTCTCGAATCCGGGCTGTGGTCGAAGGACACCTTGCTGGAGGCGTACGAGGCGATGCGTGCACGCTGCATGGCTGCGGCGGAAGTCGCCGACCGGCGTCCGCGTCTGACGTCCCTGGCAGACGTCATCGCGCCGCTGGCGCCGTATTCGCCTGCCGCCGTGGCAGCAGAGGCGACGCGGCCTGCATCACCGGATGCGCGGGTCGCGGCATTCGGCAGCGAGCAGGCATTGCCGGAAATGCAGCCGCGTCGCCACCTTGCGGTGCAGATCAACCAGGCGCTGCATGACCTCTTCGCGAAGTATCCGCAGGCCCTGCTGTTCGGCGAGGACGTCGCGCGAAAGGGTGGTGTCTACACGGTGACCAAGGGCCTGCAGAAAGCATTCGGCGGCCGACGGGTGTTCAATACCCTGCTCGACGAGACCGTGATCCTCGGGCTCGCCCAGGGTTACGCCAACATGGGCATGCTCGCGTTTCCCGAGATCCAGTACCTCGCGTATTTCCACAATGCCTGTGACCAGATCCGCGGCGAGGCGGCCAGCCTGCAGTTCTTCAGCAATGGCCAATACCGCAATCCGATGGTCATGCGCATCGCCTCGCTGGGTTACCAGCGTGGCTTCGGCGGCCACTTCCACAACGACAACTCGATCACCGCGCTGCGCGACATTCCGGGGCTGGTCATCGGCTGCCCCTCGCGCGGCGACGATGCCGCGGCGATGCTGCGCACGCTCGCGGCGCTGGCCGTCGTCGACGGGCGCGTCTGCGCATTCCTCGAGCCGATCGCGCTGTACATGACCAAGGATCTGCACGAGCCCGGCGACGGCGGCTGGCTTACCGCCTATCCGCCGCCCGACGAGGCGATGGCGTTCGGCGAGCCGCGCGTGTACGCGCCCGACGCCTGCGATCTGGTCGTGCTGACCTTCGGCAACGGCGTGCCGATGAGCCTGCGCGCGGCACGCGCGATCGAGGCCGCGCATGGCTGGAAGGTGCGCGTGGTCGACCTGCGCTGGCTGCTGCCGCTCAACGAGGCGGAAATCGCGCGTCAGGCACGCGATTGCGCCCGGGTGATCGTCGTCGACGAAGGTCGGCGCAGCGCCGGGGTGGGGGAGGGAATCATCACCGCGATCACCGAGGCCGGGCTTGGCGACCGGCCGCTGCGCCGCGTCGTCGGCGCCGATACGTTCACCCCGCTGGCCGGCGCAGCGCTGCTGGGGATCCCCTGCGAAGCCGACATCGTCGACGCGGCCGCGTCGATGATTTGAGGAACCGCGCGGACTTGCCGCAGTCCCGTGCCCGTGTCGGCACTGGCGAATGCGGGGTAGAACGTCGGCGTGTCGGCGTGTGGGCGGCATGGATTGCTGCACGGCGCCGGCTGGTGCAGGCAGCGGCAGGCGCGTGGGCCCGGGCGCGGGCGAACGCCGCCGACTGCGAGCCGGGTTGCAGGAGGTCCCCTGGCGCAGCTTGCTCCGGTCTGCGGACCGTTCGCGCCAGCGCGGCGAAGGCGTCAGCCGCGGACACGGGTGTTCCATCGCGTGGAGCAGGGCAATGGAAGTCGCCGCCTGACGAAGGCAGCGCGGTGGCTCAGCGGCCGAGGCCGTCCAGCAGCGGCACCACGCGGACCTCGACGTCTCCGATCGCGAGCGGCGCGTCCGTGCGTTCGAGGGGCAACACCGCCAGCAGCGTGTCGGCCGCAGTGCTGACCACGCGCCCCAGGGCCTGTCCGGCGCTGGTGACTTCGTCGCCCGGCGAGCCCCCTGCGCCCTCCAGCGCCACCAGTCCGCGCTTCACCTGTCCCAGGAAATGCGTGCGTGCAACGATCTCCTGGCCGGGATAGCAGCCCTTGGCCACGCTGAAGGCGTGCAGGCGGTCCAGCGACAGCTGTTGCGGCGTCCATTGTTCGCGCTGGCTCTCGTCCAGGCGTGGCAGCCCATGGCCGAGGTCGTATGCACGCCAGCTCTCATGGAGCTCGGGCCGCAGCGTCGCTCGCGCGGCATGGGGTTGCAGGGCCAGGGTCCTGGGATGCGTGGCGGTGCCCATGTCCAGCTCCAGGATGTCGCCCGATTGCGCGCTCAGGGCCCCTTGGGCGGACGAGGGCGGCGCGAAGCGGCCCGCGACCTGCAGATCGCTCCGGGCGTCGATCGAGACCTTGCTGCGGAAGACGTAGCGTTGCAGCGATGCGGCCACTGTTGCTGTGTCGGCGTCCAGCACCAGCAGATCGAGCCGCTCCGGGCCGCGCCGGATCACCGCAAACAGCGCGATCACGCGTCCTTTGGGGGTCAACCAGCCGCTCCACTGCCACTGTCCATCGACCAGTGCGCCCACGTCGCTCATGAATTGGGCTTGCGCGAATGCGATGCAGTCACGCCCCGAAAGCGTCAACACAGTAATGTCTGGGAGCACGCACATGGTGTCCGATCCGGATTGCAGCTTGTCTGACATGCGTATGGCAACTAAAATTGAACGGATGACCAACCCCGACATCATAGGCGAGGAGACGCAGACGCCGTCGACGGTGCCTGCGGAAATGCCTGTTCCGGCATCGCCGCCCGCGCAGGAAATCGGGGGCCGTGACGGCCTCGAACCGACGCGGTATGGCGACTGGGAAAAGAACGGTCGTTGTATCGATTTCTGATCCGTCACGTCGTGACTGGCGAGCGGTCCTGCAACACCAGCCACGCGGCGAGACGCCGCCAGCGAGGAGAGTAGCCAGCGATGGCAAACCGCAACCGTCCCCTGTCACCGTTCATGCTCGGCACGCTGTATCGCCTGCAGATCACGTCGGTCATGTCCCTGATGCACCGTGTCACCGGAATCGTCGCCTCCGTCGGCGCCTTCGGTCTGGCCTGGTGGCTGTTGGCTGTCGCCCGTGGTGGCGAAGCCTATGCCTCCGCATCCGATCTTCTGGCCTCGCCGCTGGGCATGTTCGCCCTGGCAGCATTTTCGCTGGCGCTGGTCTATCACCTGCTCAACGGTATCCGCCACCTGCTGTGGGATATCGGCTGGGGCTTCGAACTTCCTGAGGTCTACCGCTCCGGCTATGCCGTGGTCGCGTTGACCTTCGTCTTGACGGCGGCGATCTGGTTCGTCGCGCTGCGGGGTGGTGCATGAGCGGAACCAAGACTCCGGACGACGTCGTGCGTCCGCGCGATTTCAGGACCCCCGTGGGTCGCGCCCGCGGCCTCGGGTCGGGCAAGACCGGTACCGGTCACTTCTGGTGGCTGCGGGTGACCTCGGTGGCACTGATCCCGCTGTTCGCCTGGTTCATCGGCACCCTGGTGTCGCTGGTCGGCGCCGACCTCGCCACCGTGCAGACCGTGCTCGCCCGGCCGTTCAACGCGATCACCTTCGCGCTGTTCGCCATCGCGACGTTCTGGCATTCCAAGCTCGGGCTGCAGGTGGTGATCGAGGATTACATCCACCAGCGCGCCCTGGAGATCACCCTCCAGCTCCTCGTCACTTTTGCCTGCGCCGCTGGCGCGCTCGCATCGCTGTACGCGATCGCACGCATCGCGCTGCTGGGCTGAGAACCACATGACCAACGCTTACAAGATCACCGAACACACCTACGACATGATCGTCGTCGGCGCCGGCGGCGCCGGCCTGCGCGCGACCTTCGGCCTGGCCCACAAGGGCCTGCAGACCGCGTGCCTGACCAAGGTGTTCCCGACGCGCTCGCACACCGTCGCGGCCCAGGGCGGCATTTCCGCTGCGCTCGGCAACATGGGCGAGGACGACTGGCGCTTCCACTTCTACGACACGATCAAGGGCTCCGACTGGCTGGGCGACCAGGACGCCATCCAGTACATGTGCCGCGAGGCGATCCCCGCGATCATCGAGCTCGAGCACCAGGGCGTGCCGTTCTCGCGTACCGAGGAGGGCAAGATCTACCAGCGCCCCTTCGGCGGCATGACCACGCATTACGGCCAGGGCATCGCCCAGCGCACCTGCGCGGCGGCAGACCGCACCGGCCACGCGATCCTGCACACGCTCTACCAGCAGTCGCTCAAGCACGACGCGCGCTTCTTCATCGAGTACTTCGCGCTCGACCTGATCATGGACGAGGACGGCGCCTGCCGCGGCGTGCTCGCGCTCGACATGGCCGAGGGCACGTTGCACCTGTTCCGCGCCCAGGGCGTGGTGCTGGCGACCGGTGGTTACGGCCGCGCCTACTTCTCTGCGACCTCCGCCCATACCTGCACCGGCGACGGTGGCGGCATGGCGCTGCGCGCGGGCCTTGGCCTGCAGGACATGGAGTTCGTGCAGTTCCATCCGACCGGCATCTACGGCGCCGGCTGCCTGATCACCGAGGGCGTGCGTGGTGAGGGTGGCATCCTGCGCAACGCCAACGGCGAGCGTTTCATGGAGCGCTATGCGCCCAACGCCAAGGACCTCGCCTCGCGCGACGTGGTCTCGCGTTCGATGACGATGGAGATCCGCGAAGGCCGCGGCGTCGGCGAGCACAAGGATCACATCCACCTCGACCTGACCCACCTCGACCCGAAGGAAATCCACGAAAAGCTCCCGGGCATTTCCGAGAGCGCGAGGATCTTCGCCGGCGTGGACGTCGAGAAGCAGCCGATTCCGGTGCTGCCGACGGTGCACTACAACATGGGCGGCATCCCGACCAACTATCACGGCGAAGTCGTGCAGCTCAAGGATGGCAACCCCGACGCGGTGGTGCCGGGCCTGTACGCGATCGGCGAGGCCGCCTGCGTGTCGGTGCATGGCGCCAACCGGCTCGGCTCGAACTCGCTGCTCGATCTGGTGGTGTTCGGCCGCGCGGTCGCGAACCGCTGCGCCGAGACGATCAAGCCGAGTGCGCGGCACAAGCCGCTGGCCAAGGACGCCTGCGACAAGGCGCTGTCGAATCTCGATTCGCTGCGCCACGCCAGCGGCGGCACGCCGACGGCGGTGATCCGCGACAAGATGCAGCGCACCATGCAGAACGACGCGGCGGTGTTCCGTACCAGCAAGACGCTGGCCGAGGGCGTCGACAAGATCCGCGAGATCCATGCGTCCTTCGCCGATGTCCGGGTCAGCGACCGTTCGATGGTCTGGAACTCTGATCTGGTGGAGACCCTGGAGCTGCAGAACCTGCTGGGCCAGGCGCTCGTGACCATCGTCTCCGCGGAGAACCGCAAGGAGTCGCGCGGCGCGCATGCGCACGAGGACTTCCCGGACCGCGACGACGTGAACTGGCACAAGCACACGCTGTGCTGGGTCGATGATGCGGGCAACACGAAGATCGACTACCGCCCGGTGCACATGTACACGCTCGACGACGAAGTCGAAGTCGTGCCGCCGAAAGCACGCGTTTACTGAGCCGGGGACCCGACATGGCAGAATTTTCGCTCCCGAAGAACTCCAAGGTGCAGCAGGGCCGGCACTTCCCGGCCACCGGCGCGACGCGCACGCGTACCTTCAAGGTCTACCGCTGGAATCCCGACGACGGCCGCAATCCGTCGACCGACACCTACGAGGTCGATCTCGACAAGTGCGGCCCGATGGTTCTCGACGCGCTGATCAAGATCAAGAACGAGATCGACCCGACGCTGGCGTTCCGGCGCTCGTGCCGCGAAGGCATCTGCGGCTCGTGCGCGATGAACATCGACGGCACGAATACGCTGGCCTGCACGCGCGCGATCGAAGACTGCAAGAAGGCGGAAGTGCCGATCTATCCGCTGCCCCACATGGAAGTGGTCAAGGATCTGGTGCCGGACCTGACGCATTTCTATGCGCAGTACGCCTCGATCCAGCCCTGGATCCGCACCCAGAGCGCGCCGCCGCCGGATCGCGAGCGGCTGCAGTCCAAGGAAGATCGCGCCAAGCTCGACGGTCTGTACGAGTGCATCCTGTGCGCCTGCTGCAGCACCAGCTGCCCGAGCTACTGGTGGAATGGCGAGCGCTACCTCGGTCCGGCCGTGCTGCTGCAGGCCTATCGCTGGATCATCGACAGTCGCGACGAGGACACCGGTGCGCGCCTGGACGATCTAGAGGATCCGTTCAAGCTCTATCGCTGCCACACCATCATGAACTGCGCGCGCACCTGCCCGAAGGGTCTCAATCCCGCCAGGGCGATCGGTGAGATCAAGCAGCTGATGCTGGCGCGCCGCGGCTGATCGAACCGGCAGGGAAGCGCGGTCTGCTCGACCGCGCGTCTGTCGCGTCGCGCAAGCAGCCGGGTTTTAGCGCACCTGAAACCAGCCCGGCTGTACGCGTGGAAGGTGGGCCGGCGCGCGCTGGCGAGGCCGGTTCCTGCCTCGCAGATCGGCCACACGCCCGGGCATCGACACGGTCCGCCCGACGTGCCCGACACGGAGATCCGCATGATCCACGATGACGCTACCGAACTGCGCCGCCTGCGCTGGCGCAGCCGACGCGGCATGCGCGAGCTCGACCGGCTGTTCGAGCGATGGCTCGACCGTTGCTGGGCGACCTCCACCGACGCCGAGCGGGATGTTTTCCGACGGCTGCTGGATTGCGAGGACGATAGGCTCTGGAAGTGGTTCCTCGGCCATGAGCGTCCCGATGACGCAGAACTCGACGCCCTCGTCCAGTCGATCCGGCAGCTTCAGCCGGACTGAAACTCCGCCATTGCGGCTGCAGTGGCTGCCATCGCGTCTGCTCGGTTGTCTGATCGCGTTGATCGGCGTCTGCGCCTGCATCGCGCTGTGGTTGTCGGAGTTGTCGATGTCAGCCGCTGCACTCGCAACCCCTGTGGTGCTGGCCGCGACTCTGTGGCGGATCCTTCGCCTGCGGCGCGAATCGCCACGCGAACTGGTCATCGATTCCGCAGGCCATTTCCATCTCGATGGCGTGCGCATCGATGCGTTGGCGCTGGAGTGGCGCGGACCCATCGCGGTGCTGCGCTGGAAGGAACGCGATCGCGCCCACTGCTTGATCTGGTGGCCCGACACCCTGCCACCGGGTTCCCGACGTGAACTCCGTCTGGCCGCGCCCGCCACCGTCACGCGACCGGCAACGGATTCGATGGCACCATAGCGACGCCCCGGGCGGGCGGATCCGTCGGTGGAGACGCCGCGGGTGCCGCGGCCCCCAAGACGGACGTCCATGCTCAGACCCATCCCCGCTGCCATCGGCCTGCGTTATCTCCGGGCAAAACGGCGCAACGGCTTCATTTCCTTCATATCGCTGGCCTCGATCCTCGGCATCGCCATCGGCGTGACCGTGCTGATCACCACGCTCGCTGTGATGAGCGGTTTCCAGAAGGAGATCCGCGACCGCATGCTCGGCATGGTCGCGCACGCGACGATCAGCGCCGACGGCGACACGCTCTCGAACTGGCAGCGTGCGGTGGATGTCGCGCGCGAGGATCCACGCGTCGCCGGCGCCGCGCCGTATGTCGACACCCAGGCATTGCTGCGGGGTCGTCGCAACGAGCCGGCTGCAGTGCGGGCGATCGTGCCCGAGGACGAGGCGGAGGTCTCCGACCTGGCGACCTCGATGGTCGTCGGCAAGCTCGAGGACCTGCAGCCGGGCTCGTTCAATATCGTGCTCGGCCGCGAACTCGCCCTGTGGCTCGGGGTGGGGGTCGGCGACAGCGTCATCGTCACCACCGATTTCCAGGTCACGCCGATGGGCGCGGTGCCGCAGCTCAAGCGCTTCACCGTCAGCGGGCTCTTCGAGGCGGGTTACCAGGATTTCGACCGGCGGCTCGCGGTGGTCAACCTCAGCGATGCCCAGCGGCTGCTCCGGATCGGCGACGGCGTCACCGGCGTGCGCCTGAAACTGCACGATATGGACCGCGCCCAGCAGGTCACGCGCGACCTCGTGCACAGGCTGGGTGGCGTGTACCGGGTCAGCGACTGGAGCATCGAGAACGCGAACATGTTCCGCGCGCTCAAGCTCGAGAAAACCATGATCGGCATCCTGCTGTCGCTGATCATCGTCATGGGCTCGTTCAACCTCGTCGCCTCGCAGGTGAGCCTGGTGACCGACAAGCAGGCCGACATCGCGATCCTGCGCACGCTGGGTCTGACTCCCGGTGGAGTCATGCAGGTGTTCATGGTGCAGGGCACGATGATCGGCGTCATCGGCACCATCCTCGGCATCACCGGCGGATTGCTGCTGACCTTCAATCTCGAACACATCCTGCGCGCGATCGAAGGCGCGTTCGGCGTGGTGCTGATGCCCGAGGACGTCTATTACGTGACCGGCCTGCCGATCGACCTGCAGGTCAGCGACGTGGTGATGATCGCCAGCGTCGCGTTGCTGATGGCCTTCGTCGCCACCATCTATCCGGCGCTGCGCGCGGCGCGGACGGCCCCGGCGGAGGCGCTGCGCTATGAATGACATGACCACTGCAACCACCAGCCCGCCCGACACCGTGGTGCTGGCGGCCGAGGGTCTGGGCAAGACCTACGCCGAGGGCAAGCTGCACACGCCGGTGTTCGACGGGCTCGACTTCGCGGTGCGCGCCGGCGAGACGGTGGCCATCCTCGGAGCCTCCGGTGCCGGCAAGAGCACCCTGCTGCATCTGCTCGGCGGGCTCGACACGCCGACAGCGGGCGAGGTGTTCGTGGCCGGGCAGAAGATGAGTGCGCTTTCGAACGCCGCGCGCGGCACGCTGCGCAACCGGTCGCTGGGCTTCGTCTACCAGTTCCATCACCTGTTGCCGGAGTTCACCGCGCTCGAGAACGTCATGCTGCCGGCCCTGCTCAACGGCGCCAGCGATGCGGATGCGACCAGACGCTCGCGCGATCTGCTCGAGACGGTCGGCCTCGGTCATCGCCTCGCGCACAAGCCGGGCGAACTGTCGGGCGGCGAGCGCCAGCGCGCCGCCGTAGCGCGGGCGCTGGTCAACGGGCCGGCCTGCGTCCTGGGCGACGAGCCGACCGGCAACCTCGACGAGCGCACCGCAGCGACAGTGTTCGAGCTGATGCTCGAGCTCAACCGCGCCCAGCACACCAGCCTGGTGCTGGTGACCCACGACCGGCGCCTGGCGCGCAAGCTCGACCGGGTCATGGAGCTGCACGAGGGCAAACTGCGCGAGATCGCGAAGGAAGACGTCTGACGTTGTTCGGGAGCGCCGCTGGCCGCGATCTGCTGGGCGGCTGAGCGCCGCCGTCGCGCTTGCGTCGTCCTGCTGCAGCCGCCTATTCGCCGGGCTTGGCCGCCTGCGCCGGCCGCTGGGTCGCCGCGCGGCGCGACAGCACCGCTTCGCGGTGGGCGATGTAGCCGTTGGCCCCGAACACGATCGCCGCGCCGATCAGTGTCCACAGGTCGATGACCTCGCCGAACAGCCACCAGCCGAAGACCACGACGATCGGCAGCTGCACGAAGCTGATCGGCTGCAGCGCCGATACTTCGCCCAGGCGCAGGGCCCGTGTCCACAACCACTGGCCCAGCGTGCCGAGCACGCCGGTGGCGATCAGCCACAGCCACACCGTGGGACTGGGCCAGGTCCACTGGAACAGCGCCGGCACCAGCGACAGCGGCACCCACAGCAGGTAGGTGTAGAAGACGACGGTGTCGGGCGGGTCGAGCTTGGACAGCTGCTTCATCTGGATCGCCACCAGCGCCGCCAGCAGGGCGCCGAGCACCGGGACCAGCATCGCGGTGGAGAACGACACGCCGGGCCGCAGGATTACCAGCACGCCGACGAAGCCGGCGATCACCGCCGCCCAACGCCGGGCGCGCACGATCTCGCCCAGCCACAGGACCGCGGCGATCGTCGCGAACAGCGGCGTTGCATACGACAGCGAAATGGCCTGCGACAGCGGCAGGTGTCCGATCGCCCAGAACGCGCACAGCATCGAGCCCAGTCCGACCACCGTGCGCACCGCGTAGCGGCCCAGGTTGCGGGTGCGCGGCAGGCCCCGGCCGCTGTGCAGGATGATCGGCAGCAGGGCCAGAAGGCCGAAGAAATTGCGGAAGAACGCGACCTCGGTGGTCGGGATGGTGGCCGATGCGAAGCGGATCGTGATCGCCATCAGCGCGAACGCCGAGGTACTGCCCAGCATCAGCAGCGCGGCCTGACCCTGCACGGTCGCCGGACGCCAGCGGAGCAGGGCGGCCAGCTTCACCACGCTGCCCCGATGATCCTCGGTTCCGGTTCCAGGGCCACGCCGAAGCGCGTGTGGACCGAGGCGGCGATGCGCCGGGCCAGTGCCAGCAGTTCGGCGCCGCTGGCGCCACCGTGGTTGACCAGCACCAGTGCATGCCCTTCGGCGACGCCGGCATCGCCTTCGCGCTTGCCCTTCCAGCCGCACTGGTCGATCAACCAGGCGGCCGAGAGTTTGCGCAGGCCCTCATCGGCGGCGAAGACCGGAATCCCCGCCTGCGCGGCAACCAGCATCGCGGCCTGGGCCGCCGGCACGATCGGATTCTTGAAGAAGCTGCCGGCGTTGCCGGTCACCGCCGGGTCGGGCAGCTTGCTGCGTCGGATGTCGATCACCGCCTCGGCAACGTCCAGCGGTCGCGGCGCGTCGATGCCGCGCGCGGCGAGCGTGTCGCGCAGCCCGGCATAGTCGAGCACCGGCTGTGCGAACCGGTGCAGGGCGAACTCGACGGCGGTGACGATCCAGCGTTCGGGCTGCTGCTTGAAGACGCTGTCGCGGTAACGGAAGCGGCAGGCGCCGGTATCGAGTCGTACGAAGCTTCGCGTCTCGTGATCGAAGGCCTCGACCGCCACGACCCGCTCACCGACTTCGACGCCATAGGCGCCGATGTTCTGGATCGGCGCGGCGCCGACCGTGCCGGGGATCAGGGCAAGATTCTCGAGCCCGCCAAGTTCCTGCGCGAGTGTCCACAGCACGAAGCCATGCCAGTCCGCGCCCGCGGCCGCGCGTACCACGACCTCTTCGCCGTCATCGGAGATCACGCCGCGACGCGCATCGACGATCGCCAGTGCGTCGTCCGCATCACCTGCGAACAGCAGATTGCTGCCGCCGCCGATCAGCAGCGGCCGCGCGTCGGCGCCGAGGAGCGCCAGCGCCCGGGGCAGGGCGGCGGCATCGGACACCTCGATCAGCCTGCGTGCACGTGCGGGCACGCCGAAGGTGTTGCGCGGGCGTAGATCGGCCGGCTCCAGAAGACGGAAGGCGTCAGGCATCGGGCGCTCAGCGGCTGGGCAGGTTGCCGCGGCTCGGCGCTTCGCGACGCCGCCGGATTGCCTCGACGCAATCGCCGATCAGCGCCGGCCCGCGATAGACCAGGCCCGAATACACCTGGACCAGCGACGCGCCGGCGGCCATCTTCTTGACCGCGTCGGCACCGGACAGGATGCCGCCCACGCCGATCAGCGGAATGTCGCTCGCCAGCCGGGTGCGCAGCATGCGCAGCACGGTCGTGGACTTGTTCATCAACGGCTCGCCGGACAGCCCGCCGGCTTCGTCGGCGCGCCGATTCCCCTGCACGCTGACACGCGAGACCGTCGTATTGGTCGCGATGACGCCGTCGACGCGCAGGTCCGAGAGCACCCGCGCCGCGGCCTCGATGTCGTCGTCGCTCAGATCCGGAGCCACCTTGACCAGCACCGGCACGCGCTTGCCGTGCTGGCCGGCCAGGCGCTCCTGCGCTTCGCGCAGCGTGCCGATCAGCCTGCGCAGCGACTGCTCTTCCTGCAGTTCACGCAGGCCGGCGGTATTCGGGGACGAGATATTGACGGTGATGTAGTCGGCGAGCGGATACACGCGCTCCATGCAGAACAGGTAGTCGTCGGCGGCCTGTTCGTTGGGGGTGTCCTTGTTCTTGCCGATGTTGATGCCGAGGATGCCATTGCGCCTGGCGCGGGCGACGTTGGCGATCAGGGCGTCGACACCACCATTGTTGAAGCCGAGCCGGTTGATCAACGCGCGATGGCGTGGCAGGCGGAACATCCGCGGCTTCGGGTTGCCTGCCTGTGGCCGCGGCGTCACCGTGCCGATCTCGACGAAGCCGAAGCCAAGCGCGAACAGGGCGTCGATGTGCTCGCCGTTCTTGTCGAGGCCGGCGGCAAGGCCGACCGGATTGGCGAAGCGCAGGCCGAAGGCCTCGGTCGGCAACGGCTGCGGGGGCTTGGCCGCCAGAGACGACAGGCCCGTGCGATGCAGCGTATCGAGCGCAGCCAGTGTCAGGCCGTGCGCGCGCTCGGGATCGAGCCGGAACAGCAGGGGGCGCAGGCTGGAATACATCAGGACGTGGCGGCGATGACGGCGAACAGGCCGCCGAAGAACAGCAGCACGAACAGCATGCCGACGATGGCGAGGGCGACCATGGTGTAGCCGAGGACCAGACCGGCAACGGCCAGGCCATCGCCCTCGAGCGTTTCCGGCTGGCGCCGGATCTCGGCACGGGCCAGGTGGCCGGTGACGATCGCCACGATGCTGCCGATGACCGGCAGCGCCGACCAGCCGAGGATCCCCGCTACGAGGCTGATCACCGCCAGGGTGCTGCTGCGGCGCACCGCGAGCGGCGCGTTCATACGAAACACCGCCGCACATCCGCAGATGCCGTACAGGGCGTTGCGGTGGACAGACCGGCTGGAATGCGCAATGCCATCGGCAGCGGTCCAGGGAAGTCGGGGGAAGGCACGATTATTCAGACACCGGGGTCAGGCGTGCAAGCGCGCCGCGCCACGGACCTGCATCCGTGGCGCGACGCGGAAGGTCACAGATCGAACTTGATGCCCTGCGCCAGCGGCAGCGCATCGGAGTAGTTGATCGTGTTGGTCTGACGGCGCATGTACGCGCGCCAGGCGTCGGAGCCCGATTCGCGGCCACCGCCGGTTTCCTTCTCGCCACCGAATGCGCCGCCGATCTCGGCACCCGAGGTGCCGATATTGATGTTGGCGATGCCGCAGTCCGAACCCCAGGCCGAGAGGAACTGCTCGGAGGCGCGCAGGTCGGTGGTGAACAATGCCGACGACAGGCCCTGGGGCACGTCGTTCTGCATCGCGATCGCATCTTCCAGGTCGCTGTACTTCATGACGTAGAGGATCGGTGCGAAGGTTTCGGTCTGCACCACTTCCGCATCGTTGGTGAGCCCGCTGACCAGCGCCGGCAGCACGAAGTTGCCCTTGCGGTCGGTGAGGGCCTTGCCGCCGCTCTCGATCGTACCGCCGCTGGCCTTGGCCTTCTCGATCGCGTCGAGATAGGCCTGCACGCCTTCGCGGCTGTTGAGCGGGCCCATCAGGTTGGCTGCGTCGGTGGGATCGCCGATCCGCTTCTCGACCTGGCCGTAGGCGGTCTTGAGCTTGGCCAGCACGTCGTCATAGATCGACTCGTGCACGAACAGCCGGCGCGTGGTGGTGCAGCGCTGACCGGCCGTGCCGACCGCGCCGAACACGATCGCCGGGATCGCCAGCTTCAGGTCGGCGGTCGGGTCGACGATGATCGCGTTGTTGCCGCCGAGCTCGAGCAGGGAGCGGCCCATGCGCCTGGCGACACGCTCGCCGACATGGCGGCCGACCTTGGTGGAACCGGTGAAGCTGACCAGCGCGATGCGCTTGTCGTCGACGAAGGCCTGCGCGAGGTCGCTGCCGGCATCGTTGAACAGGAAGAAGATGTCCGGGAAACCGCCGGCCTTCAGCGCGTCGTTGCAGATCTTCATCGAGGCGATCGCCGACAGCGGCGTCTTCGGCGACGGCTTCCAGATCGAGATGTTGCCGCAGACCGCCGCGACCAGCGCGTTCCAGGCCCACACCGCGACCGGGAAATTGAAGGCGCTGATGATGCCGACCACGCCCATCGGATGCCACTGCTCGTACATGCGGTGACCAGGCCGCTCGGAGTGCATGGTCAGGCCGTAGAGCTGGCGCGACAGGCCGACGGCGAATTCGCCGATGTCGATCATCTCCTGGACTTCGCCGTCGCCTTCCGGCTTGGATTTGCCCATTTCCAGCGCGACCAGCGAACCCAGCGCGTCCTTGTGGGTACGCAGCGCCTCGGCGCACAGGCGCACGGCTTCGCCGCGGCGTGGCGCGGGCGTCTTGCGCCATTCGCGGAACGCCGCCTGGGCGCGGGTGACGATCCGCTCGTAGTCGGCTTCCGACGTCGCCAGCACCTGGCCCAGCACTTCGCCATTGGTCGGGTTGACCGGCTCGAGGATGCCGGCATCACGGCCATCGGCCCATTCGCCATTGCCGAGATAGGTGCCCGATTCGGTGGCCTGAAGGCCGAGCGCGGTGAGGACGGGATGGGGCATGCGGAAAAACTCCTTGTGACGGCGTGGCCGGGCGGACCGGAACGCGTGGGATGCGCAGGCCATCGGGCGCGAGGCGCCGGCGGCTCAGGGATGATCGCGCTCTGGTGACCCCGGCCCGATTCGAACGGGCGACCTGTCCCTTAGGAGGGGACCGCTCTATCCAGCTGAGCTACGGGGCCTGGAAGCCGCACAGGATACCGGAGTGCCGCCATGCGGGCCAAACCACGGCGCGGCGGGGTGGGCCGGCATCAGCCCGGCGTGGTCGCCGGCTCGCGCATCGCGCCCGTGGGCCTGGCCGCAGCCATGCACGCCCGCCAGGCCCTGCCGACCGTTGCCATGCGCACTCGACCGCGTCGGCATTGGCCGGCGCCAGTCCATGCATGTCGTGCCGGCGTTGGCCCGGATGAGCTTCCGCGTACGGGCGCGCGGCCTGATCCGGCCGTGATCCACGTCTGGCCGCCTCGTGGTCCCGCATCGGCCCGCTCCGGGTGATTCACGCGCTGGAGCGTAGGACGCCGGCCGGCGAAATCGCCGTCCGGCGCATAATGGGACGCTTCCCCCGAGCAGAAGGTAGCGTCGATGCGGCATGTTTTCCGGCTTGCGCAGATCCCGCTGGCGATCGTGTTGCTCGCGTCCGCGGCAGGGGCGGCGATGGCCTGCGATGCGGGACGCGTGGTCGACGATGCCGGTGCGGGCATCGCCGGCGTCCGCGTATCTGACGGGCGTCGCATCGTCGAGACCGCGGCCGATGGCCGCTTCACCGGCCTGTCGGGCCGGGATGCGCCGGTCTTCGTGATCAAGCCCGCTGGCTGGACGCTGCCGCGCGCCGGCGCCAATCCGGCGTTCTGGCGGGCGCCCGCTGCGCGTGGCACGGCCTGCACCTTCACACTGCAGGCGGGCGAGGCGGAAGGGACGCTCGATGTGGCGGTATTCGCCGATCCGCAGACCGCGACCGAGGCGGAAGTCGGCTACTACGACCGCAGTGTGGTCGAGGCCGCACGTCGCGTCGGGCCGTTCGGTCTGGGATTGATGCTTGGCGATGTCACCAACGACGAGCCCGCGCTGTATCCGTTGATCGACGCTGCGACCGCGCGCGTCGGCGCGCCGTGGCTGCACGCCCCCGGCAATCACGATCTCGATTTCAGCGCGTCGGACGACCGTGGTTCCACTGCCTCGTTCCGCGCGGCCTATGGCCCGGAGACCTATGCCTGGGAAACGCCGCAGGCCTCGTTCCTGGTGCTCGACAACGTGATCCACCAGTCCGGGCAGCGACCGGGCTATGTCGGCGGGCTGCGCGAGGACCAGTTCGAGTTCCTCGAGGCCTATCTGCAGGCCGCGCCGCGCGACCGCCTGCTGGTGGTCGCCGCGCACGTGCCGTGGTTCGACACCGCCGACAGCGGAGCACCCGAGACCATGCGCAGCGCCGAT
>Ga0233372_1000572_pt1 | contig 16312 bp, 8 predicted proteins | sample ElkDunMinimDraft_4_FD_191538 | JGI IMG/M metagenome (GOLD analysis project Ga0233372, IMG submission 191538) | Fecal eukaryotic communites from dung pellets of Tule Elk in California, USA - Elk Dung D8 | ecosystem: Host-associated > Mammals > Digestive system > Large intestine > Fecal | place... | reverse complement strand
AATACATTTGCCAAGGTTTGCCATTCCCGGGTTACCAGGAGCGCAAATTAAATTATCACACATTGGAGATTTTTTTACTGCAAGTGCAATCGCGTGTTCACGACCACCGCTACCAACAACTAAAATATTCATAAGCAAATCCTTATACTTGTACAAGGAAAATGTAGAAAATTTCGGTTTTTCGTTGTAAATAGAATACTATGTAATCTAGAAAAGTATGTCGTTGCGTTAGGGATTGAAAGCCCGTAGGGTTAGGACTCGGGACTCCGAGGCTGAACGGACGGCGACTTCAGGAGCCGATAACGCAAAAGCCCGACCTGGGCAAACAATGTTTGCTTAGTTAATAGACTTGCCCAGGGAACGCACTTTTACCTAAAGAAAAGCGAAATTTTACTGAAATCAAGAATCGTGATAAACACAAAAAAGCTTATAAAGAAAGCGGCTGCAATATTTTGAATTAAACTTTGCGTTTTCAATGAAAGCGGTTTACCGCGAAGTTTTTCGATTCCAAGAAACATCAAAAGTCCGCCATCAGTTATCGCTAATGGGAGCAAATTCATGACACCCAGATTGATGCTGATAAGAGCAAGGAACATCAGGAATTGTTGAAACCCACTTACCCAAACGTTTCCCATTGCCGCAACGATTGTAACAGGACCAGAAAACGCATCGACTTTAACCTGACCTTGGAAAAATCTTTTAAAATACCTAAAAATACTGGTTGTCATTTTCCAACTAGTAGCAGAAGCTTTAACAACAGCTTCTACCGGGCCACGCTTTACAATATGCGTTTCTTTAAACATAACATAGCCAAGTTGAATACCTACCATATAACGCTTATACTCTTCATTATATGTCGCTACCATCGTTTTGTGCAATGTATCTGTTCCACGTAGCAAAGTAAAATGCAAGGAATCGCCCGCCGACGCGTTGACTATTTTTGAAACATCTTCATACCGGAAAATTTTATGCCCGTCAATTTCAAAAATCGTATCATTTTGCAAAATCCCCGCCGTTTCCGCATTAGAACCAGCCCAAGGAGCCTCTCGCACAACCACACGATGACGCGGGTAAACGCCAATATCACCTATTCCCATTGGAGTCGGAGAATCTCCTGAATCTAAAGCAGGTATCACAAGTTCTGTAGGCACAACAGGAATTTCTTTAACACCACTTGCCCTGTGAACAGTCAAAACAAGATTTGCACCAAGGCTCACTCCAATGCGTTCTCTGAAATCGTCCCAACCTTTTGTAGGTACACCATCGATTGCTGTAATTGTATCACCAGGTAAAATGCCTGCCATAGCCGCAGGCTCGTTTGGAATAGTAAAACCGACTACAAGATCATTAGAAAGAGGTTCTTCTACCCCTTTCATATAAAGCACAATCAAAAGCAAAAATGCAAAAACAATATTCACAAAAGGGCCAGCAAAAGCGATTGCAGCCCGAGCACCGACAGACTTTGAAGCAAAACCGCGTTCGTCTAAATCGTCTGTTTGTTCGCCTTCTTTTTCGCCATCAGGATTTTCACCTGCCATTGCCACATAACCGCCAAACGGAATAAGTGAAATACAATATTCCGTTTCACCTTTGCGGAACTTAAGCAATTTTTTCCCAAATCCAATTGAAAACGTCTTAACGCGAACCCCATTCCATTTTGCAACAATAAAATGTCCAAATTCATGGATAAAAACCAAAAAACTAAGGCCTATCAGACCAAGAACCACCATCAACGCATTTTCTAAAAAATTTTCCATACAGCCACAAATGTAGAAATTTTCTTGGACAAAAATTCAAGGACAGTTCCCAGGCGTTTTTAATCGCAAAAATTGCAGTTCTGATGTAATCAACACACAAATGCCGGAAAAAGTTCTTGTTGAAATCCAACAACAAGGCGATAAATGTTGATTAACGTTATGGAAGATATTTTCAATTTAGAGAGTCACAAGAAAAAGCACACTAAACAATATTTTTTGCATTTTAGCTCTCCTAATGTTTGATGTTTTTTCTTAATATAAAACCCAACAAAGACAAAAAATGTCATAATAGCATTTAAGCACAATTTATTTTTAGGAAATAATGCTCAATCTTTTAAACACCAAACAGAAAGAATTGTAAAAGAACGTGTTTGTGAATTGCTTTCAAATTTTTCTAGTTTATCTACAACAGTAGAAATTTAACAGTTCGTTTAAACTTTGTTCATTGCAAAGTCCCAAATAGTCAAGCCGAAAAAGTCATTAGATATAATAATCTTTAAATTTATGCATATAATCCATATTATTACAGTTAAAACTTGATTTTATCTTTATTTTTATGTATTTTATCCATAAAAATAGAGGTAATATGCTTTATCGATTCATTCAAAACAGGCTCGAAACATTATTCAAGTATTTTCCGTGTGTCTTACTAACGGGTGCTAGACAGGTCGGGAAAACGACTCTGATTAAAGAGCTCGTTGCCGCAGATTCTATAGTAACATTTGACCCTATTGAAGATATCCGCGGAGCCAAGGCGGACCCAGACCTATTCCTGAAACAGATGAAATCACCCGGATTTTTGGACGAAGTACAATATGTACCTCAGGTTCTCGCTTCTCTCAAACGTTTTGTTGATGAACATGCAAACGATAAATCGCTTTTCTACCTAAGTGGTTCACAAAACCTAAGTGTGTTACGCGGAGCGGCAGAATCTATGGCCGGTCGCATTGCCGTACTAGATCTCTACCCTCTTTGTTTCAAGGAAATTTTTCAAAAAAAAGAACACGGAATACTTGAAGCATTGCTTCAAAATAATGAAGATGATTTTTCAAAATTCGGTGATGGATCAGTACCACCTCTGAATCGACTAATGTGGCGGGGAGGAATGCCAGGGCTTTTAGATATGCCAGACCAACTTATCTCAGACTTTTTCACAAGATATATGCGTACCTATATTGAACGCGATGTCCGTAGTATTGCCGAAATCTCAAACTTGAACCTGTTTTCGCGATTTGTTCGCCTGCTTTCGGCGTTGTCAGCGCAAGAGATAAACTCTAACGAATTGGGACGAGACCTTGGGATTGACCGCACAACAGCTGTCCGCTGGGAAAATATCTGCGAAGCATCATACCAATGGATAAAGATTCCATCATTCAACAAAAATCCAATCAAGCGTATTTCAAGCAAAAGCAAAGGCTACTTTGTCGACACGGGGCTCTTGTGCTATCTACAAGGAATTTTTTCTCCAGAAATCCTCGTTTCTCACCCGCTATATGGACACATATTTGAGACATTTGTCGTGATGGAAGTTGTGAAGCGGATTAACGCTTGGCATGCTAGGCCAAACTTGTACCACTACAGGACATACTCTGGAGCAGAAGTTGATTTGCTTATGGAATACAATGGCAAGGTTTTTCCACTAGAAATCAAGATAGCAACACACCCCACCAAAAAAGATGTGAAAGGAATTATCTCATTTAAAGAAACTTTTCCTAACGAAAATATTGCTACAGCGATTGTCGCTTGCAACACCCCCACCCCATACAAACTAACCGATGATGTTTGGGCGGTCCCCTGGTGGGAACTGTAATTGCTTACTTCATTTGCGTAATTTACCTCAAATAAAGTAAGAATTTCTACCCGATTCTTTTCCCGTAGAAAGAGAAGTTGTGAATTGCTTTCAGATTTTCTAGTTTTAAAACAGTGATTACAACAAATTCATCAAAGAGAAACTTAATCCTTTTGTTGTGAATTGCTTTCAGATTTTTCTAGTTTTAAAACAGTGATTACAACAGATTGCAGTTGAAGCGGAACGCCTTATGAGTTGTGAATTGCTTTCAGATTTTTCTAGTTTTAAAACAGTGATTACAACTATAGAAAAATGAAAACGAAAAGCAATAGAGTTGTGAATTGCTTTCAGATTTTTCTAGTTTTAAAACAGTGATTACAACTGTTGTTTTAAATATAGAAAATGGAAAATGGTTGTGAATTGCTTTCAGATTTTTCTAGTTTTAAAACAGTGATTACAACAGCCTACGAAAGATTTCCGTGTGATGACGGGTTGTGAATTGCTTTCAGATTTTTCTAGTTTTAAAACAGTGATTACAACTCAATTGCTTCAAGTGTTCAATTACCGGAGTTGTGAATTGCTTTCAGATTTTTCTAGTTTTAAAACAGTGATTACAACAGCTAATGTTCCTTCTATAACATAATCAGCGTTGTGAATTGCTTTCAGATTTTTCTAGTTTTAAAACAGTGATTACAACTGCCGTTATTTCTGTATTATAAAGAGTGCCGTTGTGAATTGCTTTCAGATTTTTCTAGTTTTAAAACAGTGATTACAACAAGTACAATCAAAGTTAAAAGCGCCTCTGGGTTGTGAATTGCTTTCAGATTTTTCTAGTTTTAAAACAGTGATTACAACCTCGTAGCAGAAGCAGCTTTACCACCATAAGTTGTGAATTGCTTTCAGATTTTTCTACTTTTAAAACAGTGATTACAACTAGAAAGTGGGACATTTACGAACAGAAAGAGTTGTGAATTGCTTTCAGATTTTTCTACTTTTAAAACAGTGATTACAACTCTTGTCTAATTCTTGTACAAGCGTTAATAGTTGTGAATTGCTTTCAGATTTTTCTACTTTTAAAACAGTGATTACAACTTATTATTATTATTTTTTGTTTTCCCAAAAGTTGTGAATTGCTTTCAGATTTTTCTACTTTTAAAACAGTGATTACAACGTTTTGCCATTGGAAGTGTAAGGAATTGGAGTTGTGAATTGCTTTCAGATTTTTCTACTTTTAAAACAGTGATTACAACTCAATCTGATAACCATCGTAATTTGGATTTGTTGTGAATTGCTTTCAGATTTTTCTACTTTTAAAACAGTGATTACAACTAAAAAACAAGTAGAAACTGCTGTCAAAGAGTTGTGAATTGCTTTCAGATTTTTCTACTTTTAAAACAGTGATTACAACTGACTTGCTCGGTTATTTCGCCGTAATTGTGTTGTGAATTGCTTTCAGATTTTTCTACTTTTAAAACAGTGATTACAACCGAAAGTAAACGAAATTTCTACAACATTCGTTGTGAATTGCTTTCAGATTTTTCTACTTTTAAAACAGTGATTACAACAAATTCGTTTTACCGGCTCCCATAGTACCGGTTGTGAATTGCTTTCAGATTTTTCTACTTTTAAAACAGTGATTACAACTATTCTAGTCTAGTTAAACTTGAAAAATGTGTTGTGAATTGCTTTCAGATTTTTCTACTTTTAAAACAGTGATTACAACTTGGATCTAAAAGAATTTCCGTAAGAATAGGTTGTGAATTGCTTTCAGATTTTTCTACTTTTAAAACAGTGATTACAACTTGCGCGGCTTGTCGCTTTTGTTGCGCTGGGTTGTGAATTGCTTTCAGATTTTTCTACTTTTAAAACAGTGATTACAACCCCCAGAACATAGCTTCGTTCTCAATAGTTGTTGTGAATTGCTTTCAGATTTTTCTACTTTTAAAACAGTGATTACAACATCTTACCAACAATCAAATCAAGTAGATAGGTTGTGAATTGCTTTCAGATTTTTCTACTTTTAAAACAGTGATTACAACAGCGGTGGCGCTGGAAAACTTGGTAAAAGAGTTGTGAATTGCTTTCAGATTTTTCTACTTTTAAAACAGTGATTACAACACGGTAATGCGAAGGTCTACGATAATGCGAGTTGTGAATTGCTTTCAGATTTTTCTACTTTTAAAACAGTGATTACAACATTGTCACAAATAGAAGTTAAAGACGACCCGTTGTGAATTGCTTTCAGATTTTTCTACTTTTAAAACAGTGATTACAACACTAAAAGCGGCCTTATCCTATAAGGGATAGTTGTGAATTGCTTTCAGATTTTTCTACTTTTAAAACAGTGATTACAACTCTCGCTTTAGTACCGCCGCTAGTCGACCAGTTGTGAATTGCTTTCAGATTTTTCTACTTTTAAAACAGTGATTACAACTTGAAAGTAAAGAAAAAAATCCGATATTGTTGTGAATTGCTTTCAGATTTTTCTACTTTTAAAACAGTGATTACAACTTTCTTTAATCATTTTAAACCTCCCTTTATGTTGTGAATTGCTTTCAGATTTTTCTACTTTTAAAACAGTGATTACAACAATAATGGAAATTCTAATGTTAAAGCTAGTGTTGTGAATTGCTTTCAGATTTTTCTACTTTTAAAACAGTGATTACAACGATAAATTAGCTGATTATTTATCCGGAACAGTTGTGAATTGCTTTCAGATTTTTCTACTTTTAAAACAGTGATTACAACTCTCTTTTGAAATATAAGGACTAACCGCCAGTTGTGAATTGCTTTCAGATTTTTCTACTTTTAAAACAGTGATTACAACACCACGTATCGTGGAAATCGTTATATAACGGTTGTGAATTGCTTTCAGATTTTTCTACTTTTAAAACAGTGATTACAACTTTTTTTTGGAGTTGGCTTAAATAACCCTGTTGTGAATTGCTTTCAGATTTTTCTACTTTTAAAACAGTGATTACAACCAGCACCGGGGCGGTTTTGAATAAAGTAAAACTGCCGTAAGTTGTGAATTGCTTTCAGATTTTTCTACTTTTAAAACAGTGATTACAACAACAAATTTAGCTAAAAGGAGTTAAAATGAGTTGTGAATTGCTTTCAGATTTTTCTACTTTTAAAACAGTGATTACAACTCTATATATAAATTGGTTTATGGCAATTATGTTGTGAATTGCTTTCAGATTTTTCTACTTTTAAAACAGTGATTACAACACGTTGGCGATAAATCAATAGCCTCTCCCCGTTGTGAATTGCTTTCAGATTTTTCTACTTTTAAAACAGTGATTACAACTCGTCGCCTAAATAAGCAACTTTTCCGAAAGTTGTGAATTGCTTTCAGATTTTTCTACTTTTAAAACAGTGATTACAACAGGAAAACGTTTCATTTTGCCGTCAATTCTGTTGTGAATTGCTTTCAGATTTTTCTACTTTTAAAACAGTGATTACAACAAGAAAGAAATCCTCGTCAGATTCCCCTAAGTTGTGAATTGCTTTCAGATTTTTCTACTTTTAAAACAGTGATTACAACATCTCCAATGGTCGCAACTGGTAACATATTGTTGTGAATTGCTTTCAGATTTTTCTACTTTTAAAACAGTGATTACAACCGTTGAAAGGCTATTTAAGGTGCTTGATGTGTTGTGAATTGCTTTCAGATTTTTCTACTTTTAAAACAGTGATTACAACAATTAGAGCTATTTTAGACATAGCACAACCGTTGTGAATTGCTTTCAGATTTTTCTACTTTTAAAACAGTGATTACAACTAAGGAGGACTACAAATTTATGAGAAACCTGTTGTGAATTGCTTTCAGATTTTTCTACTTTTAAAACAGTGATTACAACCATTGGTTACCAGCTAATTCACACATAACAGTTGTGAATTGCTTTCAGATTTTTCTACTTTTAAAACAGTGATTACAACAAGATAGTACTATCCATTGATATGCCGCTTGTTGTGAATTGCTTTCAGATTTTTCTACTTTTAAAACAGTGATTACAACCATTGGCGACTACAAAGGACGCTATTTCCGGTTGTGAATTGCTTTCAGATTTTTCTACTTTTAAAACAGTGATTACAACGAGAAAAAAAGACCCTTTTCTTTCTCACTTGTTGTGAATTGCTTTCAGATTTTTCTACTTTTAAAACAGTGATTACAACGATGCATCGAGCGAATACATAGCAGCAGCCGTTGTGAATTGCTTTCAGATTTTTCTACTTTTAAAACAGTGATTACAACACAATTTTAAAGAAGATTACAAATATAGGAGTTGTGAATTGCTTTCAGATTTTTCTACTTTTAAAACAGTGATTACAACTTGTTTTATCATTCAAACCGGTAATAGCGCGTTGTGAATTGCTTTCAGATTTTTCTACTTTTAAAACAGTGATTACAACGAACACACCTTTCGAATGCAAGTTTTACAAGTTGTGAATTGCTTTCAGATTTTTCTACTTTTAAAACAGTGATTACAACCAACGAACACCGAGAAGAACAAGGGTATAGGTTGTGAATTGCTTTCAGATTTTTCTACTTTTAAAACAGTGATTACAACGAGTAGCCCTTAATTATGCAGCAGCTGGAGGTTGTGAATTGCTTTCAGATTTTTCTACTTTTAAAACAGTGATTACAACTTAGTGTGGGATAACTGTGTTAATGGTAATGTTGTGAATTGCTTTCAGATTTTTCTACTTTTAAAACAGTGATTACAACATTTTCTATTACCGTTGTTACTGCTCCAAGTTGTGAATTGCTTTCAGATTTTTCTACTTTTAAAACAGTGATTACAACTATCAAAACTGTTTGTTTGCGAGTTCCTTAGTTGTGAATTGCTTTCAGATTTTTCTACTTTTAAAACAGTGATTACAACTGATTTAAGGTAACTAGAAGTAAATCAATGACTTAGGCATTGATTTAGAATAAATAAAAAATCGGCTTTTTCAAGTCGATTTTTTATTTTTTAACGCATTTTTTCATTCCTAAAATAGCTCTAATTGGGCAGAAACTGGCGGTTTGGGTTTTTCCTTTCTCCCATAAAAAATCTGCATCCGTCCAAACTGTTTATCGGTTATGCATAAAATACTTACCGTCCCTTTAGGTGGCATAAACGACTTTACCCGTAATATATGAACCTCAGCATTCTCGGCACTAGCACAATGCCTTACATAAATAGAAAGTTGAAACATTGAAAATCCATCTTTCAACAAACACTTTCTAAACGCACTGTGCTGTTTGCGTTCCACCTTTGTTTCTGTAGGCAAATCAAAAAACACCAAAACCCACATAATCCGATACTCACTAAACCTATCCATCCACCACCTCTGGATAGATCAATTTTCTGGTTTCGCCGGCATAACATCGGTAAAGAGAGGTTGTTGTTGTAGCGACTGCATTCATTAAAGGACTACGTTTTCCATCTATCCGAACTTCCATTACAAGTATTTGCAATAGATACTTTTTAATATCCGTCGTTAATTCTTTAGGACAATTTTTGTCATTTTCTAAAAGTTCTAAAACTAACTTATCTACAAAAGGCCTATAAGGTTCCATAATATCATCTGCCAAACAATACGCATTATAACGATTGTGATGATGAATGCCTAATGTTGGCAATAAACCACTTGCTACTAAAGCTCTTGCAACAACACCTCTTAAAATTGCATAGCCATAATTCAAAAAATTATTTGGAAAAACTCCATAACGATCTCGAGAAAAACCATCTATTTCTGGAAATATTTCTTTCCAATAGTAGGCTGCGGCAACTGCTTCTTTATTTTCCGAGTCACCACTTTTAACATCATTTGACCAAGCGAGCATATTTTTTGCAGGGATTCCACATTTTAGAATCAAAACTCCTGCTTGATTCAAAATTTTCTGCTTAATGGTTTGTTGCCACAATTGTTTTTTCAAAGGAATTGACGCTTCTATTTGAGCCTGAAAACGTTCACTTTGTAAAACATTACCCGAAAGAGGCAAAAAGAGACCTTCTGGCAAATGGGTTTTACCACAAATCATCACAGCACAATTATTTTCCATTAGTGCTGAAAGTAAAGCATTTGATAATGTGATTTGAGACGAATCTAAAATCACAAAACCAATATCTTCTATAGAAGCGGTTCTAGTTTCTTCTATGGAAGGACTTTTAATAACCAGCTGAGAATCTTTTAGAGAAAGATAAGCTGGATTGCCAAAATACAGGGTTCTCTTGATCATAAAGAACTCCTTTTTTGAAATTTCTATTTCACTTTATAAAAATAAATTGATATATGTATTTTAACTAATACTCTCCAATAGAAATGATTTGCCCAATATGATCTACTCGTACTTTAACTATTGTCGTCACAAATGGTAATGACATCAGCCTTTTATACGTTAAATCTTTTATGTCATTTGTCACAACTGTTTCCAAATGATGTCTAAACCAATAATCATGTGAAGAGAACTTCTGCATCCTAAACAAATTAGGACTAATCAAAGCGTAATTATCTGGATTTTTAAACCACTCTTCATCGTAATCTAATGGATTAAAAATCATATTTCCAGTAGCATCATAACAAGGGAAAACGAAATATTCGTTTTGTTTCATTGTAAACAAAAATTCCCAACCTTCTGATTTATTATGCTCTTTATCTATAATTGGCAATCCTTTATTTGCTCGGTTTGTTGCTTCATAGAAAGTGACAACTACTTCATCTAAATCATATTTTGGGTTACCATTTTCATCTATTATAGGAGAACCATTTTTATCTAATTGAGGTTTCTTGAAAATAGCAACATGGTGATTGTTTCCTGTATTTACAAAATCAACTGGTTGCTTATTACCATTTTCATCAAGAATTAAATTTCCATTTTTATCGCGTTTGCTATGCAAAGGAATAGCATTATTTACTCCTTTTATCGTCACACGCTTTATGGCAATCCCCTTTTCCTTATTAAGCCAAATTGGATTTTCATCAAGATTTACAAAAGCTTTTTTAGGATCATTCTTAAATTCTTTTAATCTATCTTCCAAAATTTTCTTGATTTTTACATCTACCACCTTAGCAACATTTAAATCCGGATCAACCGCTTTCCTAATGGTATAAATTGTTTCAAATCCAACAATTTTTACTTTTTCAGGAACTTTATCTGAATGTTGCTCATTCATCCATATTGGATTTTTCTCCAATGAATTTTTACCTGTAAATGCTTTTTTAGCGTCTCCTCCAAATTCACACAATCTAACCAACAAAGCTTCTCGATAACCCTTATTTGCAACCATTTGTATTTTTTTCACGTCAAACGATGCATTTACTTTTTCTTCCTTCGTTATGTAACGTTTTAAAGAACCATACACTGTTTCTAAATGCAACTGTCCACGAGGAGTCTTTGTCATTTGGCCTTTTATTATTTTTTGTTCTCCATCTTGTATCGTAATTGCAGTAACTGATTTATTTTTCGCCTTATTAATATTTTTAGTAACAACTTTATTTTTTGTCTTTTGAGAAATCAAAACATTTTCCAAAGCTAATTTTGCCTCAGCTCTAAATTCATCTAATGGCATTGGAGGGTTAAAACGTAACTTACCTTTGCTATTTCGATAAAGTTCTTTTTGTTCAATTGCATACATTACGGAAACTCGTTCTTTCTTATTTAAATCACTTAATTCAACTCTATCTAAATAGACTTTTTCTTCTATACTTTTTTGAATACGAGAATTTAAATTATTTAAATATTGAATAAAACTACGCTTAGTAAATGCTATTGTTAAAGCATCCATTGCATGATGTCGATGATCATTTCGTTTTGTCCAACCATTTATACGTCTTATTTTATATTTATGTCCTTCATAATCTTCTTTTTCAATAATTTCGGTTAAGTTCTTGCATAATGTCAATCAACTGCCAATCTTCACGAAGCCTATCTGTAACACTTCCTGTTGTTGGTACTACAAACTTTACAATATCTTCTAACATCTCACGAGCTTTCTTAGCAATATACTGAGTATCTCTTAAATCCCGATTAATGAATCCACTTGGAATTTTATCTTCTGGCATTAAAAGCTTATCATATTTAGTTTTACTAATCTTTGATTTCATTTTTTCAATACGTTGCTTGTAATCATTTAAAGAAACATCACCATATTCTGATTCTACAAAATCATAAGCTGTCATATTCCCTTTTTTCAAATTCACACTTCTAGCTTCTAATGTTTTGTTTGAAAAAGAATCATCAAAAAGTTTAGCTTGGGGAATAATATGCTCTATATCAAACCTTTTACTAAATAATTCTTCTTTAGGAATATAAGTATCAGAATACAACGTTTTAAACCCATTTGTTTCTAATTCTAAATACAATTTATATCTGATTATATCATTACGACTAACGTGAGAAAGTCCAAATTCTTCTTGAAGTTTTTTAACATAGTCTTCATGTAATTTCGTTGTTTTATTGATAACATCTGTAAGTTCTTCACGTTCTTTTGCACTTTTCTTTAATTCACGAGCTAATTCAATACGTATTTCATCAGGCTTACCATATGTATCAATAATTCCATTGACAACATTTACCATTTGATTCAAAATTTTTTCTACAACAGGATTGCGAAGACTATTACGAGGTAATAGTTCTAATTTATCTTTTAATTTTTTAGCATCTAATTCTTCACGAGTTAAAGATTTTTTAGAATGTTTGTACCCTGCATATTCGCATGCAACACTATAAACATTGCCATCTTTTAAATGAGGTAATATTTTTCTAATAGCTTTTGTACTTAAACTCCCATAATCTTGTTTAAAAACTACACCAGCAAGCATTATTGCATATTCTTTATCAAAACCATAAGAATGCTGCAATTTTTCAATTAACTTTTCATTTCCTAAATTAGATTTATCTCCTTCAAAAGAATACAACAAATGCCATAATTGATACATTGGTTGTTTTTCTAATTCTTCGCCTTCAAGAGTTGAATCAAATTCCAAAATAGCTGTATTAATACCTAAAGCATTAAAAATTTCTCTAACTTTTTTCAATATTTCTTTTGAAGAATCTTTGGAAAAATCATCAATATTATGCCCACTTCTTATAATTATATCTTGATAAAGTTTAAATAAATCTGCTTGTGTCGTATTTCCATCTAAACTTTTATAATTCAAATCAAAATCTTTTGGCTTATCAAAAAGAATTTTTAAAACTTCTGCTTTAGATAGTTTTTCTTTATAATTCAACTCTTCAAATAATAGTTCTTTTTCTTCTTGAAATAAAGGACGCATTTCTTTTTCTTTTAAATCTGTCACCAATACATTATTTAAAATTTGCCAAATCTTAAACTCTTGAAACAATGGAGAAGATTTAGGACAGACCCTACATCCAATCGTTTTAATTTTCTTTTTACCTTCCACTTCTACTTCAATCTGTTTATTTTCAAATTCACAAAAAGAGATTAAGCCTTTTTGCGATTTTAAGGGACGCTGGAAGAAAATTCCACATCGATGTATTTTGCTAACAGGAGAGATTCCTCCATCACGAATGAGTCTCTTAAGTTCGGGAGTGAGTTTCTTATGAAATTTAGCTTGCGTTTCCCAAATCACTTCAAACTCTTTCAAATAGTCTTGTCTGTAAAAGACCTGATTTTTCAAACTATAATTTGGATTTTTATCTAATTGCGCCATTTGATATTGGCCAACGGTCATTTTGTTAAAATACAGTTCTTTGCTACGGTCACTAATATCGCCAAGGTAACCACTTGCAGAATTAATCTGCCCATTAAGTTTCTGAAGAACTACAGCTAATTCTTCTACCCCTATTTGTCCCAATAATGCATTTACTCTCCACTGATAATTTTCAATTTTTTCTTCTAATCCTTTTGTTTTCCTTTTTATTCCCACAATATTAAATGGTTTTTGACAAATAGCCCAAGTAGCTTTTTCATTTTTTCCTTTTAAAGCAGTTTTTAAATCATCAGTCAAAAAAACATAAAATTGCTTTTGAACACTCCAAATTTTATCAAATTCCGCTTGTAAATCAGAACGATAAAAATCAGGAAGGTGTTTTTTTCCTCTTTTTAACAAATCTAATGATAATTGACCAGGAGTTAAATTTTCTTCATAAAGCTTTTTCGCTATCTCCATTCCATCAATCAATTGCCCTTCGTCTGTTGATTTTGCCTTACGACTACTTTTGTAACCTCGTTTTTTATTAATCATCAAAAGAACCCTTGCAAATTCCTGCAAAGAAATTTCTTCCGTTGCTGCCTTTGCACGGAGACGGTATGTTTCAAAAGTTGTCTTATTTCCATTCTCGGAGAGTATAGTTTCATCTGTAACAAATTTATTCTCCAACAAAATTTCAACAAGATGTTTTCTGCGAAGTTTATACCTTTGCAAGTTGCGTCTTGCACTACGTTTAGAAGTTCTATCGGCATTAGTTGTTATACTTTTACCCTTTTCAAAATTTGTCAATTCATCAACAGTAAGCGGATTTACCCTAACCCCCAATTTTACAATTGATGATTTTTCATCTGTGGTTTCAGCTTCATTTACCACAGCCCAACCAATCGAATTTGTTCCCAAATCAAGTCCAAGAATCTTTTTCATAATAAAAACCCTCTGATATAAAAATCATTTTCCCTTTAAAATACTCTCTTTTTTCTTTCATCGTTCTAAAAATTTTGCGATTTTACGCGAAATTTCGCGGTTTTTATCTATTTTCCATTAAGTTAAAACTTACAAAAATAAACATTTTTTAATATCAATTTTTGACACATAGAAGGATTTCATTTTATTTTCAAATTTTTAAAATTTTTCAAAAAAAAGTGTTGACTTTAAAATTTTTCTTTGTATATTTATTTCAAAATCTGAAGCAATTCACAATAAGGATTATTCCGTTGTGAAAACATTTAGAGCGGCGCTTAACGGCGTCGTTCTCTTTTTTTTTGCAGTGCGAGTTTAATTTTTTCTTTAAAAAAACAAAAAAGCCCCCAGATGAAGGCTTCTTTGTATCTGGCGTACAACGGGAATCAGGCATTGCACGACTCATCCAGATGTGTGAAAAATTAGTATCTATTTCAAAAAAAATCAATAGGTTTGTGAAAAAGAAGTCTTCCAAGTCGGAATAGAAAAAATAAACTAACTTTACGCTATGCAAATAGGTCGATTTTACCATACTGTTGTGAAAGATGAACTTCCTCAAGGTTTTTACCTAGAAACCGAACAAGGGGAACGCGTTTTATTGCCTGGTTCTAAAGCGCCAGTTGGGTTAAAAGTGGGCGATTTTCTTGATGCGTTTATCTACCTAGATAGCGAAGATAGGCCGATTGCTACTACAGAAACACCTCTTGTTGAAGCAAACCATTTTGCAGTTCTTGAAGTGAAAGATGTGAATTCTATCGGGGCTTTTTTAGATTGGGGGCTTGATAAAGACCTTTTACTGCCCTACAAACAGCAACTTGGTGGCGAATTACGCAAGGGCGATAAGTGCGTTATTTATGCACTTGTCGACCAGAAAAGTGGGCGTCTTGTGGCTACCGAAAAGTTGCGCCGCTTTTTTGAAACCGATATTAGCGAGTTACGAGTGGGGCAAAAGGTTTCTCTTGCAATTTACGAAATGGAAGATTCGTTTGCAGAATGTCTTATTAACCTTCGTAGTTATGGCAGGCTTTATTTGCACAAAAACGAAGAGCGTCTTTATATCGGCGATCAGATTGATGGCTACATTGAAGATATTCGTCCTGATGGGAAAATTACGCTTTCAAGATTTCCTGTTGGTTATAATACGGTGCGTTCGCATGATGCTGGTTTGCTTCGCGAATTGAAAGAAGCCGGCGGTTTTTTGCCTTATGGCGATAAAACGCCACCAGAAGAGATTCAAGAACATTTCGGGCTTTCTAAAAAGGCTTTTAAAAAGTTGATTGGTGGGCTTTTCCGCGAAGGGAAAATTGTTATTCAGGATAATGGGATTGCTTTGCCATCAAATAAGAATTCTCGGGCAAAAAAACGTTTTTAAATAATTTGTTATGGAGAGAGGTCTTGTGCCTCGCGGCTATCGGTTGGCAAGTTGTCATCGCAAGGAGATTGCCGCGCCGTGTTTTCTACACGGCTCGCAATGACAACTTGTGTGCAAGCGGCAAGAAGCCGCGAGCAAGTGTAGGGTTGTCATGGCGAGGTGTCTTGTAAGACGACGCGGCCATCTGTAAAACTTATCAAGAAGTCCTTACAAGTAAAAAAATCAAAAACCTCCTGCTGAAAGGCAGGAGGCTTTTGAAATAAAAAGTTAGAGCTCTTTGATTTCCTCTTCAGAAAGACCAGAAATGATTCTGATTTTATCAATAGGAATTCCTTCCATAAGCATCGCCTTTGCCATTTCACGTTTAGCATCATTAATGCCCTTGATTTCTCCATCCAAAAAGCCTTCCGCTTTGCCTTTAGCTTCACCTTCAAGAAGACCTTCAAGGAACCATTCTTCACGTTCGGCTTCAGCGATAGAAGTGTAGCCTTTGTTTTCTAAAACTTCTAAAGAGTCCATAATGGTTTCCTTTTCTTGTTGTGGGAGCGTTTCTCGTAAAATCTAAACTCCTGCAGAAAATCAACAGAAGTTTAGATTAAATTAAATCAAAAATTATAGACTTTTGATTTCCTCTTCAGAAAGACCAGAAATGATTCTGATTTTATCAATAGGAATTCCTTCTACAAGCATCGCTTTTGCCATTTCACGTTTAGCATCATTAATGCCATCCAAAAAGCCTTCTGCTTTGCCTTCAAGGAAACCTTC
>Ga0233372_1000570_pt1 | contig 16329 bp, 16 predicted proteins | sample ElkDunMinimDraft_4_FD_191538 | JGI IMG/M metagenome (GOLD analysis project Ga0233372, IMG submission 191538) | Fecal eukaryotic communites from dung pellets of Tule Elk in California, USA - Elk Dung D8 | ecosystem: Host-associated > Mammals > Digestive system > Large intestine > Fecal | place... | reverse complement strand
ATGCGTAAATATTAGCTTCTGGGACAAATTTATTTCCTTCAGCAATGTATTTTTCTAATTCTTTATCAGATAATTTTTCTAATGCAGATTTTTTTACACTCATAGTTTTAATAATTGCCTATAACGTAACGAAGCTTGGCGCATGTGGCGAAAAAATAAAGCTAAAACTTTACGATTAACCAAAACTAAGCAACGCCTTTTTGATTTTTAAATTTAATAATAAAAAATGAAATAGGCGAGTGCGACAAAAAAGAAAACCAACTTCGAGATTTACCTTTACTCGCCATTGTGCCAAACTTGTGTTAACTGCTGTTTTTATTTCTTTTTTTTAATATTTCAAAAGTAAGTATACTAAGTAATAAAATAAAAATATCAAAAACAAAAAACTTAATATCAAAATTGGAATCCAATAAGATATCTCTTTTACCACCATATTTAATATAAAATTTGAAAGGAAAACCAATTGACAAATTTCCATCAGATTCTAATTTATTACTAATTGTCAAAATTGTAATTAAAATAAAAATCATAATTATTACTAAACTTGAAAATAATTTCTTCTTCATTAATTTTATATTACATCTTTTTAGACTTTAATTTTCAAAATTGCAGTTAACGTGCCCGTGATTTGCGAAGTTGCGGAATTTAAAGCCTAAACTTTAAACTAAAAAACCAACTTAAGCAAAAGGCAACTAATTGGATAAATTTAAACAAATTATTCAATTAGTTGCCTTTTGTGATATTTATTCTCAAACTTTAATTCTATCTAAAACCAGCAATTTAGCAAAATACGAGTTATATGCTGTGGATATTCTGTCCACTATCGTTGCCATCCTTCTACTTTATAATTTTTTTCTATTAATTTTCTTTCTTGCTCACCATTGTCAGGAACAAACCAAAGTTCAAATCTTGCTGCATAAGGTTTTCCCCAGTCGCCTTCGTAAATTGTAAATGGACTGCCGTATTGTGAATTTCCTTTGTCCATTTGGAACATAACTAAACTGTCGGTTGAGTTGTGAACTGATATTGTTGAACTTTCTTTTAGCCTGTCAACAGAAAGTGGGTCATTTTGAGTTACTTCAAATGCTTTCAAATAAATTTTTCCTTTGTCAATACGCTTTGTCCAAAAGACATACTCATAAAGTCCTGGTTGCATTGAGTTGTAAATATAAAAGTCTGTATCTGCAATATTAGTTGGCTCAGTTTGCTCAAGTGGCTCATTGATTTTTAGGTTTGTCGGAATTTTTAAATTGTCTGCGTATGTGTCAGGCATTGATTGGTCTTCCCAAAACAATGCTATTGAGTAACAGAAAAAAGAAACCAATGAAACTCCAATAATTGATGTCGTCAAGATTGCGAAATGCCAACGTTTTTTTACTAATTGATAAATTGTCGAAATAATTAGTCCTAAAAAACCAAGTACAAATAATAAAAATGAATAATCTTGAAGTTTTGGTTTATTTGTCAATTCACACATAACCATTATTAAAGCTGTCAAACCGAAAACAAGAACAGGTCGCCACCATTTGTCGAAGCAATATGTTAAGATTTTCGTCATTGTCGTTTACTTGTTGTGTGTTGTCCTACCATTGCATATAACGTTTTGCAGCTACCCGAAGGTGGCGATTTCGGAGCACTTCACTGTCAACCGAGCAGAAACTTTGATAGAAGCACAAAGCTTGATTTAACCACTGAACCGCCACTTTTGGGTAGGTGCTGTTATAGCCAGTGGTTCCTTGTCGTCCGTTAGTTTTCATTGTATCCAAATTGTCTGCTTTGTAAAACTTCTTTCCACCAACTTTCCCTTTCAAGTATAATTTGGTCGTCCGTTGTCGATTTGTAAATGTCGAGGATTGAGTATTTAAAATTCTGTTTTATATGGTCAAAGGTTAGTTTTTTAAGTCCTACGTTGCCACCGTGTCCAGTTGCGATATATGCTCTCCAACGTCCTAAAATCATATTTTCTCCATAAGCCGAGCCTACATACATTTTTCCATTCGATTTGTCAGTCAGCAGATAAACGCCTTTTTGATTTTGTAATGCAGTTTTCCAGTTGTCTTTCTCTAAAACACGTTTCATCTCGTCCCACGAGATATTTACTTTTTCATAACCAGGGAATAAGTCGTTGTCAAAAGTGTCGGGCAAAATTTGAGATACATAACAGTCTTCAATTACTGATTCAGCGTTACGAATCATTGTTTGTGCCTTGTTCTTAAATTTTATGATTAAACGGCCAACGTATTTTTCATATTCGGGCAGGTCTTGATATTCGTAACCTACACCGTTAAGTATATTTAAGTCCTTAGTCACTTGTCCAATGTGAAATAGTAACCATAAGTCTTCTTTGGGTTTAATTTTTACGAGTCCAACGGTTATTTGTCCTTCTTTGTATGATTTGTTTTTGTTGTAATTCCAATATTGTCCAGCGAGCATTGTAGAAATGTCGCCATTTTTAAAAAGTTCTATCGGATTCCAATTTTGGGCGAACATCAAATTGAAACGAATTTTCACGTTGGTAAGATTGTCAAGTCGTAATATGTCGTTTAGTTTAATGCTGTTCATTTTCTAAAATTCTTTCGTTTGCTCGGTCGTCCTACCATTGGCTATAACGGAAAAAGTATTGGCGAAGTGGCGGATAAATTGGACGAAAAGTTCAATTTAGCTGTAACGTAGCCGATGTGTTTCCACAGAAGCTAAATTATTAAAAAAAGCTGAATGTGGAACACATTCGGCGACTAAATGTGCAGGAACTTTCAATTTTGCACTTAACCCGCCATTTTGCCAATGCGATGTTATGTGAGGTTTTTGTTTATATTCCAATTATTTCAATACATTTTTCTAAAACCTCGTCTTTATTTTCTTGAATTCCCTTTACAGATTTTTTTATATGATGGTCAATTTTAATACCTACTCTTTGGGTTGGTTTCATATCGGGATAATAAATTCCAATTCCTGTAAATATTGTTTCAATTTTACCAGGAAAATGAAACATCGTAATATTTCCGTCTGAACCAGCGGTTTGACTACCAACTACCTTGGTGTTAGATGAACTTTGAAGTGCCATAGTAAAAAATTCGCTTGCACTTTGCGTGTTTTCATCTACTAAAACATAAAGGTTTCCTTTAAAATGAGATTCGTTATTTTGCCCTAAACGATAGCCTTTTTTACTACGTAAAAGTCCTGGACAATTTACATCTGAATAGGTTGAATTAAAAAAATCAGATTCTTTAGGAAGTAAAAAATTGGCAAGGTTTATCATAATATTGTCATAAATACCACTTCTTAAATCTAATATTAAATTAGGAACGTCTTTTACTTCTTCAATATTGATATTTAAGTTACTTTTTGTAAGGTGATTTACGTCTAAATAATAAATATCTTCTGACATTTTATTGACAAGAACAGATTTTTTGAGAGTACTTTCTGTTTTAGATTCTTCTTCCCTATAATTAGAGTAATCTTGTAATTCTATGTCTATATTTTTTTGTACTCCATCTCTTAGAATTACTAAACTCATTTGATTGTCAGTATTGCTGAGCAAATAAGGATTAATAATTCGCCTTTCAGAAGGTGGATTCGCTCCTTTAAAAACTTTGTTTAGCTCATCATAACGTTCTTTTAAAGGTTCGTTATTCATTTTGAGAATTATGTCGCCAACTTTTAATTGTTTATCATCGTATTTTTCTGTTCTTATTTTAGAAATAATGAAAGTTGTGTCTATGTATTCAATCCTAAAATTAGGGGTAAATCGTCCGAATACTTTTTCGTCTAAAATATCGGAACGAACCATTGAATGACAATCATATAATTTACTTGATAATTCTTGCACAACTAAATGATATTCGGAAACGTCAGAAGAATTTGCAAATTTTGGAATAAATTCTAATAAAACTTTATCCCAATTTTCTTCTAAATCATTTTTATAAACGAAAAAGTAATTGATAATATTCCAATATCTTGCTAATCCTAATAATCTGATGCTTTGTTGTGGAAATTCATTTTCTGAATATTTTTTCTCGTTGTTAAATTTAAGATTTCCTATTCTGCTATTATTAATGAATTTGGAATTTTTGTTGTTTCTGTTTTCAAAAATATGATTTAATTTTTCAGAAATGGTTTTGTTAAAATAACTGGAATTAAACCAATTATTGTCAATTAAAGAGTAATCTTTTATATCGTTTTTATTAGCTTTTATTTCAAGTTTTGGAAAAATGGAAATGGTGTTGTCAATAAAATTGATATACTCATTGTTATCCATATTAGGAATTTTATTGATATTTGAGATAAAATAATCATCCCAATCAATCTCAATGCTTTCAAAATCGGCATTATATTTTAGAAATCCCCAAACTTTAATAAAATAATAAGTTTTTCCTTTTGCATTAAAACCGGTTAAATTAACTTCACTAATATATTTTTTGGAAGTAAAAACACTGTCAGTTTTTGGATTTATTGGAATGTTTTGAGAACTTGAACCAGTACAAGAAGTAATAAAAAGCAATGTAAAAAGTAGGGTAAAATAACGTAACATTAAAGGTATTTTAATAGATTTTTATTGTTAACGAAAAACAAAATACAAATATTGTGTTTCTTAAATTCCGTTAATATTTTTTCTTCGGTATGTTTTCTCAAAATCTCACATAACATTGTTTTTTAGCGAAACAAATAAGGAGGCAGTTTCGTCAAACCACTCCTATATAAGTATCACGTACAATTGCGAGTAAATATAATTATTTTTTTGTAAATTAGGCATTTATAACCTAAAATATGAAGGATAGCGAAGTATTTTAGATTAAACCTTCAATTATCGAACATGGATAGCGAAACAATCATACAAACATTATCTACAAGATTAGCCACCCAACGTTATGCAAACAATACTATAAAATCGTATTGCGGATACGCACAAATTTTTTTAGATTATATGATGCAATATTCAAACCTAAATGAAATTCCTATTTCAGAAATTGAGGCTTTTATTAATAAAAAGGTACTAACTGATCAAATCAGTGCATCGTATCAACGGTCCTTAGTAGGTGCAATAAAAAAAATATATGAATTGGTCAACAACCAAAAAATTGAATTAGATTATTTGTATCCCAAAAGAAATGAAACTAAGTTACCGGTATTTTTTTCTCAAGAAGAAGTACGAAAAATTTTAAGTAGTTGTGAAAATCTAAAACATAAAGCTATTTTAACTACTATTTACAGTTGTGGATTACGATTGAGTGAATTGATTAATCTTAAAATTCATGACGTAAAATCAGACACCAACTTACTTTTAATTAGACAGAGTAAAGGAAACAAAGATCGAATGGTATCGTTACCTGATAAACTAATTTTCTTACTAAGGGAATATTATATAAAATATAAGCCAAAGACATATCTTTTTGAAGGTATTGCAGGTAAACAATACAGTGAAAGAAGCGTCCAATTAATTTTAAAAAAGGCAATTAAACAAGCACAAATAAGAACGAACGGAAGTGTACATACTTTACGTCATTCGTTTGCTACGCATCTTATAAAAAGTGGTATTGACATACGTGTGGTGCAAGAATTACTTGGCCATAATGATATAAGAACGACCATGATTTATACTCATATTACAGATGTTGATAAAAAATCAACACCCAGTCCATTAGATTTTTTGTAGTTAATTGATAAAGTTTAGAAGATGAAGATTCAAAAAATAAAATGAATCAACATATCAAAAGAAAGAAAGCTGATTATTTTCATCCACTTTTTTTAATGTAGCAAGCTCATATTTTATTTGCTTAATAATATTTCTTTGAGCAGAATTAGGTTGGATAGCAATTTCAGTTAGCTTATTTAAAATGTCATTTAAAGCAAATTCATAGACCGATTCATAAGAATCAAAAGATTTGGAATAAATAGATAACCCAAAGGCACCACCAGCAAATGAGATTCCGTAATATAAACCATAGCTCCACATTTCATTTTGTCCTTTTCCGAGTATTATTTTATTAGTAGCATGAAAACCTTTAACACCAAATTCGATAACCTCTATACCATCCCAATTTTCATTTTTGAGCCATCCATATTCATCAAACCAAAAAGTCGTAAACCCAAAACGTAAACCTTTGTGATATACGTTGTAATTAAGCGCGAGTTTTCGGAGTGAAAGCCTATCTTCTCGAGCGTCCCAAAATTTAAAAATTTCATAAAAAGAATCGGCATTTTCATCTTGTAAATTCGCTTTTATAATGTTTGAAAATTCTAATTCTGATGGTGATAATAGATTTTCGTTAACCCAAAAATCTAAATTTTCTTTAATGTAGTCAATAGTAAATTCCATTTTTAAAGCAGATTTAGTTAGATGAATCTTCATCGAAGAAACGTTTGAACTCACAGAATACTTGAAGTTCAGATAAGAGGATTTTTCCATATTTTACAGAGGAATAATATCCTTGTTTGGAAAAAGAATTCAACCAAATTTTTAGGTAATCGTCTGCTTGATCTTTATATTTAAAATTCTCATAATAAATAGTAAACCCATCAGGACTTAAATAATTATACGTTATATGAAATTCTTTTATAACATCTCCAGCTAAGGCATTAATAAGATTTTCATTTTTAATAACATCTATTCGATATTGATATACATTACATTCATAAACGGCACAAGTCAAAAAATCATGTTCTTTAAAATTTTCAACAACAATCCATTGAAGCATATTATTCTTTGTAGCGTTAGCATTTATCTGTAAATTTTGATTTTCTGTTATTCCTTTTTTGTTAGAATTTTCCATGAGGATACCTTTAAGTTTTACAATTTTCTTTTAATCATTCTTCGTGAGCGTATAGCTGTTATCTGTGCAAATTCGGTTACGGAATTAATCGAAGAAACAAAAAGTAAAAAGGACCTCCTTTTGGGAGATCCTTTGAGCGGTAAATGAATTTAGGAGTGTCTGCGAATGTATTTTATAAACCATGAGTAGAAGCCTTGATTAATTTTTTTGAGCCTTCAATTCCGTAATTTTGCACTAAGAAAACAGTCGTAATACCTCACATAATTGAATGATTATAATTGTAAATCTGAAATAAAAGCATTCAGAAAATTCACAAAAAAGACAGAAAGCAAATAATCTTAAAAAATAAAAAAAACTAGAAATACATCTAATCTGATCTTTAAATTATATCAACTATCCCATAGGAACAGGAGTAACCTCTGTTTTCTCAAAATAAGTCGTTGAAGATTCACCATCGTTATTGGTGACTACAACTTCTAATTTAGAAGTGTAAGTGGGTAGATTATTAGCTGAAGGAACTCCAAAAGGAATGTTTAGATCATTCAAATTTTTCGAAAAATTTACTGAAGCGGAATTTGCATAATTAAAAACAAAATACTCACCTTGATAAAAATCTGTTGAATTTCTTTTAAAAGTTAACTTCACTTGTATGGATGTAATTGTTTTTCCGTTTCCTGTAATATTCATTGCAGCAACACTTTCTAAACCAATAATTCGATTGACATCAGCATAAACACGTTTATAAAAATCTCTTAAATTAGCCGAACTGGTATTAATTTTTGGAAGGTCATAAAGCAAAAAGCTTTTAGAAAAGATATCACTTTCATTTCCAAAATTATCTTTAATTTTAATTTTGACTTCTTCATTTCCATAGATCTGTTGATTTTTCAATTTGAATTTTATATCATTAATTTGAGCCTTAGTAATATTAAAATATACACCAGGAACATAAGTGACACCGTTATAATAAACAGCCTCTATAGAATTTAAAGTACTCTCAATAGAAATTGAAACATTTTGATTAGGATTCTCAGAAATTACAGACGAGCCATTTAAAAAAAATTCAGATTGATAAATATCTGCCTTCTTAAGCTGACTAGAATTAACAGTAATAAGTTCTGATGAATTTATGAAAGGATTATAACGATTATACTTTAGAGCACCATTAAAATTCAAATCATAATTCTTCACATTTAAATTAACCGATAACATCTGAATCTTATCTCCATTTTTAACCACAAGTGTAGGATTATAAATACCAGCGGTATTGTATTTAAAACTTACAACATTCTCGTTTAGACTCTCAGTATTTACAAAATAATTTTCTAACACAGGTTGCCCATTAATCTTCATTTCAACTTGTTGTCCTACATTCTGTAAGTAAATTTGATAAGGTTGACTACTTGAAATATTTTCTGAAATGCTTAAATTATAGGTTACTTCATTTCCCTGATAATCTTCTTTATTCTGCTCATCTACAGCAATAACAAAGGTACCTTCTTCAATTTGGTAGTTGATGGTTTTAGAAACCTGTCTTCCAGCACTATTTTTTAAAGTATAAGTAACAGTTTGAAGTCCGAAACTTCCCGGTAAATAATTCATCATAAAACTTTCTATTCCATTATATTGCACTTCTATTAATTGACCTGGATTATAGAGATTATCTTCTGGATCAATCAATATCCCTTGTCCTGAAGCAGCAAAACTCAAGGTGTATTTTTGATTTGGATTTAGAATTTCACCCGTTTCAGATATTTCTATGAAGAAAGGAATCGCGATTCCTTGTACCCCTTGATTTGAAGTTGAAATTTCATAATCAAATGGATAATCGTAATCTGAATCTTGTTTTAGTCCATTATCATCGGAACAAGAAGTAAAAAAAACTGTAAAAAGTAAAAAAAAGGTACTTAAAAATTTGATGTTTTTCATAATTCTAAATTTGTATTTATCTTAAAGATTAAATTTTAGTCCACCACCCAAGAAATATATGGATTTATCTACATCGGAATTAAACATACGTTGGGTTTGGGCCGTCCCAGTGATACTTAAAAATTTAAGTATTGAAAATTCTATTTCAATTCCTGTATAAAGACCAAACACATTTTCGTTAGGCACAGTATATTCAAGTCCTTTAGAAGAAATTGATTTGCCTTCATTAAAATTCTCGTTAGAATATTGACCACCTAAATGTATTTGAGCATACAATGGATGTGGTAAAACTTCTTCAAGAGAATAGGTTCCCGCAACACCCAGAGAAAGAATCTTATGAGGAACAATTTCAGTTTCAACCACAGTAAGCTTATTGGTTTTATCGTAATAGTTTAGATCAACTCTAGCTCCAAAATAGTTATCTCCTATTAATCGTTGTACATTTAGGTTATAAGCATTCCCATCTTTAGTTACTCCATATTGAGCCCCGATGGCATATTGTCCATTATAATGTCCTTGTGCAGAACTAGAAAATCCAGTTAAACAAAGAAGAACAAGTAAAAAATTTAGTTTCATTTCTTAATATTTTGTGTGTTATTATTTCTGTATTTTGAATTTGATTCCGGAATTGTATCATATTGATCAAGCTTGTATTTTTCATAAATATTGGGCAATATTCCCCTTATAATCACAAGGGTGAATTGTTTGATAAAGGTGAACAAATGGGGGAGTAGGCTGAACATTTTATAGGTTTATTTAATGGTAATTAATGGATAAGGATCCATATGTTTTTTATCTTTAATAATCTCGTAGTGCAAATGATTTCCAGTACTTGCACCTGAATTTCCGACAGATCCAATGATTTCTCCTTTTACTACTTTTTGATTTTGTTTGACTAAAATTTCACTTAAGTGAGCATATCGAGTAACAAACCCATATCTATGCTCAATGGTTATGTAATTTCCATAACCTTTAGAACTGAAATGAATTTTTGTAACAGTTCCTGATGCAGATGCATGAACAGCTAATCCTTTATCAGCCGAAATATCAATACCTAAATGCTGTTTCTTTGCTCCGCTAATAGGATGAAAGCGTTCACCAAAAACGGATGATATCCGTTTTAACCGATTTGGATTAATAGGATTTATCGTTGGTATATACTGCATCACATTTTGATTCTTTTCCGTGTTAAAATGTGTAACTACTAAAACTACCTGTTTAGAAGTGGTAGCCTTCTTAAAAAGCTCCACTAATTTATCTGGAGATTGAAAACTAGAACAGATTATAAAAAAACAAATTAGTAGCATATCTTGATCTTTTAGTTGATTATAAATAACACCTTCTGATTGTCTATAAAAGTCACCTTCGTTTCTCTTGCATTTCGACCAATACCATCTGTAATTAATCTAGAAGCAGAACCGTAAATTCCACCTATCTTATCGGTAGATTCTCTAATTACATTAGATTTGGTATCATTTAAGACTTCATCCACATGTATATCGATCCCCTGGGTACCATTTAACGCATAAACATCAATATCACAGGTCAAAATCTGACCTTTTACATTAACTGAATTAATCTTTACTTCAGCTTTGTTTGCTATGAAATTGACTTTTCCATTGATGTAGGTATTTTTTGCAATATGAACTCCATTAAGATTAAAATCTTGAGTGGTATTAAAGATGATTGTTCCTCCATTTTTCAAATTCTGGTTTCCGCGGATTACAGCTCCTATAGATTTAGAACTATTGCGCATGGCCATATTATTGCCTTTTAATTCGTTCAACCTTTTCTGTCTATTCAACTCCGATTGTTGCTCTTTAGAGACTTGTTTTTTAGTACCTTCTTGATTAACATCTACAGACCTTGCCTGCTGGTTTTCAAAATTTGAATAGGTTTGAGCATTTTGAATAGGATTCTGATTTGAAATATGCGAAGAAGGAGATCTTGAGGTAGTCTCTTTTAAACTATTCTTACTTTGAACCGATTTATTTTCTTTTTCAAAAACCAGCATTAGACTATCAACTTTTCGATCTTCATTGGAATAAAAATCCACTACATCTTCAGGTAATAAATTCTTGTCTTCAAAATATTTATTCATATCCTCTTCATACGAAACATCGTGATCTGCTGTACTGATAGCTTCTAACTTGGAATTATAATCATCCACTTGCTTTGCATTGGGAACCTGGATTTCAGTAACTTCTTGCTGATTTTCTGATGGAAAAAAAACATGGGAAACCAGAAAAAACAATAGAGCAACTACTATTGCTGCGATAGATAAAACCTTTATTTTTCTTCGATCTTCCTCCGAAAGGTTCTTGAGTCTTTCTTGAAAATTAAAATCCATAATTAGTTTTCTTTATATTCTTTTAAATTACTTTCGACAAAATTGGTATATAAAAGTCCGAAAGGATTATAAGGATAATTCAAGTTTACTTTCAATAAAGTAGCGGTATTGGTAACAATATATTTGTTGGTATTTCCGCCGTTAGATATTTCGATTAACACTTGGTAATTCACTTGATAGGGTGAATCATAGGAACCTATTTTTATTGATGAATCGATAACCTTTGCCTTTTGAATAGCCCCGGTTTGAACAAATCGATTAAAGTATCCCTTACTTTGCTTGTCTTTATACATAGTCTGAAAATCTTCCGCTGCGAGCCACAATACTTTCTCTGCTTTATCTGAGTAATTAAACTGGTCTAGTGTATAATATTGATCTACGAAATAAGCGATAGCACTTTTTACGATTTTCACTTGATCTCTTTTGTCATCAATGCGATTTAGTGGAATAATGATTCCTTGATCATTTATAGCATATAAAATCTTGTTTGCATTATCAGTGGCTTTGTAAACAAAGTAAAAAGCCGAAATACAAATCAAAACTGATCCAAAAATGACCAATTTAACGATGATATTATTTGTTTTTAATTCTTTATATAGGATTCTCATTAGGATAAAATATTTGCCATTTTATGGCTTATGGTACTTAGTAATTTATATTTCATGCCCAGAGAGGCAATCAAAATAACAATGGTAAATAGCACTCCAATTAAAGGCTCATCGGTTTTATTGAGTTCCAAGGTATGAGTGGATATAATATCAATGGTTGTATGAACAGCAATATAAGGGATAGGTAATAGTAAAATCCCTATAAAAGAAATCACCCATTTGTAATAACGATCTCGTAAGCCATCAATACCCACAAATGCAATCATAAGTGGAAAAAGAAAGCGATACATTTCAATAATAATCAATCGTTCAATAATGAAGATGGCATAAACTGCACTATCCAAAGCCCAAACTAGAAAACCTAAAAGCCCTAACAGCAGCGTAGCTAATTGAAGTAAAAAAGTATTCAAATCAATAGAAACTAGGTTAACTAACATATCACCAAAAAAAGAACTTTTTTCATCAATAACTAAGGCTACAAACACATCTTTTAACTGTTGTGGCATCTTACCTCCTTTAAATTCACCTACTAGATCCTCAACACTAGCGAAGGTGTTATCTATAATATCCATGACATATGGGGCCACAATAACCAAGAATACCAAGGACAAGTTCTCTAAAATATGATTCATTTTATTATCGCCCGTCCACGTATCTTTTATGAAACTATGAATGAGTTTAATCAGAATAAAACAAACAGCAACGCTTTGCCCTCCAATAATGGTATAGCGCATGATATTGCCAGAATTAATTGCATTTTTAATATCATTATAGGTTCCAAAATCAAAACTTAACTCCATATTAAAGTGCGTTTATTCCCACAGCGAAAGCATATTTTTTGCGCATTTGGTATATTTTATAAGCCTCTTGTTGCGCCTTTATCTTATAATTATCTAATAAAGTTTTTCTCTCAAAGTCACTCATTTTCATATCTGATGAAAGAAACTTTTGGCACGATTTGATGATGTTTTCCAGTTGTCTAATTGAACCTTGTAAAGAAGCTACGGACCTTGAAGCAACAGAAGTCAGATCCGAGTTACTTTTAATTTCATATTTATTAATGAATTTTAAAGCCTCATTTACCTCCTGATAACTATTTGCCGATATCTTTATAATATCCTGTAAATCTCTAAACTCATTAATTGAGTTACTAACCTGATCGATACGTTCATTTACTTTACGGAGTTGCTCATAGGTATCAAAAGAGCTCTTGGCTGTTTGTAAAGTATTCAATTGTGTTTGGTAGGCATCTACCTTTTGGTCTAACTGATTGGTCAATAAACTTGTGGTAAGTCCTTCTAAAATTGGAGCATCCACAACAAATTGAGCATTCATTTTAGTTAATCCTGCTAATAATAAACTCAAAATTATTAAGCTCTTTTTCATATTACCTTTCTGTTTAATAATTCGTATAAATCATATTTAATTAAGACTTCAAAAGTCTATTTCATATTTTTATCGATGATATTTTCGATGGCTTTTTGCATGTCTTGAACCTGATCGTATTGTTGCATTAGTTCTAAATTTTTAGAACCATCCGTTTGATAAGCCCAAAATACTTCAGAAGGAAGTTCCAATCTATATACAGCATGACTTTTTCCTCGCATGATAAAAATTTCAGTATACAAAGGTGCTTCACCTTGTAATTTACTTTGTAAAGATTGCATTTGATAAACCGCATGATCTGACAAGTTGAAAACCTTCTGAATAGGCTGATAGTCTTTGGCATTTAAGACATAGAGTACTTGTGTATTTTCAATAATAGATTTGCCTGCACTAGTTTCAGGCAACTGATGAATTGTTTGAAGTACCTGAGTTATTTCAGCTTCTTTTTTACGAACCGTTTGATAATGTAATTCTACTTTGTCTGCAATTCCTTCAAATTTGTACATTTTGGCAATTTCATCGAAGATGATATGTCCTCGTACACTTGCATCTTTTAGAATATTGGTATCTATAATAATATCTGATAGATATAAAAGAAGAGCAAGAATGGTTTTATCAGCAGAGGCGTTCTCAAACTCAAAAATGGTAATGGCTTTATTGGTTTGTTCCAATATGTTGTAATCACTTTCTTGATACAAGAAATGAAAAGCACCTTTACTAGAAAAGCGTTGAATCAAAAGCATGAAGCGTTTGATATCAAAATACTTCTCTTCAACACCAATTGAATCCAATATTTTATTATGACTGAGCTCTAGAAAATCATAGAATCTATGAAAAGAAGGACGATCGATTTCATTAGTATAATAAAAATCAATGATCTTTTTAAGTACCTCAAATTCTTCTTCAGTATGGGACTCTTTACTGGTATGAATCAAAATATAATTGGTTATCCTCTGAATTTGTTGTGAGTTTAAAGCCTCATAATGTCCAGTTTCGGAATTGAAGCCTAAATCAAAAATATTATATCCCAAAGGTTTATTCTCCTCATAAGTAATGTAGCTAACTTTATTCTCATAAAACAAGTGAAATTTCTTGTATGAACCTCCGTAATCTAGAATCACAATCTTATCATTACATTCAAAATAATGACGTACCAAATGATTAATCAACGTAGATTTACCGTGTCCAGTTGGAGCTATTACAATGGAATTTCTCGCATTATCATATTTCTTATCAGCGAAATAATTATCCAAAGTCAATGGAATATTTTGTACCCTGCTATTGAAAATTAATCCTTCTTTATCTTCTTTATAATGACTTGTATTTTGAATCAAACAACTCGCGCAGTCTAATGGAATTTTAAACAATTGTTTATCATTCATAAATGGAGTGAACACAGGAAAAGACAAAAAATAATCCGATTTGATTCGATCCGTAGAGGAACTGTAATGGGGTTTGATATCTATATCATTAAAAGCAGAAACAATCTGTTCCATCTGCTTTTTATATTCTTTGGGATCTTGTTCAAAAATGATCAAATTGATTGCACCACGAATAACTCTGCGCTCGTCATTCTTTAGTAAATCCTCGAGTATTGCAGTAGTTTCCTTGCTTGAAACATCATTCTGGGTATTCCAACTTCTGTTTTTAAATAAATTATCTCGGGTACTTTCCAATTCTCGAATCACACGATTTGCATTATCAATAAAGAAAATCTGATTATAGATATGTGAGAAGTTCAGATTAAATGAAAAATTATCAGCGTAATTCTTATGGAATTTATAGGAAGCTGAAGAGAACTCATGATCGTTAATACACGACTTTAAATTTGGTGGCAAATTGTTTTCATTATTCACTGAGAAAACTCCAACTAACTTATCACCTGCATAGACTTTATTATCTTGAGTAAAGACATTGGTAGTAAAACCCTGAGCTAAACCAGAAAAAAACAAATCCTCGTAACTCAAAAGCAATTCCTTTTTCATGGGTTGGAAAATCAATTTTTGTCCTTGAGACAACTTACGCTCTTCCAAATAATTTACCGCATGTTCAACATCAGTAAAAAAGGCATTTTGAGCATCTTCAAAGGCTTTGAACTTATCTTCAGAAACTTTTTTAAATGGATTATACCAGGTTTTATTAAAATAAGTGTCGAAATCTGCTTTAAGAAAAAATAGGTAAGTAAAGTGTTTAAGATACTCCCGATCTTGGAAATGCCTTTGAGTAGCTTGTTGTAAAAAATTGGTACAAGGATAATTTTGCGTATCAAAGGTGTCAGTCAAATACACATCCGATTTTAAAATAATCGAATTTTCTAACATAGCAAAAGCCTTTGCCCAACTTTCAACTAAGAGATCAAAGTCTTGCTCACTTAACGAATACTTTTGAGGTAATTCAACTAAATAAGCAGCTCCAATTACACCATTAGATCCAACAAAGTGATTGTTTTCGATATGTAAAAAGTTAGAATGCATTTTAATTTCTTTTATAATCATTTATTCTAAAACCTGAATTACGTTCTTGATTGAAAACCACTTTTGCAAAAAAATAGGAAAATCCCCATCCTGCAAAAACGAAAAGTATTTTTAATACAGAAAGTCCAGTTGTTAGAATTAAAAAAAATCCAATACAAAAAGCCAGCATCAGCCAGAAATTACCCGTAGGCATTCCCATAATATGTGCCTTTCGTCGAATGTTTTTATAAACTTTAAATGATTTCATATTACAGACTAACTCCGCGTAAATATTGAGCAATCACAACAACAAAACCAACGATAATCGCATATACAACCAAACTGATGATTCCTTTCTTGGTATCACCTTGTTTGGATGTGAAATGTTCTAGATTAAAAATAAATACGATAACTAGCCCAATGATCGCTAAAATGGAAAAAGTTTTAATAAAACTGTTTCCTTGCTTGGTAATTTCGTTCCCTATATCAATTTGAGCTGAAGCCAATAAAGGCATTAATGATACGATAGCAATCGCAAATTTGTTTTTCATTTTATAAAGTTTTAGAATTTACAATGAGTTTGTTATTAATTAAAAGAGATAAGTTTCTGTCTCCATTTTTTTCAAGAATTTCAACTAAAAAATTTCTATTAGTTAGAGTGAACTTATCAAAAGCGACAACAAAGCTTTGAGTCGATTTACCTTCAATGGTATTCCATTGATTATAAATTTTTTTTGGAACTATCTCTTCACGTTCAACACTGGTATTTTTCAATTTACCTTCGTTAACTATTGAGAAGTTCAAATCATTTAATTCAAAATTGATGTTTGATT
>Ga0233372_1000568_pt1 | contig 16364 bp, 17 predicted proteins | sample ElkDunMinimDraft_4_FD_191538 | JGI IMG/M metagenome (GOLD analysis project Ga0233372, IMG submission 191538) | Fecal eukaryotic communites from dung pellets of Tule Elk in California, USA - Elk Dung D8 | ecosystem: Host-associated > Mammals > Digestive system > Large intestine > Fecal | place... | reverse complement strand
TATGTCTGGCGGTGGTTCTGGTGGTGGCGCAGGTCAAATTTTCTCAATCGGTAAATCTAAAGCTCGTTTATTTGACGAGAAGAATGATGTTAAAATAACATTTAAAGATGTTGCTGGATTAGAAGGCGCAAAAGAAGAAATTCAAGAAATAGTTGAGTTTTTAAAAAACCCACAAAAATATACCGATTTAGGAGGTAAAATACCTAAAGGAGCACTTTTAGTAGGACCTCCAGGAACGGGTAAAACACTACTTGCTAAAGCTGTTGCAGGCGAAGCAGATGTTCCTTTCTTTTCAATTTCAGGGTCGGATTTTGTTGAAATGTTTGTTGGAGTAGGTGCTTCTCGTGTTCGAGATTTATTTAAACAAGCAAAAGAAAAATCACCAGCTATTATTTTTATTGATGAAATTGATGCTGTAGGTAGAGCTCGTGGTAAAAATAACATGTCAGGTTCTAACGATGAGCGCGAAAATACTTTAAATCAATTATTAACAGAGATGGATGGTTTTGGTAGTAACCAACATGTAATTGTGTTAGCAGCTACAAACCGTGCCGATGTATTAGATAAAGCATTAATGCGTGCAGGTCGTTTTGACAGACAAATTTATGTTGATTTACCAGACGTTCGTGAAAGAGAACAAATTTTTCAAGTACATTTAAAACCACTTAAAAAGGCTGAGGAATTAGACGTTGAGTTTTTAGCCAAACAAACACCTGGTTTTTCAGGCGCTGATATAGCAAATGTTTGTAATGAAGCTGCATTAACTGCTGCCCGTAAAGGTAAAACAGCCGTTGATAAACAAGACTTTCTAGATGCTGTTGACCGTATTGTTGGTGGTTTGGAAAAGAAAAATAAAATTATAACTCCAGACGAAAAACGTGCTATTGCTATTCATGAAGCTGGTCACGCAACGGTAAGTTGGTTATTAGAACATGCAGCTCCGTTAGTAAAAGTAACAATAGTACCACGTGGACAGTCATTAGGTGCAGCTTGGTACTTACCTGAAGAGAGACAAATTGTACGAACGGAACAAATGTTAGACGAAATGTGTGCTACTATGGGAGGTCGTGCTGCTGAAAGAGTTACTTTTGATAAAATATCTACTGGAGCGTTAAGTGATTTAGAAAAAGTAACTAAACAAGCCCGCGCAATGGTTACGGTTTATGGGCTGAACGAGAAAATAGGAAACGTAACATATTACGATTCGTCTGGTCAGTCAGAATATGGATTTTCTAAGCCTTATTCAGACGAAACGGCTAAAGTTATTGACAAAGAAATTTCTGATTTAATTGAGTCTCAATATCAAAGAGCAATTCAAATTTTAACTGAGAATAAGGATAAGCTATTTGAATTAGCAGATGTTTTAATTGAGAAAGAAGTTATTTTTAAAGATGATTTAGAACGTATTTTTGGTATTAGACCTTTTAGTAAACCTGAAGTTGTTGAAAATCAAGATGTTTTAGAGTAAAAATCTTACATAATAAATATTAAAACCCAATTTAAAATATTGTTTTAAATTGGGTTTTTTTTGTATCTTTGGTTAATATTGTGTTAGATTCATTAAAAAAAAGATAATTTGCGATGAGCTTTCTGAAGAGATTGTTTGGAAATACAGATAATAAATCAGCTTCTACCGATGCTGATGTGAGTCCTTATATGAGGTTGCCAAACTTACCTTTAGATGAGCAATTTACTTTCAATTTTAAAAAGAATGGTGGTAAATTTTTGTATTGTGAAAATATTGAAGAAATATATGAGCATTTCGAAAATATACTAGTTGAAAATGATTGGTTTGAAAGTGATGTGTTATCTTTTAATCCTAATTTATTTGAAATATTAGAATATAATAGATTAAATTATAAAAATATAACCCACGCTGTTTTTGTGTTTTCTACTTGTGAAAGTTTAATTTCTGACGAAGGGTCAATAATGTTTAGTTCTAATCAATTTAAATCATTAAAAATTACTGAGCTTCCAGAAAATATGGTTATTTTTGCTAAAACTAGTCAGATTAAACCTAATAAAAGCGAAGGAATGAGTCAAATAAAACATTTATACCATCCTAATTATCCAACAAATATTTCAACATTTCGAAACTTTGATTTAGGTACTAAAACTGATGCTAATGCATCCCAATACGGTTCTACACCTAAAAATTTATATTTATTATTACTAGAAGACTTATAACATGTCTGAAAATGTCACCCGTTCCATATCAGGAATTATTTTTATTACACTACTTGTTTTTTGTACTTTATTCTCCGAAATTTCTTTCATTTCATTATTTAGTGTTTTTACACTTATTGCTGTTTATGAATTTAGTAAATTGATAAACATTGATATTAAAATTGCTTTTATACTTGCAGTTGTTTGTATTTTATTAGGTGTTGTTTTTGACGTTCATAATAAAACAAATGATTTAATGTTGTGTATAGCAACCTTATTCATTAGTATTTCGTTATTAATAAATCTATTTAAAATAAATTCTAACAGTTTATTCTATAACGATAATTTAGGTAAATATTTTCAATTATTGGGTTATGTGATTTTTCCGTTTATTCTAATTATGAAACTTCCGTTTATCTTTTATGGTTTTACACCACAAATTGTTGTAGGAATTTTTGTTTTAATTTGGACAAATGACACTTTTGCTTATATCTTTGGTAAAAATTTTGGTAAGCACAAATTATTCGAACGTATATCACCGAAAAAAACAATTGAAGGTTTTATTGGTGGAATGATTTTTTGTTTGATAGTTTCTTACATACTAAGTATTTATTTTGATTTTTTAACTCCTTTACAATGGATTTTTACTGGATTAACCATGAGTATAATGGGTACTATTGGTGATTTAGTTGAATCTAAATATAAACGTTTAGCAGGCGTAAAGGATTCAGGAAAAATTATGCCAGGTCACGGTGGTTTATTAGACAGGTTAGATAGCATTATTTTTGCTACACCATTTTTATATTTTATTTTATTTTTTATTCGATAATAGATGTTCCATAAAGAAGGTTCCAAGATCATTTTAGGATCTGTATGCGTTACAGTCGCTCTGTTTTTATTAATTGATCAATTTGTTCAAATTGAGTGGTTGCGTTTTGTTTTACTGCTTGCAGTTTTGTTTTTTTTAGTCTTAATTCTTCAGTTCTTCAGAAATCCGAAAAGATTGGTTAATGATGAATTAGACACAATATTGGCTCCAGTTGATGGAAAAGTTGTTGTAATAGAAGAGGTTTACGAGCCTGAATATTTTAAAGAAAAAAGGTTAATGGTTTCTATTTTTATGTCTCCAATTAACGTACATGTTACTCGTTACGCTCTAAATGGTGATGTAACTTATTCAAAATACCATCCAGGTAAATATTTAGTAGCTTGGCATCCAAAAGCTAGTGAAGAAAACGAACGTACTTCTGTAGTTATTAATAATCCTCATTTCGGTGAAGTAATGTATCGTCAAATTGCAGGTGCACTTGCCCGACGTATTGTGAATTATGCCAAAGTTGGTGATTATGCGAAACAAGGTCAAGATGCTGGTTTTATAAAATTTGGATCTCGTGTTGATTTGTATTTACCACTTGGGACAGAAGTGTTGGTTCAATTAAACCAGAAAGCTGTTGGTAATAGAACTTTAATAGCTAAAATTAAAAATTAATGACTGATTTAAATCTAGATATTGAATTTAAAAAATATTTTGATTTATTAAATAACAATTTAAAACAATCGGATGTCCCGCAGGACATCCAACTTGTTTTATATGGGTTATATAAACAAGCTACATCTAATATTATTGATGTAGATATTAATCAAAATGATGCATATTTTAACTTAATAAATGCTTTTAAAGTTAATGCTTGGCTACAAGTAAAACATTTATCGCCAACTGAAGCTAAAATTGCGTATATTGAACAGGTTAAAAAAATATTGTAATATGAAAAAATCTCTTTTTATAGCAGCATTACTTTCTGTAGTTTTTGTAAGCTGCGATAATGAAAAAAAACTTCAAGAAGTTGAAATTCCTGATGCATTACTAACAGATCAAGTAAAAAGTGATGAAAATTTTGGTAATCCTGCTGCTGTTAAAGCTGAAGGTAAATTTCAAATGCAAGGCTTAAAATATGGTTATGATGGTTTATCTAAAGTAATTGATCCTGAAACGGTTTCAATACATTACGGTAAACATCATTTAGGTTATGCTAATAATCTAAATAAAGCAATTGTTGGAACTCCAATGGAAAATCAAACAATTGAAGAAATCTTAGTTACCTTAGATCCAGCTAATGCTGCTGTTAGAAACAATGCAGGGGGGTATTACAATCATAACTTATATTGGGATGTTTTATCAAATACACCTCAGGCCGCATCACCTGAATTTACTCAGGCTATTGTAAATAACTTTGGATCTAACGAGGAATTGATAAAACAGTTAAAAGAAGCTGGAGCAAAACAATTTGGTTCAGGTTGGTCTTGGTTAGTTGTTACACCTGAAGGTAAGCTTGTTGTTACTTCAACCGCAAATCAAGATAATCCTTTAATGCCTAACGCTGTTGTTAAAGGTACTCCTGTTATAGGAATAGATGTTTGGGAACATGCTTATTATTTAAATTATCAGAATAAACGTGCTGATTATTTAGATCAAATTTTCGAAATTATTGATTGGAAAACAGTAAGTGATAACTATACCAAAGCAATTGCAAAAAAATAGATTACGAAATAAAAAAGGAAAGCTGATAAGCTTTCCTTTTTTTATTTATTTACTCTTACAGCATCTGGAACCAAAACAGTATAGTCTCCACCATTGCGTAAAACATCACGAACAATACTAGAGCTAATATATGATGTACTTGCGGCTGTTAGCAGAAAAACAGTTTCAATATGTGCTAGTTTACGGTTTGTGTGTGCAATTGCTTTTTCAAATTCAAAATCAGCCGGATTTCGTAAACCTCTTAAAATGAAAGGTGCGTTTAATCGTTCACAAAGTTCAATTGTAAGTCCTTCATATGTAATAACTGAAACTTTTGTCTCGTTTTTAAACGATTCTTTGATAAATTCTAAACGTTTTTCGAGTGAAAACATGTATTTTTTATCAGCATTTATACCAATTGCAATTACAATTTCATCAAATAGGGGCAAAGCTCTATTAATAATATCGTAATGTCCTAAAGTTATCGGATCAAAAGACCCTGGAAAAACTGCTTTTCTCATTTTAAGCTTGTTCTATTGCATTACTTAATAAATCTGACATCGAAATTCCAGCTGCACGTGCTTGTTGCGGTAAAATACTTTCGTTTGTCATACCAGGTATGGTGTTCATTTCAAGCATATACGGCTCGTTATCAACAATAATAAACTCAGAGCGAGAAAAACCTTTCATTTGTAAAACTTTATAAGCTTTTTTTGCCGCTTCTTCAACTTTTAATCGAACTTCGTCTGTAATTCTAGCCGGAGTAATTTCTTGCGATTTACCAAGGTATTTTGCCTCGTAATCAAAAAAATCGTTTTCAGAAACTATTTCTGTCATCGGTAAAACTTTAATTTCGTTTTTAAAATTTATTACACCAACAGATACTTCAGTTCCTTGTAAAAAACTTTCTATTATTATTTCGTTGTCTTCTTTGTATGCTGTTTCTATAGCAAATAACAAATCAATTTCTTTATGAACTTTAGTAATACCAAAGCTAGATCCAGATTTATTTGGTTTCACAAAACACGGTAGGCCTAATTTTTCAACAATTTCCGTGGTATTAATTACGTCTCCATGATTTAAATAAAATGATTTTGCAGTTTTAATTCCATAAGGTTTTAATACCGATAATAAGTCTCTTTTATTAAAAGTTAGTGCTGCTTGATAAAAATCACAAGCTGTTTGTTTTAGTCCTAACAGTTGAAAATAAGCTTGTAATAATCCATCTTCTCCTGGTGTACCATGAATAACATTAAAAATAACATCAAAATTAAGTATTTTTTCTTTGTAATTTACTGTAAAATCAGCTCTATTTATTGCATATTCGTTTTCATCGTTATCTACTAAAACCCATTTTTCTTTTAAAATATATATACGATAAACTTCGTATTTTTCACGGTCAATGTTCTGATAAACAACATTTCCAGAGGTTAAAGAAATTTGATATTCGCTAGAATATCCGCCCATAATTACGGCAATTTTTTTCATGTTTTTTCGATTAGCTGAATTATTCGTCTAATTTACAAATTTATCATAAATTGTATATACCAAAAAATACTTTCTATTTTATATCTTTGTAAAAAATTTCTGGTATGAGTTTAATAAAGTTTTTAACTAGTAAAACTTTCTTTATCAATTTAGGTATTGCTGCAGCTGTTGTATTTGTTGCTGCATTAAGTGTATTAAAATTTTTAGAAATTATTACACAACATGATGATGTGGTTAAGGTTCCAAATTTACTAAATGTTAGTTCTGAAAAGGCGATAGAATTATTAGATGATATGGATTTAGAATTAATTATTTTAGATACTATTCCGTTTAATGATAAAATCAAGCCTTACGCAATTGTTGAGCAAGATCCTTTAGCTAACGATAATGTAAAAAATGGACGTAAAATTTATGTGCAAATAAATGCTGGAGATTACGACATGGTAAAATTTCCAAATATTACTGAAGGAACATCTTTGCGTCAAGCCGAAAATATATTACGTTCTACAAACTTAATAGTTGGAGAAAAAACGTATAAAAAGCATGAATATAAGGATGTGGTTTTAGGATTGATTTATAAAGGTAGACCAATTACTGCTGGTGAAATGTTAAAACAACATTCTAAAGTAGATTTAATTTTGGGTGATGGATTTACCAAACCTAATGCTATTGACGAAACATTAAATAATAATCAAAGCTTAATAAATGCTCCCGAAATTGAAGAAGTTGAAGGTTACGAGGGAGAATAAAACGAATGAAAGAAAATACAAATTTAGAATTAGAGGGCGATTTATTTGAACATTATCGTTTTGAAGCAGGTAAAGGACAAGCTCCTTTACGTGTAGATAAATTTTTGATGAATTTAGTTGAAAATGCCACACGAAATAAAATTCAAAAAGCTGCTGAAAACGGAAACATTTATATAAATGATGTTGTTGTTAAATCTAACGCAAAAGTAAAAGCGAATGATGTAGTTCGAGTTTTAATGGAGCAAGCACCTTTTGAAAACATTATTATTCCTGAAAATATTCCGCTTGATATTGTTTATGAAGACGACCAATTATTGGTTGTTAATAAGCCAGCAGGCTTAGTTGTGCATCCAGGGCATGGTAATTATTCAGGAACATTAGTTAATGCCTTAGCTTATCATTTTGATAATTTGCCATTAAATTCGAGTGAGCGTCCAGGTTTAGTTCATAGAATTGATAAAGATACTTCTGGTTTATTGGTTTGTGCTAAAACGGATCATGCCATGACTTATTTAGCTAAACAGTTCGAAGAAAAAACGTCTGAGCGCGAATATATTGCTATTGTATGGGGAAACGTTGAAGAAAATGAAGGAACTATTGAAAGCTATATTGGTCGACATGCAAAAGACAGAATGCAAATGGCAAGTTACGATTCTCCTGAATTTGGAAGATTAGCTGTAACTCATTATAAGGTTATTGAACGTTTAGGTTATGTAACTGTTGTTTCATGTAAATTAGAAACTGGTAGAACGCATCAAATTAGAGTTCACATGAAGTCAATTGGACACACTTTATTTAATGACGAACGTTATGGAGGTGATATTATATTGAAAGGAACAACTTTCACAAAATATAAACAGTTTATTGATAATTGTTTTAAAACTTTACCAAGACAAGCTTTACATGCCAAAACTTTAGGATTTGAACATCCTGTATCAAAAGAATTTTTACGTTTTAATACAGATTTACCTGATGATATGGTAAGCCTTATAGAAAAATGGCGCGTTTACGCAAAGTCTCATACAGAATATGAAGATTAAAAAAAATCCAACCAAGTTAATTTGGTTGGATTTTTTTATAATTCAGTATCAAATTTTGAATCCAATAAATTTGCAAACGCATTTTTTATGGTTCCATCCTTATTTAAAATAATAGTTCGTTGAATTTTAGATATTAGCCATTTGTCTTTACTACTTTTATAATTGCTGTTATGATAAAAATCGCTGATATTTTCTGGGTTATATTTTCTCAATACTTTTTTCCATTCCAGATAACAATCATCTATATTTATTGCTATAAATCGGTATTCAGGATGTGTTTTTTTTAACTCTTTAATTTTTTCTTCTGCTGATTCTAATCGTCCAAGTGCCCTGTCAGACCAAAAATAGATGACAGTAGGTGAATTAATTATCGATCGTAAGCTTTTCTTAACGCCATTCGCATCAATCAATATTTCATCTGGTAAAGTTAAATTTGGTTTGAGATGTTGGGCATTATTGTAAATTTTAAACACCTCTACCTGAGCTGATTTATCCGTCGAAAAATGAAGATAAGTATCTAAAAAAGATTTATTATTAAATGAGTTTTGATCTTCTAATAAATATAAAAAGGCAATGTTGTTAATAATAATATTTTTTAAATTTTCATTTTTAAAAATATTATTTGCAATTTTTATTTTTTCGATTGTGCAGGTTAAGGCTATTTCCGAAATGTCCGATTGACCAATACAATCCTGATAAACAATATTATTTAACATTGCCATTAGATAGGATGTATATGGCTGAAAGGAAGCTAAATGTAAATCGTTAACATCAATACTATCTCTATAGTTATAATAATTTTTAGGAAGTTGCTGCACGACTTCATTACCAGTGCGTCGATAAAATATATAGGGATACAGTTCAAACCGAATGAAGTGGTTGTAATCCACATAAGATTTAGCGAAGACATCAAAATCTGATGACCAGTTTATATCTTTTTTACGATTTTCGTAAAACTTTTTTTGGTTTTTATATATGGAGTCAATTGCTGGAATAAATTCTTCGTGTGATTTTGCATAATAATCATACAAAAAATAGCGATCATTTTCATTTTTTAGATCTAGGTCTACCAAAAAATTATTTTTTAAATCTCCACGACCTCCAAAAACTAAGGTTTCATTAAAGTTTTTTGCATCAACACTTAATGTTAAACTGTCATTTTTTTCAAAATAAATGTGTTGTGATTCTGATTCGTTTTTTAAAGTATATAAACCAGGACTTAAAGAATCATATTTTCTATAGAAATGGTTGTTTTCGTCGAGTAAAATAGAATCAACAATTAAATGATCTTTATACAAAATAACATATTTATTCGTGGGATTTAAAATTTCTCCACCAAAGTATGCAGTGTAATCATTTTTATTAAATGTTCCTTTTTTGCAACTTAATAGGCAAAAAGAAACAAAAAATAACAGACCTATGTACTTATATTTGTTAAATGAAATCATAAAACATTAAATAAAACATTTGACTATCAAAGATAAAGCTGTTTTACTGATAATAATGTTAAACACAAGTTAAAGTAGTTTCGGTATATATAGCATAAATATAAGATCTTATTGGAATATTTTTCGTAAATTTGCATCAATTTTTAGATAATTAAACTTAGTTAGTACAATGCTTACAGTTTCAAATTTATCAGTTCAGTTCGGGAAGCGAATTTTATTTGATGAAGTAAACGCAACATTCACACAAGGTAACTGTTATGGTATCATCGGTGCAAATGGTGCAGGAAAATCAACTTTTTTAAAAATATTAGCTGGTGATTTCGATCCTACCTCTGGAAGAGTAATTCTTGAACCAGGTAAACGTATGTCGGTTTTAAATCAGAACCACAATATGTTTGATGAGCATACTGTTTTAGAGACAGTATTGATAGGGAATAAAGTATTATTTGCTATTAAAAAGGAAATGGATGAGCTATACCTTGACTATACAGACGAAAACGCTGATAGAATTGGTGAGCTACAACTTCAGTTTGATGAAATGGATGGTTGGAATGCAGATTCTGCAGCGGCTACTTTATTGTCAAATCTTGGAATTTCTGATGACTTTCATTATACATTAATGGCAGATATGGAGCCAAAATATAAAGTTCGTGTATTATTAGCACAAGCTTTATTTGGTAATCCAGACGTGCTTATTATGGATGAGCCTACCAATGATTTGGATTTTGAAACCATTTCTTGGCTAGAAAACTTTTTAGCTCATTACGAAAATACCGTATTGGTAGTATCTCACGACCGTCACTTTTTAGATTCGGTATGTACACATATTTCAGATATTGATTTCGGAAAAATAAACCATTACTCGGGTAACTATACTTTCTGGTACGAGTCTTCTCAATTAGCAGCAAAGCAACGTGCACAGCAAAACAAAAAAGCAGAGGAGAAAAAAGCCGAATTAGAAGAATTTATTCGTCGTTTCTCTGCCAATGTTGCTAAATCTAAACAAGCAACGTCTCGTAAAAAAATGATTGAAAAATTGAACGTTAATGATATTAAACCGTCATCACGTAGATATCCAGCAATTATTTTTGATCAAGAACGTGAAGCGGGTGATCAAATTTTAAACATTGAAGGTTTAGCAGCTACATTAGACGGAGAAGTACTGTTTAAAGATGTTGATTTTAACATGGCTAAAGGTGATAAAGTTGTCGTTTTTTCACGTGATTCTCGTGCTACTTCTGCATTTTATGAAATTTTGAATGAAAAATTAATACCAACTGCTGGAAAATTTGAGTGGGGTATTACAACGGCACAATCATATTTACCTGCAGAAAATCATGATTTTTTTACTGAAGATATTAATTTAGTTGATTGGTTACGTCAATGGGTTAAAACGGAAGAAGAGCGTGATGAAGTTTTTGTTCGTGGATTTTTAGGTAAAATGCTATTTTCTGGTGAAGAAGCACTTAAAAAATCTTCAGTATTATCAGGAGGAGAAAAAGTTCGTTGTATGTTATCGCGTATGATGATGATTAGAGCTAATGTTTTAATGCTTGATGAGCCAACAAATCACTTAGATTTGGAGTCTATTACTGCGTTCAATAATTCATTAAAAAACTTTAAAGGTTCAATATTATTAACGACACACGATCACGAGTTTGCTCAAACTGTTGGTAATCGTATTTTAGAAATTACTCCTAAAGGTGTTATCGATCGTTATATGACTTTTGATGATTATTTAGACGATCCAAAAATTAAAGAGTTACGTAAACAAATGTATTCTTAAAATATTACAACCAGTTTCTGTTTCATATAGAAACTGGTTTTTTTATTGTCATTTTGAAGTGACGTATCCTTGTGGATTTATAAATAAAATGTAATTTTACAAACCAATAAACTGCTACTATGGATAAAAAATTATTGCTTACGTCAAAGGAAGTTGATATTATTTTGCACCGATTGGCTTGTCAATTAGTTGAAAAACATTTAGACTTTTCTAATACTATTTTAATAGGAATTCAGCCTCGTGGTAAGTTTCTAGCCGAACGTATAAAAACTATTTTAGAAAACGAATATAAGATTTATAACATTCCAATGGGTTTTTTAGACATCACTTTTTTTAGAGATGATTTTCGTAGAAATGAAAAACCATTAGAAGCTAACAGAACTCAAATTAATTTTTTGGTAGAAAATAAAAAAGTGGTGTTTGTTGACGATGTTTTATATACTGGTCGCAGTATTAGAGCCGCTTTATCTGCTATTCAATCTTTTGGACGTCCATCAGTCATTGAGCTTCTTGTTTTAATTGATAGACGTTTTAGTCGAGATTTACCAATTCAGCCCGATTATAGAGGTCGTCAAGTAGATGCAATTAATGACGAAAAAGTCATTGTGAATTGGCAAGGAAATGAAGGGACTGACGAGGTTCTTTTAATAAAAAAAAATAACTAGAAAACTACAACACAACAATATAAAATGAAAGAGTTAAGCGTTAATCATTTACTGGGTATAAAATATATCAACAAAAATGATATTGATTTAATTTTTGAAACAGCTGATCACTTTAAAGAAGTTATTAATCGTCCAATTAAAAAAGTTCCTTCTTTACGTGATATTACCATTGCAAATATATTTTTTGAGAATTCGACTCGTACTAAACTTTCTTTTGAATTGGCTCAAAAACGTTTGTCAGCAGATGTCATTAGTTTTTCTGCTGCACAATCTTCAGTAAAAAAAGGAGAAACTTTAATAGATACTGTAAATAACATTCTTTCTATGAAAGTTGACATGGTAGTTATGCGTCACAGCAATCCAGGTGCGGCTTATTTTCTTTCAAAAAATGTTAATGCTAGTATTGTTAATGCTGGTGATGGTGCCCACGAACATCCTACTCAAGCTTTATTAGATAGTTTTACTATTCGTGAAAAATTAGGTGAGCTTGGAGGTAAAAAGGTTGTTATTGTAGGTGATGTTTTGCATTCACGTGTTGCACTATCTAATATTTATGCATTACAAATGCAAGGTGCCGAGGTTATGGTTTGTGGCCCAAAAACGTTGATTCCACGTTATATTACTGAATTAAACGTAAAGTACGAGCCAAATTTACGAAAAGCTTTAGAATGGTGTGATGTTGCAAATATGTTGCGTGTACAAAATGAGCGTTTAGATGTAAATTATTTTCCTTCCACTCGCGAATATGCTCAACAATATGGTGTTGACAAAACGTTATTAGATTCTTTAAATAAAGAAATAATTATAATGCACCCTGGACCTATAAATCGCGGGGTTGAAATTACATCAGACGTTGCAGATTCTAAACAATCTGTAATTTTAGATCAGGTCGAAAATGGAGTAGCTGTGCGTATGGCAGTTATTTATTTATTGGCTTCAAAATTAAATAAATATTAAAATCATGATTAAGGGTTCAAAACCATTTTTAATACTAACATTTTTAATGTCTTTTAGTTTAGCATTTTATCTTGCTAACAGAGCATTTCCTATTTTTGTTACCGAGGTTGATTATGTTAAACAAATCGAAGCAAAAAGTAATAAAGAACTACCATTTATAGATGTTAATGGAGCTGTTTTAGAGCAAATAATAGGTATTAAACCTAATACAGTTCAATTAGTTTATAGCTTGCCAGCCATTGTAGCATATAAAATAGATGCTGATTCATTACAAGCTTCATTAGAAAAAAAATATCAAGAGCCTTCTAAGCAAGTTAAAGATTTTTTAAATGAAGCCAAGCAGGATTTAATTTTAGATTATATTTTTAAAGATAAAAATAACACTAAAGTAGTGACATTTAAAACTAAATTTTTGAGTGCCGAGTAAATTTTTATCTTTGTTAATATGAATTAAAATATGAAAGTAACAACCAATACCACTGATTTTGTTTTAAGTCCAGAAAATTTAGATTTAAAAACATTTGTAAAAAACTTAGAAGCAAATTATAGCGAATATTTGTCCAAGCATATAATTATTGATCTATCTTCATTAAATCCAGAGGTGAATGATATTGAATTATTTCAAGAAATTCAAGATCAACATATAGCAAATAATAAGTCGTTTGTTATTATAGTAACCGATTTTGATTTTAATGAAGTGACCGAAGGTCTAAATATTGTACCCACTTTGCAAGAAGCGTACGATATTATTGAAATGGATGACATACAAAGAGATTTAGGGTTTTAGTTTTAAAACCCTTTTTTAATTATAATTTTTTATGAAATTACATATTTTAGGCTGTACTGCAGCTACTCCAAGAACTTTAGCAAACCCTACAGCTCAAGTTTTAGAAACTAAACGACATATGTTTTTAATTGATTGTGGCGAAGGAACACAAGTCCAGTTGCGACGTCAAAAATTGCGTTTCGCTCGGATTAACCACATTTTTATATCACACCTACATGGTGATCATTTTTTTGGATTAATTGGCTTAATTTCTACATTTATGCTGTTAGGTCGAACTGAAGATTTACATGTTTTTGGTCCAAAAGGAATTAAACAAATTATTTTGCTACAACTTAAATTAGGCAATAGTTATACTTCTTATAAGTTATTTTTTCATGAATTAGAAAGTAATAAATCTGAGGTGATATTTGAAGATGATCGAATTAAAATTTCTACGATACCATTAGATCATAGAATCTATACCAATGGTTTTTTGTTTCAAGAAAAAGAAGTTGAATTTGAATTGAATATTCCGCTACTACAAGAGTTAGAAATTCCAGTTGTATATTATCCCAAATTAAAACAGGGTGGAGATATTATTGTTGATGATTTAATATATAGAAATAGCGATGTAACGGTTAGGCAACTCCCTCAAAAGTCGTATGCATTTTGTTCAGACACGAAATATAACGAAAGTATTGTGCCTTTAATTGCTAATTGCACTGCATTATACCATGAATCTACTTTTTTAGAAAAAGACATTGAATTAGCAAAAAAAACTGGCCATTCAACTGCTAAACAAGCCGCTAAAATTGCCGAACTAGCAAATGTGAATAAATTGATTTTAGGTCACTTTTCTTCTCGATATAATGACACAAATTTATTTGAACTGGAGGCGAAAGAAATATTTAAAAATACTGTAAATGCGAATGATGGATTAGTTTTTGACTTTTAAAAAAGAGCATTAAAAAAAGAGCATTAAAAAAACTCTTTTTTTAATGCTCTTTTTTAAAACTTAAAACGTTGCCTAATATAAAGTAATTTAAGCTAAAATTGTAGTTAATTTAAAGAATGTGGTATCTAATTACTAAGCCTGTATGCTTGAATTTATTGTGCAAAATTAGTTATTAAAATTAAAACTCAACATGATAAAAATCATATTAACTATTAAAAGTTAGTGATAATTGTTTTTGTTTTTTTGACAATACGGTTAATACAAAAGCATGTTTTTTAGTTATTTTCTTCTCTATTGACGAGTCTTCTACTACAGCTTTTTCTATTTTAGTAAGGATGCCTTCTTGTACCTCTTTTGTTAGTATTTCAAATTCTGGAAACGATTTTATAAAATTTACATACTCATCTAAAGTATAGCTTTCTAGGGTATAAAAAATATGAAAATTATTGATGGTAAAAATGTCTTTTTGATATTCGGAATGAGATATTTTAAAATCATCTTCTTCACTTAATAAAGTATAATTAAAATACTCTTTAAATAATTCTTTTTCAATAGGTGAGAAGTTTTTTGCTTCACTATTTACGATAGGAATCATTTCTATAATAGCTAGTTTTCCTGCTGAGTTTAATAAGTTGTATGATTTATTAAAAGCAGGATGACTTTTATTTATTTCATTCGGTTTAGTAATGTATATTAAATCATAAAAATCTGTTGTAAATTCGGTTTCATCAAAGCTTAAATTTTTGAATTGAATTCTTTCATTATCTTTTTGAACAGATTTTTTAGAGTTTATTTCTACAGATTTGACATCCAACCCTAAAGAAAGTAATGGTAAAGATGCTAAGGAATTTGATGTACCGATTTCTAAAATTTTAGAGTCAGTATTCAGGTTAGAATTGTTTATTAAAACTTCAAATAATTTTTCGGGATAAATAAAAGTTTTTTTTTGTGACATATGATAAGTTAGTGTTGTTTTGATAAAAATAGTAAAAAGAACTTAAAAAAGACATCAATATATTAAATATTTCTGAAGGCATATTTAACATATTAGACGTTAGTTTCTGTTTTAAATAACATCAAGGTTTTAAAATTAATTAAAACCTTGATTTTAAGTAATTAAGATAAATTAATTACTAATTTTACATAAAATTAACTATACTACTACTTATATAACTATATTTTATTAAAAATATTGTCTTACTTCGTTTTTTTTAAAATTTTACTCCTTTAATTAAAATAGTTTCAATCAGATTATCACTAAACCTATATGGTATTTCGAAATAGTTAATAATTTTTTTTGTAATTATAATGTTTGCTAATTTTCCTTTGGTAATACTTCCTACTTTATCTGACACATCCATCGCATAGGCACCATTAATCGTGGCTGCATTAATGGCTTCGTTTGGTGTAAGTTTCATTTTTATGCAAGCTGTTGCAACTACAAAATTCATATTGCCTGAGGGTGTTGTACCTGGATTATAATCTGAGGCAATTGCTAGTGGTAAGTTTTGATCTAATATTTTTCGAGCTGGTGTATATGGAATTGAAATAAAATAAGAACAAGTTGGCAAAGCAACTGGCATTGTATTACTATTTTTTAATTCTTCAATATCTTTATCGGTAACAATTTCTAGATGGTCAACTGATCTGACATTATTTCTAACACACATTTCAATACCATTTATAGAAGTAAATTGATTGACATGAATTTTTGCTTCTAAACCGTGTTTTTTACCACATTTAATAATTTTTTCTGTATCTGAAACTGAGAAATATCCAGTTTCTAAAAAAACATCAATGAAGTCAGCTAGTTTTTCCGATGTTAT
>Ga0233372_1000562_pt1 | contig 16436 bp, 15 predicted proteins | sample ElkDunMinimDraft_4_FD_191538 | JGI IMG/M metagenome (GOLD analysis project Ga0233372, IMG submission 191538) | Fecal eukaryotic communites from dung pellets of Tule Elk in California, USA - Elk Dung D8 | ecosystem: Host-associated > Mammals > Digestive system > Large intestine > Fecal | place... | reverse complement strand
AATCACGATCTCGATTTCAGCGCGTCGGACGACCGCGGTTCCACTGCCTCGTTCCGCGCGGCCTATGGCCCGGAGACCTATGCCTGGGAAACGCCGCAGGCCTCGTTCCTGGTGCTCGACAACGTGATCCACCAGCCCGGGCAGCGACCGGGCTATGTCGGCGGGCTGCGCGAGGACCAGTTCGAGTTCCTCGAGGCCTATCTGCAGGCCGCGCCGCGCGACCGGCTGCTGGTGGTCGCCGCGCACGTGCCGTGGTTCGACACCGCCGACAGCGGAGCACCCGAGACCATGCGCAGCGCCGATCGCGCGCGCCTGTTTGCGGCCCTGCAGCGCTTCGAGCGCGTGCTGCTGCTGACCGGCCATCGCCACACCCAGCAACACGTCCGCCACGACGCCGGGAGCGACTGGCACGGCGCGGCGCCGCTGCACGAATACAACGTGGGCGCGGCCAGCGGTGCGTTCTGGAGCGGCGCGCCGGATGCGCAGGGCATTCCCGACGCGATGATGGCCGACGGTACCCCGAACGGCTTTGCCAGCCTGCGCATCGATCCGGATGGCGGATACCGGTTGGCCTGGCATCCGGCACGTGAAGCCGCCGCCGATCCCGCGACCACGCAGGCGATGGCGCTGCATGCGCCGCGCGTGTTGCGTCAGGGCGCATATCCGGCCTGGGGCGTCTACGCCAACGTCTATATGGGCGAGGCGGATACCCGGGTCGAGTTCCGCGTCGACGATGGCGACTGGACGCCGATGCGCCGCGTCGAGCGGGCCGATCCGCGCCTGCTGCTCGAGAACGCGCGCGACGATCTGGCCGACGCCCTGCGCGGCCGCGACCGCTCGCCCGAGGCGGTGCCGTCGCTGCACCTGTGGCGTGCTGCGCTGCCGACCGATCTCGCGACCGGCGAGCACGAGGTCGAGGTGCGCGCCTTCGATCCCTGGCAGGGCGAGCAGCGCGCCCGCACACGCTATCGACTCGACCGCTTCGACGACGCCGCGCGCGCGCCATAAGGGCGCCGCCGGCTGATCCACCTCGGCCAGCGCATCGCGAAAGCGCGGCGCGGGCGGCCCGCAACCTGCAGCCGGCGGGGCATCAGCCGTCGACGGCGCAGCCGCCGCCGCTCAGCGGATCGCGTCGATCTGGTCGAAAGTGGTCACGCGCGGATGGCCGTTGGCCGCCGCCGCGTCGCGCGGTGTCGGGTAGTCGTCGGGCCGGTCGACCAGGATCGTCCGCATCCCGGCGTCGCGCGCGGCATCCAGCTCTTCGACCACGTCCGACAGGAACAGCACCTCCGCCGGGGCGGCGTCGAGTGCATCGGCGATGCGCGCATAGCTGTCGGCATCGCGCTTGCCGCCCACTTCGGTGTCGAACCAGTTGGAGAACAGGCCGGTCAGGTCGCCCGCGTCGCTGTGCCCGAAGAACAGCTTCTGCGCAGGCACCGAGCCCGACGAGTACACCGCAAGCGTCTCCCCGGCTTCGTGCCAGCGGCGCAGCGCCGGGGCCGCGTCGGGATAGATGTGCGCAGTGAAATCCGCATCGCGGTAGCCGCTCGACCAGATCATGCCCTGCAGCGCCTTGAGAGCCGTGTGCTTGCGGTCGGCGTCGATCCAGCCCTGCAGTGTTTCGACGATCATCGCGTCGTCGCACATCGCGCCGTGCTCGGTTGCGACCACGTCCAGCCAGCGGCGGACCTCGGGATCGTTGCCATGCGCGGCGACGAAGCCGGGCAGGGCGCGGCGCGCATACGGGAACAGCACGTCCTTGACGAAGGAAATGCTGCTGGTGGTGCCTTCGATATCGGTCAGGATCATCCGCGCGTCAGCCGGTTCGGGGGCGTTGAAGTGTAAGCCGTCGCCAGGTCGTGCCGGCAGCCGCCTCCGGCATTTCAGCGCTCACCACGAGCGTGCGTGGCTGGCGTCGCGGTTGCGCTCCTGGCGGGGCATGGGTCGTGGCTGCGCACACCGTCCTGCGTCCCGGGACGCCCGCTGCAGATACGCGGCCGGGTGGCGGGCCGCGCACGGGATCGTGGGGCTGGCTGAACGACCTGGACGTCAGCGCGTATCCGGCTCGTAGCGCGGGAATTTCTGCGCGATGTCGGAGCCGGTGAAATGACCGATCCAGCCATCGGGCTGCTCGAAGAAGCGGATCGCGACAAAGCGCGGCTCGCTGCCCATATCGAACCAGTGGGTCACACCGTCGGGCACGCCGATCAGATCGTCCTTCACGCACTCGATCTCGTAGACCTTGCCTTCGACATGCAGGGTGAACAGTCCCGAGCCGTCGACGAAGAAACGCACCTCGTCTTCCTTGTGGAAGTGCTCGTCGAGGAACTTGGCGCGCAGTTCCTCGCGCTTGGGGTTGTCGGGCGCGATGCTGATCACATCGACCGACTTGAACCCGCGCTCGGCGCTGATGCGGTCGATGTCGGCCTTGTAGGCGGCGATGACCTCCTCGGGGCTGGCGCCGGCCGCGACCGGCGCTGCGGCCTGCCAGCGTTCGAAAGTCACGCCGATCGCCTGCAGTTCGCGGGCGATCGCGTCGCCATCGCGGCTGTCGAAGAGCGGCGTGTCGGGTGCGGTGTCGGCGAAGATGCGGAGGCGGCTCATGGGACTGGCTCGGGGCGCTTGCGGGGCGTGCAGACTAGCAAAGCCGCGCCGGCGCAACGTTGACCGGGGCGGAACACAGCGCCCTCACTGGCGTGCGGTGCGAAGCTGCGCGGAATTCAGTTGCGTACGCCGAGCCGGCGCAGCTCCAGTTCGCAGTGCAGCAGGAACTCGAACGCCTCCAGGTGCCGCCGGGCCTCGGCCATGTCGCGGCCCCAGGCATAGAGACCATGACCATCGATCAGATAGCCCCACATCGGCCCGGCATCGAGCAGGGCGTCGACCTGCGCCGACAGCACCCGCATGTCCTGGCTGTTGGGCAGCACCGGGACATCGATCGCGATCTCGTGGGTGCTGTTGCCGGCGAAGGCCTTCAACAGTTCATAGCCTTCCAGGCGCACGTGTCCGGCGCCGGCGAACAGGCGCGAGGCGATGGTCTGGGTCGGTGAATGCGTGTGCAGGATGCAGCCGATCCCGGGGAACCGGCGGTAGAGCTGGGTATGGAGCAGCGTCTCGGCCGAAGGCCGGTGCTGGCTGCCGACAGCCCGCCCGTCGAAGTCGACGACCATGATGTCGTCTTCCTCGAGCCGGCCCTTGTCGCGGCCGGAGACCGTGATCGCGGCATGGCGATCGTCGAGGCGGCGCGAGAAATTGCTGCTGGTCGCGGGGGTCCAGCCGGCCTGTGCGAGTTCGCGGATGTTGACGATCAACTCGCCTGCGAGTTCGCGCAGGCGGTGGGTGTCGTAAGGAGGCGTGTCTGACATGGCGTGAAGTCTAGCGTGCCGGGCATGCCGACCGAGCGGCCCGCAGGTTTCCGATCGCGCTTCGTCGCGCCTTGGCGGCGCGGCTCACTTTGCGGTCAGGCCTCGGCGCGGAAAGCCGCGGTATGCAGCCCAGGCCAGCAGGCAGATGATCAGCGCACCCAGCAGCGTGTCGATCGGCGTCGACCAGACCAGCAGGCCGCAGGCGAGCAGCGCGCACATGCCGAGGATGCGGTCGCGTGGCCCGGCCGGACGCTCTGGATTACCCAGGAGCAGGCTCAGGCCAGCGGCGGCATAGGCCACGACCACCAGGGTGACCGCCATGTTGATGATGATCTCGAACTGGGTCCCGACCGTGTCCGATACGGTGGCGAAGGCGATGATCGTCATCGAGATCACCACGGCCAGCAGGCCCTGACCGGCGGCGCCGTTGGGCAGCAGGTGTCCGAAGAACCGCGGCAGGAAGCCGCGATGCGCCGCGCGCGCGCCGGATTCGCCCGTCACCAGCAGCCAGCCGCCCAGTGTGCCGGTGGCCTTGAGCGCGGCCGCCGCGGCGATCACCGGAATTGCCCAGGCGCCGAACATCTGTCCGGCGACGAGGGCGAATGGCGCGCTCGACTCGGCCAGTTCCTGGACCGGCACGATGCCCATCATCAGCACCGAGGACACCATGTAGACGACGCCCGCCAGCAGGATGCCGCCGAGGGTCGCGATCGGCACGTTGCGCTTGGGATTACGGACCACGCCGGCGACCATCGCGCCGGTCTCCAGGCCGATGAAGGCCCAGAACACCGTGGCCAGGGAACCGAAGGCGACCGCGGCGTCGGACTCGCCGCTGACGTTCCAGCCCGCGAAGTAGATATCGGGGTCGAAATAGGCCCAGCCGGCGATCAGGACCGCAGCGACCGGGAGCAGGCCGAACACCACGCAGAACGACTGGAAGTGCGCAATGCTGCGCGGGCCCAGCAGGTTCAGCGCGAGCATCGCCCAGATCAGCAGGATCTGTCCGGTCAGCTGCACGCCGGGACCGTCGCTCACCGGCAGCAGGATCACCAGATACCCGATGGCGGCGACCGCGATCGCGTTGTTGCCGATCCATGACGAGAGCCAGTACGCCGTCGTGGCGAGGAAGCCCATGTCCCGGCCGAGGCTAGGACGCACGTAATCGTCGGGCGATGTGAGGTCGGGATACTGGCGCGCGAGCCGCGCGAACGCGCCGCCCAGCGCGACCGCGAGCACGGTCCCGATCAGCCACGAGAACACGGTGACCGTACCCGACCGCGCGAGCGTGGCCGGCAGCAGGAAGAACCCCGAGCCGATCATGTTGTTGGCCACCATGAAGGTCGCCAGTACCGGGCCGATCTGCTTGACTCTGGAGGTCGTGGACATGGAGGTGATCCGCGAGGGGACGGCGCGACGGCCGCTGGTCGGAGGCTCTAAGGGCACACGGCCCGCGCGGGGCGGGCCGTGTGGCGGCGGATCAGCGCTTCGGCAATTGCTGCCGGAGCTTGCTGTGCTTGTAACCGTAAAGGAAGTAGATGGTGAAGCCGATGATGGTCCAGGCCAGCAGCACCATCCAGTTCAGCAGCGGCATCGTGGCGACCAGGCCGAGGCAGGCGGCCACGCCGAGGGTGCCGACGACGAACACGGCCGGCACGCGGAACGGGCGGTGCAGGTCGGGCTGGGTGCGACGCAGGACCATCACGCCCAGGCACACGGTGGCGAACGCGACCAGGGTGCCCATCGAGACCACGTCGCCCAGCAGCTGGATCGGCAGGAACGCCGCCATGATGGCTGCGACAAGGGCCACCAGCACGGTGCCCTTGTGCGGCGTGCGGAAGCGGGCGTGGATGGCGCCGAAGAAGCGCGGCAGCAGGCCGTCCTGCGCCATCGAGAAGAAGATGCGCGGCTGGCCCATCAGCATCACCAGGATGACCGTGGTCAGGCCGGCGATCGCGCCGATCTCCACCAGCGTCTTGAGCCACAGCAGGCTCGGATATGCCTCGAGCGCCGTCGCGACAGGCTTGGCCGTGCCGAGCGTGGTGTAGGGCACCATGCCGGTCAGCACCGCCGACACCGCGATGTAGATCACCGTGCACAGGAACAGCGAGCCGAGGATGCCGATCGGCATGTCGCGCTGCGGGTTCTTGACCTCCTGCGCCGCCGTGGAAACCGCGTCGAAGCCGATGTAGGCGAAGAACACGATCGACGCGCCACGCAGCACGCCCTCCCAGCCGAAGCGGTCGCCGCCCTGGTTCTCGGGGATGAAGGGGAGCCAGTTCTCGGCGTTGACGTACTGGAAGCCGAAGGCGAGCAGCAGCAGGATGACCAGCACCTTGATCGACACGATGATCGCGTTCGCGGTCGCCGACTGGGTGATGCCCACGTAGCAGAGGATGCCGACCGCGCCGATGATCAGTACCGCCGGCAGGTTGAAGAGGGCACCGGTGGTGACGAACTTGCCGAACTCGCACGCGCCGGCCTGCGCCGCCTCATGCGTACAGAAGTTGATCGGCGCCTGGGTCAGTGCTGCGGGCAGGTGCACGCCGAGACTGTCGAGGAAGCTGACCGTATAGCCCGACCAGCCGACCGCGACGGTCGACGCCGCGAACAGATATTCGAGCACCAGACTCCAGCCGACGAACCAGGCAAGCGCCTCGCCCAGCGTCGCGTAGGTATAGCTGTAGGCACTTCCCGAGGCGGGGATCATGGCCGCGAACTCGGCGTAGCACAGGCCCGCCATCGCGCAGGCGAAGCCCGCGATGACGAAGCTCAGCATGATCGCCGGGCCGGCATGGTTGGCGGCGGCGGTGCCGGTGATGACGAAGATGCCTGCGCCGATCACAGCGCCCAGTCCGAGCATCACGAGGTGCTTCGCGGTCAGGGTGCGCTTGAAGCCCACTTCGCCAGACAGACTGCCTTCGACAGGTTCGCCGGCATCGACATGCGGTTGGGCCTCGATAGGCTTGGTGATCATCAGGTTCTTGAACATCGGGCTCCCCGGTTGGTCGATCGGTGTCGCGACTGGCCACCAGACGTTCCGTCGCCCCCCGCGGCCATGCGGAATCGCCGTACCATGCCAAACGCGGACGCCCGGCACAAGCAACATCGCCATCGCCTGTACCGCATCTCTCCAACCCGGATCCTGCGCGACCGGTCACGCCGCGTCGCAACAAATCCATGCCCGATTCCAGCGTTTCCATGCCCGGTCCCTTGGCGTCGCTCGCACGCGCATTCACCCTGTTTGGTCAATCGCATCCTGCCCAGTCGCAGGTCGCCACAGAGTTCGTCGCATTGCTCGGCGATGCACAGGATCCCTTCGTACGCACGCGGCTTGCCGGTCATTTCACTGCGTCGGCACTGGTGGTCAGCCGCGACGGCTCGCGCACCCTGTTGACCCACCATCGAAAGCTCGGCCTGTGGGTGCAGCCGGGAGGCCACGCCGACGGCGACCGCGATCTGGCGCGCGTGGCGCTGCGCGAAACCGAAGAAGAAACCGGGCTGCGTGGTGTCGAGGTGTTGCCGGAGATCTTCGATCTCGACCGCCACTGGATTCCCGTGCACAGGGACGTCCCCGGGCACTGGCACTACGACGTGCGCTACGTCGTGCGCGCGGGTGCGGACGAGACGTTCGCCGTCAGCGAGGAGTCGCTGGCACTGGCATGGGTGCCCATCCTCGAGGTGGCACTGGGCAACGGCTATGACGCTTCCCTGCAGCGCATGGCGCAACGCTGGCGCGAAGGAGCCCGGCCCCTGGGCCGATAGCGCGCCTGTTTCGCAAGCGCTGTCGGCGGCCGCCCGCGCAGACAGCGATCGACGGGAGCCCGCGACTGACCGGTCCGATGCGCCAGACGCGCAAAGCGGACATCATGCGAGCCATGACCACTGCTTCCGACTCCAGCGCCCCGCAGATCGGCGGCGTACTCGAAACCGCCCTGTACGTGGACGACATGCCACGGGCGGTGGCCTTCTTCTCGAACGTGCTGGGGCTGCGTGCGCTGATGCAGAGCGATCGCCTGACCGCCTTCGATGCCGGTGGCCAAAGTGTGCTGCTGGTGTTCGCGCGCGGCGCCTCGCAGGCCGATACCACCAGCGAGCGCGGCACCGTGCCGGGTCATGACGGCGCAGGGCCGCTGCACATGGCCTTGCGGATCAGCGCCGACGCCTATGACGGCTGGAAGGCAAGGCTCGCGGCGCATGGCGTGCCGATGCGCGGCGAGATGTCGTGGCCGGCCGGTGGACGCAGCCTGTACTTCGAGGACCCCGACGGGCACGTGCTCGAGTTCGCCACGCCCGGCCTGTGGGCGAACTACTGAGGCCGGGCGCGACGCCGGGGTTTCAGTACAGGACGCGCGTGCGCAGGGTGCCCTCGATCTTCGACAGCTCGCTGCGCAGGTGCGCGGCCTGGTCGCCGCTGGCGGAGACGTCGATGACCACGTAGCCCACGTTGGCGGTGGTGCGCAGGTACTGGCCGTCGATGTTCACCGCTTCGCGCGAGAACACCTCGTTGATCTTCGACAGCACGCCGGGCACGTTGCGGTGCAGGTGCAGCAGTCGGTGGCTGCCGCTGTGCTCGGGGAGGGTGACCTCGGGGAAGTTGACTGCCGACAGCGTGCTGCCGTTGTCGCTGTAGCGCACGAGCTTGGCCGCGACCTCGATGCCGATGTTGTCCTGCGCCTCCAGCGTGCTGCCGCCGACATGCGGGGTCAGCAGCACGTTGTCGTGACCGAGCAGCGGCGACTCGAACGCATCCTCGTTGCCCTGCGGTTCGACGGGGAACACGTCCACCGCGGCGCCGCCGATGTGGCCGCTGCGCAAAGCGGCGGCGAGGGCGTCGATGTCGACCACGGTGCCGCGCGAGGCGTTGATCAGGTGCGCACCCGGACGCATCGCGGCCAGTTGCGCTTCGCCGAACATCAGTTTCGTCGCCGGCGTTTCCGGTACGTGCAGCGTGACCACGTCGCTACGTGCGAGCAGATCGTCGAGGCTGGCCGCGCTGCGCGCATTGCCCAGCGAGAGTTTGGTTTCGATGTCGTGGAACAGCACCTGCATGCCGAGCGACTCGGCCAGCACGCCGACCTGGGTGCCGATATGACCGTATCCGACGATACCCAGCGTCTTGCCGCGCGCCTCGTGGCTGCCGAGCGCGGACTTGCTCCAGCCGCCGCGGTGGCACTGGGCGTTCTTCTGCGGGATGCCACGCAGCAGCATGATCGCCTCGGCAACCACCAGCTCGGCTACCGAGCGCGTATTCGAATAGGGCGCGTTGAACACCGGAATGCCGGCGCGCTCCGCCGCTTCCAGGTCGACCTGGTTGGTGCCGATGCAGAAGCAGCCGATCGCCATCAGCCTGCGCGCATCGGCCAGGACCTCCGCGCTGAGCTGCGTGCGCGAACGGATGCCGACGATGTGCGCGTCGGCGATCTTCGCGCGCAGCTGGTCGTCCGGCAGGGCCTTTGGGTGCATTTCGATCTGGGTGTAACCGGCGGCCCGGAAGGTGTCGACGGCGCTCTGGCTGATGCCTTCGAGCAGCAGGACGCGAATGTCCTGCAGGGGGAATGAGGTCTTCATGGATGAATCCGCAGCTGGGCGTAGGGGAGTGCGCACTGCATGGTGCCAGAGTCGCCCGCGCACGCGGCAGCCGTGCTGGACGCATCCGGGGCGCGCTCGTACGCTGGCCCTCCCGCTTTACCGGCCGCGTGTCCGATGTCCGACCCCCGAATCTCCGCCCTGCAGGCGGAAGTCCCCTCGCTGCGCCTGCTGACCGATCCCGCCGACCTCGCGCATTACGGCGTCGACTGGACCCGACGCTGGACGCCCGCGCCGCTGGCCGTCGCACTGCCGGCGACGATCGAAGAAGTGCAGGCGACGATGCGCTGGGCGAATGCCGCAGGCGTCGCCGTGGTGCCGTCGGGCGGGCGCACCGGCCTGTCGGGCGGCGCGGTCGCGGCGCACGGCGAACTGGTCCTGAGCCTGCAGCGCATGAACCGGGTGGTGGGCTTCGAGCCGGCCGATCGCCTGCTCACCGTCGAGGCAGGCATCGCCCTCGAAGCGGTGCAGGAGGAGGCGCGGTCGCACGGCCTGCAGTATCCGGTGGACTTCGCCTCGCGCGGCTCGTGTTCGATCGGCGGCAATATCGCAACCAACGCCGGCGGCATCCGCGTGGTGCGCTACGGCAACACGCGCGAGTGGGTGGCCGGCATCCGGCTGGTCACCGCGACCGGTGAACTGCTCGACCTCAACCGTGGCCTGGTCAAGAACTCCAGCGGCTACGACCTGCGCCATCTCGCGGTGGCGTCGGAAGGCACGCTCGGCATCATCGTCGAGGCGACGCTGAAGCTGGCCGATCCGCCGCCCGACACACGGGTGATGCTGCTGGCGCTGCCCTCGTTCGAAGTGCTGATGGAGGTATTCCAGGCCCTGCGTGCGCGGCTGCCGCTGGAGGCCTTCGAATTCTTCACCGACCGCGCGCTGCACCACGTGGTGGCGCACGGCGCGCAGCCGCCGTTCGAAGCCGCGTATCCGTACTACGTCGTCGCCGAGTTCGCCTGCGAGGGCGAGGCGGGCGAAGTGCAGGTGTTGTCGGCGTTCGAGTACTGCATGGAGCAGGGCTGGGTCGAGGACGGCGTGATCAGTCACGGCGATACGCAGGCCGCGGCGCTGTGGCGGCTGCGCGAGGGCATCACCGAGAGCCTCGCGCCACACCTGCCGTACAAGAACGACGTATCGGTGCGCGTTTCGGCGATGCCGGGGTTCCTGGCGCGCACCCAGGCCCTGCTTGCGTCGGAATATCCGCAGTTCGAGGTGGTCTGGTTCGGGCATATCGGCGACGGCAACCTGCACATCAACGTGCTCAAGCCGGCGGACATGGCCAACGCCGACTTCGTCGTCGAATGCGAGCGTGTGACCAGGCTGCTGGCGGAAACACTGGCCGAGTACGGCGGCAGCATCTCGGCCGAACACGGCATCGGTCTGGTGAAGAAGGCCTATCTGGGATCGACCCGCAGCGCGGCGGAGATCGCGGTGATGCGTGGCATCCGGCGTGCGCTCGATCCTGCCGGCATTCTCAACCCGGGCAAACTGTTCGACTGAAGGTCCGGTCGCCTGCGCGCCGGCGAAGTTACAGTGGCGCCCCTCCACCGTTTCCCGGAGTCTCCCATGAAGGTCCGTTCCGCATTCCTGCTGCTGGCCGCCCTGTCCGCGCCGGCTTTCGCCGGCAGTTTCGCCGGCACCAGTGCGGGCGCCACCTCGGGCGGCGCCTCGGCCTCGTCGGGCAGCACGTCCGGCAACGACAAGGTGGTGCTGCAGGCGCAAGAGGACGCCGCGGGATTCGTCGCCAGCGAGGGACGCATCCGTGGCGCGCGTCTGGAAGCCGCGCTGCGTCACCTGCGCGAGACCCGGCCGCTCGCGCGCGAGGCGTCCGATCTCGAACTCGCGCAGGCCATCCTCGCCCGCTGATCCGGCTGGCCGATGCTGACGCGGGCCGCCGTCGTCCTGGCCGCAGCCCTGTTGGCGCCGGCGGCGTCGGCTGCCGGCTGGTCGGTCGCGCAGCAGGTGAGCGGTGAGCCGTTGCATCCTGCGGAAGCCATCCAGGCCGACCTCGCGCTGACCGCTGCGGTGTCGCGTCTGCCGCCCGGCTGGCGCGACGCCCCGGGTCTCGATGTCGTTGTCGACTGGCGCGACGACCTGCCCGGCGATGTCCACGGTCGCGCATTCGGTACGCATCTGCGCATGCGTCGCTCGCTGCTCGCCGACGCGGGCGAGGCGCAGGCGCTGCAGCGCGCCCTGCTGCACGAGTTCGCCCATCGATACGACCACTCGCCACATGGCGGCCTGTCGCGCGATCCACGGCTGCTCGATCTCGCCGGCTGGCCGCAGCGGCCTCTGCGCCTGGGTCTGCGCGTGCGCGACAACGCCATGCGCGACCGTAGTCCCGATGCCTACGAGCGCACCGCACCGGCCGAGTTCGTCGCGGTCAACCTGGAATACTTCCTGCTCGACGCCGAATACGCCTGCCGCCGTCCGGCGCTGCACGCCTACTTCGCCGCGCATTTCGGTTGGGCACCACCGCAGGTCGACTGCGCGCCGGAACTGCCCTTCGTCGAGGCCCAGCCCGAGGCGGATGCCGCGCCGTTGCTCATGCTCGATCCCGCGCAGGTCTATGCCGTCGACTACCTCCTGGCCGAAGGCAACGCGCAACCGATGAGCCGCTGGGGCCACAGCATGCTCCGGCTGGTGATCTGCGCGCCTGGCCGTTCCCCCGGGCCCGATTGCCGGCTCGATCTTGCCCATCACCGTGTGCTGTCGTTCCGCGCCTTTGTCGACGATGTGCAGATCTCCAGCCTGCGTGGCCTGACCGGGCGCTACCCGTCGCGGCTGTTCGTGCTTCCGCTCGACCAGGTCATCGAGGAGTACACGCGGGTGGAACTGCGCGGCCTGCAATCGGTGCCGCTGGGGTTGTCGCCGGGCGAGATCGCCACGCTGCTGACCCAGGCGGCCGCGCTGCACTGGAGCTACGACGGGCGCTATTACTTCATCGGCAACAACTGCGCGGTGGAAACCTGGAAGCTGCTGCAGACGGGCGTGCCGCGACTGGCCGATGCACGGCTGCGCAGCGTGACCCCGACCGGGCTGCTGCGCAGACTTGCGCGCAGCGGCGCTGCGGACCTGTCGGTGCTTGACCGCGACGATGCGGTGCGGAACGGATTCCGGTTTCCGTCCGCCGATGCGGAGTATCAGGCCCTGTTCGATGTCGCCCGCGCCGAGCAACCGCTGCCGGTCACCCGGTATGCCGACTGGCTCGACCTCGCGCCGCAGGCGCGCACGCCCTGGTTCGATGGCGCGCAGCTGCGCGACGGCGCGGCGCTGCTGGTACTCGAACATGCCGCGCGGCGCCGGGAGATGTTGCGCCTGCGCGACGAACTCAAGCGCCAGCTTCTCGATCCGCGACAGGCTGCAGTCGCCGCGCCTTCGCTCGCGACGCTGCGGGCAATGCTCGACGCCGGCGATCGTCTCAGCCGGCCCGCGCAACTGCTGGCGGACGGCTACGGGCTGCCGCAGCCCGATGAACGCTCGCTGCTCCAGCACGACGTGGCCGCGCGCGCGCAGCGCCTGCACGGCCTGCGCGCGCAACTGGAGGACGGGGGGCGGATGGCGTTGACGCCGCAGGCGCAGGCGCGGATCGCGGCGCTCGAGGAGAACATCGAGGTGCTGGGGGCGCGATTGCGGACGCTGCATCGCGAGGCGGGTGGGCTGGAACTGGATTGAGCGGCCTCACCTGCGCACGCAGCACAGGCGAGGGCTCAGCAGCGGGCCGAGCCCTGGCGGGGCAGCCCGCTGCGCGATGTCATCCCGGACATCGTGCGGATGGACCGGGACGCGGGCGCAGCGCTGCGGGGATCACCGATGCCTTATGCACCGGCCTCATCCGGGCGGCGAAGGGGTCGCGCGAATCGGAGCGCCGCAGGCTTGCGCCACTCCAGACGCTCGCGGACTACCGGGTTCAGTCCGCGCGGCCGCCGAATTCTCCGGTGGTGGTGTTGACCCACACGCGCTCGCCGTTGGTGATGTATTCCGGCACCTGGATCTCGATGCCGGTGTTGAGCGTCGCCGGCTTCGGGCGCTTGGTCGCGGTGCCACCCTTGAGTTCGGGCGGGGTGTCGACGACTTCAAGCACCACGCTCTGCGGCAGCTGCAGGCCGACCGGGGCGTCGTCGATGACCTGCACGAACAGACCGGTCAGTCCCTCGGTGATGTAGCCGGCGCCGTCGCCGACGACATTGGCATCCAGGGTGTACTGGGTGAAATCCTCGTCGTCCATGAACACGAACGCGTCGCCGTCCTTGTACGAGAAGCTCGCCTGGCGCCGGGCGAGGTCGACCTCGCGCAGCTCGTCGTCGCCGTCGAAGCTGGCGTCGGTCTTGGTGCCGCCGGGCACGCTGTACATGGTGAAGCGGAAGCGCACGTTGCCGCCGCGGCCCTGCGGCGAGCTGCGCTCGATGTCGCGCACCTGGTACACGCCACCGTTGTGTTCGACCACGTTTCCTTTCTTGACGTCGTAGGCTTTCATCGTTGTCCGCTGCTGGATGGAGAACTGGTTGGGGAAGGCGACACCGCGTTGCGGCCGGCATCGGGATTGCGCAGGTAGAGCCGCAGGTTGGGGTAGTCGATCACGGCCGCACCGCGTACCAGTACGTCCGCGCCGACCACGCCGTCGACGGCGGCCTCTCCACGCTGCGAGAACGCCGCATTGACGTGGTCGAGCGCGAGGAAGTGGGCGGTGAACGCATCGTCGCGGTAGGCGCCGATCCGCAGCTGGCTGTCGGGCAGGGCAGCGATCGCGAGCCCGCTGCCGCCGGCGCCCGTGGCGACGCCGCCCGCCACGACATCGCGTCCGTCGGCGAAGCGCGACTGCGCGGCACGGTCGATGACGGTGCGACCCGCGCCGGTGTCGACGATGAAGCGGCCGCGCACACCGTTGACGTGCAGCTCGATGGCGAGGTGCGCATCGCCATGTCGGGCCATCGGCACCGCCACATAGCCGCCGGCGCGAAGCGTGGCGTCGAGTCCGGCAGGCTGGGCGTGCGCAGCCAGCGCCAGGCAGGCCAGCGCGGCGGCCAGCACGATGCGATGCAGGATCCTGGTCGGCACGGCGCTGCGCCCTTACCTGGGGGCGAGGCGCACCGCGCCGTCGAGGCGGATGGTCTCGCCGTTGAGATAGCGGTTGCCCACGATGTAGGCGACCAGGTCGGCGAATTCCTCCGGACGCCCCAGGCGCGACGGGAAGGGGATCGAGGCCGACAGCGACTGCTGCACCTCGTCGGGCATGCCGTCGACCATCGGCGTCCAGAAGATGCCGGGCGCGATGGTGTTGACGCGGATGCCGAAGCGCGAGAGCTCGCGGGCCATCGGCAGGGTCATCGCGACCACGCCGCCCTTGGAGGCCGAATACGCGGCCTGGCCGATCTGGCCTTCGTAGGCGGCGACCGAGGCGGTATTGACGATCACGCCGCGCTCGCCGTCCTCGCCCGGCTCGTTGCGCTGCATGACCGCCGCTGCGGCCTTGGCGACGTTGAAGCTGCCGACCAGATTGACCATGACCGTAGTGCTGAACGTCGACAGCGGCATCGGCGCCTCGCGGCCGAGCACGCGGCCGGCGCCGAGGATGCCGGCGCAGTTGATCGCGACATTGAGTCCGCCGAGGAACGCGCGCGCCTCATCGACGTTCGCGACCACGCCGGCCTCGTCGGTGACATCGGTGCGCAGGTAACGGGCATTGGCTTGGCCGAGCGCGGCGACGGCGTCGGCGCCCTTGTCGTCGTTGACGTCGAACAGCACGACCTTGCCGCCGCCCGCCACCAGCTGATGGGCCACGGCGAGGCCGAGGCCGGAGACACCGCCGGTCACGATGGCGCGGACAGAATCGGGTGTCATGAGCGGATCCTCGCAGGCAAAGCGCGCAGTTTAACCGGCGCTCGTGTGCCCGGTACGGCGTCGCCGATCGGTCCGCGCGCCTGCAGCGCGCAAACCGTCAGCCGCGCCCGTGAGGGCGTGTGGACGATGATGCAGGCCGCGGCATGGAGGACGCGGCGCCTGCTTCCAGGCTCATCCCCGCGCGGCGAGTGCCTGTCCGACCTTGCTGCCAGACGCGCGACCGAGCCTGGAGGCGAGCCAGTTGCCGGTTTCGGCGAGCATCTCGAGATCGATCCCGGTACGCACGCCCATTCCGTGCAGCATGTAGACCACGTCCTCGCTGGCGACGTTGCCGCTGGCACCCTTCGCGTACGGGCAGCCGCCGGCGCCCGAGACCGCGGAATCGATCACCGAGACGCCTTCCTCCAGGCACGCCAGCAGGTTGGCCAGCGCCTGCCCCCAGGTGTCGTGGAAATGCACCGCGAGCGCCGGCATGGGCACCTCGGCGGCGACGGCGCGCAGCATCGCACGCGCTGCCGCAGGCGTGCCCACGCCGATGGTGTCGCCGAGCGAGATCTCGTAGCAGCCCATCTCGTGCAGCGCCCGCGCGACCCGGACCACGTCGGCCACCGGTACCGCGCCCTGGTAGGGACAGCCCAGCACGGTGGAGACATAGCCACGCACCCGCACGCCATCGGCGCGTGCGCGGGCCAGCACGGGAGCGAAGCGCTGCAGCGACTCGGCGATCGATGCGTTGATGTTGGTCCGGTTGAAGGCTTCCGAGGCCGCGGTGAACACCGCGATCTCCTCGACCCCGGCTGCGCGCGCCCGGTCATACCCGGTTTCGTTGGGCACCAGGACCGGGTAGGCGATGCCGGAGCGCCGCTCGATACCGGCATAGACCTCGGCGGCATCGGCCAGCTGCGGAACCCACTTCGGGCTGACGAAGCTGGTCGCCTCGATACTGCGCAGGCCGGTCGCCGACAACCGGTCGATCAGTTCGATCTTGTCGGCGGTCGAGACGAGGGTCTTCTCGTTCTGCAGGCCGTCGCGCGGACCGACCTCGACGATGCGCACGTCCACCGGCAGGCTCATCCGAGCACCGCCAGCACCGCGTCCGCATCCACGAACTCGCCGGCCACCGCCCGCATCTCGGCGACGCTGCCGTCGCGAGGGGCCTTGAGCGCGAGTTCCATCTTCATCGCTTCCATGACCAGCAATGGCTGGCCGGCGACGACCGTGTCGCCCGCGGCGACCTGCACCGCGACGATGCGGCCCGGCATCGGCGCACGGACGCGATCGTCGCCGGCGGCGTCGGCGCCGGCGCTGCGGCGTGCACCGGCGACGTGGCGCAGGTCCAGCCGCGCCTGGCCGTCGTGGACCACGATGTGGTCCGGCCCGGCGATGACCGAGATGCGCGCGGCGCTGTCGTCGAAGCGCGCGCTGAGCACGCCGTCGACGAGCCGCGCGCCAGCAACCGCCACAGCGCCGGAGGGGCCGTGCACAACGCGATCGTCCGCCGCGCCCGACACCGTGACCGGGAGCGGCTGTCCGCGATGCTCGAACATCAACGTGCGCGCGGCCGATGCGCCCACCCGCCAGCCATCGTTGGCGGCCCAGGGCGAGGGATCGCCGGCAGGCGCCGCCTCGGCAAGCAGCCGG
>Ga0233372_1000558_pt1 | contig 16497 bp, 13 predicted proteins | sample ElkDunMinimDraft_4_FD_191538 | JGI IMG/M metagenome (GOLD analysis project Ga0233372, IMG submission 191538) | Fecal eukaryotic communites from dung pellets of Tule Elk in California, USA - Elk Dung D8 | ecosystem: Host-associated > Mammals > Digestive system > Large intestine > Fecal | place... | reverse complement strand
AATGTGTTTTCAAAGCATGATTAAGAATAAATTTTTAAAATCAAATTTATTATAGCAGCACCATCGTCGTATCTCTTTAAAATTCTTATCAAGAAAATAGAATTATAAATAATTTACAATATTTTATATACAAGGATAGATTAGAGAAATATAAATACTTATTTTTAATTGATTAAGAGGTTATTTTAAACTTTAAGATGATATAGAGCGACAAATTATGAAACGTGAACTAAAAAGCTTAAGGCATATTCGGATGAAATAAGAAGTGTAGAACAAAATGAAAAAGAATATACGGAAAATACAAAGCTATATTGTCTGATGGAGAAATTACAAAAAAAGAAAGATGCTTATTGAACCCATTAACTCAAGCACGCAATATTAGAAAGTAGAATCAAAGAATTGAAAAAAAAGAAATCAACATAAAACAAAAAAGCCTAGCAAATTGCTAGGCTTTTTTTATGATAAGTAATACTTATATTTAGTCTGCTAAAATGATAATTTTATTATCATTCAATTCAATAGTACCTGAATTAATTGGTAAGTAAAATGTATTTGCATCAATTTTGTTAAATTTAGAAACAAAATTTTCAACAATAGTAATATTAGAACCAACTAATTTAATGTTTCCATTTGTTAATAATGACACAATTGGTGCGTGATTATTTAACATTTGGAACTCTCCATTAATACCAGGAACAGCTACAGAAGTAACATCTCCTTTAAATAGAGTAGCCTCTGGCGAAACAATTTCTACAATCATAATAAAAAAGTTTGTAGTTAAAAGTTACTTGTAAAAAATACAAGAACTTATAACTGATTATTAAGCTTCAGCTAACATTTTTTCACCAGCTTTAATTGCATCTTCAATAGTACCTTGTAAGTTAAATGCAGCTTCTGGTAAATGGTCTAATTCACCATTCATAATCATATTGAAACCTTTAATAGTATCTTTAATGTCAACTAAAACACCAGGAATACCAGTAAATTGTTCTGCTACGTGGAATGGTTGAGATAAGAAACGTTGTACACGACGAGCGCGTGAAACAGCTAACTTATCTTCGTCAGATAACTCTTCCATACCTAAGATAGCAATAATATCTTGTAATTGTTTATATTTTTGTAAAATTTCTTTTACATTTTGAGCACAGTCGTAATGTTCTTTACCTAAAATTTCTGGAGTTAAGATACGAGAAGTTGAATCTAACGGATCTACCGCAGGGTAAATACCTAACTCAGCAATTTTACGAGACAATACCGTAGTAGCATCTAAGTGAGCAAAAGTTGTAGCCGGAGCCGGGTCAGTTAAATCATCCGCAGGTACGTAAACCGCTTGTACAGATGTAATAGAACCTTTTTTAGTTGAAGTAATACGCTCTTGCATAGCACCCATTTCTGTAGCTAATGTAGGTTGGTAACCTACTGCTGATGGCATACGTCCTAATAAAGCAGATACTTCAGAACCAGCTTGTGTAAAACGGAAAATGTTATCAACAAAGAATAATACGTCTTTACCTTGTCCTTCACCAGCACCATCACGGAAATATTCAGCAATAGTTAATCCTGATAAAGCCACACGAGCACGTGCTCCTGGTGGTTCGTTCATTTGTCCGAATACGAAAGTAGCTTTAGAATCTCTCATACCTGGTTTATCTACTTTAGATAAATCCCATCCTCCATTTTCCATAGAGTGCATAAAATCTTCACCGTATTTAATAATACCAGACTCTAACATTTCGCGTAATAAGTCATTACCCTCACGAGTACGCTCACCAACACCAGCAAATACAGATAAACCTCCGTGTCCTTTTGCGATATTGTTAATTAATTCTTGAATTAATACTGTTTTACCAACACCAGCACCTCCAAATAATCCAATTTTACCTCCTTTAGCATAAGGTTCAATTAAATCGATTACTTTAATACCAGTAAATAAAACTTCAGCAGAAGTAGATAATTCATCAAATTTAGGAGCTTGTCTGTGAATTGGTAATCCATTTTCACCTTCTTTCGGTAAATCACCTAATCCATCAATAGCGTCTCCAATTACATTGAATAAACGACCATAAATATCTTTACCAATTGGCATTTGTATTTGAGTTCCTAACGAAACTACTTCTTGACCTCTAGATAAACCATCTGTAGAGTCCATAGAAATTGTACGAACGGTATTCTCTCCTACGTGAGATTGAACCTCTAAAACTAATTTTGAACCATCTTTTTTTATGATTTCTAATGAATCATAAATTCTTGGAAGTTCGGCATCTTGATTGTTGAAAATCACGTCAACAACTGGACCGATAATTTGGGCAACTTTACCTGTAATTTTTGACATTACTTATGTATTTATTAAACAGCTATTTACGTTTCTAAAAAAACACTATGTTTTCAGTTTGCAAATTTAAGCTTTTTTTCTTTATAATCTAATATTTTATTTTCTATTTCCGTAGAGGTCGTAAATGAATAAATAACAATTGTATTTATTTTATTCTACAGTCACAGACTTAGCTAAATTTCTAGGTTGATCAACATTTGTACCACGCATCACAGCAATGTGATAAGATAACAATTGTAAAGGTATAGTAGATAAAATTGGTGTTAAAGCTTCTGTAGTTTCAGGAATTTCGATAACGTGATCTGCTAATGCACGAACTTGCTCGTCTCCTTTAGTTACAACAGCTATAATTTTTCCACTTCTAGCCTTAATTTCTTGAATATTACTAACAACTTTATCGTAATGATTTTGCTTAGGAGCAATAACAATAACAGGCATTTGTTCGTCAATCAATGCAATAGGACCATGTTTCATTTCGGCAGCTGGATAACCCTCAGCATGAATATATGAAATCTCTTTTAGTTTTAAAGCACCTTCTAATGCAACCGGGAAGTTAAACCCACGGCCTAAAAATAAACAATTAGGTGAATCTTTATAAATAGAAGATATTTCTACCACTTTATCATTAGCTTTCAATGCTTCTTCAACTTTTGAAGGAATCAATTCCATTTCAATCAAATTTCTCATAAATTCTGACTGAGAAATTGTACCCTTAGCTTGAGCTAAACGGAAAGCTAATAAAGCCAATACAGTAATTTGAGTTGTAAATGCTTTAGTAGATGCAACTCCAATTTCAGGGCCTGCATGCGTATAAGCACCCGCATGGGTTTCCCTAGAAATAGAAGAGCCAACAACGTTACAAATTCCAAAAACAAAAGCACCTTGTGACTTAGCCAATTTAATTGCTGCTAAAGTATCAGCAGTTTCTCCAGATTGAGAAATTGCTATTACAATATCATTACTATTAATAATTGGATTACGATATCTAAACTCAGAAGCATATTCAACTTCAACAGGAATTCGTGCAAACTCTTCGATTAAATATTCGCCTACTAAACCTGCGTGCCAAGATGTCCCACAAGCAACAACAATAATACGACTAGCATTTGTGAATTTTTCAATATTATCTTCTAACCCAGCCATCTTGATGATGCCTTTGTCAGCTAATAAACGTCCACGAAATGTATCTTTTATGACATTAGGTTGTTCATGAATCTCCTTTAACATAAAGTGATCATATCCACCTTTCTCAATTTGTTCTAAATTTAATTGCAATTCTTGAACATAAGGAACAACAAGTGAATCATCTTTTATTTTACGGATTTTTAAAGCTTTATCTAAACGAATGATAGCCATTTCTTCGTCCTCTAAATAAATCGCATTATTTGTATATTCAATAAAAGGAGAAGCATCAGATGCAACAAAAAATTCACCTTCACCAATACCAATAGCTAATGGACTACCTAAACGAGCCGCAATAATTTCGTTTGGTTTTTTTACATCAAAAACACAAATTGCATAAGCACCAACAACTTGGTTTAAAGCAACTTGAACAGCCTTACCTAATTTAAGACCATTTGTTTTCTGAATATCTTCGATTAAATTAATCAGAACTTCTGTATCGGTATCTGATTTAAATATATATCCTCTTTTTATCAGCTCTCTTTTCAAAGGCTCATAATTCTCAATAATTCCATTATGTATTAATGCCAATTCACCAGAATTAGAATAATGAGGATGAGAGTTTACATCATTTGGAACTCCATGTGTAGCCCAACGTGTATGCCCCATTCCAATAGAACCATTCAGTGTAATTTGTTCTTTAGCAATACGTTCTAAGTCAGAAACCTTTCCTTTTGTTTTAGCCAACTTCATTTTATTGCCATCAAACAATACAATTCCTGCACTGTCATAACCTCTATACTCTAAACGCTGTAAACCTTTAATTACAACTGGATAAGCATCACGATGGCCAATATATCCAACAATTCCACACATACTGATTTTTAATTTGGATTCGTATAATAAACTTCAAATTTAATTTTCTTTTCAGGGTCAGAAGCGTTTGCTCCATGTAAAACCGTACCTGCCGAACTCATTACTGAAGCAGTTGGAATTTGACTTACTGAAAGTGGATTTAAATTATCTAATAAATAATTAAATGTACCTAAAGTAATTGATTCTGTAACTGATAAACCTAAACGGTATTTGTGTTTAGAATCAGACATTAGTGTTTGAGCACTAATTAAAGATTTAACATACTCAGTAATTCTAAACTTATAATATAAGCCTTGACCATCTTTTTTAACTAAAATACCGTTATATATGCCTTTATTTTTCTTAGCATTAGCAGTATTAGTAGAGGTGTCTAATAAGTAATCTTCTATAACTGAATTGTTATTTATATCATATAAAAACAAACGTTGCGGCTCATAATTAGCATTGGCACCAACAGCAGATCGATCTACATAAATAGTAACATTAGCTTCATTAATTAACCAATTTTGATTTTTCAAATAATCTATTTCATAAGGAATTCCATTACCCGCATCAGCCCCAAATAAATCTATATAAGCTATATATCCATCAGTTGATGTAGGAGATGATCCTTTACCTCCTCCAGCAACAACAAGTTTATCTGCAGCATTTTGAGGCAACATATTGTAATTATTTTCGATTAAACTAGCTGATTGACCCGCTAAATTAATTTTAACTTTTTCTCTGATCAAATCGCCATTAGAGTCTTTAAACTTATAGTTTATTTGTATATAGCCTTTAGTAAAATCTAAAGTACCTAAAACTCCCGCTGAAGCAGTATTTTTAGTAACATTAAAATAAAGACCTCTAAAATAATTTATAAAATTTTGCTGATTTGCAAGGTCTGATGCTGCTGCATTTAAAATTTTAGTTTGGAAATAACTTTTGTCCAAATCTAACCACATTCCAGGCTTAAAAGTTTCTATAACAACTTTTTGCTCGAATGGAGCTGTCTCAGCAATTATAGAATTGTCAGCGTTTAAAAGTTCCCCATTTTCATTGCGCTTAAAAACGTAAATTTCTTCATTACTAAACTTAAAGTTTGTGTTTTGAGCGGTATTTGAGCTTGAATTTAATATAGCCGACCCAATATTGTTATCGAAATTCTGTTTATCGTTTGAGTAATATCTACGAACACCATCTGCAGTATTCGGATCGGATGCAGCCATATAATAGTTGCTTTCATATACTTTTAAATCAAAAAAACCACTCCCTGCTATAGAATCTAATGTATACACATTTTGACCGTTTGCTTGAGCAGATTGAAGAGTTGAAAAATAAGGCAGATACAAATAAACCGAATCAATAACAGGTGTATCTCCAATAGTAAGACCATAATTCTCTAAAGAAACCTGCGTAGCAAAATGGTATTCAGAAGTACCTAAAATTGGGTTTTCAAAAACGCCAAGGTTATTTATTGTTAATCCGTTAGTTGCAACAGCACCCGTTTTAAAATAACCAGATTGAATTCCTGTATTTACAAGATGTTTTCCAACACCCATATAATCTTCACCAACTAAATCTGATCCTAAAGAATTAAAATCTTTATCACATGAAGTATAGAAAACTGTAGTTAAACCTAGAATTAAGCTTATAAATAGCCTTGATTTTTTTTTCATATTATATTTTGTTCTTATAAAAGTCGGTATAAACTTCTGCAAATTTATCTTTCTGCACGAAAGATAAAAAAGGTTTTTTAGAATCTTGAATATATTTTACTAAATCTTCAGAAACATTTTCAGAAGCAATGATTACACCGTCAGAATGATCTACAGCCGTTTTCATAATATTCTCAAAATTTGCTTCTACTAACTTCGTAATTGCTTCAGTCGGAACCTCATCAAAAGCAACTTTCTCTAAAGCTGTATCGTTAATTGTTCCTTCAAAAGATTTTGAATACACTGAGGTAATAATTTTTGTACCCGAAAACAAGGCGTCATTTTTATAATAATGCTTCATGTATATTGGCAAAAATGATGCCATCCAACCGTGAACATGGATCACATCGGGAACCCAGTTTAGTTTTTTAACCGTCTCAATAACACCTTTTGCAAAAAATATAGCACGCTCATCGTTGTCCGTAAATAAAGTGCCATCATCGTTTGTAAAAGTAGTTTTACGCTTAAAATATTCGTCGTTATCAATAAAATAAACTTGAATTCTTTCTTTTGGAATAGAAGCAACTTTTATGATCAGAGGCATATCCATGTCATTAATCACCAAGTTCATTCCAGATAATCTAATAACTTCATGCAATTGATGTCTTCTTTCATTAATACTTCCGTAACGAGGCATAAAAATTCTGATCTGACCTCCTTGGTCGTTAATCATTTTTGGAACCTCAAACGACATTAATGAAACTTCATTCTCTGGTAAATAAGGCACCACTTCAGATGATACGTATAATATCCTCTTATCTTCCATTACAATTTAATTTTAAATATTTTTGTGTTTAAAAAACAATGCAAAATTACAAAATTTTATGCAGTTATAATACAAAATAGTAAGTTTGCAATAAATTAAAATCTAACTCGATGTCAGTTTATCATAAAAAAAATGAATTATCAATTTATTTAGCTTCATTTATTTCTGAAGGAAAGACCATTGGTTTGGTTCCTACAATGGGAGCGCTACATGATGGCCACTTGTCATTACTAAGCAAATCATTAGAAGATAATGACCTAACAGTAATTAGTATTTTTGTTAACCCAACGCAATTTAATAATGCCGAAGACCTAGAAAAATATCCAAGAACTTTAGACCAGGATATTGCAAAAGTAATGGCATTAAATGCAAATATTATTGTTTTTTCACCTTCAGCAGATGAAATTTACGGAGAAAATATTAAGGCAGAAAGCTATGACTTTAATGGATTAGAACATCAAATGGAAGGTGCTGCGCGACCAGGACATTTTGATGGAGTTGGAGCAATTATCACGCGTTTATTCAATATTATAAAACCAACAAATGCATATTTTGGAGAAAAAGATTTTCAGCAATTACAAATTATTCGTGCATTAGTCAAAAATTATAATTTAAACGTAAATATAATTGGATGCCCTATATTTAGACAAAAAGATGGTTTGGCAATGAGCTCAAGAAATCAACGTGTAAGTGACTCTGGAAAAGAAGAATCAGTTTTTTTATTTGAAACTCTAACCAAAGCACAAAATTTATTCAAAACGGCAAGTATTAAGGATGTAAAAATATTTGTTGAAAATAAAATTAAAAACAATAGTGCGTTTGAGCTAGAATATTTCGAAATTGCAGACGAAGAAACTTTAATTACAGCAACAAACAAAGAACCAAATGTAAAATACAGAGGCTTTTTAGTTGCGCATATTGAAGGCATTAGATTAATAGACAACATATTATTAAATTAACTATTTTTGCGATATGCAAATTGAAATTTTAAAATCAAAAATCCACCGTGTAAAAGTTACAGGTGCCGATTTAAATTACATTGGAAGTATAACAATCGATGAAACTTTAATGGACGCAGCAAATATTTTTGAAGGCGAAAAGGTTGCTATCGTAAACGTTAATAATGGCGAACGTTTTGAAACGTATGCAATTCCAGGCCCAAAAAATAGTGGCGTTATTACTTTAAATGGTCCTGCTGCTCGTAAAGTTCAAAAAGACGATATTATTATAATAATTTGTTATGCCTTTGCAACTATGGAAGAAGCCAAAAGTTTTAAACCTACAGTTATTTTTCCAAATGAAGAAAATAATTCATTAACATAATTTTGAAAAATTCAATAAAAAAAATCATTTCTATAATACTCCCACTAGCTTTGGGAGTATTTTTAGTTTATTTTGCATACAATCAATTCACTGAAGAGCAATTACAAGACATTAAAATACAATTTAAAAATGCTAATTATAATTTTATTTTAATATCATCTGTATTCTCATTAATTAGTTTCGCTTCTCGTGCTTATCGTTGGAAATACAGCATAGATTATATGGGATACACCTCTGATTTTGCTAATAACTTTATGGCTGTTTGTATTGGTTATATTATGAACTTAACCATACCTCGATCTGGAGAAATTTCAAGGGCTTTAGTATTAAAAAATTATAAAAATATTCCTTTCGATAAAAGTTTTGGAAGTATTATTTCTGAACGCGTCATTGATTTTGTAATTCTTTTATGCTTTATTTTAACAGCATTTATTATCCAATTCACAACATTAAAAGATTTTATACTCGAAAACATTCCTATCGAAAAAATATTTTATTTACTTATAACGTTACTTGTAGTTGGATGTCTAGGTGTTTATTTGCTATTTTTTACTCAAATAAAACTAATGGTACTTATCAAAAGTAAAATAAAAGGATTAACAGAAGGTGTGCTAAGTGTTTTTAAAATGCCACAACGTAAAGCTTTTTTATTACATACCTTTATTATTTGGGCTTGTTATGTAGCTACTTTTTACTTTGGTATGAAAACTTTAAATGAAACTGCAACACTTTCTCTTAGCGTAATTATTTCAACCTTTGTAGTTGGTAGTTTAGCCGTAACTTTTACTAACGGTGGTTTTGGCGCATTTCCGCTAATGATTGCACAAATACTAGCCTTATTTGGAATATCTTTAACATCTGGCACAGCTGTTGGTTGGATATTATGGTCATCTCAAACTGCAATTGTAATTATTTTGGGTGGTTTATCGTTTATATTTTTACCTATATTTAATAAAAAAATCGAATCCTAATTATTAAAGAATATGAAACTAAAACTTCTAATATTACTTATTAGCTTATTAAGCTTTAATACTTATTCACAAAGAATAACAGAAACCATTAAATCTAAAAAAGTTAATGCAAATAGAGAAATACAGATTATTTTACCTCGCGGTTACGAGGAAAAAAAAGATCAAAAATTTCCAATATTAGTCGTTTTAGATGCCGATTATCTAATTGCTCCCACCGCATCGAATATCAGATATGGAGTCAATTTCGATGAATATCTAGATTTTATTATCGTAGGTATCAATCAAGGGGCAAATAACGATAGAAATTATGATTCTGAATTTGAAGATATTGGAATTCCGTCGGTTAATGGTAGTGCATTTTTCGAATTTTTAACCATGGAAGTAGTTCCGTATATCGAATCAAAATATAGAGTTCAACCTTTTAGAGCAATTATGGGGCATGGATTAACTGCCGGTTTTATGAATGCCTTTTTATACAAAGACAATTCTTATTTTAATGCATTCATTTCTATGAGTCCAGTATTAGCTAAGGATATGGAAACAAATGTTGCTAGCAGACTTAAAGAATCTAAAAAACCAATATTTTATTATCTTTCTGATACAGATGGAGATTTAACCGAAGATAAAGCAAAAATTAATATTTTAAATGAAAACATTAAAGCAATTAAAAGCGATAATTTAATGTACAAGTTTGAACATTTTACTGATGGAAATCATTATAGCTATGTTTTACAAGCTATTCCATCTGCTTTAAATTTTATATTTAAGGGCTATGGTCGTATTGATAAAGAAGAATTTAACAATCGTATCATGATTCTCGAAAAAAATCATACACAATATCTAATCGATAAATATAAAAAGATCGAGAATAATTTTGGATTTACACCAACAATTCGTTTGTCAGATTTTGAAGCGATTGAGGCTGCAATCATAGCAAATGGAAATTCAGAAGATTTAATTGAACTATCTAAACTAGCAGATAAACATTATCCAAAAACTATGTTAGGTGCCTATCACATGGCCTTATACGAGGAAAAAATGGAAGACTGGGGACGTGCAGAAAAAGCTTATTTAAAAGCATATACAATGGACCCGGTTAGAAATTTAACCAAAAATATGATGATTGATCGCGCTGATATATTTAAAGCAAAACTAAAAGAGCACGATCAAAAACGCAAAGACGAAAGAAATAAAAAATCAAAGGTAACCTCAGATGAAATTCAAGAAGAAGTTATTGAAGAAATTATTGAATAAACTAACCTATACAACAAATAATGGCTAAGGTAAAAACCGCTTTTTTTTGTCAAAATTGTGGCACCCAATTTGTTAAATGGCAAGGACAGTGTACCGCTTGCAAGGAATGGAACACAATTGTTGAAGAGATAGTTCAAAAGGAAGAAAAAAGTACGTGGAAATCAAGTTCGTTAATAGAAATTAAACGCTCTTCTAAACCGCTAAAGGTTAATGAAATTGACTCGACCAAAGAAGTACGCTACAATACAGGAGATGCAGAATTAAATCGAGTATTAGGAGGCGGTTTAGTTCCAGGCTCATTAACATTATTAGGAGGAGAACCAGGAATCGGAAAAAGCACTCTACTCCTTCAAATATCATTACGTTTGCCGTATAAAACATTATATGTTTCGGGAGAAGAAAGTCAGAAGCAAATAAAAATGCGTGCCGAACGAATCGAAAATCATTCGGATAACTGCTTTATTTTAACGGAAACCAAAACGCAAAACATTTTTAAACAAATTGAAGAAATACAACCCGAAGTAGTCATTATAGATTCTATCCAGACCTTACAAACTGAATATATTGAGGCTTCTGCAGGAACAATATCTCAAATTAGAGAATGCACGAGTGAACTTATAAAATTTGCAAAAGAAACCAATACTCCGGTAATATTAATTGGACACATTACAAAAGACGGCACAATAGCTGGGCCAAAAATTTTAGAACACATGGTTGACACTGTACTTCAATTTGAAGGAGATAGAAATCATGTTTACAGAATTTTACGTGCCTTAAAAAATCGTTTTGGATCTACATCGGAACTTGGAATCTATGAAATGCTCGGAAGTGGATTACGTGAAGTTACCAATCCGTCAGAAATATTAATGGGTAATAAGGACGAAGATTTATCGGGTACTGCTATTGCTGCAACACTTGAAGGAATGCGCCCATTAATGATAGAAGTTCAGGCTTTGGTAAGTACTGCCGTATACGGAACACCGCAACGTAGTGCAACCGGATATAATGCAAAACGATTAAATATGTTGCTAGCCGTTTTAGAAAAACGCGCCGGATTTAGATTAGGGATGAAAGATGTTTTTTTAAACATTACTGGAGGCATATCCGTTGACGACCCAGCGATAGATCTAGCGGTAGTTGCGGCCATATTATCGTCTAACGAAGATGATGCTATAACTAAAAATAGTTGCTTTGCGGGTGAGGTTGGTTTATCGGGTGAAATCCGTCCGGTTAATCGAATCGACCAACGGATACAAGAAGCTCAAAAACTTGGTTTTACCGATATTTATGTTTCAAAATATAATAAAATAACCTATCAATCTAATCAAATAAAAGTACATTTATTAACAAAGATTGAAGATTTAACCCAAGCACTTTTTTAAACTAAATATCGTTATATAAAAATTACTTAAATCATTTTAAATTTATGAAGAAAATATTTTATGTATTAGTAACTTTTATGATTTTAATTAAAGTTGGTGCGCAAAATAGAAGCATTGCACAAGCAACGATAGAATCGGCACGTGTTTATACAAACGGAGCCGAGCTAAAACATAAGGCAACAACATTAGTGCCAGCTGGTACTTCAGAAATTATTATTACTAATGTAGCTAATTATTTAAATGAGAATACTGTAAACGTAAAAGTTCCAAAATATGTTACAGTAATGTCCGCTCAATTTAGTAATGCATATATTCAAGAAACTAGCAATTTAAACTCATCCGAACAAAAAACTGTTAGAACAGAAATAGAAACGAAACAAAAAGAGCTTGAAAAAGTTCGATTTATGATTACCACCGAAGAAAAAGGAATTGAACTTTTAGATAGTAATCGAACAATTAGCAACTCGCAAACTTTTTCGGTTAACGAAATCAAACAATGGTTTACCTATTACAAAACTTCGAGATTAGAAACCTTATCAAAAATTAGTGATTTAAAAATTTCTGAAAAAAAATTAGTTGAAGAAATTAAACAACTTAACGGTAAATTACAAATTGACCAAACTCAAAATAGTGCCTATTCACAAGGAAAATTAATACTAAGCATTACTAGTACCAAACCTGCTACAATTCCTATAGAAATTTCATATCTAACAAATTATGCTAGTTGGATTCCGAGTTACGAGTTAAATATTGAAAAAGTAAATCAACCTATTCAGTTTTTTTATCAAGCACAAGTTGCTCAAAACACAGGTGTTGATTGGAAAAATATTAATTTATCATTAGTAAGTACACCTGCAAATCAATCAACTCAAGCACCTAAACTTGGCACGTGGTTTATTAATTACAATATTTCACCACACTCCGTTACAATGAAATCTGCCAAACGTCTAAAATATACGACTCCAACTATATCCAAATTAGAAGAAACAGCTTTGAACGAAATAACATATGGAGTTGAAATTCAGGAATCTACAATTTCAGATTATACTAATTTAAACCAATCTCAACTTAGTGTAACGTATGATATTGCCATTCCGTACACTATTTTATCAAACGGAAAAAATCATTTAATAAAACTAGATCAAAAAAATATTCCAGCAAATTATCACTATGTAACCATCCCAAAATTAGATACCAATGCATATTTAGTTGCTAAAATTGACGATTACGGAAATTATAATATTTTACCGGGTGAGGCTACCATTATTTTAGAAGGCTTATTTGTAGGAGAAACTAATTTAAGTCCTGATGCCGAAAATAATGAATTAAGTTTAAGCGTAGGTAAAGATCCTAATATTTTAGTTAGTCGAAAAAAATTAAACGAAAAGTCTCAAACAAAAATATTATCGAATAAAAAAGTTCAAGATTTTGTTTATGAAATTGCCATCCGAAATAATAAAAAAGAAGCCATTACAATTGAGGTTGAAGACAATTATCCGATAAGTGCCAACTCGGAGATTGAGGTAATTTTAACAGATAAAGACGGTGCAACCGTTACAACGGAAACCGGAAAATTAACTTGGAATATTAACTTAAAACCTAATGAAACTAAAAAGATAAAATTTGGATATCAAGTAAAATATGCCAAAGACAAAAACATACAATTATAAAAAAAGCTTCGCAATTGCGAAGCTTTTTTGTTAGCTATATTTGGTTTAATACCTGAGTAATCGAATCTAAATTCGGTGTTAAAATCACCTCAATACGTCTGTTTCTAGCTTTTCCAATATCATTAGTATTGCTATCAACCGGAGCAAATTCGCTACGTCCCGCAGCTGTTAAATTTTTCTTTACAATTTTCTGATTTTCGTTTAAAATTTCAACCACAGATAAAGCGCGCTTAGCCGATAAATCCCAGTTATTAGTAATCATACCCCCAATGTTACCTTTAATAACATCATTATCTGTATGTCCTTCGATCAAAACAGCAATATCAGGATTATTCCCTAATACTTTACCAAGCTCAACAATTGCTTTACGCCCTTCGTCGTTAACATTCCATGACCCTGTTTTAAATAATAATTTATTTTCTAACGAAACATAAACTTTACCATTTTTCTGTTCAACTGTTAAACCTTTTCCCTCGAAAGCGTTTAATGCACTCGAAAGTGTTTCTTTTAACAAGTTCATTTTAGAATCTTGATCAGCAATTAATTTTTCTAATTCAGAAACTCGTAATGAACGTGTTTTTAATTCATTGTTTAAAGAATCTAAACGTGATTTTTCGGCTGCTAAGGCTTTTTCCTTCGCATCAAGCTGAGCCAATAATTCTCGATTTTTATTTAAATTATTTTTAATTGTCTCGTCTGCATTTTTCTCCAATTTAGCATAAGTATCTTCAAGATTTTTAAGTCTTGATGAACTTGCAGCATAATCGGATGCTAATTTATCGCGCTCGGCTTTTAAACGATCTAATTCTGATTTTAAATTGTTATTATCTAGCTCTAAATTATTTTTTGCAGTCGTTAACTCGTCTAGTTCATCAGACAGTGTTCTATTTTGTTGTTTTGATTCGGTTAGCTGATCCTCTAACTCTGTGTACATTTTTTTAGAAACGCATGAGGCAGACAGAGCTGCAACAAGCAAGGCAACTGAAACTTTTTTTAACATAACTTATTTATTAATTATTTTAATTCAACTAAAACAGGACAATGGTCAGAATGTACAGCATCTGGTAAAATAGCTGCACGTACCATGCGGGGCACTAAATTCTCCGAAACTAAATTATAATCAATTCTCCAGCCTTTATTATTATTTCGAGAATTAGCACGATAACTCCACCAACTGTATTGATGGGGTTCTTTATTAAAAAATCTAAAACTATCAACAAATCCAGATTCCATAAAACTATCTAACCAAGCACGTTCTGGTGGTAAAAAACCTGAAACCTTAACATTACGAATTGGATCGTGAATGTCTATTGCTTGGTGACAAATATTGTAGTCGCCACAAATTACTAAATTTGGCACTGTTTCTTTTAACGTATTAATATAGTTTTGAAAATCGTCCATATAACGAAATTTATAAGAAAGACGATCTATATTTGTTCCTGAAGGCAAATATAAACTCATAACAGAAACAGAATCAAAATCTACCCGTACATTTCGACCTTCAAAATCCATATGGTCAATTCCAGTACCAAAAACAACATTGTTAGGTTCAATTTTACTTAAAATTGCAACACCACTGTAGCCTTTTTTTTGAGCTGGATAGTAGTACTGATACTTATAACCGAGATCCTTAATGTCATCAACAGGTATCTGATTTTCTAAAGCTTTAATTTCTTGTAAACAGATTACATCTGGGTTAGCCTCTTGTAACCAAGCCAGAAAACCTTTTGTAATTGCAGCTCTAATTCCATTAACATTGTATGAAATTATAATCATAATTCTAAATATTGTTTATTCAAAAATATACATTTTTTTAAGGCGAAAACGTAATATTTTGATAATTATTCATACTAACGTAAAAACAGGAATATTATGTACAAAACGAAATCTATTTTATACAATTAATATTACTATATTTGTAGCTAAATTTTATCACACTATACCGAATGCAAGTTGTTACTCCGAAACAAATAGCTAAAGCACTAAATTTAGATAAATACGGAAAATTAGGGGTGTTTACCGCTGAACTTTTTATGAAGTTAACTCGGTTATCAAAACTAAACAAAATATACGAAAAATCTTACACACCAGACGCCTTACCATTTTTAAATAAAGTTATAAATGAGTTAGGCGTTACTTACGATATACCGATAGACGATTTAAAACGTTTACCGAAAACGGGGCCATATATTACAGTTTCAAACCATCCTTTAGGTGGTATTGACGGAATTTTATTAATGAAAACTCTCTTAGATCACGATTCTGATTTTAAGATTATTGCAAATTTTATTCTGCAAGAAATAGAGCCATTAAAATCTGTAATTATGCCTGTAAATCCTTTTGATGATAAAAAGGATATTAAGTCGAGTGTATTAGGTTTAAAAGAAACCCTTAAACATCTTAGTGATGGTAAACCTCTTGGTATCTTTCCAGCTGGAGAGGTCTCTACTATAGAAAATGGTAGTATTATGCTTGATAAACCATGGGAACCTGTAGCAATGAAGATTATTCAGAAGGCAAATGTTCCTGTAGTTCCTATATATTTTCATGCAAAAAACAGTAAATTATTTTATTGGTTAGCTAAATTAAATCCGATTTTAAGAACTTTAAAACTACCATCTGAAATATTAACTCAGAAAAATAATATAATAAAAATTCGTATTGGTAAGCCGATTTCTGTAAACGAACAAAACGAGCACAAAGAAAGCTTAGAAGAATACACCGAGTTTTTACGCAAAAAAACATATATCCTTTCAAACACTTTTGAAGAGGAAGATAAAAGACTACCTGGTGCTAAAACATTAGAGAAGCTAACAAAATCAGCCGAGGCAAAGCCAAAACAAATTGTTACCGCAGCAAATCAAGACAAAATAATAGCTGAAGTAGAAAACCTTAGAAAAAACACTGCAGAATACAGATTATTACACAGTAAAAATTACGAAGTGTTTTTTACGCCGGCAAATTTAATACCTAATATTTTACACGAAATCGGTCGTTTGCGAGAAATAACTTTTCGAGCAATTGGTGAAGGAACTAATGAATCAATCGATCTAGATAAATTTGACCAGTATTACTTTCATATGTTTTTATGGGATAACGAGGCA
>Ga0233372_1000557_pt1 | contig 16509 bp, 16 predicted proteins | sample ElkDunMinimDraft_4_FD_191538 | JGI IMG/M metagenome (GOLD analysis project Ga0233372, IMG submission 191538) | Fecal eukaryotic communites from dung pellets of Tule Elk in California, USA - Elk Dung D8 | ecosystem: Host-associated > Mammals > Digestive system > Large intestine > Fecal | place... | reverse complement strand
ATAAATAGTTGAATTGAATGACAGTAAATACGTCAATATTTTTTTTCTTAATAATCTTAAACAGAGATGCTACAGAAACACTACAAATAATACTAATTAGTAAATAATACATTTTTAAGAAAATAAAGTATTATAAAAAGCTTCTGCAGAATGAACTATATTTTCTTTCCAATTCTCAGCAGCACTATCGTCTGCACCATCCGAAATAAATTTTAAACATAAAAACGGAATGTTATATGTTTTTGCAACAAAAGCTAAAGAATAGGCTTCCATATCAACAACATTATAGGGTTTATCATTTAATTTTGTTTCAAAACTATCTCCGGTACCACAAATACCATGTTGTATAGGCGCTAATTTTTCCCCGTACTCAAAAATTATCGGAACGTTATTTAAAGGAGTTTTGTATAATTCAAACCCAAGTCCTCTTACATCCATATCTCTTTGGATAAATTGAGAGCAGTTTATAATACTATATTTCGAAAAAACATTACTTCCGGCAGTTCCTAAGTTAATAATTAATTCGGGCTTCAATTTTTCTATTGCTTGCGTTACTGCTAGCGTTGCATTAATCTTTCCAATTCCGGTAAATATGACCTGGTAATCATTAAAAAAATTACCAGCTTCTGATTCTAAAGCAAAAACAAATAGAATTTTATCTTTAGAATAATTTGAAATTTTAAAATCCATTTTTAAAAGTATAAAAAAAACCGATGAAACTTTCATCGGTTTTGCGGAGAAAGAGGGATTCGAACCCCCGGACCTGTTACAGTCAACAGTTTTCAAGACTGCCGCATTCGACCACTCTGCCATTTCTCCATTAATTTTACGTCACAATTTTGTTAAATAAGACGTCCAAAATTAATTTATTTTTATATGATTTACAAGACTATTATATTGTTTAAAAAATATTGATTAATTATTTTAAAATCTTTATTTTTTATTTGCATCACGTTGTATTTGTTTAACTTCTTGTAATAATTTAGTTATTTTTTTAACAGATTCAGGTTCATGTGCCTGTATAGGAACTATAACTTTTGTTTTTTCCCAGCTAAGTACTAAGTCTAAAGAGTCTTCAGATTTAGGTTCTAATTTAATTTCAAAATATTCTTTTAAATCGGTTAAATTTTGAACAGAAACTTCAACCTCTGCAACATTCATTTTTTCGTCATAAGTATAACTTCCCCACGTATTTGCATTTTTATTTAGGATAATTTTCCAGTTTTTAGCTTCGGGAATAATAAAAAGTGCGTATTCACCAGAATTAACAACTTTGTTTCCAAAAATAACTTTTTGATTTAGTGTTATTTTTGTTGCTGCATTTGCGCCTGCTCTCCATACTTTACCAAAAGGAACCAATTCTCCAAAAATTTTACGGCCTTTAACAGCCGGTCTGCTATACTCAATTTTAATATTTGATATAGAAAATTGTTGTTCGATTGTTTGTTGTGGACTTGCTGCTGGAACAGTGTAAGTTTGCGCATTGGATAAACTTGCAAAACCTATTAATAAAAAGGTAAAGATTATTTTTTTCATAACTTATAATTTTAACTAAAGTACGTAATTATTTATTAGTAAAAAAGATACTACTAATTTAGTAGTATCTTTTTTGTTAAAATTTTATATATTCTGTTATTTCTAAACCATAACCAATCATTCCAACACGTTTTTGATGTTCCGAGTTACTCATTAATTTAATTTTCGAAATATTTAAATCGTGTAATATTTGAGCACCAATTCCAAAATCTTTACTGTCTAATTGTACCTTTGGTGCGGTCACAATTGTTTCAGAATTTTCAGATTGTAATTCTTTTAAAATTTCAAGGCGATCTAGTAAATCGGTTGTTGCAACTTCTTGGTTTACAAAAATAACTGCACCTTTTTCTTCCTTATTAATAGCTTCAAACATTTGATCTAATTTCTCGTCTGCAGAGTTATTAGTAATAATTTGTAAGATATCATTATTTACATGAGATGAATTTATACGTGCTAAAATAGATTCTCCCGCGTTCCAAGTTCCTTTAGTTAATGCAATATGCACTTGTTTATTAGTAACTTGTTGGTAAGCTCTTAGTCGATATATTCCAAAACGAGTATTTAATTCAAAGTCTACTTTTTTCTGAATTAAGCTATCGTGTTTCATACGATAAGCAACCAAATCCTCGATAGAAACTAACTTTAGATCAAATTTTTTAGCTACTTCAATTAATTCTGGCAATCGTGCCATTGTACCGTCTTCATTCATAATTTCGCAAATAACCCCAGCTGGGCGTAAACCAGCAAGTCTTGCAAAATCAATAGCAGCTTCTGTATGTCCGGTACGGCGTAAAACACCACCTTCGCGAGCTATTAGAGGAAAAATATGACCTGGGCGTCCTAAATCGTCAGTTTTTGTGTCTGGATTTACAAGCGCTTCAACCGTTTTAGATCGATCTTGGGCAGATATACCTGTTGTACAACCATTCCCTATTAAATCTACAGATACAGTAAAAGCTGTATGATGTAAAACAGTATTTTTAGAAACCATTAAAGGTAAGCCTAATTCTTTACAGCGTTTTTCAGTTAATGGTGTACAAATTAAACCACGACCGTGTGTTGCCATAAAGTTTATCATCTCGGGCGTAACTTTATCAGCTGCAGCTAAAAAGTCACCCTCGTTTTCACGATCTTCATCATCAACAACAATGATTATTTTGCCTTGACGAATATCTTCGATAGCTTCTTCTATAGTATTTAACTTAATTTTTTCTGAATGCATTGTAGTTATGTTGTTTGTTTTTTCTTTTTTACAAAAAGTTTTTTTATTGGATTTATTAACCAGTCGAAATCAATTGTAACATTCATGTCGTTTGTTGCGCGATAGGTTAAAAATATAGCTAAAGGTAATAAAACTAGGGTTGCTAGCCAAGCCCCAAATATTGGGTTCATTCCATCTTCTTGTGCCACTTTTTTTCCAAAAGTATTGATAAAATGATAGATAATAAATATTAAAATGGCAAAAATAATTGGTAATCCAATTCCTCCTTTTCTAATGATTGCACCAAGTGGGGCACCAATAAAAAACATTAAAAAACAAGACGCTGCAATTACAAATTTTTCATTCAAAATTATCCAATGGCTATTAATGTTTTTACGTTGTTCGTCTAGATATAGTTTTTTTAAACCTGTATTAGATGTGTTATTTTCAAAAACATTTACGGCTAAATTCATCACACGATTTTGATCATCAGCCGAAAAGTGATTAAACACAGCCTCTAAATTGTTGTAATCTTTAATTCGAGTAGAATCTTTTTCAAAAGTAATTAATTTAACTTGTAAAGGTATTGTAGCAGTTTCTGAATAAGATAATATTTCTTTATTTAACGCAATGTTTAATGAATCAATCGTATAATTTAGCTCATTTATATTTAACATTGTTGTAGAGCTTACTTCTTCATCATTCGAGGTGTTTTCGTTTAATTTAGAAATATCAATATTTATTCTATTTTTTTCAAAATATGATTTAATAAACGGCTGATTAGGGTTGTTTGGCTTACGGATATTAGTTACATCTTCATAATAATTTCCATCAAATAAATCTAAACTTAAAATATTTGTATTCGTACTAGTTAATAGTCCATCTTTTGCTTTTATATAAGATTTATTGCCAACTCCGTTTGAGTTTTTGATATGAATGGTTACATTATGTAGTATTTCTCCATTTTCGCCCGATTTTTTTTCAACTTTAATATTTGTATTCCCAATTTGGCTAAATTGGCCTTCAGCAATAGCCATTGCAGGTTTTGTTTGAACAATTTCTCTACGTAGTTTAATAAATTCAAATTCTGATTTTGGAATAATATTATTTGCAAACCAAAAAGATATTATTGCCAAGAAGAAAATGAAAATACTTAAGGGCTTTATAGTACGTTTTAATGAAATTCCAGCTGACTTCATTGCTGCAAATTCATAATTTTCGGCAAATGAACCGAAGGTCATAATACTTGCTAATAAAACAGATAGTGGCAAAACTAACGGAATCATTCTAGGTGAATAAAGCAATAGGAATTTAATAATGATCCATAGGTTTAAATCTTTACCTGCTAAATCGGCAATAAAAAGCCAAATACCTTGTAAAATAAATATAAAAAACAAAATTACAAACACTGTTGTCAATGTTTGTAAGAAAGATGTAAGAATATAACGGTCGAGAATTTTCACTCTTTTAATCTAATTTATTAATATAATAGTTAGGATACTTCGTAGAGTCAAAGGTAAACTCATTTTTTGAAATAGGCTGATTTGTTTTAAAAGAATTTATAACAATTGTAGTTTTTGTTCCATCTTTTGCAACTTCAATAATAGTATAGATGTTTTTTGTTTGATTATCAATACCTATCAGTACTTCTTTTCTATGATCTTTAGAATTTGTTGGACTCAATTTTATGTATTGAATCGTGCGTCCTTTTGTATTTTGAGCAATGTCCCAGCTATATTTAAAGCCAGAATTAAAAAAAGTAAGCATTTTTGCAGGAGTAAATTCTGCATCTTGACCACTAGGAGAGGAGATTGTTACTTCTTCATCTTCAGGAATAATTGCATATATTTTTTTTCCATCAAAAATTTTTGTAGTTCCCATCATGTTTAAAACATACTTTTCACCAGCAATAGTTACGTTTCCTTTGGATTCTTGATTAATTTCTTTTTTTAGATTTTGTACTGCTACTTTAAAGTCTAAAACAATATTATTATATGTTTTTGCTTTAGCAGTAACTTCATCTAATAATTTTTTGGCTTTAATATCTTGAGCAAAACTAAAGTTTACTGATATAAGTAAGGCTAAGGCAAATAATATTTTTTTCATTTTAGTATTTATTTTTTTCGTTTTCAAAAAATTGATCTAATGATGATAAATCTGTAATATTTACTGAACGTGCTTTACTACCTTCAAAAGGGCCAACAATACCAGCAGCTTCTAATTGGTCAATTAGCCTACCGGCTCTGTTATAACCCAATTTAAGTTTACGTTGTAATAAAGATGCAGATCCTTGTTGAGCAGTAACAATTATTTCAGCAGCTTCTCTAAATAAACTATCACGGTCTGAGATATCTATATCAAGTTTTGTGCCATCTCCATCTTCTCCTACATATTCTGGTAATAAATAAGCATCTGGATATGCTTTTTGCGATCCAATATAATCACATATTAGTTCAACCTCTGGTGTATCAACAAAAGCACATTGCACTCGTGTCATATCATTACCTTGAGTAAAAAGTAAATCTCCACGACCAATTAGTTGATCAGCACCTGGACCATCTAAGATGGTTCGTGAATCTATTTTTGAGGTTACTCTAAAGGCAATTCGTGCCGGGAAATTGGCTTTAATAATACCTGTAATAACGTTAACCGACGGACGTTGTGTAGCAATAATTAAATGAATACCAATAGCACGTGCTAATTGCGCCAAACGGGCAATAGGTGTTTCTACTTCTTTACCGGCAGTCATGATTAAGTCTGCAAATTCATCAACCACTAAAACGATATAAGGTAAAAAGCGGTGTCCTTGTTCCGGATTTAATTTTCGTTGTTTAAACTTATCATTGTATTCTTTAATATTTCTAACCATAGCATCTTTTAATAAAGAGTAACGATTATCCATTTCAATACATAATGAGTTTAAAGTATGAATTACTTTAGTATTATCTGTAATAATAGCATCCTCTGTATTTGGAAGTTTTGCTAAATAGTGACGCTCAATTTTATTAAAAAGCGTAAGTTCTACTTTTTTAGGATCAACCAATACAAATTTTACTTCGGCAGGATGCTTTTTGTAGAGTAATGACGTTAAAATAGCATTTAATCCTACCGATTTTCCTTGTCCTGTTGCCCCAGCCATTAGTAAGTGAGGCATTTTAGCTAAGTCAAAAACAAAGGTTTCGTTCTGAATATTACGTCCAATTGCAATGGGAAGTTCCATTTCGGCCGATTGAAATTTTGGAGATTGTATCGCCGATTTCATAGAAACGATTGACGGTTTGTTATTTGGAACCTCGATACCAACAGTACCTTTACCAGGTATTGGAGCAATAATACGAATACCGAGTGCCGATAAAGACAAAGCAATATCGTCTTCTAAATTTTTAATTTTTGAAATACGAACCCCCGCTTCGGGTACAATTTCGTATAAGGTAACCGTTGGACCAACAGTTACTTTTATATTAGTAATTTCGATTTTGTAGTTTCTTAAGGTCTCTACAATTCGATTTTTGTTTTCTTCTAATTCAGCTTTGTCAATAATTACATCTCCATTAGCATGATCTCTTAACAACTCAGAACTTGGCATTCTATAATTAGAAAGCTCTAGAGTAGGATCAAACTCGCCAAAGTCGGTTACTAATTGATTAGCTTTTATTTCTGAATCGTTTAGCGCTTCTTCTTTATGTACAAAAACCTCAATTTCAGGATCTTGAGCTTTTGATTTTGGAATTGTTATATTTTCGACAAGAGGTTTTTTAACAACTAATTCTATATCAGCTGCTGGAATTTTTTCAGGAATAACTAATGGTATAACATCTAGGTTATCTATCTTGTTTGGTATACTTTCTGTAAAAACTTCCGTTTCTACATTTGGCAGAGGTTCATTATTTAAATTCTCTGATTTAGATTTAATCGCGTTAAGTTTATTAACAAAATATGTTTTTGTAATATAAAAGTAATCGAAAAGCTTATCGATTGACAAATTGAGTTTAAAAATAAAGTAGAAGGATAATAGTAAAATAAAAAGTAAGAAAGTACCAAAAGATCCGATATAATCTGTAAAATAATTATTGATTTCAAAACCAATCATTCCACCTAAAATACCATTTTTAGCCCCAAAAAAACTAAAAACAAACGATAAAGTAATTAATAAATAAATATCCCAAAACAGATTTTTTTTGATTTGGACTTTAGTTTTCCTTTTTTCTTTAATTTTAAAAAGTTGAATACTTGCTGAAAAAAGAATTTTTATGATAATAAACGAGGCAATGCCAAATCCTTTAAAAATAAAAAATTCGGCTAAATGCGCTCCTATTTTGCCCAAGGCATTTTGTGGTATTTGAGTTCTATCAGCAAGTGATGCTAATGTACTTTGATCTTCTTCTCCATAAATAAAATAAGATACAAAAGAAATAAATAGAGCAACAGCAAATAATAGTAAAAACAGCCCCAAAAAGCTCATTTTATTTGATGCGAATCTAGATGTTTTTACTTGTTGATTATTTGTTTTATCGGCTTGTTTTTTAGCAGATGTTTCAGACATTATTTAATGTAATTAAAATATTTTAGGATAATAGATTATAATTCCTACAATTAATGAAAAGAAAGCGGCAAAACAAACAGCGCCAGCAGCAATATCTTTTATAAATCCAATTTTCGGATCAAAATTTGGTTGTATGTAATCACAAATTGCTTCTATTCCGGTATTAAGTCCTTCTGCGGTTACAATTAAGCCAATGCATAAGCATTGAATGGCCCATTCAATAGGCGATAGGTTATAATAAAATCCAGCACAGGTAATTAGGATTCCAGTGAAAAGTTGAGCCATAACACTATGCTCTGTTGTTGCTAAAAGAAACATACCTTTTGTGGCATATTTTATACTTTTAACGCGACCAATAATAAAATTTTTCAAAATATTATTATTTAATATTTTCTAATGCCTTTTCGTAATTTGGTTCTTGTGTAATTTCAGGAACTTGCTCTGTGTAAACAACTTCTCCGTTTGAATTAATAACAACAATAGAACGAGATAACAGTCCAGCTAGCGGTCCAGTTTTCATAGTTACTCCATAAGCTTGACCAAAACTACCTGTTTTAAAATCTGATAACGAAACTACTTGATCTAATCCTTCGGCACCACAAAAACGTGAAAAAGCAAAAGGTAAATCTCTCGAAACACATATAACTACAGTATTGTTTAACGAAGATGCTTTTTTATTAAATTCTCTAACCGAAGTAGCACATACTCCAGTGTCTACAGATGGAAAGATGTTTAATATAATATTTTTTCCAGCAAAGTCAGCCAATGATTTAATAGATAGGTCTGTAGCAACTAATTCAAAGTTTGGTGCTTTGCTTTGTATAGTAGGTAATGTACCTACAGTTTCTAAGGTATTACCTTTTAAAGTTATTTGAGCCATGATATATTTATTTTAGTTTCAAAAATAACGATTAAAATTTATTTAACACAACAGGAATACATATATTTTAAACAATAAACCCGTAACAATTGCTATAAACAAATTGTTACGGGGTATATAAAGTAGGTAAATAAAATTATTATTTATCGATTGAGCCTAAAACTCTTTGCATAAAGTTGTTTAAAGCCTCTTTTTTAGGTGTACCTTCTTTGATCATTTTATCAACCTCAATGGCACCATACATATTTGAAATTAATTCAGCAATTACATCTAACTCTTCATCTTTTAATGAAGGTACTTCGCATAATGCTTCTAAAACTTCAATAGTTTCGTTTACATAATCTTGATCATTTTCCTCAATAAATTGAGTTAAATGTTTAATTACAGGTAATTTCATAATTTAAAAAATTAAGCAATTTCGTTAATTAATTCAGCTAAAACTTCAGCTTTATTAGTTTGAGTTTCGTTTACTAATTTACCGTCTACAAAAGTTGCAAAAGTTGGTAAGTTAGATACGTTAGCTAATTTTCTAGATTCTGGGTATTTTTCTGCATCAACAATTACAAAAGTAATATCCTCTTTTTCAGTTGACATTTTTTTAAATTTTGGCTTCATAATTCTGCAATTACCACACCATGTAGCAGAATATTGAACCGCAACTTTATTATTTGTAGCTACAATTTCTTGTAATATATCTTGATCTAATTCTAATAACATAATAAAAATAAATTAAAGGGTTTAAAAAATCCAAATTCAAGATTGACTTGAATCCAGAATTTGGATTTTAAAAATTAACTTTTAAATCTTAGTGTTTTGCTAAGTATTCTGCAGTTGAGTTTCTGTCAGCAGACATTGCATCTTTACCTTCTTCCCAGTTTGCAGGACAAACTTCACCATGTGTTTGTACGTGAGTATACGCATCGATTAAACGGATAAATTCGTTTACGTTACGTCCTAATGGCATATCGTTAACTGCTTCGTGGAAAATTTTTCCTGTCTCGTCAATTAAATAAGTTGCTCTGTAAGTAACGTTAGAACCAGTAATTAATACAGTATCTAATTCTTCATTGTACTCACTTCCTTCAACGTCTAAAATTCCTAAAACGCTTGATAAGTTACGAGTTGTATCAGCTAAAATTGGGTAAGTAACACCTTCGATACCACCATTATCTTTTGGAGTATTTAACCATGCAAAGTGAACTTCGTTTGTATCACAAGATGCTCCAATTACTACTGTATTTCTTTTTTCGAATTCTGGTAAAGCAGCTTGAAATGCGTGTAATTCAGTTGGACAAACAAAAGTAAAATCTTTTGGGTACCAAAATAAAATAACTTTTTTGTTATTTTTTGTAGCCTCTTCAAAGATGTTAATTTTTAAATTATCACCCATTTCTGAAATAGCATCGACTGTGATGTTTGGAAATTTTTTACCTACTAATGACATAATTAATATAATTTATTTAGATTATTATTTTTTGATACTGCAAATATAGGCTGAGTTTTTAAAGATTGCTAAAAAGTTTAATTATTAAAGCTTATATTAAAATAGATTTAACTTATAGTATTAATATTTAGGGTAAACACAAATTAATTATTGACGTATATTTGCATCGTAAATATTTACAAAATGAGTTTTATAAATAAAATATAGGTAGATGAATTGGACCACATTATTTAGAAAAAAAACAGTCGAAAGCATTTTAAAACAAGTTGAAAGTTCTGAAAATTCATTGGGTAAACATTTGCGATTACGCGATTTAATATCTTTTGGTATTGCAGCTATTGTTGGTGCTGGAGTTTTTTCGACTATTGGAACTGCCAGCGCAGATGGCGGGCCCGCAGTAATATTTTTATTTATTTTTACAGGTTTAGCTTGCGGTTTCGCAGCATTTGCTTATGCTGAATTTGCAGCTATGGTACCCGTTTCTGGAAGTGCCTATACTTATAGTTATGTAGCTTTTGGCGAATTAATTGCTTGGGTTATTGGTTGGGCTTTAATTATGGAATATGCTGTTGGTAATATTACTTTAGCTATTTCTTGGAGTGATTATTTTACAAGGTTATTGGCTACCGGAGGCATAGATTTACCCATGTGGATTCAAATGGATTATATAACTGCTTCAACAGGACATACTGATGCGGTGGCATTAATGAATTCAGGTAAAACTTTCGAAAATTTGCCTCAAAATATTCAAGATGCTTACATTGCTTGGCAAACAGCGCCGCTACTTGGTAATTTTCATTTAATATCAGATCTTCCCGCTTTATTAATTATTGTGTTAATTACTTGGTTGGTTTATCGAGGGATAGAAGAATCTAGAAATGCATCTAATGCAATGGTTATTGTTAAATTAGCTGTTATTTTATTAGTTATTGCTGTCGGTGTATTTTATGTAGATGTTGAAAACTGGGATCCATTTGCACCAAACGGAGCTACTGGTGTTTTAAAAGGTGTATCTGCAGTGTTTTTTGCGTATATTGGTTTTGATGCATTATCTACAACTGCCGAAGAATGTAAAAATCCGCAACGAGATTTACCTCGTGGGATGATGTGGTCTATTATTATTTGTACGGCTTTATATATTGCAATAGCTTTAGTTTTAACCGGAATGGTGAATTATTCAGAATTAGCTGTTGGCGATCCGTTGGCTTATGTTTTTGATACACTTAATTTAAAATGGTTATCTGGTATTATTGCTGTTAGTGCTGTTATTGCTATGGCCAGTGTTTTATTAGTTTTTCAAATGGGGCAGCCTCGAATTTGGATGAGTATGAGTAGAGATGGGTTATTACCTAAAAAGTTCTCTAAAATACATCCTAAATTTAAAACACCATCTTTTGCAACTATTGTAACAGGTTTTGTTGTTGCAATTCCAGCTCTATTTTTAAATTTAACTACGGTAACAGACCTTTGTAGTATTGGTACCTTATTTGCCTTTGTTTTAGTTTGTGCAGGAGTTTTGGTTTTACAAGATAGAAAAGATATACCTAGAACGGGATTTAGAACCCCATATATAAATTCAAAATTTATAGCTCCAACGGCATTAATTGTTGGTATTGTATTGTGCTTTACATTTAATAAAGCAGCAGTTTATAATTTTATAACAAACGAACCCGAAATTAATACACCAGCTGGTATAGTTACTTCGCTTACAGGTAACCAACACGATTTAGTAGCAAAATATTTAATAGAAAATGAGTTTTATTTATCAACAGATGTAGAGCAAGAACTTTCAAATATTTATGCTAAAAATACAGAATTGTATAAAAATGTAGTTTCAGAACTTCCAATTTCTGAATCTCAAAAATGGGAAACAGGGTGGGCTTTATTCTCACATAAAATACCGATGTGGATTTTCTTAATTTCTTTAATCGGATTAACAATCTGGGCTTATAAAAAGAACTTATCTTTAATCCCTTTATTAGGTTTAGTATGTTGTTTTTATATGATGGCTGAACTATCACTGTGGAACTGGATATATTTTAGTATATGGCTATTAATTGGTTTAATTATATACTTTGTTTTTGGTATTAAGCATAGTAAATTGAATAAATAAATAAATAAAACCCCTGCATTAATAAGCAGGGGTTTTATTTTATACGAGTTTTTAAACTTCTTGTTACTGAATCTATGTTTATAAAAATTATAATCGTTTATCTTGGTGTTATTTACTTGATGACTGAGTAGCATTACCAAATAAAACCTACTAAATGGACTTGATTATTAAAATGTCTTATTAAACACATTGATTGGGTATTAAAGTTATAAAATTAATAAATAACAAAAAACCCTGCCTATTAAAGCAGGGTTTATATTTAAAGGTTATGACTATTTTACCCAAGTTTGTAAAATACGTCCTTCGTTACTATTAAAACTATGTGGTACAAAATTAAGACAACTGCCAGGACCTTGATAATCACTTCCGGCACATTTTCCGATATGGTGATTTACTTGACTTTCTGGACCATAAGGTCCGAATAAGTCATTGATATCTGTTCTGTTATAGGTAAAGGATCCATTACCAGCATTATATCCAGTATAGGCGTAAGTTAATGGGCCATTTCCTGCCCAGTTACCAGCCCCATAGAATCCAGTAAAGAATGCCGAATAAAACCCTGGCGGACTACTATTAGCAGCTCCAGTAAAGTAATAGATTTCACTAGTTGGTACTGTTTTACCAAACGGAATATTAAATACTTTTGCATCTATTACATTTCGTCCTGTAGATCCTCCATTACTACCCCAACCGGCATAAGAAAATGGATTAAGAGAGCCTGTTATTATAACATTCATATAGTTTTCTGTCGTCCATAAGTCATTAATTGGTGCAACTGTAGAGCTTTCAACAGCAGTAAGTGTAGTACCTGTATGGCCCGCTTGTTTTATGGTAAATCTAAATTCTAACGGATTACTTGGTGATGGAGTTTTTGTTGCCGACTGTATTACAGATTTAGGTAACCTAAACCTATACTCATTAAACACACCTGTTTGAGTTGTAACATTTCCAAATCCTGTATTATATGCATCAGAAAAACGTCTTTGGTAATTTGAATACGGAGTCGAAAAAATTTGTTTTTCAGACTCAGATGATATTAGTGTCCAACCGCCATTACTCATATCACAATAGGTTTTATGTTTAGCTGACCCGCTTAACTGTAGCCAATAATAGCCATCAGCGGCAGCTCCACTTGCTAAAATAGCCGCACATGATCTTGCAGGATTTTCAAAAGTACCTGATGAATTTCCAAAAGCTATAGTAAAACTACAAGTACCTGGTGTAGGTGTACCGTTTGGATAGGTAAATGAAAAGGTATAATTTCCTACTAAACTACCTGTACCTTGTGCAAAAAATCTTAAAACACCAGCTCCAGCAGCAATAGCTGTAGAATTCGTTGAAAAAGTTACTCCGTTTACAGTATTTGTATTTATTAAAATGTTTCCTCCAGTTATTCCAGTAATATTAAAATCTATGTAATTAGTATTGTTCATCGGAATTAAATTCAAATAAGTTCCATTGGCAACTACTGCTGGGTTACAAACTAAATTTAAACTGGTAGTTGCTGGTAAAACAGTAATAGGAGGTAAAGTACAATTTGGTGTAATATCTTTGCCATTAAATTTTACTGATACTGCATTCAATGCTCCAGGAGTTGTTGGGTTTATTGGAGTTCCTTGTCCTTCTAGGACAAGAGTTTGTGAACCCGTTTGTGTAAAGGTGCCATTTTTAGAAAAAGAATAGCCATTAGTTGTAGATAATAAGATAGTATAGGTACCAATTTCGGTAACGTTTACCGAAACCGTGTACGTACTACTACTTATTCCAAGATTAATTCCCTGAGTTAGAGTTCCAGAAGGACCAACTGGCGGATCACAATTCAAAAAATCAAATTCGGCAGGACCATAGGTACCACACAAGCTCAGCCACTGGGTTATCTCACTATTCCAATAGTTTAAACAATTGGTGTCTATATTAAAAATCATTAAACCATTTGCAGCTGTTGTACTTATGGCATTTCTTTCACTAGTAGTCAATCTAGGTATTAATATCCCTTTGTTAGAAGATGAAATATCAAGTTGAGCTGACGCATCAATTGTTGCGCTTCCAATACCAACAGCTCCTAGTTGATAAATATCTTCATTGTTGTTTCTTGCTGGAGAGCTTGTTAAAACAGCCATCCAAGGCTCCGTATCGTTTAAAAGCCATTTTTCTATAGTTGCATTATAATGATAAAAGCCTACAGACTGTATATCCAGGGTCTCTGTTACCGTACCAACTCCGCTTGTAATAAAAACTAAGGCTCCATTTTGATCTAAGCCATAATCAGTTAAAGAAGCTTCTAGTTCTGCAGCTGTTAATCGAGGAACTAGTAACCCATTTGGCACGGTACTAGTTGCTGAGTACCGAATGTCTAACGTAGATTTAGGATCCACCGTATTTATTCCTACTTGTGAATATAAACTCATAAGAGGAACTATAAGTAGTAAATATTGAAATATCCTTTTCATAACAAATAATATTTAGTATTGTTTTAATAAGACATAATAACTCTTTTAACTTAGTTTTAGTATTTAAAAGATTATCTTATCGACAAAACACATATTTCTACGATGAATGTTTTTTAAATTACTATTTTTAAAATGAATAATTTGGACTATTTTAGCTTTTTAAAAAATTAAAGAATGGGGCTTGAAAAAGGAGACAAGCGATTTGTAGGAATTTGGAAAGGAACAGATAATGGTTCTTACCACATTGGAGAGGTAAATAGTTGGGTTGTAAACCGTAAAGAAGATGGAACTTTTAGTATTAAATTTCAAACAGAATATCAAAATGGTTCAATCGAAAAATTAGATGAATCGGGTACTTGGTGGATTGAAGGAGAGGTTTTTTTCGAATTAAAAGAATCGGCTGATTCTTATGATTGTTATGTTTTTTCATTCATTAATTCTGATACGATTCAGTTTATTGATGCACAAGATGATTTTGAGGAGCCGTATACATTTTTAGATCGTCGTCTATATTTAGATTAAACAAAAAAGCAGCTTTTAAAGCTGCTTTTTATGTATAAATATTATTCTGTAATACTTGTAATGTTAACCACCTCGTTAGAGTCTGCATCATAGTCAATCGAATCAAAGTTGAAACCAAATAGGTTAAAGAAATCATCTCTATACCCAGCAATATCAGAAATTTCTTCAATATTTTCAGTTGTAATTTCTTCCCAAAGTTTAGCAACTTCAGCCTGAACATCGTCGCGCATTTCTAAATCATCAATTCTAATACGTCCTTCTTCGTCTAATAAAACACCTTCAGGGCTATATAATCTTTCTGCAAATAAACGTTGCATTTGCTCGATTGTTCCTTCGTGAATGCCTTTTTGCTTCATTACTTTATATAATAATGAAATATATAATGGCACAACCGGAATTGCAGAACTAGATTGCGTAACTAATGCTTTGTTTACAGATACGTATGAAACTCCTTTTAAATCGGCTAATAAATTGTTGATTACAGAAACCGTTGCTTCTAAATCATTTTTAGCCTGACCAATTGTTCCGTTTCTATAAATAGGGAAAGTTAACTGTGGGCCAATATATGAATAAGCTACTGTTTTAACGCCTTCAGCTAAAACACCTGCAGCTTTTAAATCTTCCATCCAAAACTTCCAATCTTCACCACCCATTACGGCAACCGTATTTGTAATATCTTCTTGATCTTCGATTGGGTTAATCGAAATTTCAGAAACTACACCTGTATGAAAATCAACCGTTTTGTTTGTAAAAGTGTGTGCAATTGGTTTTAAAACAGATGCATACGCAATACCTGTTTTTGGATGTGTACGACGTGGAGAAGCTAACGAGTAAATTACTAAATCAACCTGACCTAAGTCTTTTTTGATTAACTCAATAGTTTGTTTTTTAATTTCATCAGAAAAAGCATCTCCGTTAATAGATTTGGCGTATAAGCCAGCAGCATTAGCTTCTGTTTCAAAAGCAGCCGAGTTGTACCAACCTGCAGTTCCAGGTTTTCCTTCAGCAGCTGGTTTTTCGAAAAAAACACCAATTGTTGCCGCTCCTGATCCAAAAGCAGCCGAAATACGAGAAGCAATTCCAAAACCTGTTGAAGCACCAATTACAAGTACTTTTTTAGGACCATTAGCAATTTCTCCTTTTGATTTAACGTATTCAATTTGATTTTTTATGTTTTGAGCTGTACCTTCTGGGTGAGATGTAAGGCAGATAAAGCCTCTTGTTCTAGGTTTAATAATCATCTTATTAAAGTTTTATTTAATTATGTTGTATTAGTTTTTGATTGCAATTACAGATATTTCAATATTTACATTGCGCGGTAATTTAGCAACTTGCACACATTCGCGTGCTGGGGCAGTAGCTTCATTAAAAAATTCAGCATAAACCGCATTAATGCGAGAAAAATTATTCATGTCCGAGATAAAAATGGTTGCTTTTACTACATCTTCTAATGCAAAACCAGCTTCAGTAACGATAGCTTTTACGTTGTTTAAAACGGTACGTGTTTCATTTTCTATAGTATCTAAAACTAAATCATTTACAGCAACATCAAAACCAATTTGACCTGATGTGTATAAAATGTTTCCAGACACAATACCTTGGCTGTACGGTCCAATAGGAGCGGGTGCTTTATCGGTGTAAATTATTTTTTTCATAGTATATTATGTTATCTTAATCGTCTTTCAGGTAAACTTCGTTTTTCCCATTTAATATCACTTAAGGCTCCAGATTTGATTCCTATAAAAAATCCCCAACTTGTATTATATCCAAGCGGTACCCAGTTAAAACTCATACGCCAAGATAGTAAATCTCTTTCAAAA
>Ga0233372_1000556_pt1 | contig 16523 bp, 14 predicted proteins | sample ElkDunMinimDraft_4_FD_191538 | JGI IMG/M metagenome (GOLD analysis project Ga0233372, IMG submission 191538) | Fecal eukaryotic communites from dung pellets of Tule Elk in California, USA - Elk Dung D8 | ecosystem: Host-associated > Mammals > Digestive system > Large intestine > Fecal | place... | reverse complement strand
CGAGGAAACGGTCACCCCACGCCCGCAGTGCCCCGGTGCGGTCGAGCAGCGTGTTGTCGATATCGAGGAGGAGCAGTGGCACGGGGGCAGGTTACGGCAGCCCCGGCGTGCTGGGAATAGCTCACCGTCGCAAGGCGGCCATGAAAGCCATGAATTCCGGCCGTGAAAGTCGTCAATTCCGGCCGCGAGAACGACGAATTGCAGCCCGGAACCCTGATGGATGCCGGCCGGGAAAACCGATGCCTGCCGGGGCGGCCGATCAGGTGAGCAGTGCCCGTCCGGGCGACCCCTGAGCCGGCAACCGGTCGATGAGCATGGTGTGCGCCGCGCGCACCCGGGTCAGGCGCACCGGATCCAGCCGCGCCGTCAACACCGCCTCGCCGCTGTCGGCGCCGCGCACCAGCGCCCGCCCTTCCGGGTCGTAGATCGCCGCGCCGCCGTTGAAACACCACGGAGCGGTCCCGTCGACGGAATTGGCGAAGACGACGTACATGGTGTTGTCCAGCGCCCGGGCGGCGTAGTACAGGTCGCGCCGATGCTCGGACCCGCGCAGATAGCCGCTCGGGCAGAGGTAGCCGTGCGCGCCGTCGGCGGCCGCCGCGCGCCCGTGCTCCGGGAAGCAGCCGTCGTAGCAGACCCCGAGGCCGAACCGCCAGCCCGCGACCACCAGGGTCGCGCCGCGGTCGCCCGGGACGAAGATCTTCCGCTCGTCGGCCCAGAGGTGCTGCTTGTCGTATCCGGCGACGCACTCGCCGCCGGGCCGCAGCACCAGCACCGAGCAGGTACGCCGGGCGTCGGGATGCCGTACGGCGGCGCCGACGACGACCGTCGCGCCGGCTGCGTCGGCGGCGGCCCGCAGCGGGTCCAGCCGCGGGTCGTCGACCCGCCGGCCGGCGTCGGCGGCGACATCCGTGCCGGCATCGGCAGCCAGAACCGGCAGGTGGTACGCGGAGAGGAAGAGCTCGGGCAGGACCACCAGTGCGGCCCCGGCCGCACCTGCCTCGGTCACCAGCCGGGCCGCGCGCCGGGCGTTGCCGGGCAGATCGCCCGGGACCGGGTCGGCCTGGATGGTCGCGACGGTGAGGGGCGCGGAAGGTGCCGGGACGAGGCTCACCCGGCGATCATAGGCAGCCATCGACGCCGACGAGCGAGAACAAGCCGTACGTACGGTTTGCAAAGTATGCGGTGGCCTGGAACGATCGGCTGCGTGCCCAGGGTAAGCCAGGACCAGCTCGACGCACGCCGCCAGGAGATTCTTGCCGCGGCGCGTGGCTGCTTCGCCCGGCACGGCTACGAGGGCGCCACCGTTCGCCGGCTCGAGGAGGCAACCGGGCTCTCCCGCGGCGCCATCTTCCACCACTTCCGTGACAAGGACTCGCTCTTCCTGGCGGTCGCCGAGGACGACGCGGCGACGATGGTCGAGACCGTCGCCCGCAACGGCCTGGTCCAGGTCATGCGGGAGCTGCTGGAGAGCGCGACCTCCCCCGACACCGCCGGCTGGCTCGGCAGCCAGCTCGAGGTCTCCCGCCGGCTGCGCACCGACCCCGCCTTCGCCCGCCGCTGGGCCGAACGCGCCGCGGCCGTCGCCGACGCGACCCGGGAGCGGCTCGTGCGTCAACGCGAGGCCGGCGTGCTGCGCGACGACGTACCGATCGACGTCCTGGCCCAGTTCCTGGAGCTCGCCTACGACGGCCTGGTGCTGCACCTGGCCATGGGCCGACCGGCCGGGGACCTCGATCCGGTGCTCGACCTGGTCGAAGAGGCCGTACGCCGACGTCCCACCCCCGGGAGCTGACCCGCGCCGGTGCCGGGCAGGGCGGGATGCGGCAGGATCGACGGTATGGATCTCGGACTCACCGATCGGGTGTACGTGCTGACCGGCGCCTCGCGCGGACTCGGTTTCGCCACCGCCGAACAGCTGGTCGCCGACGGCGCCCGGGTGGTGCTCGCCGGGCGTGACGCCGCCGCCGCGCAGACCGCGGCCGCGCGTCTGGGCAGCACGGAGCAGGCGGTCGGGATCGGGGCCGACCTGGCCGCGGCCGACACCCCCGACCGGCTGGTCGAGACCGCACATACGCGCTTCGGACGCTTCGATGGGGCGCTGATCTCCGTCGGCGGCCCGCCGCCGGGCAGCGCGGCCGGCACCGAAGACGACCAGTGGCGCAGCTCGTTCGAGAGTGTCTTCCTCGGCACCGTCCGCGCCGCCCGCACCTTCACCGCCGCCTGCACCGACGGCGGCGCTGTCGCGCTGGTGCTCTCCACCTCGGTCCGTGCCCCGCTGGCGAACCTCGGCATCTCCAACGGGCTGCGCCCCGGCCTCGCCGTCGTCGCCAAGGAGCTGGCCGACGAGCACGGACCCCGGGGCGTACGGGTGGTCAGCCTGCTGCCCGGCCGGATCCTCACCGACCGCAACCGGGAGCTCTTCGCCGCCACCGGCGACCCGCAGCGGGCCCGCGCGCAGGCGGAGGCGGCGATCCCGCTGCGCCGCCTCGGTGAACCGGCCGAGTTCGGCCGGGTCGCCGCCTTCGTCCTCTCCCCCGCGGCCGGCTACCTGACCGGCATCGCCGTACCGGTCGACGGCGGCGCGCTGCGCGCCCTCTGATGGCCGGCCAGCAGCCCCGCTTTCCGCGGATCAGCCGGGACGAGCTGGCCGCCGCGGCGGGGCGGACCATTCCCGACGTCATCGCGCCAGGGCTACGGGTGCTCTTCGCCGGCATCAACCCCGGGCTGTACACCGCGGCCACCGGCTGGCACTTCGGCCGGCCGGGCAACCGGTTCTGGCCGGCCCTGCACCTCGGCGGCTTCACCGACCGGCAGCTGCACCCCAGCGAACAGCACGACCTGCTCGACCTGGGGCTGGGCATCACCAACGTGGTGCCGCGGGCCACCGCCCGGGCCGACGAGCTCACCCCGGCCGAGCTGACCGAGGGCGCGGCGCAGCTAACGGCGAAGGCACGCCGCTACACCCCGGCCTGGGTGGCGGTGGTCGGGGTTACGGCGTACCGGATCGGGTTCGCCCGCCCGAAGGCCGGCTTCGGCGAGCAGCCGGAGTTGATCGGCGGCGCCCGGTGCTGGGTGCTGCCCAATCCGAGTGGGCTGAACGCCCACTTCACCCCGGTCACCCTGGGGGCGGCCTTCGCCGAACTGCGCCGCGCCACGGAGGCCGGCTGAGGCGTACGCCGCCCTGACCGGCGCCGCCGCCGGGGAAGGTCGCCCGCCCGCGTCGCGCCGGGCCGGGCCGGGCCGGTCAGCTTCCCGCCGGGGTCGCCGGCAGGACGTCGTCGGCGGCGTAGTCGCGCATCGGCACGCTGGAGATCGGCGCGGGTCCGCTCTGCTCCAGGTACGGCTGCGGCGAGCCGGCCACGGCGAACTGGGTGCGGTACAGCTCGCCGTAGAGCCCGCCGGCGGCGATGAGCTCCTCGTGCCGGCCGCGCTCGACGATCCGGCCGTCCTCCAGGACCAGGATCTGGTCGGCGTCGCGGACGGTGGAGAGCCGGTGGGCGATCACCAGGGCGGTACGCCCGGCCAGCGCGACCGCGAGCGCCCGCTGCACCTGCGCCTCGGACTCGGAGTCGAGGTGGGCCGTCGCCTCGTCGAGGATCACGATCGACGGGGCCTTGAGCAGCAGCCGGGCGATGGCGATGCGCTGCTTCTCACCGCCGGAGAAGCGGTAGCCCCGTTCCCCCACGACCGTTTCGAGCCCGTCGGGCAGGTCCCGGACCAGGTCGCCGACCTGGGCGGCGTCCAGGGCCGCCCAGATCTCGGCGTCGCTGGCGTCGGCCTTGGCGTACCGGAGGTTCTCGGCGATGGTCTCGTGGAACAGGTGCGAGTCCTGGGTGACGACGCCGATCTCGTCGCGCAGCGAGCCGAAGGTGGCGTCCCGGACGTCGACGCCGCCGACGAGGACCTGCCCGGAGGTGACGTCATAGACGCGCGAGAGCAGCATCGAGGTGGTGGACTTGCCGGCGCCGGAGGGACCGACCAGGGCCACCATCTGACCCGGTTCGACGGTGAACGAGACGCCCTTGAGCACCGGCTCGGAGACTGTGCGGTCCAGCGTCGCCACGTCCTCCAGGGAGGCCAGCGAGACCTCCGCGGGGCTCGGGTAGCGGAAGACGACGTCGCGGAACTCCACCCGGCCGTCGCCGCGCGGAATCGTCACCGCGGCGGGCTTCTCGGCGATCGCCGGCTTCAGGTCCAGCACCTCGAAGACCCGGTCGAAGGAGACCAGCGCGCTCATCACGTCCACCCGGATGTTGGACAGCGCCGTCAGCGGGCCGTAGAGGCGGGTCAGCAGCATCGCCATCGACACGACCGTGCCGACCTCCAGCGCCCCCTGGACGGCGAACCAGCCGCCCAGCCCGTAGGTGAGCGCCTGCGCCAGCGAGGCGACCAGGAGCATCGCGACGAAGAACGTGCGGGAGTACATCGCCGAGAGGATGCCGATGTCGCGGACCCGGGCGGCCCGCCGTCCGAAGCGCTCGGCCTCCACCTGCGGCTCACCGAAGAGCTTGACCAGCAGCGCGCCGGAAACCCCGAACCGCTCGGTCATGGTGGCGTTCATCTTGGCGTCGAGCTGGTACGACTCCCGGGTGATCTCGGCCAGCCGCTTGCCGACCCGGCGGGCCGGGATGATGAAGATCGGCAGCAGCACCAGCGACAGCGCGGTGATCTGCCAGGAGAGGATGAACATCGCCCCGGCGGTGAGCGTGAACTGGATGACGTTGCTGACCACACCGGAGAGGGTGGAGGTGAAGGCGCGCTGGGCGCCGAGCACGTCGTTGTTGAGGCGGCTGACCAGGGCGCCGGTCTGCGTACGGGTGAAGAACTGCAGCGGCATCCGCTGCACGTGGTCGTAGACCCGGGTCCGCAGGTCGAGGATGATCCCCTCACCGATGCGCGCCGAGTACCAGCGCTGGGCCAGCGACAGCAGCGCCTCGGCGACGGCCAGGCCGGCGATGACCAGCGCGAGGCGGATCACGATCGAGCCCTGCTGGTCGCCGATGGCGGTGATGACCGAGCCGGCCAGCAGCGGGGTCGCCACCCCGATCACCGCGGCGAGCACCACCGTGACCAGGAAGACGGTGATGTCACGCCGGTAGGGGCGGGCGAACTCCAGCACCCGGCGGGCGGTGCCCTGGTGCAGGGTGTGGCCGTCGACCTCGTCCTGGCTGCGCATGGAGCGGAGCATGCTCCGGCCCCCCATGCCGCCGCCGCCGGGCATTGGGTGGGACAACGGTTACCTCCGGTCCGAGCGGGTTCGCAGCCGACCTGGCAATTCTGGCCGACGCCGGTACAACGCGTACCGCGCCCCGCTTCTTCCCGGCGCCGTCCCGCTAGTCCTCGATGCCGGCGATCTCCCGGAAGCGGCGCGTCTGTGCTTCCCGCTCGGCGCGCTGCTGCTCGGCGTGGGTGCGTCCGGCGGCGCCGGCGAGCAGCGCCTTGATCTCGATCACCGCGGCACGGTCCGCGGCCAGCAGCGCCGAGGTGAGGTCCGCGACGGCCTCGTCGAGGTCGCCGCCTGCGACCACCACGGTGGCCAGGCCGAGCCGGCGTGCCTCGGTGGCCTCGATCCGGCGGCCGGTCGCACAGATCTCCAGCGCCCGCGCGTAGCCGACCAGCTCGACCAGGCGCTTGGTGCCGGCCAGGTCGGGGACCAGGCCGAGGGTCACCTCCGCCATGGCGAAGCGGGCGTCCTCGGCGAGCACCCGCAGGTCACAGGCGAGTGCGAGCTGGAAGCCGGCGCCGATGGCGTGCCCCTGCACGGCGGCGACGGAGATGATGTCCGGCCGGTGCAGCCAGGTGAACGCCTCCTGGAACTGCGCGATGCGGTCCGCGCACTCCTGCGGCGGGAGCATGGTGAGCCCGGCGAAGGAGTCCTCGCCGTCGCCGCGGACAACGCCGAGGTCGAGGCCGGCCGAGAACGACCGACCTTCCCCGCGCACCACGACCACTCGTACGTCCCCGGGCAGGTCCCGGGAGAACTCGCGCATCTGCCGCCACATGGCGGGCGTCTGCGCGTTGAGCACGTCGGGCCGGCACAACGTCACTGTCGCGACCGGCCCGTCGCATTCCAGCCGAACGCCGATTCCTGCGGTCATGGCTCCTACCGGTTCGGAACCGGGCTCGGCCCGGTCAGGTTGTTGGTCACGCCTTCTTGCGTCGTCGCGCGCCGCCACGCTGGCGGAGCTGCACGCCGGACTCGGTGAGCACCCGGTGGATGAATCCGTAGCTACGGCCGGTCGAGGCCGCCAGAGCACGGATGCTCTCCCCGGAGGTGTACCGCTTGACCAGGTCCTTGGCGAGCGTCTGCCGCTCGGCTCCGACGATCCGGCGACCCTTCTCAGTGCTGGTGGCTGTGCCAGTGGCTGCCATGCTGATTCCTCACGTCCCAGACTGTGCGGTTCGATACGGTCCCACCTATTAGACCGCCTCGAACGATCATGCGCCAGCCAACAACCATTCGCCAATCGACACGCAGAGCATTTGTCGGGTACCCGATCAGTGATCGTCAGGGTCGGGCCGACGGACCCGCGGGCGTGGCGTCGGATCAGGCGAGTTCGACCAGTTCGAGCAGATCGTCACTCCAGGCGTCCTCGTCGCCGTCGGGCAGCAGGATCGCCCGGTCCGGCTTGAGCGCCAGCACCGCGCCGGGGTCGTGGGTGACCAGGACGATCGCGCCGGGGTAGCGGGCGATGGCGTCGAGGACCTGCTCGCGGCTGACCGGGTCGAGGTTGTTGGTCGGCTCGTCGAGCAGCAGCACGTTGGCGCCGGAGCAGACCAGCGTCGAGAGCGCCAGCCGGGTCTTCTCCCCGCCGGAGAGCACCCCGGCGGGCTTGTCGACGTCGTCGCCGGAGAAGAGGAAGGCGCCAAGGATCTTGCGCAGCTCGGTGTCGGTCTGCTCGCTCGCGGCGCTGCGCATGTTCTCCAGCACGGTGCGCTCGACGTCCAGGGTCTCGTGCTCCTGGGCGTAGTAGCCCAGCCGCAGCCCGTGGCCGGCCCGCACCTCGCCGGTGTCGGGTTCGAGCAGCCCGCCGAGCATCCGCAGCAGGGTGGTCTTGCCGGCGCCGTTGAGTCCGAGGATCGCCACCCGCGAGCCGCGGTCGACCGCGACGTTCACGTCCGTGAAGATCTCCAGCGACCCGTACGACTTGCTCAGGCCGGCCGCGGTCAGCGGGGTCTTGCCGCAGGGCGCCGGGTTCGGGAAGCGGACCTTGGCCACCCGGTCGGAGCTGCGGACCTCCTCCAGGCCCGACATCAGGCGCTCGGCGCGGCGGGCCATGTTCTGCGCGGCGACGGTCTTGGTGGCCTTGGCGCGCATCTTGTCGGCCTGCGCCATCAGGGCGCCGGCCTTCTTCTCGGCGTTGGCGCGCTCCCGGCGGCGGCGGCGCTCGTCGGTCTCACGCGCCTCGAGGTACGACTTCCAGCCCAGGTTGTACTGGTCGACGACGCTGCGGGTGGCGTCGAGGAACCAGACCTTGTTGACGACGGCCTCGAGCAGGTCGCCGTCGTGGGAGATCACGATCAGCCCGCCCTTGTGGTTGGCGAGGAAGCTGCGCAGCCAGGCGATCGAGTCGGCGTCGAGGTGGTTGGTGGGCTCGTCGAGCAGCAGGATCCCGCCGCCGTTCTCGCCGGCGTCGCGGAAGAGGATCCGGGCCAGCTCCACCCGGCGGCGCTGACCACCGGAGAGGGTGCCGATGGTCTGGGCGAGCGCCCGGTCGGGCAGCCCCAGGTTGGCGCAGATGCGCGCGGCTTCGGCTTCGGCGCCGTACCCGCCGAGGGCGGCGAACTGGTCCTCGAGCGCGCCGTAGCGGCGGACCAGCTTGTCGGAGGCGTCGGTGGCGAGCTTCTCCTCGATCGCCTTCATCTCGGACATCAGCACGTCCAGCCCGCGGGCGGAGAGGACCCGGTCGCGGCCGGTGACGTCCAGATCGCCGGTACGCGGGTCCTGCGGCAGGTAGCCGATCGCGCTGCGCCGGTCGATCTGGCCCGCGTACGGCTGCCCTTCCCCGGCGAGGACCTTGAGGGTGGTGGTCTTGCCGGCGCCGTTGCGGCCGACAAGGCCGATCCGGTCGCCGGGCTGGACCCGCAGGGTGGCGTCGGACAGCAGAATCCGGGAGCCGGCGCGCAACTCCAGGCCGGTGGCGGTGATCATTTCGGCGAACTCGCTCTCGGGGGGCTCGGGAAGGGCTGATTCAGGGCACGCGAAAGCGCCGACGAGTTCGGATCGGTCGTCGGCGCGGGGCGGTTCAGCCTTCGCAGCGCAGCACGGCACCGATTGTACCGGGCCGGGCTGAACGGGGCGCACGGATTACCGTTCAAGATCATCGGGTACCGCTGTGCCATCCCGGTCGCACGCCGGGAGGCCCGGCACCACGAGAGCGGATCAGGGACGGTCGAGGTCATCATGGAACTGAACAAGGGCGCACGGATCGACACCAGCCAGATCGACGACCGGCGCGGCTCCGGCGGCGGAGGCGGCGGTCTCGGCATTCCGATCGGCGGCGGCGGTGGTGGGCGCGGCGGGATCGTCGGCCTGCTGGTGGCTGTCGTGGTGATGCTGCTCGGCGGCGGCTTCGGCCTCAACCAGGTGCTCGGCGGCGGCTCCGAGCAGGGCGACAACACCCAGCTCGAGGAGCGCTGCGCGGCCGAGAACGCGCTCGAGCAGCTCGACTGCCGCAACACCCTCTACGTCAACTCGATCCAGGCGTACTGGCAGACCGCCCTGCCCGAGGCGTTCGGCGAGCAGTACAAGCCGACCCGGACCGTCTTCTTCGAGCAGGCCGTCAACACCGACTGCGGCCGCGCCGACTCCGGCGTCGGCCCCTTCTACTGCCCGGCCGACTCGCAGGTCTACATCGACGTCGCCTTCTACGAGGTGCTCAGCACCCAGCTCGGCGCCGAAGGCGAGTTCGCGCAGCCGTACGTTCTGGCCCACGAGTACGGCCACCACGTGCAGAACCTGCTCGGCACCAACACCCAGGTCGCCCGCCAGCAGCAGCGCGACCCGGGCAACGCCAACGACCTTTCGGTGCGGCTGGAGCTGCAGGCCGACTGCTTCGCGGGCGCGTGGGCGCGCAACGCCACCGGCACCACCGACGACCGCGGACAGAAGATCTTCACCAGCATCACCGAGCAGGACATCGCCGAGGCGATCGACACCGCCGAGCGCATCGGCGACGACGCCATCTCCAAGCGCGCCGACCGGCCGGCGAACCCGGACGAGTTCACCCACGGCTCGTCGGCGCAGCGCCGGGACTGGTTCAACAAGGGCTACACCAGCGGCGACCCGGCCGGCTGCGACACCTTCGGCGGCGCCGTCTGACCCGGATGGCTCCCTGCTGTCAGGGCATGACGGCACTACGGTGAAAAGATCGCACCCGCCGAGAAGGAGCCGAGATGTCGAAGCCGCCGTTGCCCGAAGACGCCGTCGCCATGCTGCGCAAGGCGAACCCCGCCGTCATCACCACCCTGCGCCCCGATGGACAGCCCGTGTCGACGGCGACCTGGTACCTCTGGGACGACGGCCGGATCCTGGTGAACATGGACGGCGGACGCAAGCGGCTCGACTACCTGCGCGCCGATCCGCGGACCACGCTGACCGTGCTCGACGACGAGAGCTGGTACACCCACGTGAGCCTGATCGGCCGGGTGGTGGAGTTCCGCGCCGACACCGAACTGGCCGACATCGACCGCATCTCCCGGCACTACACCGGCAGGCCGTACCCGCGCCGCGACCGGGAACGGTTCAGCGCGGTGATCGAGATCGACCGCTGGCACGGCTGGGGCACCCTCAAGGACAACGACCAGGCCTGACACGCTCCCCCGACCGGCCCGCCCACGGGATCGCCCGGTCAGTCCGCAGCCGGTGGGTCCCCGGCCGGTTCGCGGACCAGGATGTGCACCGCCCTAGCGGCGGCGATCGCCTCGACCAGGACCGCGTGCCGGGGTTCGGGGACGTCGAGGAGACGGTCGGCGCGCAGCGCCCCGAGCGGGGCCAGCCTCCGGTCGGCGAGCACCCCGTCCACCGCCCGCCGGTCACCACCGGTGACCAGCGCGGCGAGCCGGCCGGCCTCCGGCAGCAGGATCCGTACGGCCAGCTCGGCCGCCTCCCCCAGCGCCGCCTTGGCCTGGTTGTCGCGGCGGCGGGCGAAGCGCTGCTGGGACCAGCCGCCGGCCGCAGTGCGGCCCTGCACGTAGGCGCGGTCGACCTTCGAGGCGACCAGTTCGGTGCCATCGGCGACACCGACAGCCACCGCGCCCTTGCGGGCCAGCAGCAGCCCGATCCGGCGGGGCCGATTCGCCTCCGCCACGAAACCGTCCACGTCACCGGCGGAGGTCGCACCGGGCGGGGCGTGCAGCTCGGCGGTGGCGCCGTCCTCGGCGTGCAGCAGCACCCCGTACGGCTGGGCGAGCTCGGTGGCCGGGCCGTGCCGTTCGGCGAAGCCGGCGATCCAACGGGTCAGCCGCTCCGGGGCGACCGGCACCCAGCGGCCGCCGCCGGCGGCGGGTCTGCTGCTCATGACACGACCGTACCGGCGGCTCCCGGACCCGCGGGACCGCCCACCCGCGGGTCTGGCGGCGCGGGACGGCAGGTGTGACGGTGGGGGCGCCGCGGCAGGTGTGACGGTGTGGGTGCCGCAGGAGGGCGAGCCGTAAGACGCGCCATCCGCAAAGAGCATTTCATAGATGTGAATAAATAGTTAACATTCCTGGGGCTGAACCGTTTTCGGATTCAAGGGCCGCACTCTCCCTGCGAGGTTCCTCATGTCCCGAGGCCAGCCGCTCCGCCCCCAGCCCGACTCCCGCCGCCCCGATTCTGACCACGCCGAAGCCCGCCGTCGCGGGTTCCGGCGGCCGCGATCCCGGCACCGTCTGCTCGCCGCCGCCACCGCGGCCGTGACGACCAGCACGCTGGCGATCGTCGTTCTCACCGCGCCACAGCCGGCCGCCGCCGCCTTCACGCCGCAGGACTACTGCCTCGGCGAGTGTGCCGACATCCTGCCCCCGGGGCAGAACGGCAACGCCACCCTCGCCGGGATCCTGCTGCACCGCAGCGTCGGCACCCTGCCGGCCCACTCCCGCGACCAGCTCGACAGGTACGCGAACCTCGTCTACGGCTACGCCGGGCTGCGCGAGGACCAGATCAGCACCTTCTTCAACGACGCATCCTTCGGAGTCCCGGCCAACCAGGTCGAACGCAGCTACTCCCCCCGCTCGGACGTCACCATCGTCCGCGACAAAGCCGCCGGCATCCCGCACGTCACCGGCACCACCCGCTCCGGCACGATGTTCGGCGCCGGGTACGCCGGCGCCGAGGACCGGCTCTTCACCATGGACCTGCTCCGGCACGTCGGGCGCGGCACCCTCACCCCCTTCGCCGGTGGCGCCCCCGGCAACCGCGCCCTGGAGCAGAGCGTCTGGCGCAACTCCCCCTACACCGAGGCCGACCTCCAGGCGCAGGTCACCGCGCTGCGGAGCAAGGGCGCGCGAGGCGAGCAGCTCTACCAGGACGTGGCGAGCTACATCGCCGGCGTCAACGCGTACATCACGAAGTGCATGGCCGACCGCAACTGCCCCGGCGAATACGTCCTCACCGGACACCTCGACGCCATCACCAACGCCGGCGGGCCGAAGGCCTTCACCATGACCGACCTGATCGCCGTCGCCGGCGTCGTCGGCGGCCTCTTCGGTGGCGGCGGCGGCCACGAGATGGAATCCGCGCTGGTACGCATCGCCGCCCGCGCGAAGTACGGCAACACCGAGGGCGACCGGGTCTGGACGGCGTTCCGCTCCCAGAACGACCCGGAGGCCGTGCTGACCCTGCACGACGGGCAGAGCTTCCCGTACGGCTCCGGCTCCCCCGACGCGGCGAGCGTGGTGCTCCCCGACGCCGGCTCACCCATGGCGGAACCGGTGGTGACCGACCCGACCGGGTCGGCGCGCAGCAACGCCGTCACCGGATCGTCGGAGCTGGCCGCGGCCCTGAGCGGACTCACCATCGGCTCGGCGAACCGCGGCATGTCGAACGCGGCCGTGGTCTCCGGCGCGCACACCACCAGCGGCCATCCGGTGGCGGTCTTCGGCCCGCAGACCGGCTACTTCGCCCCGCAGCTGCTGATGGTGCAGGAACTCCAGGGACCGGGAATCAGTGCCCGCGGCGCCGCCTTCGCCGGCGTCAACCTCTACGTGCTGCTCGGCCGCGGCCAGGACTACGCCTGGAGCGCCACCTCCTCCACCCACGACATCACCGACACGTACGCGGTCGCGCTCTGCACCCCCGACGGCAGCGCGCCGACCCTGGCGAGCAACCACTATCAGCACCGCGGCCAGTGCCGGCCGATGGAGGAGCTGTCGCACCGCAACTCCTGGAACCCCACCGCCGCCGACTCCACCCCGGCCGGGTCGTACAAGCTGGTGGCGTGGCGGACCGCGCTCGGGCTGGTCGCCTGGCGCGGCACGGTGAACGGCCGGCCACACGCCTTCACCCAGCTGCGCGCCACCTACCGGCACGAGGCCGACTCGGCGATCGGGTTCCAGATGTTCAACGACCCGGCCGCGATGGGCGACGCCGCCGCCTTCCGCACCTCGGCGGCGAACGTCGGGTACGCCTTCAACTGGTTCTACGTCAACGCCGACCAGTCGGCGTTCTTCACCTCCGGGCTCAACCCGGTCCGCGCCACCGGCTCCAACCCCAACCTGCCCATGAAGGGCGAGACAGCGTACGAGTGGCAGGGCTACGACCCGGCAACCAACACCGCGACGTACGCGCCGCTGGCGAGCCGGCCGTACTCGGTGAACCAGGACTACTACGTCTCCTGGAACAACAAGCAGGCCCGGGACTTCGGCGCCGCCGACGGCAACTACAGCTTCGGGGCGGTGCACCGCGGCGACCTGCTCGACGCGCCGATCCGGGCGGCGCTGGACTCCGGGCAGAAGTTCGACCGGGCGAGCCTGACCAGCCTGGTGCAGCGGGCCGGGCTGACCGACCTGCGCGGGATCAAGGTGCTCGACGTGCTGCTGCGGGTGGTGGAGCGCCAGGCGGTCACCGATCCGGCGCTCGCCGACGCGGTCGCCAAGCTGCGGGCCTGGCGCGCCGACGGTGCGCTGCGGGTGGAGACCACCAAGGGGAGCAAGGCGTACCGGCACGCCGAGGCGATCCGGATCTTCGACGCCTGGTGGCCGCTGCTGGTCCGCGGCCAGTTCAAGGCCGCCCTCGGCGACGGCCTCTACCAGTCCCTGGTGAACGCGCTACAGGTCAACGAGTCGCCCTCCGGGCACCAGGCCGGCGACGTCTCCACCCTGCCCGGTTCGGCCGCCACCGCCCAGACCCACAAGGGCTCCGCGTTCCAGTACGGCTGGTGGGGCTGGGTCCACAAGGACCTGCGGGCGGTGCTCGGCGAACCGGTCGCCGGCGGTCTGGAGCGCACCTACTGCGGCAACGGGTCGCTCGGCGCCTGCCGGCAGATGCTGCTGGAGACCCTCGGCGCCGCGCTCGCCCAGCCGGCCGCCACCGTCTACCCGGGTGACGGGTACTGCGCGGCCGGGGACCAGTGGTGCGCCGACGGGATCGTCCAGTCGCCGCTGGGCGGGATCACCCACCCGGTGATCGCCTGGCAGAACCGGCCGACGTACCAGCAGGTCGTCTCCTTCCCGGCCCGGCGCGGCACCGCCACGCCGAACCTGGCGGCCGGGCGGCCGGTGACCGCGACCAGCAACCAGCTGATGTACCCGGCCACCAGGGCTGTCGACGGCAACCCCGGCACCCGCTGGTCCAGCTCCTCGTCGGACAACCAGTCGCTGCGGGTCGACCTCGGCTCGGCGCAGCCGGTCGGCCGGGTGGTGCTGGACTGGGAGGCCGCGTACGGGCGGTCGTACCGGATCGAGGTCTCCGGGGACGGCAGCAACTGGCGCACGGTCTGGTCCAGCACCGCCGGTGACGGAGGCAAGGACACCATCTCCTTCACCCCGGTCACCGCCCGCTACGTGCGGATGACCGGGCTGACCCGCGGCACCACGTACGGCTTCTCGCTCTGGGAGTTCGAGATCTACGCCCGCTGAGCGCGGACAGGCGAGGCCGGCGGCGGCTCCCGAGATCAGTCGGCGGAGCCGGCGCCGGCCGCTACCTGGGCGTGGAGCAGTTCGACGGCACGCTGCGCGGCAGGGTGCCGCTCCGCGGCCGGCCGCACCCCGACCAGGATGCGGCGCACCGGCGCCGGCTCGACGACCGGGACGGTCACCACGCCGGCGGGCAGGACACCGACACCCAGCGCGGGGATGACGGTGACGCCCACCCCGGCGGCGACGAAGGCGATCGCGGTGGCGTACTCGGGCGCCTCGACGCGGAACTGCGGCACGAACCCCGCCTGCGCGCAGGCGTCGAGCATGACCTGGCGGCAGTACCCCTCGTGCGGGTCGCTGTTCACCCAGCGTTCGGCGGCGAGGCTGCCCAGGGCCAGCGTTGCCGCGCCGGCCGCGGCGTGGCCCGCGGGCAGCACCGCCACGTACGGGTCGTCCAACAGGTGCCACAGCCGGTAACCCTCGATCGCCGGGTCGTGCGTCCCACCCACGAGCACCTCGACGTCCGCCGTCGCGCTGCCACCGGCACCGATGTCGTTGAGCCGCAGATCGAGGCGGAGGTCGGGGTACTCCTCGACGAGGGTGCCGACGACCGCAGGGATCCAGGCCGTGCCGGCGCTGGCGAAGTATCCGATGGAGAGACTGCCGACCCGCCCGGAGCGCAGGTCCCCCACGAGAGAGTCGATGCCGCCGACCACGTCCAGCACCCGCTCGGCCTCGGCGGCCAGCGCCCGTCCCGCCGCGGTGATCGAGATGCCCCGGCCCTGGCGCTCGACCAGGCGCAGCCCCGTCTCGCGCTGCAGCGCGGTCAGCTGCTGGCTGATCGCGGAGGGGCTGTAGCCGAGAGTCGTCGCCGCGCGGTTGACGGATCCGGTGGCGGCCACCGAACGCAGGACCCGGAGGCGGTGCAGGTCGATCATGGCAACGACTATACAGTCAGGCTTAACGGTTGCGTAGAAATCATCGCTTGTCCTTACGCGCGGGGCTGCCAACGATGGACGCGTGACACTCGATTCGCTTCGCACCGCTCCTGCCGTCCCCCACCGCGCTCCCGGGACACCTCCATCCGCGCTGGCGGCCGCCGCAGTCACGGCGCTGCTCTGGGGCTCCGCGTTCGTCGTCATCCGGGCTGCCGGCACGGACCTCTCCCCCGGGCCGATGGCCCTGGCCCGGGTCGCCGTGGCCGCCCTCGTGCTCACGCCGCTCGCCCTGCGCGCGGGTGGCCTCCGACGTCTGCCCCGGCGCGTGCTGCCCCTCGTCGCCGCCTACGGCGCCATGTGGTTCGCCGCGTACAACGTGGCCCTCAACGCCGCGGAGCGGAGCATCGACGCGGGGACCGCCGCAATGCTGGTCAACGCCGCGCCGGTCCTCATCGCGCTCGGCGCCGGCGCCTTTCTCAAGGAGGGATTCCCGGCCCCCGTCATCATCGGCTGCGTGGTCGCCTTCGGCGGTGTGGCGCTGATGTCCACCGGCATGGGCGCCACCGGCGGCGACGCCCGAGGCCTGACCCTGGCGCTGCTCGCGGCCGTCCTCTACGCCGTCTCCGTGTTGATCCAGAAACTCATCCTGCGTGACGTGGACGCGCTGCGGGCAACCTGGCTCGGCTGCCTGGCCGGGACCGTCACGCTGCTGCCCTTCACCCCGGCGCTCGCCGCCCAAGCCCCGTCCGCGTCCACCACCGCCCTGCTCGGCACCGTCTACCTGGGAATCTTCCCGACCGCCATCGCCTTCACCACCTACGCCTACGCGATGCGTCACGTGCCGGCCGGCCGCCTCGGTGCCGTCGGCTATCTCGCCACTGTGGTCTCGGTGCTCATGTCCTGGGCGCTGCTGGACGAGGCGCCCACCGTCCTCACCCTCGTCGGTGGCGCGATCTGTCTGGTGGGAGTGGTAATCACCCGGCGTCGCAGCACAGCGAAAGCAGCCGAGGGCGCCGCCCCGGCAAAGGACGGCACCCTCGGCGGCGCGCAGCCCGTCGGCCGGAACCCCGCTCGGCGGGTGGGACCCGGCGCTCAGCCCACCTCGAGTGGCAGGGACGGGTCGGACGTCCACTCGCGCAGCGAGCCGTCGTAGATAGCCACGTCGGTCTCGCCGAGCAGGCGCAGCGCCAGGGCGTCACCGGTGGCGGCGATGCCGCCACCGCAGTAGGTGACCTTGCGGCCCGGTTCGGCCTGCACCTGCGCGAAGATCTCCCGCAGCTCCGGCACCGGCCGGAAGGTGCCGTCGGCCGGGTTGAGCAGGGACGCCACGAAGACGTGCCGGCTGCCCGGGATGCGGCCGGGACGGGCATAGCTGATCGACTCGGTGGCGTGGAAGTCCTGCGGCGAGAGCGAGTTGATCAGGCAGGCCCCACTGCCCTGCTCGACGACCTGCTTGACCTCGTCGAGCTCGGCGAAGAGCTCCGGTCGGGGGGTGCCGACGAAGTTCGCGGGCGGGTAGCTCTC
>Ga0233372_1000554_pt1 | contig 16603 bp, 16 predicted proteins | sample ElkDunMinimDraft_4_FD_191538 | JGI IMG/M metagenome (GOLD analysis project Ga0233372, IMG submission 191538) | Fecal eukaryotic communites from dung pellets of Tule Elk in California, USA - Elk Dung D8 | ecosystem: Host-associated > Mammals > Digestive system > Large intestine > Fecal | place... | reverse complement strand
CCCCGAGACGCTCGGGAAGCTCGACGGCGGTACCCGGGTGCTGGCGTCCCTGTTCGCCGCGGTCATGCCACGTTCGGGCGGGTTCTCGACCATCGACACCCAGGCGATGCACGAGTCGTCCTGGCTCATCACCGACGCCCTGATGTTCGTGGGCGGCGGCTCGGCGTCGACCGGTGGCGGCATCAAGGTCACGACGCTCGCCGTCATGCTGCTCGCGATCGTGGCCGAGGCGCGCGGCGACCGCGACATCGACGCCTTCGGGCGCCGCATCCCGCGCGACACGCTGCGCCTGTCGATCGCCGTGGTGTTCGTGGGCGCGACGGCGGTGCTGGTGTCGTCCCTGCTGCTGCTCGAGATCACGGGGCTCACGCTCGACGTCGTGCTGTTCGAGGCGATCTCGGCGTTCGGCACGGTCGGCCTCTCGACGGGCATCACCGCGGGCCTTCCCGACGCCGGCAAGTACGTGCTGTGCGCGCTCATGTTCGTCGGGCGTACCGGGACCATGACGTTCGCTGCCGCGCTTGCGCTGCGCGACCGGCGGCGCATCGTACGCTTCCCCGAGGAGCGGCCCATCATCGGATGACGGCCGTCCGCAGCCGGCCGCAGCTCGCGTACGGCCCGCCCGAAGCGATGTGACGAGAGGGGACCACCCGTGCCCGACAAGAAGGCGCCCGACCGCGACGCCGGTGTGCTCGTGATCGGCCTGGGCCGGTTCGGTTCGGCGATCGCGGCCACGCTCGACCGGCTCGGCCAGGACGTGCTGGCGGTCGAGCGGGACGCGAACCTCGTCGCCCAGTGGTCGGGACGCCTGCCGCTCGTCGAGGCCGACGCGTCCAACCCGGAGGCGCTCGAGCAGCTCGGCGCCAAGGACTTCTCGGTCGCGGTCGTGGGCGTGGGGACGTCGCTCGAGGCTTCGGTGCTGATCACGGGCAACCTCGTGGACATGGGCACGCCGCAGATCTGGGCCAAGGCGATCTCCGCGGAGCACGGCCGCATCCTGACCCGCATCGGCGCGCACCACGTGGTGTTCCCCGAGTCCGACGCCGGTGCGCGCGTCGCCCACCTGGTGAGCGGCAAGATGCTCGACTACATCGAGGTCGAGGACGGCTTCACGATCGTCAAGATGCGCCCGCCCAAGGAGATGCAGGGCTTCACGATGGCCCAGTCGAACGTGCGGCAGCGCTACGGAGTCACGGTCATCGGCGTCAAGTCGCCGGGCGTGGAGTTCCAGTACGCGACGCCCGAGACGCGCGTGAGCGAGAACGACCTCATCGTGTGCTCGGGCCACGCCGAGCTGCTGGAACGCTTCGCGGCGCGACCGTAACGGGCGGCCCGGCTAGCCGACGGCGCGGAACCCGAGGGCGGTGTAGAGCGCCCGGGCCGGCGTCGCGCCGTCGTCGACGCGCAGCCCGACGCTCGTCCCCAGCACGGCCTGGACGGTGGAGACCAGCGCGCGGCCGATGCCCTGGCGGCGCGCCTGCGGGACGACGAACAGGTCGATGATGAACGGCCCGCGCGGGACGTCGGGCCAGGGGGCGTCCGCGACCGTGAGCACGGCACCGACGAGCTCGTCCCCGCGCCAGGCGCCCAGCGACCCGTCCGCCAGCCACGGCCCGTACTCGCCGTCCCAGGCGGCGCGCACGTCAGCGCCCGAGTCCGCGAGCGACATCTCGTGCTCGGTCCCGAGGTAGGTGCGCCAGTAGGCGTCGGCGACCCGAGGCAGGTCGCGCTCCCCCAGCGGCGCGATCGTGACGCCGTCCGGCTGCGCGCCTACGGCCCGGTCGGTCGGGGGCGAGACCATCGACGTGTTTCCCACGGGGCGGAACGTACTGGCGCTGGCGGCGGGCCCACCACCCGATTTCGACCGCTCGCTACGGCGTCCGGCGCCGCAGCGTGGCCACGCCGAGCGCGATCGCCCCGGCGATGAACAGCACGATGACGCCGACGGCCCCGCGCACGTCGGCCCACTCACCACCGACCGCGAGCGTCTGCATGGCCTCGACCGCGTAGGTCAGCGGGAACACGCGCGAGAGCCACTCGAGCAGCTGCGGCATCTCGTCGCGGGGCATGAGCAGGCCACAGGTGATGAGCTGCGGGAAGATGATCGCGGGCATCATCTGCACGGCCTGGAACTCGGTGCGGGCCAGCGCGGACGCCGCGAGGCCCAGGCAGCAGCCCAGCACGGCGTCGAGCAGCGCGACGACGACCACGAGCCACAGCGCGCCCGCGACGTCCATGCCGACGGCCGTCGCGAAGCCGACCACGACGAGCGCCTGGACGAACGCGAGCGCCGCGAAGGCGATCGCGTACCCGGCCACGAAGTCGCCCTTGCCGAGCGGCGTCGTCATGAGGCGCTCGAGCGTGCCCGACTGCCGCTCACGCAGCGTCGCGACGCTCGTGACGAGGAACATCACGATCAGCGGAAACAGCCCCACGAGCATGGGGCCGAACTGGTCGAGCACGGGCGTGCCGTCGAACATCCACGCGATGAGCCCGAGCAGCAGGCACGGCAGCAGCAGGATGAGCGCGACGGTCCGGTGGTCGTAGCGCAGCTGGGCGAGCACGCGGCTCGCCGTGGTCAGGGTGAGGCTCATGCGCGCACCTCCCCCGTGGCGCCGGTCGGTGCCGCGCGCTCGATCAGCGTGAGGAACGCACGCTCGGCGTCAGGGGCGCCGGTCTGCTCCAGGAGCGTGGCCGGCGTCGTGTCGGCGACCAGCTGCCCCTGGCGCAGGAGCAGCAGCCGGTCGCACTGCGTGGCCTCGTCCATGACGTGGCTGGAGACGAGCAGCGTCCGGCCCTCGGCGGCGAGCCGCCGGAACATCGCCCACAGGTCGCGCCGCAGCACCGGGTCGAGGCCCACGGTGGGCTCGTCGAGGACAAGCAGCTCCGGCTCGCCGACGAGCGCCGCGGCGAGCGACACGCGCGAGCGCTCGCCGCCCGAGAGCGTCCGGACGCGCTGGCCCTCGTGCCCGCCCAGGTCGACGACGCCCACGGCCGTCTGCGCGGCCGAGCCCGCGGCCGCGGACGAGAGGCCCGCGAGACGCGCGAAGTACCGCAGGTTCTGGGCCACGGTGAGGTCGGTGTAGACCGAGGCGTCCTGCGTCACGTACCCCACGCGCCGGCGCAGGGACGGCGTCCCCGCGGGCGTGCCGAGCACCGAGACCTCACCCGAGACCTCGTCCTGGACGCCGACGATCGTGCGCATGAGCGTCGTCTTGCCCGAGCCCGACGGGCCGAGCAGCCCCACGACCTGCCCGGCCGGCACGTCGAGGTCCATGCCGTCGATGATCGGCCTGCCACCCCGCACGACCCGCAGCCCCCGGATGCGGACCGCCGGGCCGGCCGCCGGCTCGGCACGCGACATGCTCAGCCCTCCCCTGCCGTCCTCAGCCCTTCTCAGCCGGCCTCGGCGGCCAGCTCGCGCGCGCGGTCGCAAGCAGCCTCGACCGCGTCGAGGAACGCCGCACGCACGCCGCCGTCGTCGAGCTTGCGCAGCCCCGCGACCGTGGTGCCGCCCGGCGAGGTGACGCGCTCCCGCAAGACGACGGGGTGCTCACCCGTGACGTCGAGCAGGCGTGCCGACCCGAGCACGGTCTGCACCGCGAGCCGCCGTGCGACGTCGCGCGTGAGGCCGAGCAGAACGCCGGCCTCGGCCATCGCGTCGACGACGTAGAAGACGTAGGCGGGTCCGCTGGCGGTGAGCGCACCGACCGCGTCCATGTCCTTCTCGGCGACGCGCACCACGAGCCCGGACCCCGCGAAGACCTGCTCGACGAGCGCGACGTCGTCGTCGGTCGCCGCGGTCCCGCCCGCGAGGGCGGTCACGCCCTCCCCGACCTGCGAGGGGGTGTTGGGCATCGCCCGTACCACCCGGGTGCCGGCGGGCAGGCGCTCCTCGAAGAACCGCACGGGCAGCCCCGCCACCACGCTCACGACGACGGCCTCGGGACCGAGCGCGCGACCGACGTCGTCGAGCATCGTCGCGGCGTCCTTCGGCTTCACCCCGACCACGACGACGCGGGCGCCCGCGACCGCCGCCGCGTTGTCCGTCGTGCTGCGGACCCCGTAGCGGCCCTCGAGCTCCCGGCCGCGCTCGGGCCGGCGCACGGTCGCGACGACGTCGGACGGCTCCACGCCGGACGCCAGCGCTCCGGCGAGCAGTGCCTCGCCCATGTTCCCCGTGCCCAGGAAGGTCAGCCGCACACCCGTGATCCGCTCGTCCACGGGCACCACCGTACGCTCGCGCCGCCGTGCTGCCCGGTGCCGCAGCTCAGAGCGGGAAGGCCGAGTAGAAGTCCTCCACCAGGGCCGACGGACCCGTCGCCTGGAAGACGGCAGTGCCGTTGCGCCACGTGACGACCGACTGCCCCTCCTGCGCGCCGGGCGTGACCGCGTAGGTTCCCGTGACCTCGTCGTCGACGGTCACGTCGCCCGTCGAGGTCGGCTCGCCCGCGCCCTGCGCCAGCGCCTCGTACGCCTCGCCCGCCGCGCCGTCGTCCTCCCACTGGCCCGCGACGAGCGCGACGGACTGCGCGTCGGCCTCGTCGCCCTCGGCGTACCGCACGTCCCATGCCTCGACCGCCGAGAGGTCGTCGGCCCAGGGGGCGTGCTCGGCCACCTCACGCACGGCGAGCTGGAGCACCGAGTCGGGAAGGGCCGCGAGGAAGGCGGTCTGGTTCTCGGGGCGGCCCGTCGCCTCGACGGTCGGGGTCGGCGGCGGTGCGGTGACCGTCACCGGCGGAGCCTCGGGCTCCGAGCGCGCAAAGCCTGGCCACACGAACGCGGTGAGCAGCACGATCGCGAGCACGGCGACCAGCGCCGGCGCCGGAAGACCTCCGCCGACGTCGCGGGACGAGATCCCCCCGGGCGGCTGCGCCCGTTCGTCGTGCGCTCGTGGCTCATGCTCGTCCTCTCGTCCGGCGGTGCTCGCCGTAGGAACTGTAGGCCGTCACACCAGGCGGCCCGGGCATTGTCGGTGGTCGCACCTAGCGTGTGTCGACGTGAGCACCTCGAGCGCATCCCGCACCTCTCGCGCCGCCAAGGCGCCCCGCGCCGCGTACCGCTGCACCGAGTGCGGCTGGACGACGGCCAAGTGGGTCGGCCGGTGCGGCGAGTGCCAGGCGTGGGGCTCGGTCACGGACGAAGGTCCGGCCGCGGCCGGGCCGCGCACGACGGCGGTCACGCCCACGCGGTCCCCGGCGCAGCCGATCGGCGACATCGACGTCGACACCGCGCGGGCCGTGCCCACGGGCGTGGGCGAGCTCGACCGGGTGCTCGGCGGCGGTCTGGTGCCGGGCGCGGTCGTGCTGCTGGCGGGCGAGCCGGGCGTGGGCAAGTCGACGCTGCTGCTGGCCGTGGCGTCGAACCACGCACGCGGGCTCGACGGCATGCACGGCCGGCTGCAGCCGGTCGGTTCCGAGCGGACGGTGCTCTACGTGACCGGTGAGGAGTCGGCCGGCCAGGTGCGGCTGCGGGCCGAACGCATCGGGGCCGTCGCGCCCACCCTGCTGCTCGCGGCCGAGACGGACCTCGCCACGGTGCTCGGGCACGTCGAGGCCACGAGCCCCGACCTGCTGATCGTCGACTCGGTGCAGACGATCGCGTCGGCCGAGGTCGACGGCGCCCCGGGCGGCGTGAGCCAGGTGCGCGAGGTCGCGGCGTCGTTGATCGCCCTCGCCAAGGAACGCCAGGTGCCGGTGCTGCTGGTGGGCCACGTGACCAAGGACGGCACCGTCGCGGGGCCGCGCACGCTCGAGCACCTGGTCGACGTCGTGTGCCAGTTCGAGGGTGACCGGCACTCCCGCCTGCGCATGGTCCGGGCGGTCAAGAACCGGTACGGCCCGACGGACGAGGTGGGCTGCTTCGACCTGTCCGAGCGAGGGATCGTGGGCCTGCCGGACCCGAGCGGGCTGTTCCTCTCGCACTCCGGGTCGGGAGTGCCGGGGACGTGCATCACCGTGACGCTCGAAGGGCGGCGCCCGCTGCCGATCGAGCTCCAGTCCCTCGTCGCACCGTCCCCGCTCGCCAACCCGCGCCGCACCACGAGCGGGCTCGACTCGTCCCGGCTCGCGATGATCCTCGCGGTGCTGCACCGGCACGCCGGGCTGCGGCTCGCGGACCAGGACGTGTACGTGTCGACGATCGGTGGTGCGCGGGTGACCGAGCCCGCGGCCGACCTCGCGACGGCGCTCGCGATCTCGTCGGCGCGCACCGGTGAGGCCCTGCCCGCGGGCACGATCGCCGTCGGCGAGGTCGGGCTCGCCGGGGACATCCGGCCCGTGACGGGGCTCGACCGGCGCCTCGCCGAGGCCGCACGCCTGGGATTGCGACGAGCGGTCGTGCCCGCGGGGTCCGGGGTCAAGGCTCCCGGCGGGCTGCACCTGCTCGAGGCCCACCACATCGCCGAGGCCGTGGAGCTGGCCGGCAGGCCGGGCTGATCCCCTGGGTACTCTCGGACCCGGAGCACGGACCTCACCCTCGTCGTCGGCGCGGCCCCGCGAACGTGTGTCGGGCCTGCGTCGTAGGATTCACCCGTGGCCCCCACTTCTGCGCACCCCGAGACCTTGCTCCGGGAGACCCTGGCCGCAGTCGCTCCCGGAACCGAGCTGCGGGACGGTCTTGAACGCATCCTGCGCGGGCGCACCGGCGCGCTGATCGTCCTGGGGCTCGACAAGACCGTGGAGCAGATCTGCTCGGGCGGCTTCGTGCTCGACGTCGAGTTCTCCGCCACGCGGCTGCGCGAGCTGTCCAAGATGGACGGCGCCGTGGTGCTCGACCGCGACGCGGTGCGTATCCGCCGTGCGGCCGTCCAGCTCCTGCCCGACCCGACGATCGAGACGAGCGAGTCCGGCACCCGGCACCGCACGGCCGAGCGCGTCGCCAAGCAGACCCGCTTCCCCGTGATCTCGGTCAGCCAGTCGATGCGGATCGTCGCCATCTACGTGGGCAACGTCCGGCACGTGCTCGAGGACTCGGACACGATCCTGGGCCGCGCGAACCAGGCCCTCGCCACGCTCGAGCGCTACCGCTCGCGGCTCGACGAGGTGTCCGGGACCCTCTCGGCCCTCGAGATCGAGGACCTGGTCACCGTGCGCGACGTGTGCTCCGTGGTGCAGCGGCTCGAGATGGTGCGCCGCATCTCGGAGGAGATCGACGGCTACGTCGTCGAGCTCGGCGTCGACGGCCGTCTGCTCGCGCTCCAGCTCGACGAGCTCATCGGCGGCATCGGCTCCGACCGCGACTTCGTGGTGCGGGACTACGTCGACCTCGACCGTTCGGGCCGCACGCTCGCCGAGGTGCACGCCGACCTTGCTGCCCTGGACTCCGCGCAGCTCCTCGACTTCGGCCACATCGGCCGCGTGCTCGAGCTCCCCGGCGGCGGCATCGCGCTCGATGCCGCGGTCGCGCCGCACGGCTTCCGGCTGCTGTCCAAGGTCCCCCGCCTGCCCGCGGCGATCATCGACCGGCTCGTCGCGCACTTCGGCGGCCTGCAGAAGCTCCTCGCCGCGAGCGTCGACGACCTCATGGCCGTCGAGGGTGTGGGCGAGCAGCGGGCCCGGGCCGTCCGTGAAGGGCTCTCCCGGCTCGCCGAGTCGAGCATCCTCGAGCGCTACGTCTGAGGTCCGCCAGGGCCCGGCCCACGTGGGGGTGTGCTGCCGCGCCCTACCCGTCCTGGGTGGCGTCCGGCGCCGGGCCGTTCTCGTCGGCCGGCTTCGCGCCCGGCTTCTTCTGGTCGGCTGCTGACTCTTCCGAGGACTCGGTGCCCGGGTCGGTGCTGGACTCGGTGCCCGGGTCGGTGCCGGTCTCGCCGCTCGGCGAGGGCGTCGGCTCCGGCTTCTCGGGCGCGGCGACCGTGAGGTTGACGACGTTGGACTCGGCTCCGCGGACGTCGGCGAGCGCCACCTCGGCGCGGTAGTCGCCGGGCCCGACCGCCGGCTGGCCACCCTTGCATCCTGCGACGGTGCGGACGAACGACCAGCGCACCGCCTGCGACCACTCGTCACCCGGCCCGAGCAGCAGCAGCTTCTCGCCCTCGGCGCAGTCGCCCGACGACCACACCCGGTCCGTGCCCGCCGCGTCGGTGATGACCACGCTGCTGCTGGCGTCCGACCCGTCGACGAGGCACGGGACGAGACCGACGTTCGTGACCTTGACCGAGAACGTCACCGGGTCACCCGCGGTGATGGCCGTCGCGTCGGCGGCGAGCCGGACGTCGAGGCTCTCCGGCGCGCACGTGTCCGCGGGGCCCGACAGGTCGATCGGCTCGGGCGGCGCCGCCTTGTCGGACGCGAGCTCCGGTGCGGACTCGGGCCACACCGCCCGCAGCGCGTCGGCCACCCGGCCCAACCCGTAGCCGCCGGCCACGCCCAGTCCCGTGACCAGGGCGACGCTCAGCAGCACGATCGCGAGCAGCCGGGACCCGCGCGACTGCCCGGCACGCACCGGCGTCCGACGCCCACCACGCGCGGCCGTGGTGCGCCGCCCGCGCGACCTCGGCGCCATCAGGTACGACGACGACGTGACGGAACGGCCCGAACCGCGCGCCGGCGTGCGCCCGGTCGCCGTCGTCTTCTTCGCCGCAGGCTTGTTCGCGGTCTTCTTCGGCGCTGCCTTCTTGGGCGCTGCCTTCTTGGGCGCAGCCTTCTTGGGCGCAGCCTTCTTCGGTCCCGCACCCCGAGCGGACGCCGACCTGGCCGACGTCGCGCGCGACGCGTCCGAGCGCCGCCCCGAGCCGCCCTGAGCGGGCCGCCCACCCCTCGAGGTGCCACCACCCCGGCGGTCTGCAGGTGCCACGCTCGTCGTCCCTCCGTCTCGAGACCTCGTCCAGCCGGACACCCGGCCACGTCACGCCAGGGCGTCGCCCTGATGTGGCGCCACCGTACGTCGCACGCTTCAGGCGACCGTGGAGCCGCGCCGCGCAGGCCCCGCTATCCACCCGCTGCAGGCCGACGGGCCGGGCCCCCCTCCCGGGTCGTGGCCGCGGAGGGCGTGGGACAGAATGGTCCATCGTGCCGACAGACGCGCTCCTGCCGGGCTCTGCCGAGGCCGCGACGGCCTCCGACGAGCCGACGGCGCCCTCCGAGCCTGCACCCGCGACGCTCGACGGCCGGCTCATCGCCTGGTTCGACGAGGTCGCCCGGGACCTGCCGTGGCGCCGCCCGGACCGCACCCCGTGGGGCGTGCTCGTGAGCGAGGTCATGCTGCAGCAGACCCCCGTGGTGCGCGTCGAGCCCGCGTGGCGCCTGTGGCTCGGACGCTGGCCCACACCGGCGGACCTCGCCGCCGCGTCGACCGCGGACGTGCTCCGCGCCTGGGACCGCCTCGGCTACCCGCGCCGCGCCCTGCGGCTCCAGGAGTGCGCGCGGGCGATCGTCGAGCGCCACGACGGCGAGGTGCCCGACGACGAGGCCGCACTGCGCGCGCTGCCCGGCGTCGGCGAGTACACCGCGGCCGCCGTGCGAGCGTTCGCCTTCGGCCGCCGATCGGTCGTGGTCGACACCAACGTGCGGCGCGTGCTCGCCCGGGCGGTCAGCGGCAAAGCGCTGCCCGCGCCGTCGTACACCGTGGCCGAGCGCTCGCTCGCCGAGCGGCTCGTCCCGGACGACGACGCGACCGCGGCACGCTGGGCAGCGGCGTCCATGGAGCTCGGTGCCCTGGTCTGCACCGCCCGCGCCCCGCGCTGCGCCACGTGCCCGGTCCACGACCTGTGCCGCTGGTGCGGCGCGGGCCACCCGCCCGACGAGCACGCCGGACGCCGCCGGGCCCAGGCATGGCACGGCACCGACCGCCAGGTCCGCGGCCGCATCATGTCGGTGCTGCGCGGCGCCACCGAGCACGTGCCCCGCAGCCTGCTGGCCGACGTCGGGACGGACGACGCCCAGGTCGACCGGTGCCTGGCGGGCCTGGTCGAGGACGGGCTCGTCGAGCAGGACGACGCGGGCCGCTACCACCTGCCCCAGGACTGAGACCCGCCGTCCGGCGGTGCCGCGTCAACCGCGTACCGGAGCCAGGGTCACAGGTCGAGCAGCATGCGCGAGTTGCCGAGCGTGTTCGGCTTGACCCGCGCGAGGTCGAGGAACTCGGCGACGCCGTCGTCGTGCGAGCGCAGGAGCTCGGCGTAGACGTCAGGGGTGACGGGCGTGCCCTCGATCTCGCGGAAGCCGTGCGCCTCGAAGAAGTCCACCTCGAACGTCAGGCAGAACAGGCGGCGCAGCCCGAGCGCCCGTGCGCGCTCGACCAGGCTCTCGAGCAGCTCGTGGCCCACGCCCTGGCGTCGTACCGACGGGTCGACCGCGAGGGTGCGCACCTCGGCCAGGTCGTCCCACATGACGTGCAGCGCACCGCACCCGATCACCGCTCCCGGGCCGTCGGACCCCTGAGGGCCCACCGCGACCAGGAACTCCTGGACCGCCTCGTAGTACCCCACCATCTCCTTGGCCAGCAGGATCCGTTGCTGGGCGTAGGGCTCGACGAGCCCTCGGATGGCGCGGACGTCGGCGGGCAGCGCAGGGCGGATCGTGAAGGTGGAGGGCTCGACGGACGGCACGCCGCCACTGTAGGGCCCGGCCCGGTCAGGCGCCCTCGTCCAGGCGCGCGGCGGTCACCTCGTCGAGCACCAGGTCGGTCACGACACCGGCGGCGAGCGCGGCCCGCAGCGGGGCCACCTTGTTGTCGCCCGCGACCGCGCACAGCCGCCGGGGGATGCGCTGGAGCTGATGGGGCGTCGGGCCCGTGGCACGCGCGTTGATCGAGATGTCGCGGTAGGTGCCGTCGGCACGCAGGAACACGGTGCACACGTCGCCGACCACGCCCTCGCCGTCGAGCAGGGCGACGTCCTCGGGCTCGAGGTAGCCCGCGGCGTAGACGTGGGACGGCACACCGCCCGACACGGCACCCACCGAGAACAGCGCGATGTCGGCCTGGCTCTGCAGCTCGAGCACGCGCCGCACCGACCGCTCGCGCCACATGGCCTCGCGCGTCTCGGCGTAGTCGAAGAACGCGGGCACGGGGAAGTGCCGCACGAGCGCGTCGAACGCCTCGCCGAAGGTCGCGATGATGTCGCCCGCGTAGCCGACGCCGGACGTGCGGGTGTTGGCCGCGCCGTTGAGCTGCACGACGGCGGACCCCCGCGTCGCCTTGTACTGCAGGTGGCGTGCGATCGCCGAGGTCGTGGTCCCCCACGCGACGCCCAGCACCATCGCGGAGTCGAACCATCGGGACAGCAGGCGGGCCGTCGCGACGGCAACCTGCTCGAGCCGTTCCTCGTGCCCCGCCGAGTCCGGCACGGGCACGACGTACACGTCGACGCCGTGCGCGGCCGAGATCCTCTTGGCCAGGGTGGGCGCCCCGGAGTGCGTCGGACGGAGTGTGATCTCCACGACACCGGTCTCCCGGGCCCGCTTGATCAAGCGCGACACGGTCGAGCGCGATGTGCGCAGGTGACGGGCGATTGTCTCCATCTTGACGTCCTGCAGGTAGTACATCGTGGCGGCCATGACCACGTCTCGTTCGCGCTCGGTCGGCATAACTCCACCTTCCACCCAGTTGCACATCTGTGCACTGCGGTTGCGCGGACGTTCTGGCAGTGCTCACCTGGGACCGTCGCAGAGCGCTCGCCGAGCGAAAGGAAAGAAGATGGCATCGACCCGCCTTACTGCCGAGTCGCGTGAACAGGCACTGGCCGCACTGGAGGCTTCCCAGGCACCGAGCGGTGAGCTCGACGTCCTGGTGGTCGGGGGCGGAGTCACGGGCGCAGGCATCGCGCTCGACGCCGTCACCCGAGGGCTGTCCACCGCGATCGTCGAGGCGCAGGACTGGTCGTCCGGCACCTCGAGCCGCAGCAGCAAGCTGGTCCACGGCGGCCTGCGCTACCTGCAGATGCTCGACTTCCACCTGGTGCACGAGGCCCTGACCGAGCGCGACCTGCTGCTCAAGGACCTCGCACCGCACCTGGTCAAGCCTGTCCCGTTCCTTTACCCACTTGAGCACCGGGTCTGGGAGCGCATGTACGTCGGCGCGGGCATCGCGCTGTACGACACGCTGGCCGCGATCGCACCGGGCCGCAGGGCCATGCCGATCCACCGGCACCTGAGCCGGCGGCGCATGAAGCGCAAGTTCCCCGACCTGGCGCACGACGCCGCGATCGGCGCCGTGCAGTACTGGGACGCCTCCGTCGACGACGCGCGGCTGGTCACGACGCTCGTCCGGACGGCCGCCAGCTACGGCGCGCACGCCGCGGCCCGCACCCAGGTCGTGGCGCTCACCAAGAGCGCGACGGGCGCCGTCAACGGCGCCGTCGTGGTCGACCTCGAGACGGGCCGTGAGATCACGGTGCGCGCCCGGCACGTGGTCAACGCCACCGGCGTGTGGACCGAGGACACCGAGGCCCTGGCCGGCGACGAGGGCGGGCTGCACGTGCTGGCGTCCAAGGGCGTCCACATCGTGGTGCCGCGCGAGCGCATCAAGGGCGAGGTGGGCCTGATCCTGCAGACCGAGAAGTCGGTCCTCTTCATCATTCCCTGGTCGCGCTACTGGATCGTCGGCACGACCGACACGCCCTGGAAGCAGGACCTCGTGCATCCGGTGGCCACGGCCGCCGACGTCGACTACGTGCTCGACCACGCCAACGCCGTCCTCGCCCACCCGCTCACGCGGGAGGACGTCATCGGCACGTTCGCGGGCCTGCGGCCGCTGCTGCAGCCCGGGACCAAGGAGGGCACGTCGTCGGCCAAGGTGTCGCGCGAGCACACCGTCGCGAGCCCCGCACCCGGCCTGACGGTCATCGCGGGCGGCAAGCTCACGACCTACCGCGTGATGGCCAAGGACGCGATCGACTTCGCGATCGGTCAGCGTGCCTCGGCCCTGCCGTCGATCACGGACAAGATCCCGCTGCTGGGCGCCGTCGGGCTGCAGGCGGTCCGCCGCCAGGCACGCGCCTGGGCCCTGCGGTTCGGCTGGTCGCCCGCGATGGTCGACCACCTGCTGCACCGGTACGGGTCGAACCTGCGCGAGATCGTCGAGCTCTGCGACGAGGACCCGACGCTCGCGCGGCCGCTCCAGCACGCACCCGCCTATCTGCGCGCCGAGGTGCACTACGCGGTGAGCCACGAGGGGGCGCTGCACCTCGAGGACGTCCTGCTGCACCGCACCCGCCTGGTCTACGAGGTCGCCGACCGGGGCGTCGCCGCGGCGCCCGAGATCGCCGACGTCATCGCACCCCTGCTGGGCTGGGACGACGCCGCGAAGAGCGCCGAGCTCGCGGCCTACGCCGCGCGCGCCGAGGCCGAGGACGCCGCGGAGCGCGAGACCGACGACGAGGCGGCGGACGCCGTACGCAAGCGCGCCGCCGACGTCGCGGCCATGCAGCCCTTGCGGGGCTGACGCCGAAGCCGCCCCGGCGACCCGCCGGGGCGGTCCGACCGCGCGGGCGCCGTCCGTCGCGGGCTCTCCGGCTCCCTGCCCGGAGAGGACAACGAGGTCCTAGACAGAGAGAGAGCCAAAGATGGACTCGCTGCTCATGAATGCGTTCTGGTCCGAGGTGCTCGGTACCGCGACGCTGATCCTGCTCGGCGCGGGCGTGGTCGCCAACGTCGTCCTACCCAGGACCAAAGGCTTCGACGGCGGCTGGCTCCTGATCAACTTCGGGTGGGGCCTTGCAGTGTTCGCCGGTGTCTTCGCGGCGTTCAAGTCGGGCGCGCACCTCAACCCGGCCGTGACGGTCGGCCTGTTCGCGGCAGACCGTCCGTTCTTCTCGGCGACCGGGCCGGGCGGTCAGGTGACGGTCGAGATCCTGCCGACCGTGGGCAACATGTTCGTCTACTTCGGCGCCCAGATGCTCGGCGCCATCATCGGTGCGGTGCTCGCGTTCATCGCGTACAAGAAGCACTTCGACCTCGAGGCGCCCGCGCCCATCAAGCTCGCCGTCTTCTCGACCGGCCCCGAGGTGCGCTCGTACACCTGGAACTTCATCACGGAGGTCATCGCGACCTTCGTCCTGGTGTTCTTCGTCGTCGTGTCGGGCATGACCCCGCACGCGATGGGCCCCCTCGCCGTCGCGCTCATCGTGGTCGCGATCGGCGCCAGCCTCGGTGGCCCGACCGGGTACGCGATCAACCCCGCGCGTGACCTCGGCCCGCGCATCGTCCACGCGCTGCTGCCCATCAAGGGCAAGGGCTCGAGCGACTGGAGCTACGCGTGGGTGCCCGTCGTCGGCCCGATGGTCGGAGGCGTCCTCGCCGGCCTGCTCGGCAACGTCTACTCCTGACCCGTCCACTCCTGACCGTTCCCCCGTGCCGGCCCGTACGCGGGCCTGCCGCCACCACCCACACCGACGTGAAGGGCATCCCCCATGGCTGACTACGTCCTCGCCATCGACCAGGGCACGACCAGCTCGCGTGCCATCGTGTTCGACCACTCCGGCCGCATCGTCTCGACCGGTCAGCTGGAGCACGACCAGATCTTCCCCAGGGCGGGCTGGGTCGAGCACAACGCCGAGCAGATCTGGAGCAACGTCCGCGAGGCCGTGAGCCTCGCGCTGACCCGCGCCGACATCACGCACGACGACGTGGCCGCCGTCGGCATCACCAACCAGCGCGAGACGGCCGTGGTCTGGGACAAGACCACGGGCAAGCCCGTCTACAACGCGATCGTCTGGCAGGACACGCGCACCCAGGCGATCGTCGAGGAGCTGGGCGGTGACGCGGGCGCCGACAAGTACAAGTCGATCGTGGGCCTGCCGCTCGCGACCTACTTCTCCGGACCCAAGATCAAGTGGATCCTCGACAACGTCGACGGCGCCCGTGAGGCCGCCGAGCGCGGCGACCTGCTGTTCGGCAACACCGACTCGTGGGTGCTGTGGAACCTGACCGGCGGCGTCGAGGGCGGTGTGCACGTCACCGACGTCACCAACGCGTCCCGCACCATGCTCATGGACCTCGACACCCTCTCCTGGCGCGAGGACATCGCGAGCGACATGGGCATCCCGCTGTCGATGCTGCCCGAGATCCGCTCGTCGTCCGAGGTCTACGGGCACGGCAGGCCGCGCGGGTTCCTACCCGGGGTCCCGATCGCGGGCATCCTCGGCGACCAGCAGGCCGCGACGTTCGGCCAGGCCTGCTTCGAGGTCGGCACCGCCAAGAACACCTACGGCACGGGCAACTTCATGCTGCTCAACACCGGCACGGAGAAGGTGCCGTCCAAGAACGGGCTGCTGACCACGGTCTGCTACAAGATCGGCGACGCGCCGCAGGTGTACGCGCTCGAGGGGTCGATCGCGGTCACCGGGTCGCTCGTCCAGTGGCTGCGCGACAACATCGGCCTGTTCACCGACGCGCCCGACATCGAGTGGCTGGCGCGCAAGGTCGACGACAACGGCGGCGCCTACTTCGTGCCCGCGTTCTCCGGGCTGTTCGCGCCGTACTGGCGGTCCGACGCCCGCGGTGCGCTCGTCGGGCTCACCCGGTACGTCAACCGCAACCACATCGCGCGCGCGGCGCTCGAGGCCACCGCGTACCAGACCCGCGAGGTCATGGACGCCATGAAGGCCGACTCCGGCGTGGAGCTCACCGAGCTCAAGGTCGACGGCGGCATGGTCAACAACGAGCTGCTGATGCAGTTCCAGGCCGACCAGCTCGGCGTCGACGTCGTGCGGCCCAAGGTCGCGGAGACGACGGCGCTCGGCGCCGCCTACGCGGCCGGTATCGCCATCGGGTTCTGGAACGGCGAGGCCGACGTCACGGCCAACTGGGTCGAGGACAAGCGGTGGACGCCGTCGATGCCCGAGGCCGAGCGGGAGCGGTTGTACCGGTCCTGGAAGAAGGCCGTGACGAAGACGTTCGACTGGGTTGATGCCGATACTCAGTGATCGAGACCGCAGTTTCGGTCGCCGAGGGGACGGACCTCCCGCGCACGGCAGCGTTCACGCCCCCAGAGGGCGCTCCACTTCGGGTGGGACTGCCGTCCGCGGGAGGTCCGTCCCCTCCGCGTGGGGGGCGTGGGAGTTGCGTAGGGTGGCGGCGTGAGCAGTTCTGTGACCAGCAGCGTCGAGTACACGATCCCTGGGGTGCACGTCACCGACCGGACCGTGGAGGTGCCGCTCGACTGGTCGCGGCCGGACGACGGGCGGACGCTGTCGGTGTTCGTCCGGGAGGTCGTGGACCCGGCGCGCCGGGACGACGACCTGCCCTTGCTCGTGTTCCTGCAGGGCGGGCCCGGCGGCAAGGGGCCACGGCCGACCGGACCCGACGGCTGGCTCGCCGCGGCCCTCGCGCGCTATCGCGTCGTCCTGCTGGACCAGCGCGGGACGGGACGCTCGTCGGCGGTCCGTGCGGCCGGGCTGACCGCCCTCGGGCCCGCCCAGCTGCAGGCCGAGCACCTGGCCCACTTCCGCGCGGACGCGATCGTCGCCGACGCCGAGCACGTGCGCAGGACCGTGTACGGCGGGCGCCGGTGGAGCTCGCTCGGCCAGTCGTACGGCGGGTTCATCACGCTCACCTACCTCTCGCGGGCACCCGAAGGCCTCGCGGCGTGCTTCGTGACGGGCGGTCTGGCGGGCCTGGAGGCCGGGGCCCGCGACGTCTACGAGCGCACCCAGCCGCGCGTCGTC
>Ga0233372_1000553_pt1 | contig 16642 bp, 13 predicted proteins | sample ElkDunMinimDraft_4_FD_191538 | JGI IMG/M metagenome (GOLD analysis project Ga0233372, IMG submission 191538) | Fecal eukaryotic communites from dung pellets of Tule Elk in California, USA - Elk Dung D8 | ecosystem: Host-associated > Mammals > Digestive system > Large intestine > Fecal | place... | reverse complement strand
GCTCGCCACCGGAATCGCCGGTGGGCTGCTGAGCGCACCGCTGGCGCTCACCGACCTCACCCCTGCCGGGCAGTCCGGAGGCTGCTGCTCCTGACCTGGCAGTTCTTCCCGTCATCGCCGGCGGCTGTGGCCGGGATCCGCCGATGCCACCGGCACGGCGATCATGCGACCGCCGGGAGATAGGCTTTTGGAATGTCCCGAGCCTCGGTGCCGACCTTCTTCCAGAGGTTGGCACCGGGCCCCGGCGACGCCCGAACCTGTTGACGGAAGGCTGAGGACGAGGTGCTTTTCAAGGCTTTCCGCGGGTCGATCGCGCTGACGGTCATCGGTCTGGCCCTGGCCTTCTGGTACGCCGGCACGACCGGACTGGCGATCGCGGCGATCCTGATCGTTTTGGAGATCTCCCTCTCCTTCGACAACGCCGTGGTCAACGCCACGATCCTGCGCAAGATGAGCCTCTTCTGGCAGCGGCTCTTCCTGACCGTCGGCATCCTCATCGCGGTTGTCGGCATGCGGATGGTCTTCCCGCTGCTCATCGTCGGTGTCACGGCCAACCTCAACCCGGCAGAGGCCATCCGGCTCGCGCTCGAAAAGGGCGATCCGCACACCCCGGGCACGTACGGCTATCTGATGGCCGACGCGCACCCGTCGATCGCGGCCTTCGGCGGGATGTTCCTGCTGATGCTCTTCCTGAGCTTCATCTTCGAGGAGCGCGACGTCCACTGGCTGGCGTGGCTGGAGCGGCCGCTGGCCCGGGTCGGCCGCCTCGAGCAGCTGCCGGTCGTGGTCTCACTGGTCGCTCTGGCGATCGCGGGCTACGGCTTCGCCGCCGAGGACAAGATCGGCACGGTGCTCCTCTCCGGCATCCTCGGCGTGGTCGCGTACGTCTCGGTCAACAGCCTCGGGAAGCTCTTCGCGCAGGACTTCGGCGAGCGCAACTCCGGGGAGGCCGGGAAGCGGGGAGCGAACGCGCAGCTGGCGGCGCAGACCGGCAAGGCGGCGTTCTTCTCCTTCCTCTACCTGGAGCTCATCGACGCCTCGTTCAGTTTCGACGGCGTGATCGGGGCGTTCGCCCTCACCTCCGACCCGATCATCATCGCCATCGGGCTCGGAATCGGCGCGCTCTTCGTCCGGTCGATGACGGTCTACCTGGTGCGGCAGGGCACGCTGCAGCAGTACGTCTTCCTGGAGCACGGCGCGCACTGGGCGATCGGGGCGCTGGCGGTGCTGCTGCTGGTCAGCATCAAGACCGAGGTGCCCGAGCTGATCACCGGGCTGATCGGTGTCGGCTTCATCCTGGCCGCGTTCGCCACCTCCGTGGTCCGCAACCGCCACCTCGGCGCCGGCCGTGGCGAGGGCGACCCGGCGGACGGGCCCGCGTTGACCTCGGTCTCCGACAACCGCTGACCCACGCGGGGCAGGCGGGTCGGCACTGGCGGTGCCGGGCCAACCGCCCGGTAAGTGATCTCTTTGGATCGCGACCGCAGCGGCCGATACCGTGCTCGTCGTGCGGGACAGCGCGGAAGCGCCGTGTGGCGATACGGTGCGCTGATGTTCGCAATCGATCTCGGCGACGGCGCCGAGCTGCGCCCGCTGGAGCCGTGGCACGCCGAGGAGTTTTTCGCGCACATCGACCGGGCCCGCGCCACCGTCGACCCCTGGGTGCCATGGGCGAGCCTGAGCACCGACCTGGAATCCGCCCGCGCCACCCTGCAGCGGTACGCCGATCGCGCCGCCGCCGACACCGGTCGGCTCTACGGCATCTGGCTCGACGGAACGCTCGTCGGCGGGGTCATGTTCGTCGCCTTCAACGCCGCCGCCGGCAGCTGTGAGCTGGGCTGCTGGCTGGAGCCGGCCGGGCAGGGCCGGGGACTGATCACCCGGGCCGCCGGGCACCTGATCGACTGGGCGGTGCGGGTGCGGGGCATCCACCGGGTCGAGTGGCAGACCCGCCTGGAGAACACCGCCAGCCGCAACGTCGCGAAGCGGCTGGGGATGCGCCTGGACGGGGTGCTGCGGGAGCAGTTCCCGTACCGGGGCGTGCGGCACGACACCGAGGTCTGGTCGCTGCTGGCGCCGGAGTGGACCGGCCGGGCGGCCGGCGCCGGGGACGCGACGACCCCCTGACCTCGAGGGCCAGGGGGTCGCCGTCGGCGATCAGGATCAGCCGATCCTGTACGCCCGGTAGACGATCGTCTCGGAGCTGTTGCCCTTGGTGTCGGTGACCTTGGTACGCAGGCTGACGTAGCCCGAACCGGGGTTCTTGACGCTGGTCACCCACTTGCCGCCGGACTTGCTGAGAGTGGCCTTCTTCCAGGTCTTGCCGTGGTCGACCGAGACGTACGCGACCACCGACTTGACGGTGGAGCGGGTCAGCGGCACGTCGTACCCGGAGTGCTGGCGGCGCACGGTGAGCTCGACCCGGGTGGTGCTGCCCGGCGTGGCCGTGTTGGTGATGTCCAGGTTCCGCGGGGCGATCGTGACGGTGTGGGCCGGCACGTGCTGGTCCTTGGCCGGGTTGGCGTAGAAGCGGAACTTGCTGATCGTGCGGTTGGAGAGAAGGGTGCCGGGGTAGCTCGCGCCCGGCGCCGTGCGCTTCGCGTCGACGGTGAGGCCGTACCAGCCGGCGGACTTCATCGAGTAGTTGAACTCGGCCCCGTACCCCCGGGTCTGCCGCTTGAGGGTCTTGCCGCCCTTCGTCAGCTTCACCACCGCCGCGCCGCTCACGTCGTAACCGGCTGGGCTGTGGAAGAGGGCCCCGGTGTGGTACCTGAGCCGCTTGCTGTTGACCACGGGAATCTTTCCGCCCGGGGCGAAGGCGGCGGGGAAGACGGCCTCGGAGTAGCTCTTGCCGCTCTCCATGGTGCGGGTGCGGTTGTAGGCGCCGTAGTTCCTGCTGGTGCTCTCGTTGGTCACCTGGGTGTTCCACTTGCCCGGGGAGACGTGGGTATTGAGGGTGACCGGCCCTTCTTCGTTCCACAGATGCGCGCTCAGGGTGCCGAGGCATCCGCCCGCCTTGTTGTCCAGAATCGCGCTGTTGATGTGCCCGCGGGTGGCGCCGGAGCGGATCTGGGTGGTGAGCCGGGCCAGCTTGGAGACGGCGAAGGTGCGGTTCACGCCGGCCGGTACGCCCTTCGTCGAACCCGCGACGAGGTGGCTGTCGACGACCCACCTGTTCTTCCGGTCCTTCGACCACTGCTCCCAGTGCCCCTGGTAGGCGAAGCGGAGATTGGCGGAGGAGTTCGGCACGACGTAGACGTTGCCGTGGTCGGAGATGGCAGCGGCGCGTCCTGTCCAGTCCTCTCCGGCGACGCAGATCGCGGCCGTCACCCGGGTGGCCGGTCCCGGCGACCGGTCGAGAGAGACCTTCACCGGGCGCCCCTTGCGGGCGTCGACGGTGGTGGCGCTGGAACCGGAGACCTTGACCGTACGGGCTCCGACGGTCTCGGCCAACGAGCCGTTCTCTCGGATCGTCGTCGTCACCACGTAGGTGCCGCGCGGCAGGGATCGGGACCGGCCGCCGGTCAGGTCGTAGGTCCCCCCGTTCTTGAGGTTCGTGGCGACCACCTGTGCCCGGACCTTGGCGCCGGTGCGGTCGATGGTGGTCACGGTCAGGGTGTTCGTCGCGGCAGCGGCTGCGCCCGGGGCGGCCGTTATCGCGAGCGATGTCAGAAGAGCGGCTGACGTGATGATCGCTGAGGTGCGTCGCACGTGTGTCCCTATGTCTGGTGCGGACTGGAGATTGCTCTGCGCGGATCGCAGCGCGCGCGGCTGCTGCGCTGCGGTCCAACCCGACGACGCCCGGCCCTGGTCGCAGGGCCGGGCGCCGGTGCGCTGCCGCCCCTCGTTCGTCGAGGGCGGCCCGGGCGTGCGCGTGCCGGATCAGGCCGACGCGGCATTGCTTTCCAGCAGGAACTGGCCGCCGGCGCAGATTCGTGCCCTGATCGAGGTCTCGGGTTCGGTGGCGGCCGGGTTGAGCGACACCTGGAAGGGCTTGTCCTTGCGGCCGTCGATGACGGTCGAGCTGGATCCGGAGACCTTGACGGTACGGCCACCCAGGACCGTCGTGTCGTCACGTCCCGTGATCTCGGCGGTCGTGGTGAGCGCCGCCAGCGTACGTCGCATGAATCATCCTCCAGGATCGACGTGCGCGAAATCTATCAAGATCGAATCAGGGGTGGTGTCCCTCTTCCCGGCGGTCGGTGGGATTGGGCCGATCAGTGGAGCGACGATGATCCGTTTTTCCGAAAGGGTTCGGGCCGCCCCCGTTGCCGGAGGCGGCCCGATCCCGTGCGCGTGCGGGATCAGCCGATCCGGTAGGCGCGGTAGACGGTGACGTCGGAGGAGTTGCCCTTGGTGTCGGTCACCTTGGTGCGGAGGGTGACGTAACCCGAGGCCGGGTTCTTGACCGTGACGACCCACTTGCTGCCGGACTTCTTGACGCCGACCTTCTTCCAGGTCTTGCCGTTGTCGTACGACGCCCAGGCCGTGACCGTCTTGACCTTGATGGCGGGCGTCTTGACGTCCGGGTAGGCGCTGGGGCGGTGCAGCGTGAGGCTGACGCCGGTGGTGCTGCCCGGCTTGGCGCTGTTGTGCAGGTCGAGCCCGGCGGGAACGAAGCGGGGCAGGAAGACCCCGGCCGCGAGGTCCTTCTTCGGGTTGGCATAGAAGCGGAAGCGGGCGGTCGTGCGGTTGGAGAGCAGATCCGACGGCACGTCGAGTTCCGGGTGGTAGCGCTTGGCGTCGATGGTCAGCCCGTACCAGCCGGACGAGGAGAGCCGGTACCGGAAGTCGGTCCGGTCGGCGCCCCACTCGGTGCGCGTCTGCTTCTTGAGGACCTTGCCGCCCTTGGTCAGCGTCACCACCGACCTGGAGCAGCAGTTGGCGCTGTAGTAGTTGCTGCCCGACGAGTACGGACGGTCAGGGAAGCCGGGGTCCTGGAACATCGCGTCGGTGCGGTAGCTCAGCTTTCCGTCCAGGACGTACGGCAGGCGAGCGTCGGGCGCCCACGCGGAGCGGTAGAACGTCTGGCTGTAGCTCTTGCCCTTTTCGAGCGAGATCTCCCGCCACTGGAATGCGGAGTAGCTGTAGGCCTCGAGCATCCACTTGCCGGCGGAGAGGTAGGTCTTGTGCCGGTATGGCGCCTGGTCGTTCTCCAGGCCCGACCCCATGTTGCCGGCACAACCGCCCGATGGGACCCGCGCGCTGATGTCGACGTTCGGGTTGATTGCCGGCCCCTTGCGGACGTTCATGGTGACCGCCGCCAGGCTGGAGCGCTTGATGCTGCGCTTGAAGCCGGAGGGGACCCCCTTCGTCTGCCCGGCGACGACATACGAGGCGCGCTCGTTGGTCGCCGTGGACTCGTTCCAGTTCGCCGTGTAGGCGAAGCGCAGGTTCGTCGAGCTGTTCGGGATCAGGTAGAGCTTGCCGGGATTGGTGAATGCCTCCACCGCGGCCGACGTGGTGTTCCGGGCGCAGATGCGGGCGCCGACCGACAGGCCGCTCCCGTCGGGCGCGGCGGGACTCGGGGCGACCGTCATCCGTCGCCCCTTACGGGCGTCGATGCTGGTCTTGCTCCTGCCGGAGACCTTTACGGTACGGCCGCCGAGCGTGTTGATGCCGTCGGCGGAGCGGATATTGGCCAGGGCGACGTAGCTGCCCTTGGGCAGTTTCCGGGCCTCGCCGGAGGTCAGTTTGTACGTCGAGTTGGTGCTCAGGTTGACGACCGACACCTTCGTCTTGACCTTCGCGCCGTCTCGACCGTAGACGTGCACGGTCAGGGTGTTTGTGGCGGCGGAAGCGGTGCCGGGAAGCGCCGTTACCGCGATGGGAATGAGTACGGCGCTTGTGATGAGCGCCGCCAGGGTACGTCGCACGAATCATCCTCCAAGATCGACGTGCGCCGAATCTACCCAGATCGAATCCGGGATGGCTTCCCCTTTTCGGCGCATCCCGGTGCCGGATCAGGCCGTCCCGGGCCCCGCCCGGACGTCACGCGCCGCGGTCCCGGAGAGCCGGACCGCTCGCGCGGGCGGCGTCAATGTCGCCAGCCGCAAATGCAGTGATTGCGATGATTTGAACACGGAACGGCAAAGATCTTGACGGTGAATGTTGTCTCAACTTGTGAGACGGAGCTTGGGAGGGCGTGAGCGTGCGGCCCTCGCACGCAGCGAGAACAAGGCGTGACAGGCGCCACGATGCGGGACAGCGCTGCGCCTCACCCCCGAGGGGCGGGTCTAGCGTCCGGTCGACAGTTGGGGAGTTTTTCTCCAGTTGACCCAAGGCGTCCGCATGCGCCGGAAATGGCGTCCGCGGTGCGCGCGTATCCAGACGAGGTAACGCGAATGAGTTCCGGTTCGAACAGCCGCCGGCGCATCGCCGCCGTGGCGGGCGTCGCAGCGACGGCCCTGGTGCTGTCCGCCTGCGGCGGCAGCTCCGACAGCGCGGGTGAGGATGGTGTCCTCACCATCGGCACCAGCGACAAGATCCTCACCATCGACCCCGCCGGTTCGTACGACAACGGCTCCTTCGCCGTGATGAACCAGGTCTACCCGTTCCTGCTGAACACCCCGATCGGCAGCGCCGACGTCAAGCCGGACATCGCCGAGTCGGCCGAGTTCGTGGAGCCGACCAAGTACCAGGTCAAGCTCAAGGCCGGGCTGAAGTTCGCCAACGGCAACGACCTCACCTCCTCGGACGTGAAGTTCAGCTTCGACCGGCAGGTCGCCATCGCCCACGACAACGGCCCCGCGTCGCTGCTGGGCAACCTGGCGAGCACCGAGGTCGTCGACGACACCACTGTCGTGTTCAACCTCAAGAGCGGCAACGACCAGACCTTCCCGCAGATCCTGGCCAGCCCGGCCGGTCCGATCGTGGACGAGGACGTCTTCGCCGCCGACGCGCTGACCTCGGACGCCGACATCGTCAAGGGCAACGCCTTCGCCGGCCAGTACAAGATCACCGGCTACGACATGAACAACCTCGTGTCGTACGAGGCCTTCGACGGCTACCAGGGCATCCTGGGCGCCGCGAAGACCAAGGAGATCAACGTCAAGTACTACGCCGACGCGTCGAACCTGAAGCTGGACATCCAGCAGGGCAACATCGACGTGGCGTTCCGCAGCCTCTCGGCCACTGACGTCGAGGACCTGCGCGGCAACGACAAGGTCAAGGTCGTCGACGGCCCCGGCGGCGAGATCCGCTACATCGTCTTCAACTTCAACACCCAGCCGTACGGCGCCAAGACCGCCGACGCGGACGCCAAGAAGGCCCTCGCGGTCCGGCAGGCGGTCGCCGACCTGATCGACCGTGACGAGCTGTCGAAGCAGGTCTACAAGGGCACCTACAGCCCGCTCTACTCCTTCGTCCCGGAGGGCCTGACCGGCGCCACCGAGTCGCTCAAGGGCCTCTACGGCAACGGCCAGGGCGGCGCGGACGCCGACAAGGCCAAGAAGCGGCTGGCCGACGCCGGCGTGCAGACCCCGGTCACGCTGAGCCTGCAGTACTCCAACGACCACTACGGCCCGTCCTCCGGTGACGAGTACGCGCTGATCAAGGACCAGCTGGAGTCCAGCGGCCTGTTCAAGGTCGACCTGCAGACCACCGAGTGGGTGCAGTACTCCAAGGACCGCGTCACCGACGTGTACCCGGCCTACCAGCTCGGCTGGTTCCCGGACTACTCCGACGCCGACAACTACCTGACCCCGTTCTTCGGTGCGGACAACTTCCTGGTCAACGGCTACGACAGCGCCGAGGTGCAGAAGCTGGTCGCCCAGCAGGGCACCACGCCGGACGCTGCGCAGCGGCAGAAGCTGATCGAGCAGATCCAGGAGACCGTCGCCGGTGACCTCTCCACGCTGCCGTACCTGCAGGGTGCGCAGGTGGCGATCACCGGAACCGACATCGCCGGCGCCGACACCACCCTCGACGCCTCCTTCAAGTTCCGTTACGGCGCCCTGAGCCGCAACTGATCTCGTAACGGCCGGCACGTCCGGACCGGCCGCCCGCGGTGGCCCCCACAAGGGGCTGCCGCGGAGCCGGTCCGGACGTGCCGACCACCCGGATTTGGTGGAGTGACATGACGAGCACGACGACGGAGCCGGCCGAACCCGGTACCGGGCCACAGGCGCCACCCGCCGCACCGGCGGCCCGCAAGAGCGGTGGCAGTGGACTCGGGCGCTACCTCCTGGTGCGCTTCCTGCTGATCATCCCGACCGTACTCATCCTCGTGACGACGGTCTTCCTCGTCATGCGCCTCACCGGTGACCCGATCACCGCGGCCCTGGGCGGACGGCTGACGCCGGACCAACTCGCCGAACGCATCGAGGCCGCCGGTTACAACCGGCCGCTGCTGGTGCAGTACTGGGACTACCTCAGCGGCATCCTGCGCGGCGACTTCGGCACCACGCTCAGCGACAACCGGCCGGTCACCGAGGTCCTCACCACCTACGGTGCGGCCACCCTCGAACTCGCCTTCTACGCGCTGATCGTGGCCTTCGCCGTCGGTATCCCGCTCGGCCGCCGCGCCGCCTACCTGCGTGACCGCCTGCCCGACGCGGTGCTGCGGGTCTTCGCGATCCTCTGCTACGCCACCCCGGTCTTCTTCTTCGGACTGATCCTCAAGCTGGTCTTCGCCGTCGAACTCGGCTGGCTGCCGGTCGCCGGCCGCGCCTCCACCGGCACCGAGATCCGGATGCAGCGTGTCCTTGACAGCCGCACCGGCATCTACCTGGTCGACGCGATCCGCACCGGCGACGGCGCGATCATCTCCGACGTGCTCCTGCACGCCGTGCTGCCCGCGGTCGCCCTGGGCCTGCTCACCGCCGGGGTCTTCCTGCGGCTGGTCCGCACCAACGTGATCGGCACCCTCGGCACCGGCTACGTCGAGGCGGCCCGCTCCCGCGGTGTCAGCGAGCGGCGGCTGCTGCGCAAGCACGCCTACCGCCCCGCCCTGATCCCGATCATCACCGTCATCGGCATGCAGATCGCCATGCTCATGGGTGGCGCCGTGCTCACCGAGACGACCTTCGAGTGGAAGGGACTGGGCTTCCAGCTCGTCCAGTACCTCCAGGCCCGGGACTTCGTCGCCGTGCAGGGCATGGTCGCGATGCTCGCGGTCATCGTCGCGGTGACCAACTTCGTCGTCGACGTCATCGCCGCCATCATCGATCCCCGGGTGAGGTACTGAGATGGCCACCACCGCCAAGACCACCACGCCGGCGCACCCGCCGCTGTGGCAGCGGCTGCCCGTCGTACGGCAGGTCCGCCAGAGCGTCGGCCTGCAGCGTGGAATGCTCGTCGCCGGCCTCGTGCTGACCGGCCTGTTCCTGCTGACCGCCCTCTTCGCGCCGCTGCTGGCGCCGTACGGCTACAACCAGCTGCGTGATTCCGCCGGCCCGTTCGGTGCGCAGCTGGGCCCCTCCGCCGAGCACTGGCTCGGCACCACCGTCGGTGGCTACGACGTGGCATCCCGGGTGATCTGGGGTTCGCGTACGGCGCTGATGGTGATCGTCGTGGCGCTCGTCTTCTCGCTCTTCCTCGGCGTGCTGCTCGGTCTGCTCTCCGGCTACTTCGGCGGCTGGCTCGACCGGGTGCTCGTCGTCGTCTGCGACGCCATCTACGCCTTCCCGTCGCTGCTGCTGGCGATCGTCATGGCGATCGTCATCAGCGGTGGCCAGTCCAGCCTCTACGGCGGCATCGTCGCCGCGGCCATCTCGATCACCGTGGTCTTCGTGCCGCAGTACTTCCGGGTGGTGCGCGCCGAGACGGTCCGGATCAAGTCGGAGGCGTTCGTCGAGTCGGCGCGGGTGATCGGTGCCGGGCACGGGCGGATCATGACCCGGCACGTGCTGCGCAACGCCACCCGGACGCTGCCGCTGATCCTGACCCTGAACGCCTCGGAAGCGATCCTCACCCTCGCCGGCCTGGGCTTCCTCGGTTTCGGCATCGAGCCGACCGCCGCCGCCGAGTGGGGCTTCGACCTGAACAAGGCGATCTCGGACGTCACCAGTGGCGTCTGGTGGACCGCCGTCTTCCCGGGCCTGGCGATCGTGCTGGTCGTGCTCGGTCTGACCCTGGTCGGCGAGAGCCTCAACGACCTGGCCGACCCGCGGCTGCGCACCCGCCGCCGCGGCGACGACGGCGGCGAGGTCGCCGAGACCTCCGTCGTGCCCGGTGGCGCGCAGACCGCCGGACCGGCCGGGCTCGCCGGCCTCGAACCGACCGACGACAAGGGGGCACAGGCATGAGCGGCGTCGTCGACATCAGGGACCTGTCGGTCTCGTTCGCCACCGACCACGGCACCGTCGCCGCGGTACGCGACGTCAGCCTCTCCGTCGCCGCCGGCGAGGTGCTCGCGGTCGTGGGCGAGAGCGGCAGCGGCAAGACGGTCACCTCGCGCAGCATCCTCGGGCTGCTGCCCGAGACCGCGACCGTCCGCGGCGCGGTGGTGCTCTCCAGCAAGGACGGCAAGAGCGAGCGGAACGTGGCGACGCTGAGCGGCAGCGAGCTGGCCGCGGTCCGCGGCCGGGACGCCGCGATGGTCTTCCAGGAGCCCTCGACCGCGCTCAACCCGGTCTATCCGGTCGGCTGGCAGATCATCGAAGGGCTGCGCGCGCACGGCAAGTACAGCCGCGCGCAGGCCCGCGCCAAGGCGATCGACGTGCTCCGCCGGGTCGGCATCCCCGACCCGGAGCAGCGCGTCGACCACTACCCGCACCAGTTCTCCGGCGGGCAGAAGCAGCGCATCGTCATCGCCCAGGCGCTCGTCCTCGACCCCGGCGTGATCATCGCCGACGAGCCGACGACCGCGCTGGACGTCACCGTGCAGGCCGAGATCCTCGACCTGCTGCGCCGCTGCCGCGACGAGTTCGGCACCGCGATCGTGCTGATCACCCACAACATGGGCGTTGTCGCCGACCTCGCCGACCGGGTGGCCGTGATGTACCAGGGCCGCATCGTCGAGCAGGCCGACGTCAAGACGATCTTCTCGGCGCCGCAGGACCCGTACACCCGGCAGTTGCTCGCCGCGGTGCCGCGGCTGGGCACCGGCACGGCCCGGGCGCAGGAGCGCGCCGAACGCCGCCCGGCGGGGTGGGCCGACTCGGCACCGGTGGTCGAGGCCCGGGACCTGCGCATCGTCTTCCCCGGCCGGATGCGCAAGCCGGACTTCACCGCCGTCGCCGGGATCAGCTTCAGCATCCGCCCCGGCGAGGTGCTCGGCCTGGTCGGTGAGAGCGGCAGCGGCAAGACCACCACCGGCCGGGCCATCGCCGGCCTGACCAAGGTCACCGGTGGCTCGCTGAAGGTGCTCGGCACGGAGATGAACGGCGTCAAGGAGCGGCGCTTCCGGCCGGTCCGGGAAAAGATCGGGTTCGTCTTCCAGGACCCGGCCTCCAGCTTCAACCCGCTGCTGACCATCGCCGAGGCGGTCGCCGAACCGCTGATCGTGCACGGCCGGGCCAAGGACCCCCGCGCCGCCCGGCCTCGCGTCGACGAGCTGCTGGAGGCCGTCCAGCTGCCGAAGGCGTACGGTGACCGGTTCCCGCACGAACTCTCCGGCGGCCAGCGGCAGCGGGCGAGCCTGGCCCGCGGGCTGGCGCTCGACCCGGAGCTGCTGATCGCCGACGAGCCGACCTCGGCACTGGACGTCTCGGTGCAGGCCCGGGTGCTGGAGCTCTTCGACGAACTCCAGCGCGAACTCGGCTTCGCGGCGCTCTTCATCAGCCACGACCTGGCCGTTGTCGACATGCTCGCCGACCGGATCGCCGTGCTCTACCGCGGCAAGCTGGTCGAGGAGGGTACGGGCGAGGAGGTGCTCGGCGCGCCGAAGCACCCGTACACGCGGCGGCTGCTGGCCTCGCTGCCGGTGCCCGACCCGGAGCAGCAGGCACTGCGCCGCGCCGAGTGGGAACGCCTGCGCGCCACCGACTGACCGTCGACGGCCGCCCGACCGCGGCGGCTTCGGTCGACCTGTGAACAGCGCCGACCGAGTAGGCGGCTCCGGCTCCCGCGAGGGGACCGGAGCCGCTTACAGGTTCTTGCCTACCCGCCCGACTTGCGCACCTTGCCGGGCACCGGGCATTCCGTGGGCTCAGCGGGCGTGCTGGATGAGCTGGGCGACCCGTCGCATGTTGCTGGGCTTGCTCGCCTTGCGGGCCTGCTTGAAGACGCCCTTGACCACCTGCCGGGGCTTCTGCTGTTCGCCGGCGAGCGCCGTGACGATGATCAGTGCCCCGGTCAGGACGGGGATCGCCCACTGGAGGACCTTCAGCTGACGCTGTTCGGAGGCGATCTGCTGGGACTCTTCGCCGGGTTCGGTGATGCCTTCGCTGGCCATCCCGTCGGCCTGTTCGATGCGCTTGCCGAGCATCCGGCTGTACGCGGTGGTGCCGAGCGCGGCAGCGGTGAGTCCGGCCTTGGCGATGCTCATCTTCCCGACGCCGGACTGCAGGGCGACCCGCGGGCTCTCGGTGACGAGTTCCCCGGTCGCGCCGATCAGATGACTTCCGATCGCCGCCGCGTTGACCGGTGTCCAGCGCGACCAGCCCTTCGACGCCAGCCGCAGACGCTGCCGTGGCTCGGCGTACTTGGCGGCGGCGCCGTTGACGCCGATCGCCCCCATCAGGGTGCCGCCGAACCAGGCGGCCAGCCCCAGATCGTGCAGGGAACGCAGTGCGGTGTGCCGTTGCGACATGTGCCGACCCCCTCGTTCGGTGAGGTCAGCGGCTACCCGTCGGATACCGCTCTAATCCTTTGCCGTCCGCACCTGCGGTGCCCTCCAGGGTGCGAGCGGGTAGCGGGGTGCCGGCGGTGCGGGTAGCTTCCGTCGGGTGCGGGTCACGAAGTACACCCATTCCTGCGTACGGCTGGAACGTGACGGCCGGGTGCTGGTCATCGATCCGGGCTGCTGGAGCGAGCCGAGGGCGCTGACCGGAGCGGACGCGGTGCTGGTCACCCACGAGCACACCGACCACGTCGACGTACTGCGGCTCGCCGGCCTCGGCGTACCCGTGTACGCCCCGGCGGCGGCGGTGATCCCGCGCCTTGACGTCATCGGGGTGGCAGCCGGCGAGGAGTTCACCGCCGCCGGGTTCCGGATCCGCGCCGTCGGCGGGCGGCACGCCACCATCCACGGCGGCAAACCCGACTGCGCCAACCTCGGGTACGTCGTCGACGACGTCCTCTACCACCCGGGCGACTCCCTGCACCTGCCCGGGCAGCCGGTCGAGACGCTGCTGGTGCCGTTGCAGGCGTCCTGGCTGAAGCTGACCGAAGCGATCGATTTCGTCAACGCGGTCGCCCCGCAACGGACGATCGGCATCCACGACGGGCAGCTCAACGAACGCGGCCTGAGCAGCATCAACGGCTGGCTGGCCGAGGAGACCGACGCCGGCTACCGCTACCTCGCGCCGGGCGGGCAGCTCTGAGAAGCGCAGGGGTTCAACGGCTCAGGGGGTCAGCGGTTCGGCCTTGCTGCGGCCGTGCCGGGCCTTGTGCAGCACCAGCGGCGAGGCGAGCGCTGCCAGCGCGCCGCCGACGAGGGTGGCGACGATGAAGACCCAGACCTGCGACAGCGGTGTGCCGCCGGCGAAGAGCGCCGGGCCGAGCGAGCGGGCCGGGTTGACCGAGGTGCCGTCGAGGTTGACCGCGACCAGGTGGCAGGCGCCCAGGGCCAGGCCGATCGCCAGGCCGGTGATGCCGACCTGCTCGGAGCGGCTGGTGACCGCCAGCACGACCAGTACGAAGAGGAAGGTGAGCACGATCTCGACGACGAAGGTGCCACCGAGGTTGATGGTGTTTCCGTAGGAGTTCGCGCCGAGCGAGCCGGTCTCGTCGGGGACGCCGCCCCAGCCGGTCAGCAGCCGCAGCAGGGCCCCGGCGGCGATGCCGCCGATGAACTGGGCGACCCAGTAGCAGGCCGCGCCGACCAGTGAGATCTGGCCGGTCAGCAGGGCGCCGAGGGTCACCGCGGGATTCACGTGGCAGCCGGAGACCGGCCCGAAGACGTAGACCAGCGCCAGCAGGGTCAGTCCGAATGCGAGCGCCACCACGATCACACCGCCGGTCTTCAGGGCGACGACCGCGCTGCCGGCGCCGAAGAAGACCAGGATGAAGGTGCCGATCAGTTCGGAGGCGTACCGCTTTCCGTTCTCCATCCCGTCAGATTAGGCCCGAGATGTGTAGTTTTCCGGGCATTTGCGGAAACAGCGGTGGGGGACGACCGCACAGGTCGTCCCCCACCGTGGACCAGTTGCGGAACCGGGGGTCCTACAGCGTGCGGGCCAGCCGGTCGGCGAGCAGCCGGGTGAAGCGGGCCGGGTCCTTCAGTTCGCCGCCCTCGGCGAGCAGCGCCATCCCGTAGATCAGCTCCGCGGTCTCGGCCAGCGCCGCCGGGTCGGCGCCGGCGGAGTGTGCCTCACGCAGCCCGGTCACCAGCGGGTGGCCCGGGTTGAGCTCCAGGATCCGCTTGATCTGCGGCAGCTCCTGCCCCATCGCCCGGTAGAGCTTCTCCAGCGTCGGGGTCAGGTCCTGGTCGTCACCGACGATGCAGGCCGGCGAGGTGGTCAGGCGGGAGGAGAGCCGCACCTCCTTGACCTCGCCGGCGAGCTGCTCGCCGAGCAGGCTCAGCAGGTCGGCGAAGTCCTTGCGCTGCTGCTCGCGCTCCGGCTCCTGCTCCGCGTCGTCGCCGCCGTCCAGGTCCACCTGGCCCTTGGCGATCGACTGCAGCGGCTTGCCGTCGTACTGGCCGACCTGCTCGACCCAGACCTCGTCGACCGGGTCGGTCAGCAGCAGCACCTCGTAGCCCTTGGCGCGGAACGCCTCCATGTGCGGCGAGTTCTCGATCATCGAGCGGGACTCGCCGGTGACGTAGTAGATGTCGCTCTGGCCGTCCTTCATGCGCTCGACGTACCCGCGCAGGGTGGTCGGCTCCTCCGGGTCGTGCGTGGAGGCGACCGAGATCAGGTCGAGCAGCGTCTCCCGGTTGTCGACGTCGTCGAGCAGGCCCTCCTTGATCGCCCGGCCGAACTCGGTCCAGAGCGTGCGGTACCGCTGCGGCTCCTTGGCCTGCATCTCCTTGATGGTGGTGAGGACCTTCTTGACCAGGCGGCGCCGGACGATGCGGATCTGCCGGTCCTGCTGCAGGATCTCCCGGGAGATGTTCAACGACAGGTCGTGGGCGTCGACCACACCCTTGACGAAGCGCAGGTAGTCCGGCATCAGCGCGTCGCAGTCGTCCATGATGAAGACGCGCTTGACGTAGAGCTGCACGCCGCGCCTGCCCTCACGCATGAACAGGTCCGCCGGGGCGTGCGACGGGATGAAGAGCAGAGCCTCGTACTCGAAGGTGCCCTCGGCCTTCATGTGGATCGTCTCGAGCGGATCGGCCCAGTCACGCGCGACGTGCTTGTAGAACTCGTTGTACTCGTCCTGGGCGACCTCGTCGCGCGAGCGGGCCCAGAGCGCCTTCATCGAGTTCAGCGTCTGGACCTCGGTGGTCGTCTCGTCGTTCTCGCCGGGGCGCTCCACGCTCATCCGGATCGGCCAGGCGATGAAGTCCGAGTACTGCTTGACGATCTCGCGGATCTTCCACTCGTCGGCGTAGTCGAAGAGGTTGTCCTCGGTGTCTGCCGGCTTGAGGTGCAGAGTGACCGAGGTGCCCTGCGGCGCGTCGGCGACGGCGGAGATCTCGTACGTCCCCTCGCCGGCCGACTCCCAGCGCACCCCCTCGGTCTGCCCGGCGCGGCGGGTCACCAGCACGACCCGGTCGGCGACCATGAAGGTCGAGTAGAAGCCGACGCCGAACTGGCCGATGAGCTCCTGGGAGGCACCGGCGTCCTTGGACTCCTTCAGCTTGCGCAGCAGCTCGCCGGTGCCGGACTTGGCGATCGTGCCGATCAGCGCGACTACCTCGTCGCGGGACATGCCGATGCCGTTGTCCCGTACGGTCAGCGTCCGCTGCTCCCGGTCGGCCTCGATGGTGATGTGCAGGTCGCTGGTGTCGACTTCCAGCTCCTTGTTCACCAGCGACTCGAGGCGCAGCTTGTCGAGGGCGTCGGAAGCGTTGGAGATCAGCTCGCGCAGGAAGATGTCCTTGTTCGAGTAGATCGAGTGCACCATCAGCTGCAGCAGCTGACGCGCCTCCGCCTGGAACTCCAGCGTCTCTGTCGGGTTGCTCACCAGACTCCTTCCCCCGGGGCGATGTGAACCGTGGAGAAGGATACGAGCACCCGGACACCGCCGTACGCCCAGCGCCGGGCCGTCCGCGAGGCCCTGCCGGTTGGCGGGCAGCCGGTTCACGGCCCGGGATCAGGTCTTCGCCTCCGCCGGCTGAAAAGGTCCCCGAAGGTGACCGGGCGGTGCTCGACGGCCCAGCCGAGCAGCTGCTGCACCGCGATGATCACCGCGGTGGCGATGAGCTCCCGTGGGCTCGGTGGGGCGCTGAGCGTGAGCAGGCTGGCGGCGAGCCAGAAGTCCAGACCCGTGCGGAGGGCGGCGAGCAGGTCGCGCAGGCGCACCAGGACGATCACGCCGGCGACGAGGCCGGCCAGCACCACCAGGAGCGCGGCGGTGTGGAGCAGCGTCGCGTACGCCGGCACCTCAGACCGCCCCGGCCGAAGCCTCGCTCGGATCCACGCCGCCC
>Ga0233372_1000552_pt1 | contig 16697 bp, 14 predicted proteins | sample ElkDunMinimDraft_4_FD_191538 | JGI IMG/M metagenome (GOLD analysis project Ga0233372, IMG submission 191538) | Fecal eukaryotic communites from dung pellets of Tule Elk in California, USA - Elk Dung D8 | ecosystem: Host-associated > Mammals > Digestive system > Large intestine > Fecal | place... | reverse complement strand
CACGGGCGCGGCCGGTGACCTTGCCGGCGAGCCAGGCGACACTGATGCCGAGAGGCTCGAACCACGCCCGCAGATTCTGCGCATGCTGCTCGGCCAGCAGCTCGGTGGGGGCCATCAGTGCGGCCTGCCGCCCGCCATCGATCGCCGCCGCCGCCGCCAACGCTGCGACCACCGTCTTGCCGCTGCCGACATCCCCCTGCACCAGACGCAACATCGGCCTGCGCGCAGCGAGATCCTTGAGCACGTCGCGGTAGACGCGGGCCTGCGCGCCGGTCAGCGCGAACGGCAAAGCCGCCTGCAGGGCGCCGGCGAGCGGGCCCGGCCGCAGCGGGTGGGCACGGTGCGCCTGCAGTGCGATCCGCTGGCGGCGCAGGCTCAGGTGATGGGCGAGCATTTCCTCAAGCACGAGGCGACGCTGCGCCGGATGGCAGCCCGATGCCAGCAGGTCCAGGTCGGCATCGCACGGGGGGCGATGCACATAGAGCAGCGCCTCGCGCAGCGTGGGAACCTCGAGCGACTCGAGGACGGCGCCAGGCAGCAGTTCAAGTGCAGGGCCCTGCGGCAGCCGGTCCAGCGCCTGCCCCACCAGGCGGCGCAGCACCTGCGGGCCGACCCCCTCGACCAGCGGGTACACCGGATCGAGACGATCCTCGAGCACGGTCGGCGCGCCCTGCTCGAGCAGCCGATAACTGGGATGGACGATCTCGAGCCCGTGCTGCCCGGGCCGCGGCGTGCCGAAACAACGCAGGCGCGTTCCCACCGCCAGTTGCGCCACCTGGGCGGCGCGGAAGTGGAAGAAACGCAGCACCAGGCTCCCACCCGATCCATCATCGATCGCCACGCGCAGCAGCGGACGACGCCGGAAGCCCTTCTCCACCGCCTCGACAACCCCCTCCACCTGCGCCGGCACACCACTGCGCAGGTGACGGATCGGCGTGATCCGGGTGCGGTCCTCGTACTGCCGTGGCAGGTGCAGCCACAAATCCCCGACCGTACCGAGGCCGCGCGCGGCCAGCTTTTCGGCGACTTTCGGGCCGACCCCGGACAGGGCCGACAGCGGCGCCAGACCGGCATCGGCCAATGCCGGGAGCGGCGTCCTCGTCATGCCGGGCCGTGCACGGATCTCAGCCGAGCACCATCACCGCGTCGACCTCGAAGCGCGCGCCCTTGGGCAGCGCAGGCACCTCGATGGTGGAACGCGCGGGGAACGGTGCCTCGAAGTACTCCGCCATCACCGCATTGACCTGGGCGAACTCGCCCAGATCGGTGACGTACAGCCCGACGCGGACGATGTCGTCCAGACTGCCGCCCGCGGCCTGCGCCACTGCCTTCAGGTTGTCGAACGCCCGGCGCGCCTGCACGGTGATGTCGCCGGCCACGATCTCGCCACTGACCGGATCGAGCGGGATCTGCCCGGAGAAATACACGGTGTCACCGGCGCGCACGGCCTGCGAATACGGACCGATCGCGGCGGGTGCGTCCGGCGTGGAAACGGGCGTGCGGGGCATGGGCAACTCCGTGGCGGGAAGCGGCCATTCTAGCCGGCCGACCCGCCGCGCACGCGCAGCTCACATGCGTTGCACGCCGTGCACGACCGGCAGTCGACGGATGCGACGGATCACGTCGGCCAGATGCTTGCGGTTCTTGACCTCGATCGAGAAGCGGATTGCAGCCACCCGGGTATCGCGCTCGAGATAATCCACGCCCTCGATGTTGGACTGCACGCGCGCGATGGCAGCGGCCACCTGCGCCAACACGCCGGGGTGGTTCTCCACCTCGATGCGCAACGCCACGTTGTAGTCGCCGACGACCTCGCGGTCCCAGTCGATGTTGACCCAGCGCTCGGGCGACTTGCGGAACTCGGCCACGTTCGGGCAGTCCATCCGGTGCACGACGATGCCGCGGCCGGTGGTGTGGTAGCCCATGATGCTGTCGCCGGGGATCGGGGTGCAGCAATTGGCGAAGCTGATCACGCCGCGTTCGTCGCCGCGGATGCGGATGGTCTCGCCCGCACGCGCCAATCGTTCGTTGGGAACACCACCTTCGTGCTGCGCCAGTGCCAGCGCCACCTGCGCGGGCATGCGGTTGCCCAGCGCGATGTCGGCCATCAGTTCTTCGAGGCGCGGATAGCGGGCTTCCACGAGATAGGCGTCCAGCCGTTCCTGCGGCAGCCGGTCGAGCGAGGTACCCAGCTCTTCCAGCGCACGGTCGATCATGCGATGCCCCAGCTGCACGGCGTCCTCATGCTGCAGGTGCTTGAGCTGTGCGCGGATCGCGGTGCGCGCCTTGCCGGTGGCCACGAACTCGAGCCACTGCGGACGCGGCATCGAGGATTTCGCCGTGACGATCTCGATGCGCTGCCCGCTGACCAGCTGCGTGCGCAACGGCACCAGCTTTCCGTCCACGCGCGCAGCCACCGCCCGGTTGCCGATGTCGGTATGCACCGCATAGGCGAAATCCAGCGCGGTGGAGTTGCGCGGCAGCGACATGATGTCGCCCTTGGGCGTGAACAGGTAGACCTCGTCGGGGAACAGGTCGACCTTGACGTTCTCCAGGAACTCCAGCGACGAGCCGGTCTGCCGCTGCGACTCCAGCAGTCCGGCGATCCACGAATGCGCACGCGACTGCGCGCTGTTGGGGCCGTCGCCGCCGTGCTTGTAGGCCCAGTGCGCGGCGATGCCTCGCTCGGCGATGAGGTCCATTTCCTCGGTGCGGATCTGCACTTCGATCGGCGCCCCATACGGACCGAAGAGCACGGTGTGCAGCGACTGGTAGCCGTTGGCCTTGGGAATCGCGATGAAGTCGCGGAAGCGGCCGTCCAGCGGCTTGAACACCGAATGCGCGACGCCGAGCGCGTGATAGCAGTCGGCGGCGGTGCCCACGATGATCCGGTAGCCGAACACGTCCATGACCTGGGTGAAGGTTTTCCCTTCACTCTGCATCTTGTTGTAGATGCTCCATGGCGATTTGATGCGCCCGACCAGCCGGTACTGCAGGCCGGCGGCCGTGAGCCGCTGCGCGAGTTGCGCCTCGATGCTCGCCAGCGCCTCGCGCCGCACCAGCGGCTGGTTGCGGATGCGTTTCTCCAGCACCGCGTGCCGGATCGGATACAGCGCATGGAAGCCGAGATCCTGCAGCTCGGCCTTGATCTTGTTCATGCCCAGGCGCTGGGCGATCGGCGCATAGATGTCGAGCGTCTCGCGGGCGATACGTTCGCGCGCCGGCCCCGGCTGCGCGCCGAGGGTCCGCATGTTGTGCAGACGGTCGGCGAGCTTGATGAGGATCACGCGCAGGTCGCGCGCCATCGCCAGCATCATCTTGCGGAGACTCTCCGCATCCGCCTCCTGGCGGCTGCCGAAGTTGAGCTTGTCGAGCTTGGTGACCCCTTCCACCAGTTCGGCGACGGTTTCCCCGAAGTCGGATGCCAGGGCCTCGCGCGTCAGCGGCGTGTCTTCGATCGTGTCGTGCAGGATCGCCGCGACCAGGGTCTCGATGTCGACCTTCTGCTCGGCCAGCACCACCGCCACCGCCACCGGATGGGTGATGTAGGGCTCACCGGACTTGCGCATCTGGCCGGCATGGGCGGCCGCGCCCACCGACCAGGCGCGCCGCAGCTGTCGACGCTGATCTTCGGGCAGGTAGAGCGTTGCCCGCTCGAGCACCTGCATGTACTCGGGCACCGCGTCGTCGGCGGGTACGTCGGTCGATTCTGGAACGGGAGCGGGCGCGAGAGGCGTCATCCCCGAAGCCTACGGGCAAGGTCGCCGATTTGGAACCACGACGCCGTCACCGCGCATGCGCCGGCGAAAACGCAACGACCCCGCCGGAGCGGGGTCGTCGGTACAGCCGACAATGCGCGCGCCCGAAAGCGCGCGCAGCGTACGATCAGATGTCGTCGCCCTTGGCCATGTCCTCGTCCGCAACGACTTCGGCCGCCGCCCATTCCAGGGCCTCGCGCTCCTTGCGCTCGCGCTCGGACTTGTCGACCGCTTCAATGAACGGCTGATCGATGCGGCGCGCAGCGATCTCGCGCAGCGCCAGCACGGTCGGCTTGTCGTCGTTCTCGCTGTTGTCGAGCTGCGGCTCGACGCCATTGGCCAGCTGGCGCGCGCGACGGGCGGCCATCATGACCAGCTCGAAACGGTTGTCGACAACTTCCAGGCAATCCTCAACGGTGATGCGGGCCATGCGGGCTCCCGGCGACCTGACGGCCGCGCGAATTCAGAAAATAGGGCCGAGCATCGTACTGCCGCGGCCGCTTGCACGCAAGCAGCCGCTATATGAATCAACTGCTTACGGGCTCAGGCGGCGTCAGTACTGGCCGGTTCCTGCAACAGCCGCGCGATCAGACCGGCATGGCGCTCGGCCTGGCGTTCAAGGCGAAGCCGGCTGGCACGGAAGATCGCGCACATCTCCGACACCGCGGTGTCGAAATCCTCGTTGACCACGACATAGTCGAACTCGTCGTAGTGCGACATCTCTTCCTGTGCCGCGGCCAGGCGCTGCGCCATCACCGCCTCGCTATCCTGGCCGCGCTTGCGCATGCGCTGGTCGAGTGCATCGCGCGAGGGCGGCAGGATGAAGATGCTCACCGCCTCGGGGACCTTCTCGCGGACCTGGCGCGCACCCTGCCAGTCGATTTCCAGCAGCACGTCCTTGCCGGCAGCGAGCTGCGGCTCCACCGACTGGCGCGCCGTGCCTTTCCAGTCGCCGTGCACCCTGGCGTACTCGAAGAACTCGCCAGCCTCGATCATCTGCTGGAACACGTCCTTGCCGACGAAGTGGTAGTGCTCGGCGTGGCGCTCACCGGGCCGGGCGAGGCGCGAGGTGAACGAGACCGACAGGGCGATCTCGGGATCGCGCGACAGGCATGCGTTGACGATGCTCGACTTTCCCGCGCCCGACGGCGCAGCGACGATGAACAGCGTGCCGCGCATCGGCGGGGTGTCCATGGAATGGTGGGATTCGGGGGCCACGCCCGTCTCCGGCGCTCGGGAGGCTGCGCATCGTACCGCTTTACGTGGCCCGCCGCCGCGCGGCCCGCCGCCTACTCGATGTTCTGGACCTGCTCGCGGATCTGGTCGATCAGCACCTTCAGCTCGATGGCTGCCTGCGACGTACGCCGATCCACCGACTTCGAGCCGAGCGTATTGGCCTCGCGGTTGAATTCCTGCAGCAGGAAATCCAGCCGGCGGCCCACCGGCTCGCGCTGGGTCAGCACCCGGCGGATCTCGACGACGTGGCTGTCGAGGCGATCGAGTTCCTCGTCGACATCGAGCTTCTGCAGCCACAGCACCAGCTCCTGCTCCATGCGCCCGGGCTCGACCGGATGCGGCAGATCGTCGAGGCGCGCCTGCAGCTTGGCGCGCTGGCCTTCGCGGATCTGCGGCATCAGCGTGCGCACCTCGGCGGCGATGGCCGCCACCCCGTCCACGCGTTCGAGGATGGCGGTGACGAGCTTGCCGCCTTCACGCTCGCGCGCCTCGACGAAATCGGCCAGCACCTCGTCGAGCAGCGCCAGCACCTCGACCTGCAGGGCGGCCGGATCCACGCCGCGCGATTGCAGTACGCCAGGGAACTGCAGCAGGTCGGTCAGGCCTGCGCGCAGCTCCGGAAAGCCGTCCCGCAGCTCCTGGGCCAGGCCCTGCAGCTGCGTCAGCAGCGCCCGGTTGAGCTGCAACTCGCCGCCGCCCTCGGCAGCCCGCAGGCGCAGGCCGACATCCACCTTGCCCCGCGACACCCTGGCCGCGACGCGCTCGCGCAGCGCCGGTTCCACGCCGCGCATCTCCTCGGGCATCCGGGTGCCGAGCTCGAGGAAGCGGTGGTTCACCGCGCGCACCTCGCATGCCAGCGTGCCCCACTCGGTGTTGCGTTCGCGGGCGGCGAAAGCGGTCATGCTGCGGATCATCGGCGGGTTCACTGCGGAAATCGGCGCACGAGTATGCCATCGCCGACCGGGGCGGCTGCGGGGGCGCTGCTAGACTCCCCGCCCGCTTCCCCCTCGCAGATCCCGCCATGTCCGATCCCATCCGTCCCAGCGGCCGTACACCCGGCCAGCTGCGCAACGTGTCCTTCCAGCGCGGGTTCACCCGCCATGCAGAGGGTTCGGTGCTCGTGACCTTCGGCGACACCCGGGTGCTGTGCACGGCCAGCGTGGAGAACCGCGTGCCGGGCTTCCTGCGCGGCAAGAGCGAGGGCTGGGTGACGGCGGAGTACGGCATGCTGCCGCGCGCCACCAACACCCGTAACGACCGGGAGGCCACACGCGGCAAGCAGAGTGGCCGCACGCTCGAGATCCAGCGCCTGATCGGCCGCAGCCTGCGCGCCTGCGTGGACCGGCGCGCGCTCGGCGAACGCACGATCACCCTCGACTGCGACGTCCTGCAGGCCGACGGCGGCACCCGCACTGCCGCGATCACCGGCGCCTATGTCGCCCTGGTGGATGCGGTCGCCAAGTTGCGTGGGCGCGGGGAGATCAGCCGCGATCCCGTGCACGGCGCCATCGCCGCCGTCTCGGTCGGCATCTACAAGGGCGTGCCGGTGCTGGATCTCGACTACGCCGAGGACAGCGACTGCGACACCGACATGAACGTCGTGATGAACGACGGCGGCGGTTTCATCGAGGTGCAGGGCACTGCCGAAGGCCACGCATTCCGGCGCTCGGAGATGGACGCGATGATGCAGCTGGCCGAAACCGGGGTCACCGAGCTCGTGGCCCTGCAGCGGGCGGCGCTCGCGGGATGAAGCGGCACGACCGGGCGGACATGGCGGCTCCCGGCAACGGGGCGACCGATCGCGCCGGGCGCTCGATCCGCGCGGCGGACGCCTCGCGCGATGCCCATGGCCGGCGGAGCGGGCTGCCGGTGCAAAGGCCATGAACACCCTGGTCCTGGCGAGCGGCAACGCCGGCAAGCTCATGGAGCTGCGGGCGATGCTCGACGATCTCGGCCTGGTGATCGTGCCCCAGCGCGAGCTTGGGGTCGGCGACGTGCCCGAGACCGCCACCACCTTCGTCGAGAACGCCCTGATCAAGGCGCGCCATGCCTCCCGGATCACCGGACTGCCGGCCCTCGCCGACGATTCCGGCCTGATCGTCGATGCGCTCGGCGGCGCGCCTGGCCTCTACAGCGCGCGCTATGCGGGCACGCCGACCGACGATGCCGCAAACAACGCCAAGCTGCTGCAGGCACTCGAGGGCGTGGAGCCCGAGCGCCGGACCGCGCGCTTTTATGCGGTCATCGTGCTGCTGCGGCACGCCGACGACCCGCAGCCGCTGATCACCGAAGGCAGCTGGGAAGGCCGGATCCTCGGCGCGCCGCGCGGGCACTTCGGCTTCGGCTACAACCCGGTTTTCCTGGATCCGCCTTCCGGCCTGACCGCAGCGGAGATGGCGCCCGAGCAGAAGAACCGCATCAGCCATCGCGCGCTGGCGCTGCGGGCGCTGCGCGATCGCCTGGCGGCCTCGGCGCCGCTTGCGCAGGCCACACGCTGAAGCAGGGCGGACCGCCCGGCGCCCCCAGCCTTGCGCACGCCGCCCACTGCCCTGACCTTGCCCTGATGCTGATTCCGCCGCCCCTGTCGCTGTACGTGCACCTGCCCTGGTGCGTACGCAAATGTCCGTACTGCGATTTCAATTCGCACGAGTTCCGCGGCGGCACGCCGCCGTTCGACGCCTATGTCGACGCCCTGCTCGCGGATCTCGACCAGGACCTGCCGCTGGTCTGGGGCCGCACCGTGCACAGCGTGTTCTTCGGCGGCGGCACGCCGAGCCTGTTTCCCGCCGATGCGATCGAACGCATCCTGCAGGGCGCCGCGGCGCGACTGCGCTTTGCGCCCCAGGCCGAGATCACCCTGGAAACCAACCCGGGCACCACCGAGCACGGCCGTTTCGAGGACTACCGGCGCGCCGGCGTGAACCGGCTGAGCTTCGGCATCCAGACCTTCGACGATGCCTGTCTGGCGCGGCTCGGGCGCATCCACGACGGCGCGCAGGCGGCTGCGGCGATCGAACTGGCGCGCCAGGCCGGCTTCGACAACTTCAATCTCGATCTGATGTACGCGTTGCCGGGCCAGACCCTGGCGATGGCGGCAGCGGATGTCACCCGCGCGATCGAGTTCGCGCCGACGCACATCTCCCATTACCAGCTCACCCTCGAGCCCAATACGGTGTTCGCGGCGCGCCCGCCCGCCGGCATTCCCGACGACGACCTCGCCTGGGACATGCAGGAGCAGTGCCAGGCCCTGCTTGCCGAGGCCGGCTATGCCCAGTACGAGGTTTCCGCCTATGCGCGCCCCGGGCGTCGCTGCGCGCACAACCTCAACTACTGGCGATTCGGCGACTACCTCGGGATCGGCGCCGGCGCGCACGGAAAACTGACCCTCGGCAGCGAGCAGAGCATCCTGCGGCGCTGGAAGAGCAAGCATCCCGCAGCGTGGCTGGCGGGCGCCGGCACGCCTTCGGGGATCGGCGGCGACGAGTCCATCGAGCCCGCCCGCCGCCCGTTCGAATTCATGCTCAACGCGCTGCGGCTGGTGGATGGCTTCACGCTCGCCGAGTTCGAGGCGACCACCGGGCTGTCGCCGGCCGTGATCGACGGACCGCTTGACACCGCCATCCGCAACGGCTGGCTGCAGCGCTCCGACGACGGCCGGGTCGTGCCGACCGAGCTTGGCCGACGCTTCACCAACGACGTCGTGTCGCTCTTTCTCGACGACTGACGCCGCGCGCGGCCCACTCGGCCCGCGACGCGTCGCAGCAGCCGGGCGCCGCACCGCTGCACCTCCCTCACGGGCCCCTTTCAAAACGTGACGCTGGTCGCGCTCGCACGCGCATGTTAAAGAAAGCGCTCGACCGCCCCGGCAATCGGAATGCCCGCACTCCTCAAGTCCACGTCCCCGCCCCGCTCGATCGCCTCGGCGGGCCTGCCACCACGCGTGCGACGCACGCTGGAGCGCGCGTTGGCGCTGGTCTCCAGCGAGCTCGATCCCGGCCTGTCCAACCTGGTGTCGGAGTTCGAGCAGGAACTGTTCCGGCTTGCCGACCAGGCGCGCAACCCGGGGATCGAATCGGGCCACATGGCGACGTTGCGTGCATTCCGCGCCAACCGGGCCGATCTGGTGCCGCGCTTCCTGCTGGCACTGGAAGCCTCGTTGGCGGCGCTGCGCACGCCCGCCCCGCCGCTGCCGCCCGCGCTCGCGGAGACACCGTCATTCGGCGCACTGAGCCTGGTCGAGGACGCGGTCATGGACGAGGGCACGGTGCTGCGGGAGATCGCGAGTCGCCAGGAGGGACGCGCCAACCTGTCGCTGCATTTGCTCGGCCAGCGCTTCGGCGTCCTCGCGGCGACGCCCGCTTTCGATGCGGAGCGGCTGCCGCTGGGTCCGCAATGCCTGTGCCGGGCGATTTCGACGGCGGCCTGCGCCGTGGAAATCGAGCACGATGCACGTCTTCTGCTCTACCGCATCTTCGACCGGGTGGTCCTGGCCGGCTATGCGCGAGTGCTCGAGCAACTCGATGCGCAGCTCGCCGCGGACGGCATCCTGCCCGCGCTGACCTTCGTGCCGGTACGCGCGCGCGCAGAGCCGATCGAGGCCAAGGATGAGGCCCGCGCAGTCCGCGCCGAGACCATCGCCAGACAACGCACACCGGCCGACGACGCACAACGCCCGTACACGGGTTGGGGCGAGCCGGCGGATGCCGGCGAGAGCGAGAGTGCCGAGGACGTCAAGGCCCACGAAGCTGCATATGCGCGCCTCCAGGAGTTGATGTCCGGGCGGCGTGAGCTTCTGCGCAAGTTCCAGCCGCGCGGTGAGACGCCGCTGCCGCGGCGACAGCTGGCCACCAGCGAGGTCGCCGATGCGCTGCGCCAGTTCCAGCAGGCGCCGCCCGGCGGCCGCACCGCCCGCAGCCTGGTCGAAATCAAGCGCTCGTTGCTCGCGCAGGCGCGGCAACGCACCGGCGAAGGCGCGAACCTCGCGCCGCAGGACGAGGATGCGTTCGAGCTGCTCGGCATGATCTACGGGCACATCGAACAGGAGATCCGCGCCGAGGCCCCGGCGGCGCCGCTGGTCCGCGAACTGCAGATCCCCCTGCTGCGCGCCGCGCTGCAGGACCATTCGTTCTTCACCCGCCAGCGCCACCCGGCGCGGCAACTGCTCAACACCGTGGCCGAGAGCGCGGCGTCATGGCATGACGACACCGCCTTCGATCCCCGCGTGCAGGCGGCGTTGCGCGCGGCAGTCGCCCACGTGGTCGGCAACTACGAGGGCGACGTCGCGGTGTTCGCCGAAAGCAATGCGCAGGTGCGCGCGCAGCTGCAGGTGCAGGCACGGACGGCGGAACTGCAGGAGCGGCGCCACATCGAAGCTGCGCGGGGCCGCGAGAAGCTCGCCGCGGCACGGTTGCGGGCAGAGGAGCTGATGCGCGGAATCGTCGGCGAGCGCCGCCTGCCCCGGTTCTCCCGCGCATTGCTCGACCAGGCCTGGGCGGACGTGCTGACGCTGACCCTGCTGCGCCATGGGGAGTCGTCCGAGGAAGCCGGACGGCAGCTCGACACCACGCGTCGCATCGTCGAGGCCGCGCTGGAAGCCACGCCAGAGCCCCGCATCGATCTGCAGCGCGATGTCGAATCCTCACTCGGACAGGTCGGCTACCACGGCGAGGAAGCGACGGTGATCGCCCAGCGCCTGACCAGCCACCGCAGCGACGAGGACGATGCCGCGTCACGGACCGAGCTGGCGATGAAACTCAAGGCGCGCGCCCGTCTGGGCGAGGAGGCGGGCGCCGTCCGGCACGAAAAGCCCCCTGCGCGCACGCCAGACGAACAGGCGCAGTACGACCATCTGCGCACCTTGCCGTTCGGTACATGGATCGAATTCACCACCAACCAGCAGGGCGACCTCGTGCGTCGACGCATGTCATGGTTCAGTCCGATGTCCGATCACGTGCTGTTCGTGAACCAGCGCGGGCAGCGCTGCGGCGAACAGTCGCTCGACGCGGTGGCCAGGCTGATGGCCTCCGGCAATGCCCGCGTGGTGACTGCGGACCGCGGCCGTCTCGTGGACCGCGCCTGGCAGGCCGCGGTCGGCGCACTGCGCAGCTTTGCGGGCCGCGGCGAACAGAGCGTGCCGGAGGTGACCGCGTGATGCAGGAATTCCGCCGCGCCCGCCGCCGCAAGGCGCCCGACATGATCCTGGTCACCGACGCGATGACCGGCCGCGTGGTGGGACGGGTGGGCAACCTCTCGGAAACCGGCATGCTGCTGATCGCCAGCGAGCGTTTCGTCGACGACGCGCTCTACCAGCTGTCCTTCACCCTGCCCGATGCGCCAGACGCGCCGGTGGAGATCGGCGCGCATCTGCTCTGGCTCGACGACGCGACGCTGGCGGGAGCAAGCTGGGCGGGTTTCCGTTTCATCGCGGCGACACCTTCGCTGGCGCACCGGCTGCAGGGCTGGGTCAATGCACCCGGAAGCCACTACGCCTGATCGCAGGGCGCCGCGCTGTCCGCATGCGAAGGCGACGGGCCGCCCGGCAGCGCCGGGACCAATCCGGCAGAATAGGCCGATCCACTCGCCGCCCCGGGATCGCGATGTCCACGCCTGCTCCGTCCACTGCCCGCCTCTACGCCGATCATCTTGCGACGCTGCAGGCCCGCGCTGCGACCGCGCTCGAGCGGGCCGGCTTCGATCACCTGGTGATTCCCAGCGGCACCCAGCACTTCCAGGTGTTCGACGATCGCGATTACCCGTACGCGGTGAATCCGCAGTTCAAGGCCTGGGTGCCGCTGACGCGCAACCCGGGCAGCTGGCTGGTGATCACGCCGGGCCACCGACCCAGACTGATCTACCTGCAGCCACGCGACTACTGGCACGTGGTACCGGAAGCGCCGTCGGGCGACTGGGTCGAGCATTTCGATATCGTCGTGATCCGCAAGCCCGAAGAGGCGCAACAGCATCTGCCCAGGAACGCCGCGAAGTGCGCAATCCTCGGCGAGTCGCAGAGCGCGCTGGGCCATTACGGCGCGTACCGGCCCAACAATCCGCAGGCGGTGATCGATCACCTCGACTACCACCGCGCGTTCAAGACGCCGTACGAGATCGCGATGCTGCGCGAGGCCAACCGTCGCGCGGTGCGCGCGCATGCGGCCGCCGAACGCGCGTTCCGCGCGGGCGCCAGCGAGTTCGGCATCCATCTCGCCTACTGCCAGGCCGCCGGACAGGACGCCAACGAGCTGCCCTACGGCAACATCGTCGCGCTCAACGAGCACGCGGCGGTACTGCACTACACCGAACTCGGTCGCCTTGCGCCCGATCCGCTGCGAAGCTTCCTGATCGATGCCGGCGCGGCCCACGCGGGCTATGCGGCCGACATCACCCGCACTTACGCCGCCGACACCGGCAGCGAGTTCCAGGCAATGATCGATGCAGTCGAGCGTGCGCAACGGGCGATGTGCGACCAGGTCCGCGCCGGCGCCGACTACCGTCAGCTCCATCTCGACGCGCACCTCGCACTGGCAGGCGTGCTGCGCGACTTCGGTGTGCTGCGCATCTCGCCGGAGGAAGCGCTCGAAACCGGGGTGAGCGCGGTGTTCTTCCCGCATGGTCTCGGTCATGGCATCGGCCTGCAGGTTCACGACGTCGCGGGCTTCGCAGCCACGGAGACCGGCGGCACGATCCCCAAGCCGACCGGCCATCCGTATCTGCGCCTGACCCGGAGCCTCGCGCCGGGCATGGTCGTGACCATCGAACCGGGGGTGTACTTCATCGACATGCTGCTCGAAGACCTGCGTGACGCAGGCAAGGGCGATGCGGTCGACTGGGATCGTATCGCCGCGTTCCGGCCTTACGGCGGCATCCGCATCGAGGACGACATGGTCTGCACCGACGATGCGCCGGAAAACCTCACGCGCGATGCGTGGGCCGAGCTCGACGCCGCCTGACTCCGGCAGGCGGCCCGGCCCATGGCCTCGTGCGCCATCGACCTGCGCAGGCGCCCCCTTCCGAACCGATGATTGCGGGGGCGCCGGTCACGATGTTCCAACGCCCACGCGCTACTTGCGCGCCATGAAGTCCTCGATCTCGTCGGCAGTGCGCGCCAGTCCCGACGTCAGCACTTCATGCCCGCTCCTGGTGACCAGGACGTCGTCTTCGGTACGGATACCGATGCCGCGCCATTTCGCGTCCACGCTGGTGTCGTCGACCGGAATATAGAGACCCGGTTCGATGGTGTAGACCATGCCCGGTTCGAGCAGGCGCGATTCCCCTTCGATGCGGTAGTCGCCGACGTCGTGGACGTCCAGGCCGATCCAGTGACCGGTCTTGTGCCGGTAGTAGCGCTTGTAGCTGCCGTCGGCGATGCGCTTGTCCAGCTTTCCCTTGAGCAGACCGAGCCGCAGCAGGCCTTCGGTCAGCGCCTCGACCGCGGCATTGTGCCCGGCCTCGTAGGCGACGCCCGGACGGGCCTGCGCCAATGCCGCCTGCTGCGCGGATTCGACCACCTCGTGCAGCGCGCGCTGCGCGGGCGTGAAGCGGCCGTTGACCGGAAACGTGCGGGTGATGTCGGCGGCGTAGCCGCGGTATTCGGCACCCGCGTCCACCAGCACCAGATCGCCGTCGCGGGCCTGGGCGCTGTTGGCGCGGTAGTGCAGCACGCAGGCATTGGCGCCGGCGCCGACGATGCTTTCGTACGCCGGCTGGGCATCGTTGCGCCGGAACACATATTCGAGCTCCGCCTGCAGCGCGTACTCGTGGATGCCGGGTCGCGCGGCGCGCATCACCGCGGCGTGCGCCTCGACACTGATCTTCGCCGCGCGGCGCATGAGCTTGAGCTCATCGGCGCCCTTGAACAGCCGCATCTCGTCGAGCAGATGCCCCAGCTCGAGGAACTCGTGCGGCGGCTGCGCGCCGACCCGCACCTGCGCGCGCACGCGATTGAGCCAGCCGATCAGCTGCAGGTCGAATTCGGTGTCGCGGCCGAAGTGATAGTAGACGCGCGTGCGCCCCTCCAGCAGGCCCGGCAGGATCTCGTCGAGATCCTCGATCGGGTATGCATCGTCCATGCCGAGCGTTTCCACGGCGCCGTCGGGGCCCACCCGCGGCCCGTCCCAGCCTTCGCGCTCGGGATCGCGCTCGCGGCAGAACAGCAGCGCCTCGCCATGCTTGCGACCGGGCACCAGAACCAGCACCGCCTCGGGTTCGGCGAAGCCGGTCAGGTACCACAGATCGGAATCGGGCCGATAGGCATGGTGGGTATCGCGACTGCGCACCCGCTCCGGCGCACTGGGCAGGATCAGGATCGCGTCGTTGCCGGCCAGGCGCATCAGCTGGCGCCTGCGCTTGAGGTAACTGGCTGCGGTGATGCCGGTCGGCGACGCCATGTCAGTTCAGCTGCTTGCGGTGCCGCGGCCCCAGCGCCGCGTCGCCATGCAGAAGCAGCACCGCCACGCGCACGAACTCCTCGAGCTCGGCCAGCGCGTCTTCCTCGCCGGCATCGTCTTCATCTTCGGCATCGGGCTGCGCGGCGGCGAGGCGCGCCAGGTCCGACAGCGCTTCCCTGCCCTCGTCGGACAGCGACGAACGCTCGCCGGCGGCGAGCCCGAAGCCGCCGAGAAAGCCGCGACACCAGTCGAACAGCGCGGCGCTGCGTACCGACAAGGGCGCGCCGTCGTCGGGCATCAGCAGTGCGAACGCGAAATCGCGGTCCTCGAGCTGGTGCGCGGTGGCCACACGCATGCGATCAAGCGCACTGCCAGCGGCCGGCGCGGGCAGGTCGGGATCGGCCAGGACCGGGGCCAACCAGCCTGCGACATTGTCCCCGCCACCAGCCAGCCAACCGCTGAGGCCGCCATGGAGTTCGCTGCCCGGGATGGCCAGTTGCAGGTGACGGATCTCCGCATCGATTTCAGCGAGGCTGGGCAGGGTCTCGGACACGGGAACGCTCACGTACGGGGGTGCTCCAGTGTACCAATGGGCCTTCGCTGCCGACCTGCGCGCTTGTTGCCGCGCTGCGGCCTGCCTACACTCGAAAAGCCGATCCCGGCACGGAGCGCGCGCGTGATCGAACCCAGCCAACTGCTCGTGCCCGGCGCCGCGGTGCTGATCGCGCTGGCCGCGCTGCTGGCGGTCATCTGGATCCGGCGCCGCCGGCGCATGATTGCCCACCTGCTCGACGATCGCCACGACCGGCTCAAGCTCGCGCTGTGGGCGACCGGCGAACGCTATTGGGACTTCGACGTCGAAAGCGGCCAGCTGCGCCGCCTGCTCGACGACGCACCCGGCGGCGGGAGACAGATGCGCGAGGACACCGTTGCCGTGGAGGCGCTGGTCCATCCCGACGACATGGCGCCCGCGCGCGACATGCTCCAGCGCTATCTCGACGGCGCATCCAACCGCTACGAAGTGCAACTGCGCGTACTCGGCGACGATGGCGGATGGATGTGGGTGCGGGTACGCGGCCGTGCGGTCGCGCGCGATGCGACAGGCCAGGTCCTGCGCATCGCCGGCACCGCCCTGGACGTGAGCGCCACCCGCGAGGCGGAACGCGAGCGCCGGATCGCCGCCACGGTCCTGCGCAGCATGGCCGAGGCCGTCGCGGTGCTGGACGCGGAATTCCGCTATGTCTCGGTGAACCCGGCCTTCCTGCGCATGAGCGGCTACGCCGAGCGGGAGATCCTCGGACGCACGGCATCGCTGCTCGGCAGTGCCCAGAACGACAGTGCGCTCTACCGCCAGATCCTCAACCACGCCAGGCAGCAGAGCCAGTGGAGCGGAGAGCTGTGGCTGCGCCGCAAGGACGGCGACGAGACCCTGACCGCACTCGAACTGCGCACCGTACGCGGCCCCGACGACGACAGCGTGCTGCACGTATGCGTCTTCAACGACATCACAAGGCAGAAGCGCACCGAACAGGAACTCCGCTATCTCGCCAACTTCGACACCCTGACCGATCTGCCCAACCGTGCATTGCTGTCGGAGCGCCTCTCGCGGGCCATCGTGCGGGCGCATCGCCAGGACTCCCGGGTGGGGCTGCTGCTCCTCGATCTCGACCGCTTCAAGGAGGTCAACGATTCCTTCGGCCATTCGGCCGGCGACCGGATCCTGCGCGCCGCCGCCCTCCGCCTGCAGCGGACGGTCGGCGAGCAGCACACCGTGGCGCGCCTCGGCGGCGACGAGTTCACCATCGTCATCGAAGACCTGGCCGACCCGCTCGACACCGAGCGCGTCGCGCGCGAGATCATCAACGCGTTCCAGGCCCCGCTGCTGCTCGACGACCGCCGCGAGGTGTCGATCTCGCCGTCGATCGGCATCGCCCTCTATCCCGACCACGCCCAGGTACCGACCGAACTGCTGAAGCGGGCCGATACGGCGATGTACCAGGCCAAGGCCGCGGGACGTTGCACCTTCATCCGCTATGACGACCACATGGACGTGGCCGCGCGCCAGCGTGCCGTGGTGTCGGGCGCATTGCGCAGGGCGCTCGATCGCGGCGAACTGCGACTGGTCTTCCAGCCACGCATGGCGCTGTCGCCACCCAGGATCACCGGGGTCGAGGCACTGCTGCGATGGTCGAGCCCCGAACACGGGGATATCGCGCCATCCGACTTCATTCCGATCGCGGAGGAGAACGGAATGATCCTGGAGATCGGCGAGTGGGTGTTGCGCGAGGCCTGCATGATGCTGCAGCGCTGGCGCCAGCAC